>Ga0075026_100000735_pt1 | contig 13611 bp, 10 predicted proteins | sample Str012_2_FD_71392 | JGI IMG/M metagenome (GOLD analysis project Ga0075026, IMG submission 71392) | Freshwater sediment microbial communities in response to fracking from Pennsylvania, USA - Straight Creek_MetaG_SC_2012 | ecosystem: Environmental > Aquatic > Freshwater > Creek > Sediment...
ACATAATTTATAGCAGTATGGCTAATTAACATTCATCAAGCTATTGTCTCATCACCAGCGACCATTACACATTTGCTACTATTGAAAGAGCTATGCTCGTGATGGTGAACATAACCAAGCTGGTTGGTTACAAGCTGGGTCTTCCCAATGTTAAATGGTGGTGTATTGGTATGATGGTGGCCATATATCCAGTAATCAAGAGATGCCTGAAGTATTAATTGGCTTTGTTCTGACGCAAACACTTCGTTCAACGGATCGTTCTGGTATTTTTTGGGGTAGTTCATCAGCGTTGGAACATGATGGGTTGCTACAATCCTGGTTCCCATCCACTCGTCTTCAAGTTCCGATTTGATAAATGCAAGATTTGTTTTATGCAGTTCATTAAAATCGTCAATCGAAAATCTTTTACCGTTTAAAAGAATAGCATTGAAATCACTGATGCTGTTTTCTGCACGACTGCGCGTGGCTTCGCTAATATGCGACCAGAGGGTTGAGCAAATGATGCGGGTTGTGCCGTGTATGAAAGACTGGTTATTCACCAGCAGGACATTATCCCTGATTTTTTCTTTTATGCTGCCCGATCGCTCACTGATGTCTCCGTCATAGTATTCATGGTTACCCGGTATCCAGTACGTCACTTCAAAATTGGCTGAGAGATAATCAAAAAATGGTTGCAGGACTTTCATCCTGGAAAATGTGGTGACATCACCTGCGAGTATCAGAACATCTCCTACTGGCGATATGGGATTATTTGTGATGTACCGAAGATTTTCCCGGAACTCAAGATGCAGATCGGAGCAATATTGAATTATCATTTTATCGTTGTTATTTTGAGCAAATCAATTATTTAATCACCCCCACAAAGTACCTTTTTACATTTTTTAAATATTCAACCCCCCAAACTCAATGCCCTTCGTCCCCTCAATCACCTCCCGCAACCCTACCTTATAATAATTCTGCGTGGTCTGCTCCTTTTCATGCCCCATCATTTTAGAGAGGATAGGCCTGTCAGCGCCAAACCGAATCCACATTTGCGCATTGGTATGGCGGCCGGTTTTGTTGCTCAATGGTCGTACAATATTTGCTCTCTTTGCCAGCAGCTTTAAATTGCGATTGTACACCTGCACTTCAATGAAAACACTTTTCTTAAACAATAGTGAATTATTTGGATCATTATCCTTGTAACGTTCAATAATTTCCTTCGCGTATGGGAATTTAAAAAGCGGAACAATGGTAGGGTTGTCATTCTTGTCTCTTTCAGAAATAATGTACTGCCCATGTTCTACATCGGTATGAACTTGAACTTTCCGCAGTATTTGGAGATCATTGTAATAAAAACCGGTATAAACCTGGAACAAAAAGAGGTCTCGATCCCGTTCAAGGCTTTCATCTTTCTTTTCAAATTGCAGCTTTCTTAGTCTCTGTAACTCTTCAATCTCCAAATGCTGGCCCTCCTTTTTCTGTGGCACACTTATCTTGATTTCTTCAAAATTCCGCTCGAGTTCAATTGGATCAAGAAAGTGTTCTTTCTTAGCGGCATGTGTTAGCACCACTTTCAATTTATCGAAATAGGATTTGATGGTGGATGGATCCATCTTGCCCTTTTGCCCTTTTAAGTTTCCGAGATAGTTCTTAAATCTTGCAATCAATGTTTCATCAATTTCAGCAAAGGCGATACGTGGCTGGAATGCATCCAGGTGTTTCAAACATGCAATATATTTTTCCCATGTAACAGGGTCGAGTATGACCGTTTCTGGCGGGAAACGGATAAAATTCTTGAAATAGTCATTGAAAATGTTGCGCTCACCCCGCATCAATAGTTCTCTTTCAATGGAATAAAAAGTTACCGGCTTGTCCTGGTTGTAATGCCGCTTGATGAGTTCATTGAGCTTGTGAATGGTCTCGGCAATCTTACAATTGATCTCAAAATAGAAAATATGCGTAGGCTTCACCCAGTGGTTGTGCTCTCCCGACCAGTCCTCGTAGCTCACTTTCTTAGGCAATTTAACAGGGTAATACCGGGCTTTCTCGCCGGGCAGGTATACACTTATGTGAATGGGAAACAGCCCATTCCTGGTTCTTGCTTTCCGCCAATTATGCTTTACGGAAATGGTAGGTATTCGTATCATTCTCCACAATTTTAGCTCTCACACTTTACCTCGAAGACTTGGTTCAAACTGCAATTTCGTAAGAAAAAGCGTAGTAAAAGTGTAAGAAAATTAACGGGAATTGGAGTGAATTAACGGTATCTGCCAGAAACGAAAAACCCACGAAAGCGAGTGCTAGCGTGGGTTTGAACGATTTTTACGATTTTGGAGATTTCTAAAAATCCCCGTTTAGCTCCCCCTTCTGGACTTGAACCAGAGACCCTCTGATTAACAGTCAGATGCTCTAACCAACTGAGCTAAGGAGGAGTATGTTACTCAATTGCGGCTGCCTGCCCGCCAATTCCCCTAAGGGGTGGCAAAAATAAGCTTTTTTGCTTTCCAACAAAGCAGATTCTCAATTAATTCTAATCCGGCTGCAAGTTACGCTGATAATAAACCTTCTCCCGTTCTTTTTGTTCCGGTAGTTATGAGCAATGAGTCACGTATCTACCAGCCGGAAACCATCAGCATCGCAGCAGAAAGCAGTCATCCACTCACCGTAAAACGCTTTGGCTACGGCACCATGCGCCTCACCGGCGCTGGCATTTATGGCGAACCACCCAACCGGCCGGAAGCCCTGGCCATACTACAACAAGCAATAAACAAGGGTCTCCGCTTCCTGGATACGGCCGACTATTACGGCGAAGACGTGACCAACCGCCTGATTGCAGAGGCTTTATACCCTTACCCGCCAGATTTGGTGATTTGCAGCAAAGTAGGCGCCACCCGCAAACCCGATAAAAGCTGGGTAGTGCACAATAGCCCCGAAAACCTGCGTGCCAGTATAGAAAAAAATCTCCGCACCCTAAAACTGGAACAAATGAGCCTGGTTCATTTTAGGGTGATGCCCGGCGCCAGCTCTTTTGCCGAAGCAATTGACACCATGTTTGCCCTGCAGCAGGAAGGAAAAATCTTGCACATCGGCGTTAGCAACGTAAGCAGGGCCGAGCTGGAAACCGCCATGAGCATGGGCAGGATTGCCACCGTAGAAAACATGTATGGCCATGGCCAGCGCAACACCTTGAAATCTTCGCATGGTGAAAACCGCGGCGGACAGGAACTGCTGGACATCTGCGAAGAACACGGCATCCCGCTGATTCCCTATTTCTCTTTGTTTACTTCCATGCCCAAAAAAGACGACAGGATTGCTACAATTGCCCAAAAATACCAGGCCACCGAAGCGCAGGTAAACATAGCCTGGCTGCTGCACCGCTCCCCCTGGATACTGCCCATACCCGGCACTTCTCAATTAAAACATTTTGAAGAAAATTTGAAGGCGGCGGAGATTGCACTAACGGAAGAGGACATGCGCTTCCTGGAATAATATATTTTGAAAGCGGGTACGCAGCATACAGCGCCTGTTTTGTACGCAAAGAAGCGGGCGGAGCGCCGTTGTAAGAACGAGACCTCAATGCCTGAGTGGAAATCTAAAAAAATGATCGGCGATAATTTTTTTTGGCGGGAATATTTCATGCAATGCAGACTCATCATGATGAATGCTCATTGATGTGCTGTGAAAAATAGCAATGAGCGCTTACCTGGCCATCCTGTCTCCGTGGTTCAAAAAGAAACATACACCCCGTCTTCCCTTAGCTCCACCGGCCAGTGTTTCAAATAATAGCCTTCGCCACTGGTATTGCGCCCGTTTTGTACATTGAATTTGTAGCGGTGAACCGGGCACACAATATTGCCCAGGGCATCAATATAGCCATCGGCCATAATGCCGCTGGCATGCGGACACTTGTACGCAAATGCGTAGAGCGCTTCGCGGTACCGGGCAATGCAGATTTTTTTGCCATCCGCTTCTGCTACAGCAATGCCATTTGGGGCAAAAGCCAGTTCATTTACCGATGCTGCAATTTTATGCCAGTGCTGTATATGAAAGAAAGACATTAATACAGAAATTCTGTTTTATACGGATAACGAACCTGGTATTGCACCCTTACTTTATGCAGTATGGTGGCCCTTAGTTCCTGGAAATTTCTTTTCTCGGTAGCCGATACAAAAATGGCATTGCCCAGCAATTCATTTTCCCAGCGCTGTTTCAGGTCTTCCAGTATCTGCTGTTTTACCGGTTCTTCCAGCCAGGGGTCAAAATGATTTTTCTCAAACAAATCCATCTTGTTAAAAATAGTGATCACCGGTTTGTCCTGCGCCTTCAAGTCCTGCAGGGTTTTATTCACCACGGCAATATGGTCTTCGTGCTGCGCATGGCTCATGTCTACCACATGCAGCAGTATGTCTGCTTCGCGCACCTCATCCAGCGTACTTTTAAAACTCTCTACCAGGTGGTGGGGCAGTTTGCGGATAAACCCTACTGTATCGCTCAACAGAAATGGCGTGTTTTCAAAAACCACTTTGCGGGTGGTGGTATCCAGCGTAGCAAACAGTTTGTTTTCTGCAAACACTTCACTTTTACTCAGCACATTCATAATGGTGCTCTTGCCCACATTGGTATAGCCTACCAGCGCCACGCGAATGAATTCTCCGCGGTCTTTGCGCTGGGTAAAGGCCTGCTTGTCAATTTCCGCCAGGCGCTTGCGCAGTAAAGAAATTTTGTCTTTTACAATACGGCGGTCGGTTTCAATTTCTGTTTCACCCGGTCCGCGGCTGCCAATACCCCCTCCCTGTCTTTCCAAATGCTTCCACATCCCTTTCAGGCGGGGCAGCAAATACTGGTACTGGGCCAGCTCTACCTGCGTTTTTGCCTGGGCTGTTTTTGCCCTGCGGGCGAATATATCAAGGATGAGATCAGACCGGTCGATGGTCACCGTGTTCAGCTCCTTCTCAATGTTCTGGATCTGCGAGCCGCTCAGTTCATCGTCGAAGATGACCAGTTGCACATCGTGGCTTTCCACATATTTTTTTATTTCTTCCAGCTTACCCTTGCCCACAAAGGTGCGGCTGTCGGGCTGAACCAGTTTTTGGGTATACCGTTTTACGGAAATGGCCCCGGCCGTTTCTGCCAGAAAAGCCAGTTCTTCCAGGTATTCCAGTGTTTGTTGTTCGGCCTGGTTTTTACTCACTACGCCCACCAGCACGGCCTTTACATCGTTTTGTATTACGTTCTTTTTGTCGAGCACTATAAAAATTTAGTATTAGAAATTCTGCTGGCAAAGGTAACACCCCCAACCCCTAAAGAGCAGATAAAATAGCTCATTTATATGATTTACCTGGAAAATACTGGTCTATTTTCCTGCCTGCAACAGACCTGTGCGCAGTCTTCCAAACGAAAAAGCACCTGTCCTAAGACAAGTGCCTGATAATATTTTGGAGGGGCCTACAAACCACTAAACGTAATACCAATGCTATACGGGTGAACATTTGGCCCGCGGCCGTCTTTAATAAAATTGGTAATCTGGTATTGGCCAAAAAGGCTCACATGTCCATATCCAATGCGTGCAGTACCGGCAATGCGGGTGCCGTTAAAAAAGTTTTTTGATTTTTCCTTCTCGGTATAGTTGTTCAGCGTAGTGCCGGCCGCATTAACCAGCGTTTTACCACGGGTATGAACATCTAACAGGGCGCCGGCTTTAACGCCCACCGCTATTTTCCAGCTGGCATCACTGTGCTCGGGGTCTGTCACAAAACGCAGTTCCACCGGTAATTCCAGGTAGGTAGATACCAGTTTATTTTTCTTAAAGTGATTGGCGGCACTGGTGCTGGAATAGTCGGTAAAAGCCAGGGTACTGCTCAGTGCGGTAATATTCGGCATTTGTTTGTCGAACTTAATGCTGCTGCTGGCGATGCCCAAACCCAGACCGGCGCTAAAACGCGGATCAGATTTAAAAGGGAAATCCAGCATCAGGTATATATTCACGCTGTGCGAAAAGCCTTTAATGTGGATGGTATCCGGAACCTGTGCCCAGCCATCGTATCCCAGCTGCACCATAAAATGGTCATTGGCCCTGTTGTTCAGGCTTATTTTGCTCCAGTCTTTTTTCTTCTTTTTGCCAAAATTGGCGGTATCAATTTGTGCAGACGCGGAAGCTGCAAACAGAAATACAGCAGTAAACAATAACGCAATTTGTTTCATAATACAGTTGTGAACAGCAAATGTATCTTGCTTGTCAGTAATGAATGGTTGAAAATTGTTAAATCTTGTAAAAAACTAAGCCCCCCGGTAAACTATCGGGGGACTTACACTTGGTGGACCCTGTAGGGCACGATCCTACGACCCCCTGATTATGAGTCAGGTGCTCTAACCAACTGAGCTAAGGGTCCATTTTGGTAAAAAGCGGGGCAAAAATAGAAAAAAATTGCGGTACTTGAGCGGGTAAATAAGGATTGCCGGGAGATTTTAATTTTTATATCCTTTACAAGCCGCAATTTCCAAAATCCCACGCAGCATTCATCCTGATTTTTTTGTTTATACTGATTATTGTTACATTGTGTATACTTTACATTGTGTTCTGTTTAAAGAAGTAGCTTGAAATGATTGCCGCCGCCAAAGTGAAATGCCTGCAGGAGCAGATTGCCCGTAATGACGATACATTTGCCTATAAAGAGCTTTTTGTTTCGTTTTACAACCCCCTGTTGCGTTTTGCAATTACATTGGTAAAATCGAAGGAGCAGGCAGAAGAAGTGGTTTCGGATGTGTTTATCAATATCTGGGAGAAAAGAAAACGCATCAACAGCATCGGCAATTTAAAAGTTTATCTTTTTATAGCGGTAAAAAATACCGCCCTCAATTACCTCAGCCGGCAAAACAAAAACCTTACAGACAGTGTGGATGAAGCCGGCATAGAATTCACCAGTATTTATTTTGACCCCGAGCAATTGATGGTTACCGCAGAAATGGTAGCCCGGATTAAAGATGCCATTGAACAATTGCCTCCCAAATGCAAACTTATTTTTAAGCTCATCAAAGAAGAAGAGCTAAAATACAGGGATGTGGCCGAAATCCTCGGGGTTTCCATAAAAACGGTTGAAAGCCAGATAACTATCGCCCTTAAAAAGATTGGCGCCACTATCCAGTTCGACATGAGCAAGGCCATCTCCGCGCCTTCAGGCTCCTCCAAGTAAAATATTTTTAACTTTCCTTTAGGGGTTTTCACCGGTTTGGTTGTCCTTACGCTTACACAAGGATTTTTTACCAAACGATTGCATGTCAAAAATTAAGATCTGGGAACTGATAGCCAAAAAATTATCTGGTGAAGCCAACGATGAAGATCTGGCAGAACTGGAAAATTTGTTAAGGGCCAATCCTGAATTGCATTACCCAATGCAGACCGTAGCAGATCTGTGGCACCACAACACGCCGGATACAGAAGATGCCCACCAGGCATTCTCCAAACATGCAGACCGCATGAAAGACCTGGGCGTAAATATTGACCTGGAAGAAAACACGCCTTTCGATACACCCATTCCATCGCCCCGCAAAAAATACCTTTTAGCAGCGGTTGTTTTTGTTTTGTTCGTTGCTGTTGGCTATTATTCTTACCCGTTTTTTCTAAGAACCGATGCAGCCGCAAAAACACTTGCAGACAAGAGCGAAGTATCTACCCGCTACGGCTCAAGAACAAAACTGAAACTGCCCGATGGCACACAGGTCTGGCTCAACTCGGGCAGCAAACTTTCTTACGATAAAACCTATGGCAACGACCTGCGCGAAGTGGCTTTAACCGGCGAAGCTTTTTTTGATGTTGTAAAAAATCCCGCGCATCCTTTCGTTATTCATACCATCAGCATAGACATTAAAGTACTGGGTACGGCGTTTAACGTAAAGTCTTTTCCCGGTGAAAAAAATACAGAAACCAGCCTGATACGCGGCAGCATTGAAGTGACTTTTAAAAACAAGCCCTCCAAAAAAATCATCCTGAAACCAAACGAGAAACTGATTACTTCCAACGGAGATACGCTCCGGGATGCTGAACTCATCAGCGTACCTGCTGATAAAATAAAAACAATGACTGCCAAAGAAGCCGGCAAGAAGGAACTTCCCCCCCTCGTAAGCCACCTCACCTATGCGCAGGCAGACAGCGCCGTGATTGAAACCTCCTGGATGGACAACAAACTGATTTTCCGCAGCGAAGCTTTTGTAGACCTGGCCGTAAGAATGGAACGCTGGTACGGTGTAAACATCCGCTTTGCCGATGAAGACATTAAACCCAAAAAACTAAATGGTGTTTTTGAAAACGAAACGATACAACAGGCATTAAAGGCGCTCCAATTGATTACGCCGTTTAATTATAAAATAAACAAGAACGAGATTATCATTTCTTCAAGATGATATAAACCAATTGCTAAACTAAACCAAACTGCTGTATGAGACAAACCAAACCAACTTAAAAACAAACAGGGCACCGTTGCCGCGGAACCCTGTGTAAGGTAAGACAGACACTTGCAAACCACCCCCTTTCAATAAAGGGGGATGGGATATCTATCACCTCTCAATTAAAAGTATGAAAAAAAATTATTTGGTGCCTTTATTATTCCGGAGGCATAATTTTTTAAAGACGCTCCTGATTATGAAATTAACGACGGCTTTATTATTGTTCACCTGCTTCCAGGTTTCGGCAAAAGCATTTTCCCAGACGCGGATTACGCTGAAGCTGCAGTCTACGGAGCTCAAAAAAGCGCTTTCTATTATTGAAAGAAAAAGCAATTACCGCTTTTTGTACAATGATGAAACCGTAAAAGCCGGGACAAAAGTAGACGTAGACGCCAACAATACCCCGGTTACAGACATTCTCGATAAGCTTTTCGCCAACCGGTTATTATCGTATAAAATACTGGAAAACAACCTGGTGGTAATTACCGGCAAGGATGTGGAAGTAACGGAAACCAAAGTATCCGGTAAAATAACCTCCGTACAAGGGGAAGTATTACAGGGCGTTTCTGTGAAGGTAAAAGGCAGCACCCTGGGTGCACAAACTGACCTTAATGGTAACTTTTCGCTAACTGTACCCGATAACGCCGTTCTGATTATCTCCTATGTGGGCTATGTTACCCAGGAAGTATCGGTAAGCGGCCGCAACAGCCTGAACATCTCCCTGGTAGCTTCTACCCAAAAAATGGATGAAGTGGTGGTAATTGGATATGGTGTTGCCAACAAACGCGATTTGACCGGCTCCATCGTAAAAGTGCTGGGCAAGGATATTGCCGATAAGCCCAATACCAACCCTATCGCATCACTGCAGGGCAAAGTAGCTGGTTTATCGGTTGTAAACAATGGTACACCCGGCGCGGCACCGGACATCCGTATACGCGGTACCGTTAGTATCGGCCAGGTACACCCCCTCTACGTAGTGGATGGTATCTTTAACGACAATATTGATTATTTAAACCCCAACGATATTGAGTCCATCGAAGTTTTAAAAGACCCTTCTTCACTGGCCATCTTTGGTGTAAAAGGTGCTACCGGTGTAATTGCCATTACTACCAAACGTGCAAAAGCAGGCCAGGTAGTGGTAAACTTCAATACCAATTTCGGGTTTAAAAAACTGACGGATAAAATAAAATTGGTAGATGCCAACGGTTTTAATACACTGTTTGCAGAAGAAAACGCCAACAATAGCGTGTCTACACCAGATTACTCCAAGTTAACCGCCAATACAGACTGGATAAATGCTGTTACAAGAACCGGCAAGTTCAACAACAACAACCTGAGCATACAGGGAAGCACAGAAAAAAATAAGTTTGCCCTGGGCCTCGGTTATATCTACGATGAAGGCATCGTTAAACACCAGAAGCTGGATAAAATGCAGCTTTCTTTCAGCGATGAATTTAAACTGAACAAAGCACTTAAAATTGGTGTAAACCTGAATTCTTCCAGGCAGCACAATCCTTACGATGCTACTGCCGTGCTGGACAACGCCCGTAAAGTAATGCCGCAGGTTTCTGCCGGTACAAAAACTTTCAGGGTGGCCAATCCTTATGGCGGAGACAGTATTAACAGCAATATCTATTCTGGCCTGGCTACTTTCTTACAAAGCGCCGGCGTGGTAAACCCGCTGTTGTCTGTAGAAAATACATGGGACAGGAACATCAATATTGAATACCGCAACGTAGGTAGTATTTACGCAGAACTTAACTTTCTGAAATACTTTACCTTCCGTACCACCATGTATGCAGATATCAGCAGCGTAAACAACCGCACCTACAACCCGCTGTATTACGCCTACGACCCCATCTCCGGCAACCCTTACCTGTATGGAGAAAAAACCCAGGTAAGCGAAACCGACGACAGCTATCGTAAATTTCAGCAGGATCATATCTTAACCTTCCGGAAAAGTTTTGGTGATCACAACATCACTGCTACCGCCGGTGTTACCACTTATTATTTTGGACATTTTGGAAGAACAGGTGTTGCCAAGCCTTACTCTGCCGGCAATGCACTGCCTATACCTGATGATAAGAGGTTCTGGTACATGACAACCCAGTTTAATGATCCCAACCAAACCATTGCCAGTTCCAGCCAGAGTGAATATTCTACTGCTTCTGTACTGGGAAGGGTTTTGTACAATTACAAAGGCAAATATTATTTCAATGCTTCGCTGCGTGATGACGCTACTTCGCAAATACCCACCAAGAACCGCCACCAGCAGTTCTGGGCACTGGGTGGTGCATGGGAATTGTCGAAGGAAAGTTTTATGCAGAATGTAAGCCAGATAAATTACCTGAAACTAAAAGGTTCTATTGGTGTACTGGGTAACCAGAGTGCTTCATACCTGGATGGAACGCCGATCAATTATCCGTTTTATCCAAACCTGAACACCGGTATTTCTGCGGTGTTTGGTACTAATACATATGCAGCAGCACAGCCTTCCTGGCAGCCCAACCCCGATTTGAAATGGGAAACCGTACACGCACAGGAAATTGGAATCGAAATGAATGCCTTCCGCAACCGCCTGCATTTTGAATTCAATTACTTCAACAAAACCACCAAAGACCTCATGACTTTGGTTGACAGAAGCGTTCAGGGTTTGCCCAACCTGCTTGAAAATGGTGGCAGCATCCGCAACTGGGGTGAAGAATTTTCTGCTACCTGGACACAGAGCATCAACCACGATTTCTCTATCAATATTGGCGGCAACATTACATTCCTGCAAAACAAAGTAATCAGCCTTTCTCCTGATATTCCCGGTGGATTTTTATCAAGAGGATTTCAGAACAACGGAAGTGCAGAAAGCCGCACATTACCCGGTCAGCCCATCGGATCTTATTATGGCTACGTGGTAGAAGGTCTTTACCAGAGTTATGCAGATATCTTAAAATCGCCTTCAGCGGCTGCCATTGGCGCTTACCGCCCCGGTGATTTTAAATTTAAAGATGTAAACGGAGATGGAAAAATTGATGCCAGTGACAGAACCATTATCGGCAACCCAACGCCTAAATTCTCGTATGGTATTAATGTAAACGCAACCTACAAAAACTGGAGCCTGGGTGTTGACGTAGGCGGTGTATATGGTAACCAGATCTTCAGAACCTGGGGTTCATTGGAATCGCCTTTTCAGCGTGTAAATTATTCAGCTGAAAAACTGGCCAGGTGGCATGGCGCCGGTACCTCCAACTGGGTACCCATCATCAGCCAGGGAGATCGTTTCAATTACAACGGTTCTACCTACAATATGGAAGACGGAAGTTATTTCAGGCTTAGAAACGTTCAGCTGGGATATGCTTTGCCGCAAAGCCTGCTCTCTAAAGCAAAAATAAAAGGCCTCAGACTCTATTTGAATATGCAAAACGCTAAAACCTGGAAACACAACCTTGGCTATACAGCGGAGTATGGTGGCGATGCTACAGCTTTTGGATACGACAATGCTGGTGGCGCAATACCAGTAGTAACAACTGCAGGTCTTAATTTAACTTTTTAACGATAAAATATTGAGAGATATGAAAAAAAATAAAATATTCCGGTGGAGCTTAATACTCTTACTGCCAACCCTGATAACGGTAGTTGGGTGTCAGAAATTTCTTGACAGAAAACCGTTGACTGCCACCCTGGATGACTTAAAACAGGGTACACTGGAAGCGCAGAGCTTTGGTTTGTACAATACATTGCGTTATGCCGGTTTTTCTACTTTACCCTGGATAGATTTTCACAGTATCCGCGATGACGATGCACAAAAAGGAAGCAGTACAACCGACGGTGCAGAAATCAATACAGAATACGAAACATTTCAATACAGCAAAGACGACTGGGCGCCCAATACATACTGGAATGATCACTATACCATGATCAACCTGGCCAACAAAGAACTGTATTATGCCGACTCGCTGAAAGTAACCGATGCTGCTTCACTGAAAAATGTTGGAGAAGCCCGATTCTTCAGGGCCTATTCTTTCTTTGAGCTGGTAAAAAATTATGGCGAAGTACCGTTGATTAATTTTTACTTCACCAATGCCACAGACGGCATCAAACCAAAATCTCCGGTAGACAGTATTTACGCTCAGATAGACAGGGACCTGGCAGTAGCATCTGCTTACCTGCCCGTAAACTGGTCTGTGGGTGGTACCAATATTTATCCCGGCAGGGTAACCAGGGGTGCTGCCAATGCACTCTGGGCACAAAGTTTCCTTTTCCGCCAGAAATGGGATTCTGTGATGAAATACTGTAACCTGGTAATTGCATCCGGACAATATTCACTGGCTACTACCTTCCCGTTGATCTGGCAGGACGGATTAAATGGCGTCGGTAAAAATGGTCCGGAATCTATCTTCGAAATGAATACCAATGTGGGACAGAACGGTACCAACAACAATGGCGTACAATGGGCCACCAGCCAGAACGTAAGACAGGGCGGTGCTACCAATGTGTGGAACCTTGGATGGGGATGGAACACACCTACTGCCAACCTTGAATCTGCATGGCCTGCAGACGATCCGCGTAAAACACAAACCATTTTATACTCAGGCCAGTTTGATGGTGGCCAGGCAGCCGGTGGTTATGGTGCCACATTGCCCGCTTACAACCCGGGCCCCGGTTTGGATCAGCCATTCTGGAACAAGAAAGTATATTCTGATCCGCAAATGCGTGCATTTACCGGCCAGATACTTGGCTCTGGTGGTGCAGACTGGGTAAACCACCGCATTATACGCTATGCAGACATACTGCTGATGCTGGCAGAAGCCGCCAATGAAAAAGGAGATGGCGCCACTGCTGCCACCAACCTGGAACTGATCAGAAACCGCGCAAGTGGTAACAAAGGTGCTTCACGCACCATTGTTGTGCCCATAGCGTTTACCGGGCAGGCTCAAATGCGCACGGCTATTAAAAATGAAAGAAGATGGGAGTTTGCGATGGAAGGCTATCGCTTTTATGACCTGGTACGCTGGGGAGATGCCAATGCAGCACTGGGTGGCCTTGGCTATACTGACCGTTGCAAGTATTATCCCATACCACAAAAAGCGATTGATTTATCCGGCGGCGTTTTGAAACAAAACCCCTTATGGTAATCATCTGCAGACAAGCTTAGTGTATTCATCAAACAAAAAACTCTTTTATGATTTTTAATAAAAT
>Ga0075026_100000736_pt1 | contig 13605 bp, 11 predicted proteins | sample Str012_2_FD_71392 | JGI IMG/M metagenome (GOLD analysis project Ga0075026, IMG submission 71392) | Freshwater sediment microbial communities in response to fracking from Pennsylvania, USA - Straight Creek_MetaG_SC_2012 | ecosystem: Environmental > Aquatic > Freshwater > Creek > Sediment...
GCCGCATCTGGTGATGGAATACGTGCCGGGCACCACGCTGCGCAGTTTTTGCCGCCCCGACGCCCTGCTCTCGCTCGAGCAGATTGTCGAAATCGGCTTCAAGTGCGCCATGGCGCTGGGCTATGTCTACCGCCAGGGCCTGATTCACCGTGACGTGAAGCCAGCCAACGTTCTGGCCGTGACCGAACGCGATCAGGTGGTCAACATCAAGGTCACCGATTTCGGCAGCGTGCTGCAGCTCGACGCCGAACGCACCCAGGTTCATCGCGTGGGTTCGCTCGCCTACATGTCGCCCGAGCAGCTCGACGGCGACGTGCTCGGTTGCGGCGCAGACATCTACTCGCTGGCGGCCGTGCTCTATCACCTGATCGCCGGCCGCCCGCCCTTTGAAGGGCCGACCCAGCCGGCACTGATGAACCAGGTCTTCACGCAGGACCCTGCGCCATTGACCAAGCTGCGCGATGGTGTGCCTGACAGTCTGGACACCTTGATCCGCCATGCGCTGGCCAAGCGAGCGAGTGATCGGCCGCCGAGTTGGGACGACTTTGCGCAGGCGCTGGCCGGTCTCGTCGCGCGGCGCGAAGTGCCACGCGGCCGGCTGCAGGGCGTGCTCGACTCCGAACGATTCAACCTGCTGCGCGCACTGGAGTTCTTCGCCGGCTTCGGCGATGTCGAGCTCTGGGAAGTGGTGCACCGCGCGAAGTGGCAGCGCCTTGCCTTCGGCCACCCGCTCTATAAGAAAGGCCAGGCGGGCGGCAGCTTCCACATCCTGGCTCAAGGCGCGGTCGATGTCTTTCGCGATGGCCGCAAGGTGGCGCAACTCGGCCGGGGCACATCGGTGGGCGAAATGGCCTACCTCGCGCCCAGCGAAGATCTGCGGCTGCACCGTGCCGATGTCATTGTGGCGGAGCCCTGCACCACCGTGTCATTCACGGCGGAATCGCTCAGCCAGGTGTCGCCCGGGACGCGCCATCGCTTCGACGACGCCTTCATCAAGGTTCTGGTGCGCCGACTGCATGCCGCGCACGAGACGCTCGACCACCCGCGCCGCATTCTCTGAGGTCCGGTGGGGCCGGCCCTGTCAGCGCAAATCGGATCGTTGCGTTACAACCATTGCCGGCAGGGGCAGGCTCTGCTTCAATCCGGCGCGGCAATCGTGCCCAAGGTCCGAGAATGAAGGAGAACCCATGAAACTGTTGATTGGCGCCATTGCGCTGGCGTTCGCTGCCCTGTCGAGCGCGTCATTTGCGGCCAGCCACGCGGCCGCCGCGCCGATGGCCGACAAGAAACCCGCGCAGCAGGGCAAGATGGTCACTTGCAACAAGGATGCCGGCGAGAAGAAGGGCGACGAACGCAAGGCCTTCATGAAGGAGTGCCTGTCGGCCAAGCCTGCGGCGGCCGCGCCGAGCCCGGCATGCGAAAAGTCGGCCGACGACAAGAAGTTGGCTGGCGCTGCGCGCAAGAGCCATATCAAGAAGTGCATGGCCGACAGCAAGAAGGGCTGATTGCCCGAGCGCACCCCCGCGCAACCCGACAAGCCCGGCCATGCCGGGCTTGTCTCTTTCAATCCAGCTTGCTTGCAGCAGCAGCCCAGTACAGCGGGTCGCCCCAGCTGTGTTTAAGGAAGTCGATCCAAAGCCGCACGCGCAGCGGCAAATGCTTGCGCTGGGCAAAGACGGCGTAGATGCCGCTCGGTGGCGCGGCGAATTCGTCGAGCAGGCTGTGCAGACGGCCCGCAGCGATCTCACCATCGACCTCCCAGGTACTGCGCCACGCAATGCCCAGGCCTTGCACGCACCAATCGTGAAGCACCTGGCCGTCGCTGCAATCGAGCCGGCCGCTGGGCCGCACATGGAGCACTTCACCATCGACGCTGAATGCCCAACCGCGGGTCTGGCTGGCGTCGGAGCTGAGCGTCAGGCACTCGTGCCGCTGCAGGTCCGCGGGCGTCCGGGGAGTGCCGGCGCGCTTGAGGTACGAAGGTGCGGCCACGCACAGGCGCCGGTTGTCGGCCAGCCGGACGCTGACCAGGCTCGAGTCGGGTAGGTCGCCAACCCGCACTGCGCAATCGACGCCCTCGTTGACGATGTCGACGACGCGGTCCGACAGATTCAACGAGACGTGCACGTCGGGATGCTGCGCCAGGAATCTGGGCACCATCGGCGCCACATGCCGGCGCCCAAAGCCGGCGGGCGCAGTGATGCGTAAGTAACCACTGGCTTTGACACCGCCCGCACTGACGCTGGCTTCAGCATTTGACAGGTCTGCAAGCACACGCTGGCAATCGTCGAGGAAGGCGCTGCCCTCATGGGTCAGCGTGATGCGCCGTGTGGTCCGCACGAGCAACTTGACGCCGAGCCTTTCTTCCAGCGCATCGATACGCCTGCCGATCACCGCCGGCGCGACCCCTTCGGCGTTCGCGGCGGCGGTCAGGCTGCCTTTGGTAGCCGCCGCGGCGAAGGATTCGATCTGTTTCAGCTTGTCCATGGCAGAGAATTTTGCACCGAAGTCATCAATCCCCTCTGCTTTTGGCACTTAATGCTGATCAACGTACGGAATAGATTCTGGGCATGGTCCATGTACCCGCCGCGCCGCGTGCCGTTCTGTTCGACGCTTACGGCACATTGTTCGACGTCTACAGCGTCGGATTGCTGGCCGAGCAACTGTTCCCGGGCCAGGGCGAGCGGCTGTCGCTGCTGTGGCGAGACAAGCAGATCGACTACACGCGACTGTTGACCATGAGCGGCCGCTACTGTCCGTTCTGGGATGTGACGCGGGCCGGCCTTCGCTACGCCGCGGCTCGGCTCGGGTTGACGATGGACGCAACAGCCGAGGAGCGGCTGATGAACCAGTACCGTCACCTGAGTGCGTTCCCGGAGAACCTCGAGGTGCTGGTCGAACTGCAGCGTCGAGGCGTGGCGGCGGGCATCTTGTCCAATGGCGATCCGCAAATGCTCGCCGTGGCCGTGAAGAGCGCAGGCCTGGGCGACCTGTTGGCCCATGTGATCTCGGTCGACAGCGTGCGCCGTTTCAAGACCGACCCGGCGGCCTATGCGCTCGGCACACAGGCATTGAAGCTGCCGGCCGCTGAAGTCCTGTTCGTATCGAGCAACGGCTGGGATGCCATCGGCGCCACCTGGTTCGGCTACACCACGCTATGGGTGAACCGAGCCGGCCTGCCGCTCGAGCAACTCGACACGGCGCCCACGCGCATCGGCAGGAGCCTGCGCGATGTTCTCGACTTCTTCCCCATTCGCTGACAGATCACTCTCTACGCCATGACCGCCAATTCGACCCCTCGCATCACCATGGGCCGCCTGCAGGTGGCAGCCATCCTGCACAAGTTCATCGACGAGCAGGTGTTGCCCGGTACCGGCATCGCAGCCGCCGCGTTCTGGGCCGGCTTCGATGCCCTGGTGCATGACCTGGCACCAAAGAACGCGGCGCTGCTCGCCGAGCGCGACCGGCTGCAGCGCGAGCTCGACACATGGCATGCCGCTCACCCTGGACCGATCAAGACCAAGGCGGCGCTTCGCGCATACCGCACCTTCCTCGAACGCATCGGTTACCTCGTGCCGCAACCCGCCAAGGTGCAAATCGCAACCCGGCGGGTCGACGCCGAACTCGCCCACCAAGCCGGTCCACAGCTGGTGGTGCCGATCACCAACGCCCGCTACGCGCTCAACGCCGCCAACGCGCGCTGGGGATCGTTGTACGACGCCCTGTACGGCACCGATGCCCTGCCTGAATCCGGCGGCGCCGGGCGGGGCGGCAGCTACAACCCGGCGCGCGGCGCAAGGGTGATCGAGTACGCGCGCCATGTGCTTGACCGCACAGCGCCGCTGAAGCAGGGGTCGCACCTGGACTCGACGGGCTATCGAATTGACCGCGGTCGCCTGATCGTCGAGTTGAAGGGCGGTCGCAGCAGCGGCCTGACCAAAGCATCGCAATTTGTCGGCTATCAGGGGCCGGCAGCCGCGCCGTCTTCGGTGCTGCTGTCGCACCACGGCCTGCACCTGGACATCCGCATTGACCGCAGCACTGACATCGGCGCCGGCGATCCGGCCGGGGTTGCCGATCTGGTGCTCGAGGCGGCGTTGTCGACCATTCTCGACCTCGAAGATTCGGTGGCCGTGGTCGACGCCGACGACAAGGTCCAGGCCTATGCCAACTGGCTCGGCATCATGAAGGGCACCCTGACCGAGCCGGTGACCAAGGGCGGCAAGACCTTCCTGCGTGGCCTCAACCCCGATAGGCGCTACACGAGCGCCAAGGGCGGCGATCTCGTCCTGCACGGCCGCTCGCTGCTGTTCGTTCGCAACGTTGGCCACCTGATGACCAACCCAGGCGTTCTGTGGGGTGCCGGCGCCGCGCGGCACGAGATCCCCGAAGGGATCCTTGATGCCGTGGTCACGACCGCGACTGCCGTGCATGACCTCAAACGCCGCGGCAACTCGCGTGCCGGCTCGGTATACATCGTCAAACCCAAGATGCACGGCCCCGCCGAGGTTGCCTTCGCAAGCGAGTTGTTCGGGCGCGTGGAAGCCCTGCTCGGCCTGCCCAAGAACACGGTCAAGCTGGGCATCATGGACGAGGAGCGCCGCACGAGCGTCAACCTCAAGGCCTGCATCGCCGCCGCCGCCGAGCGCGTGGCATTCATCAACACGGGGTTCCTCGACCGTACCGGCGACGAGATTCACAGCGCGATGCGCGCCGGCGCCGTGCTGCGCAAAGGCGACATGAAGACCAGCGCGTGGCTGCGCGCCTACGAGCGCAACAACGTGCTGGTCGGCCTGCAATGCGGCCTGCGCGGCAAGGCACAGATCGGCAAGGGCATGTGGGCGATGCCGGACCTGATGGCCGCCATGTTGCAGCAGAAACTGGCGCATCCGCTGGCCGGCGCCAATACCGCGTGGGTGCCGTCACCCACCGCCGCGACCCTGCACGCGCTGCACTACCACCAGGTCGACGTGTTCGCGGTACAGCGGCAGCTCGAGAAGATCGGTGCGCAGGCCGAGCACGAGTCACTGCTCGACGGCATGCTGACGATCCCGACGGTCAAGACGCCGGCCTGGTCCGCGGCCGAAATCCAGCAGGAACTCGACAACAACGCGCAGGGCGTCCTCGGCTACGTGGTGCGCTGGATCGATCAGGGCGTGGGCTGCTCGAAGGTGCCCGACATCCACAACGTCGGCCTGATGGAAGACCGCGCCACGCTGCGCATTTCATCGCAGCACATCGCCAACTGGCTGCATCACGGTGTCGTCAGCGAGGCCCAGGTCCGCGCCACGTTCGAGCGCATGGCCGCGGTGGTCGATGGGCAGAACGCCGGCGACCCGCTTTACCGGCCGATGAGCGGCCACTTTGACGATTCGATGGCGTACCGGGCCGCGTGCGATCTGGTGTTCCAGGGCAGGGAGCAACCCAGCGGCTACACCGAACCGCTGCTGCACGCCTGGCGGCAGCGGGTCAAATCGTCGCGCGCGGTGTAGGCGCGCCGCGGCTGCGCTCACGCGCGGCTTCGCAGGCCACACAACGCAGGGCCCAGGGCTCGAGCTTCAGTCGCTCGAACGGGATGGGCTGGGCGCAATCGGCGCAGCGGCCGAACGAGCTGTCGTGCAGCCGTGCCAACGCATCGCTGACGGCGCCCAGCTCGGCGATCTCGCGGTCGGCGCGGGCCAGGTCGATCTCGCGGTCGGCGTCGCGCTGCGGCGCATCGTCGCCATCTTGCAGCAGGACTTCGCGGGCATGCTCGCTGCGGCTGGCGCCGCCCTGGTGGCGGGCCACCCGACGGTCGAGTTCCTGCTGCCGCAATTGCAGCAGTTGTTGCAACAGGGCGCGCTGGCCCGGACTCAGTGCATGCAGCATGGTGGTTGTAGGGCAATCGTCGATGCGTGATCGTCGCGCCCCAGTCGCGGCGCAAGCTTGAGGGCGATCAAAGTGGCGCGGCCGCCGATGTGCGCCGCCTAGAATGCCCGCTGCCGTGAGCCTGCCCTCGCCCCCCTCCAGTTGTGATGTGCTCGTCGTCGGCGCAGGCCCGGCCGGCAGCGCCTGTGCGCAGCAGCTTGCCCGCGCCGGCTTTGCCGTGGTGCTGATCGACCAGTACGAGTTCCCGCGCGACAAGGTCTGCGGCGACGGGCTGATTCCCGATGCCCACACCGCGTTCGGCCGCCTGGGCGTGCACCAGCAAGTGATGAAGGCGGCGCAGCGGGCCTCGCATGTCAGTTGCATTGCGCCGCGCGGCGGACGCATCGATGTCCCCGGCCGCCTGGCGGTGCTGCCGCGCGCCGAGCTCGACGACATCCTGCGCCGGGCCGCCTTGGCCGCGGGCGCAAAGTGGCTGGCACCAGCGCGCTTCGAGGCGAGTCTGACCGATGGCACGCGCGTATACGGCGCGCGGCTCAAACTCGGCGATGAGCTGCACGAGATCCACGCCCAATGGGTGGTGCTGGCCACCGGCGCCGTGCCGCAGGCACTGATGGCTGCCCAGATGTGCGAGCGGCGTGGGCCCAGCGCCGTGGCGATGCGCGGCTATGTGCGCAACCCGACCATGGTCGGGCGTATCACGACGCTCGAGATGCTGTGGCACAAGCAGCTGGCGAAAGGCTACGGCTGGATATTCCCCTGCCCGAACGGCGTCTTCAACATCGGTGTGGGCATGATGCACAGCCACCACACCGGGCGCGATGGCCGCGAGGCGATGGCCGATGATGTCAACCTGCGCCACATGTTCGACCGCTTCTGCGAGGTCTACCCGCCGGCGGCCGAGCTGGTCAAGAGCGGCGAAAAGCTCGGGCCGCTGAAGGGTGCGCCCCTGCGTTGCTCGCTCGAAGGGGCGCGTTTCTCGCGCCCCGGATTGCTGGTGACGGGCGAGGCCGCAGGCAGCACCTATGCTTTCAGCGGCGAGGGTATCGGCAAGGCCATGGAGACCGGCATCCTGGCAGCAGAGACGATTGCCGAGGGCCGCGACACCCTGCTCACCGACGCCCAGCTGCGCGCGCGCTACGAGGCTGCGCTGCTGGCGCTCAAGCCACGCTTTGAGCTGTATGAGCGTGCCAACCGCGTCAACGCCCACCCCTGGTTGGCCGACCTGGTGATCTGGCGTGCGAAGAAGAGCGCGCGCATCCTGCGCCGCATGAGCGGTGTGCTCGAAGAGACGCAGAACCCGGGGCGCCTGTTCAGCTGGAGCGGTCTGGCCAAGCTGATGCTCGAGTAGCGACGATGTGCCAGCTGCTCGGCATGAACGCGAACACGCCGACCGACGTGTGCTTCAGCTTCACCGGCCTGGCGCAGCGCGCCGAAGAACACAAGGACGGCTTCGGCATCGCCTTCTTCGAAGACCGCGGGCTGCGCACCTTTGTCGATCACCACAGCGCGCGCGCCTCCCCGGTGGCCGAGTTGGTCAAGCGCTACCCGATCAAGAGCGACAACGTGGTCGCCCATATCCGAAAGGCTACGCAGGGCCGGGTGGCGCTGGAAAACACCCACCCGTTCGTGCGCGAACTGTGGGGCCGCTACTGGGTCTTTGCACACAACGGCGACCTCGAGGCCTTCCAGCCCCGTCTGCATGCCGCTTTCCGGCCGGTCGGCGAGACCGACAGCGAGCGCGCTTTCTGTTGGCTAATGCAAGAGCTGGCCAAGGCACATGCGAGCGTCCCGAGCGTGCGCGAGTTGAGCCACACGTTGCGCGAGTTGATCCCGCAGATCGCGGTGCATGGCGTCTTCAACGGCTTGCTGTCCAACGGTCAGGCCCTGTGGGCCCATTGCAGCACCAAGCTGGCCTGGGTCGAGCGCGCAAATCCGTTCTGCGCTGCGACGCTGGCCGACGACGATGTGACCGTGGACCTCGCTGCCTTGACGTCACCCAGCGACCGTGTCGCCGTGATCGCCACCGAACCCATGACGCGCGGCGAAGCCTGGAACGCGATGGCACCCGGTGAGCTGCGGGTATTCGTCGACGGCGTATCGGCAACCTGAGCCCGCGCCGCTGATCCTGCGTTTGCCGCCGTTTGCCCGCCCGATCAGCCGCTCACCGGCAGGGCACAGCAGGCGGCCATCGCGCTGCCTAAACTGCGGCCCGATGCAATCGAATCCACTCTCACAGGGCAACTGGCTGCAGCGGCGCTACCATGCCTGGGCGGCGCCGCATTACGCGCGCATGGCGCCGGCGGTGCGCGAACAGGTCGAATTAATCGACGGCTTCTTGTACAGCCGGCGCGGGCTGTGGGTCTGGCTCGGCATGGTCTGCGCCCTGGCTGCCGCCACCTGGGGCCTGACCGCTGCGGGCTTCCCACTCGCGCTCGCGCTGAGCCTCGGGCTGATCGCATTCGCAGGGTTACCGATGGGAGCGTTGGGTGCATGGTTGCAGCCCGAGCGCTTTGCAGCCCGGCGCCTGCGCAAGACCGTGCCGCTTATTTTTGCGATGGGCTTCCTGGGTGCCTTTTTCGGCTTCGTCATCGGCCATGTCAGCAAGCATGGTGGCCTTGACCCGGTGCGGCTGCTGCACTCGTTGTGGGACGCCCTGTCGTTGATTGCGCCGATCGTCCTGTTGGCCATGGCGGGCATGATGGCGCTGATGTGGGGCGTGGCCCAGGTGCGCCGACAGGTCATGGAGCGAGAACTCGAGCGCGTCACCCTGGCCGGCGAACGCGACAGCGCCGCGCGCCAGGCGGCAGAGGCTCGACTGCAATTGCTCAACGCGCAAATCCGGCCGCACTTCCTGTTCAACACCCTGTCGGCACTGCAGCATTGGGTCGACAGCGCAGACGCGCGCGCCGGGCCGCTGCTGCGCTCGCTGACGGCCTTCTTGCGCGGCTCGACCGAACTGCTCGGACGCGACGAGGTGCAACTGGCCGACGAGGCTGCCATGGCCGGCCAATACCTGAGCATCCTGCAATCCCGGCTGGGGCCGCGGCTGGGCTACAAGATCGACATCGCGCCCCAGGTCGCCCTGCAGGCGCTGCCGCCGGGGCTGTTGTTGACTCTGGTGGAGAACGCCGTCGAGCATGGCATTTCGCCATCGCTGACCGGCGGCGAAGTGAGGGTCGAGGCCGCACGAGATGAGGCGGGGTGGTGGCTGCGCGTCAGCGACGACGGTGCAGGTCTGCCAGACGGGTGGCACGACGGCGTGGGCCTGAGCAATTGCCGCAAGCGCCTGGCGCATTGCTTCGGCGACCGTGCCGTCCTGACCTTGACGGCGCTGCGACCCGGCACCGAGTCCCTGCTTTGCATTGCGGAGGGCGCACCATGAACCATCAAAAGATCGACTGGAGCCAACTCTGGCAGCCGGGGCCGACGCGGGTTTTCAGCGACGCCGAGCTGGCGCGCGCTGGCGACCAGCGGCCCAGCCGCACGTTGCTGACGATGGTGATGATCAACATGGCGCTCGTGTCCATGGCCGTCATGCAGGCGGCCCCGCCGCGGGCCACCGCCCTGCTGACCGGCATTCTCGCGGCCGCGGCGTTCGCGAGCCTGCGGCTCGGCCAGCGCTTGTGGCGCAAGCCCTCGCGGCGCCTGTTGACGGTCTGCACCGTGGCGCTGGTATTGGGCTGCGGCGTGGTTGCTGCACTGGCCAGGTTGCGCAACGGCGACGCCGAGGTCCGTCAATGGGCTCTGTACACCTGCTGGGGCGTGGCGCTGTTGGCGTCCTTCGGCTTCTGGTTTCTGGCCGTCTACCGCGCCGACCAAATTGCAGCGCGACTGCGCGAGCTCGACGAACGCGAACGTGCCATCGAGATGGCGCGTCAACTTGCCGCCGCGCAGATCCAGCCGCATTTCCTGTTCAATTCGCTGGCCTCGTTGCAGCATTGGGTGGAGGCGAAGGACGACCGCGCCGCACCGATGCTGGCCGCGTTGACCGGTTTCCTGCGCACGACGCTGCCCCTGTTCAACCAGACCCGGTTGCGCCTGGGCGACGAAGCCCAGGCGGTGCGCCAGTACTTCGAGGTCATGCGCCTGCGCCTGGGTGAGCGCCTGAGCTACCGGATCGCGATCGAGCCTGCCGCCGCCGAGGTCCAGGTCCCGCCGGGCCTGCTGCTGACGCTGGCCGAGAACGCCATTGAACATGGCGTGCAGGCCAGTCTCGCCGGCGGCCCGGTGTTGCTCAGCGCCGGTGTCGCGGCGGGCCGCCTGACCGTCGACATGCTCGACCCCGGCGCCGGGCCGGCGGCCGATGCCGGGGAGGGCGTCGGCCTGGTGAACAGCCGCACGCGGCTCATGCAAGCCTTCGGCCCGAGCGCCACGATCACGGTTTCGGCCGTGCCCGGCGGGGGCGGGCTGGCGCGCATCGAATGTCCCGCTCCAACCACGACGACTCAGCCATGAATCCGACCGTCCTGATTGCCGACGACGAAGAAGCGCCACGCGCGCAACTGCAGGCCGCGCTGCAGCGGGTCTGGCCCGAGGCCGACATCGTGGCCGTGTGTGCCAACGGCGTCGACGCCTGGGACGCTTTCCTCGAGCACGACCCCGCGGTGTGCTTCCTCGACATCCGCATGCCCGGTCTGTCGGGTATCGACGTTGCGCAGCGCATCGGCTCGCGCGCCGCGATCGTCTTCGTCACGGCCTACGGCGACCATGCGCTGGCGGCCTTCGATGCCGGCGCGGTGGACTATGTGATGAAGCCGGTCGACGATGCTCGGCTGACGCAGGCCGTGGCGCGCGCTCGCCAGCGTGGCCTGCTGCCGGCGGCACCGATCGCCGGCCTCGCCGACATGCTGGCCGAGCTGGCGGCGCAGGTGCGTCGGCCCGCGCCGCTGGTGGTGATCCAGGCCGGCATCGGCAAGGAGGTGCGCATGATTCGCACCGAGGACGTGGTGTATTTCGAGTCCGACAGCCGCTACACGCGGGTGGTCTACCGCGCCGACGGCAGCGACGGCGAGGCGCTCATCCGCACGCCGCTCAAGGAGCTGCTGGCGCAACTCGACGCGCAGCAGTTTTGGCAGGTGCACCGCTCGGTCATTGTCAGCCAGCGGCACATCGCCAGCGCGGTGCGAGTTGACGAAGGCAACATGCACTTGCTGCTGCGCGGGCGCAGCGAACGGCTGCCCGTGTCACGGCACTTCCAGGGCCTGTTCAAAGGACAGTGAGTTCCGCCTTCGCCTGACGAAACCCGCCGACGCGCCTGGCGCGACGGGCACTCACCCACGCAAGTCCGGATGGCCGACCACGCATGACCCCGCACAATCGTGCCATGCACGATCTGCCCATTCCCCGGTTCGACATCTTCTATCGTTACAGCGAGCTGACCCGTCTGCTCTTCGACTATGCCGACGCCGCGCCCCAGTTGATCAGCGTGCACTCGATAGGCAAGAGCCACGAGGGGCGCGATATCTGGGTGGCGGCACTGACCAACAGTGCGACCGGTATCGACTCCGACAAGCCGGCGTTCTGGGCCGACGGCAACATCCATGCCGCCGAGCTCACGGCGAGCACCGCCTGCCTGTACTACCTGCACCAGCTGGTCAGCGGCCATGGCATCGATGTCGACATTACACGGCTGCTCGATACGCGCTGCGTCTACCTCTGCCCGCGACTGAACCCCGACGGCGCCGAGCTGGCCCTGGCCGACCGGCCGCGCCACATCCGCTCGTCGACGCGGCGCTATCCGTTCGACGAAGAGCCGGTTGACGGCCTGAGGATCGAAGACGTGGACGGCGACGGCCGGGTTCTGAGCATGCGCCTGCGCGACCCGCACGGCAGCTACAAGAAGCACCCGGCCGAGCCGCGCCTGATGGTGGCGCGCGAACCCGGCGAACACGGCGGCGATTACTACCGGTTGCTGCCCGAGGGCACCTTGACCCATTGGGACGGCCTGACGGTCAAGGTCAACAAGGACCCCGAGGGACTGGACCTCAATCGCAACTTCCCCACCCATTGGCGCCAGGAGTTCGAGCAGTTCGGCGCTGGCCCCTACCCCACCAGCGAGCCCGAGGTCCGGGCGATGGTGGCCTTCATCAGTGAGCACCGAAACATCGGCGCCGCGGTGAGTTTTCACACCCACAGCGGCGTGATCCTGAGGCCGATGGGCACGCAGAGCGACGACGACATGACGCCCGAGGATCTGTGGACGTACAAGCGCTTCTCGGCGATCGGCGAGAAGCTCACCGGCTATCCGGCGATCAGCATCTGGCACGACTTCAAGTACCACCCCAAGGAGATCATCACTGGCACGCAGGACTGGGTCTACGAACACCTGGGCGCGCTGTTCTGGACGGTCGAGCTGTGGGCGCCGAACAAGGAAGCGGGCATCACCGACTACGACTGGATCCACTGGTACCGCGACCATCCAGTCGAAGACGATCTGAAGCTCTTGAAGTGGAGCGACGAGCAATGCGCCGGGCTGGCGTACGTCGGCTGGCAGCCCTTCATGCACCCGCAACTCGGCCCGGTCGAGATCGGAGGTTGGGACAAGCAGAACTTCTGGCGCAACCCGCCGCCGGCGCTGCGCGAACGCGAAGTTGCGCGTTTCCCGGCCTGGATGACGCAGATTGCACTGGCGCTGCCCAAGCTCGAAACGCTACGTACCGAGGTGCGCGCGCTCGGCCCCGACACCTGGCGTATCCGCTTCGCGGTAGCCAACAGCGGCTGGCTGCCAGCCTATGTGACGCAGCGCGCACTCGAGCGCAAGACCGTGCGCGGCGTGATGTTCGAGATCCACCTGCCCGAGTCACCCGAGGTTTCCCTCGTCAACGGCAAGCTTCGCCATGAGGGGCCGCAACTCGAAGGCCATGCCCCCAAGAACAGCCAGCTCGCGTTCCTGCCGCCACGCGACGTCACTGCCGACCGCGCCGTTGCAGAGTGGGTCGTGCGCGCGCCCAAGGGCACGCGCGTGGGCTTGAGCGCGCAGGCCGACCGCGCGGGCACAGTGCGCGGCGAAGTCACGCTGGACTGAGCGCTCGCGGGCCGTGGCTGCGCGGCATGTTCACGCAGTCTCCCAGAGGATCTTCTTGCGCGCGCCGACCCAACGCTCGTAGCGCGCACCGTAGACCTCCTCGACCCGGTTGCGCTTGATCTTGAAGGTGGGCGTGATGAAGCCGTTGTCGACCGTCCACGGCGTCGTGACCAGCACCAAGCAGTCGAGTTGCTCATGCGGGTCGAGCTTGTCGTTGATGCCTTTCATGTGCGCTGTCAGCGACGCTTCGAGCGTTTGGCGGCCCTCGGGCGTTGCGGCACGGGCGATGCCCTCGACGTTGAGCATCACGATGCCCAGCGGCTGGCCGAGGTTGGCGCCGGTGACGGCGCAGGCCTCAATCACCTCGTGCATCACGAGGCGGTCCTCGATCGGTGCCGGCGCGACGTACTTGCCCTTGCTGGTCTTGAACAGGTCCTTCACGCGGCCGGTGATCTTGAGGTTGCCCTCGGCGTCGAGCGCGCCCTTGTCGCCGGTACGCAGCCAGCCGTCGGCGGTAAAGGCATCCTGGGTCTGGCCCGGCTCCTTGTAGTAGCCCAGCATCACGCCCGGGCTCTTCATCTGGATCTCGCCGGTCACCGGGTCGATGCGGCTCTGCACACCGTCATAGGGCAGGCCGACGGTGCCCGGGCGCGATTTGCCGGGCAGAGTGGCGTGCGAGATCGCGCCGTTCTCGGTCATGCCGTAGCCCTCGA
>Ga0075026_100000737_pt1 | contig 13601 bp, 10 predicted proteins | sample Str012_2_FD_71392 | JGI IMG/M metagenome (GOLD analysis project Ga0075026, IMG submission 71392) | Freshwater sediment microbial communities in response to fracking from Pennsylvania, USA - Straight Creek_MetaG_SC_2012 | ecosystem: Environmental > Aquatic > Freshwater > Creek > Sediment...
CGAGGATTGCGAGGCTGGCCGGCCAGCGACTCTCACCGTCGGTGGCCCGGCGCCATGCCGGCCCGATCTGCGACGCCACCTGGTGCTCCACCCTCTCGATCCCGCCCTCGACACCCGACGCGCGGACGTCGTCGTCGCTGGGCTCGGTCGGGGACGGTGTCACACGCCGAGTATCCACCGCGGCGACCCGCTGACCCGGTTGCACACGGAGTCACAGGTCCAACGGTCGCTTGCGGGCCTGGCTCAGCGACCATTCGACCTGTGACTCGGGGACGTGGACGAGCGCGCGGTCAGGTGCTGCGATCGACGACGACGTCGCACATCTGCGAGAGCGCGTCCGTGACGGGGCCGGCGGGAAGCGCCGCGAGCTCGCCTCGTGCTGACTCCGCCCACGCCACGAGCTCGGCACGAGCCTCGACCATGGCCGGCGACGAGCGCAGCAGCGCGAGCGCCTCGGCATGCAGATCGTCCTCGGTCAGGGGCGCCGAGAGCAGCTCGCGCAGGCGGCTTCCTGCCGGATCGGTGCTGCGCAGCGCGAGAAGGACCGGCAGAGTCCGGATTCCTTCCCGGAGGTCGGTTCCCGGCGTCTTCCCGGACGTCTCGGACTCGCTCGCGATGTCGAGCAGGTCGTCCGAGAGCTGGAAGGCGACTCCGAACTTCTCGCCGTATGCCGAGATCGCGACCGCGACACCGTCAGGAGCGCCCGAGGTCATCGCACCCATGCGACCGGCGGCGGCGATGAGCGAACCGGTCTTGCCGGCCAGCACGTCGAGGTGGTGCACGACGGCGTCCTCGCCGACCGTCGGGCCTACCGTCTCGCGGATCTGGCCGATGCACAGGCGCTCGAACGTCCGAGCCTGGAGACGCACGATGTCGGTTCCGAGGTCAGCGGCGATGTCGGCGGCGCGTGCGAAGAGGAAGTCGCCCGTGAGGATCGCGACGGTGTTGTCCCAGCGCGCGTTGGCGCTCGGTGCACCGCGGCGCAGAGCCGCCTCGTCCATCACGTCGTCGTGGTAGAGCGTCGCCAGATGCGTGAGCTCGGCGACGACCGCACCGGGGACGTTTCCCGCTGCGTCGGGGTCGCCATACTGCGCAGCCACGAGGGCGAGCAGCGGACGGAACCGCTTGCCACCAGCGCTGACCAGGTGGCTGGACGCCTCGGTGATGAACGGGTAGTCGCTCGTGACGGCCTTGCGCAAGGCGATCTCGACGTCGTCGAGTCCCGCGCGCAGCCGCTCCGCGAGCGCTGAGTCGACGTGCGACAGCCCGAAGGGCAGGCCCTCGCTCACGTCGGCTCCCCCTCTCGCTTCAGCGCACGAACAGACCGGCCTGCGACGTCAGGTTGAAGATCACCTGAGGCAGCACGCCGATGACGACGGTGATCGCGACGGCGACCGTGATGGCGAGAGTGGTGAAGGCGCTGGGTACGACGACGCTCGGCCCGCTGTCGGCGCTGGGCTCGTTGAAGAACATGAGCACGATCACGCGGACGTAGAAGAACGCCGCGACGGCGCTGGCGACCACACCGATCACGACCACGGGGGCGGCACCTCCGGAGATGCCCGCGGCGAAGACCGCGAACTTTCCGGTGAAGCCACTCGTGAGCGGGATCCCCGCGAAGGCCAGCAGGAAGAGTGCGAAAGCGCTGGCGACGACGGGTGACCGCTTGCCGAGACCGGCCCACTGGGACAGGTGGGTCGCCTCACCGGAGGCATCGCGTACGAGGGTGACCACCGCGAACGCACCGATGGTGGCCACACCGTAGGCGAGGAGGTAGACCATCGTGCCTTCGAGGCCGGCCTGGTTGGTCGCGATGACGCCGACCAGCATGAAGCCGGCCTGCGCGACCGACGAGTAGGCGAGCATGCGCTTGATGTCGGTCTGGGTGAGGGCGAAGATCGTGCCGACGATCATGGTGAGGGCGGCGATGACGTACATCATCGGGCGCCAGTCCCAGCGGATACCGCCGAGCGCGACGTACATGACACGCAGGAGCGCACCGAACGCCGCGACCTTCGTGCACGCTGCCATGAAGCCGGTGACCGAGGTGGGCGAGCCCTGGTAGACGTCGGGCGTCCACTGGTGGAACGGTGCCGCCCCGATCTTGAACAGCAGCCCGACCGACAGCAGCGCGACGCCACCGAGCACCAGGCCGGTGTTGGCGGCCGACTTGGTGAGCGCGTCGGCGATCCCGGACAACGACACGGTGCCCGCGAAGCCGTAGAGGAGAGCTGTGCCGTAGAGGAAGAAGGCGGAGGAGAACGCGCCGAGCATGAAGTACTTGAGCGCGGCCTCCTGCGACAGCAGGCGCCGGCGACGGGCGAGCCCCGCCATGATGTAGAGCGGTAGCGAGAGGACCTCGAGCGCTACGAACATCGTCAGCAGGTCGGTCGAGGCGGGGAAGAGCAGCATCCCGCCGACGCTGAAGAGGAACAGCGGCCACACCTCGGTCTGCAGCCGCCCGAGCCGGGTGAAGACCTGCTCGTCCTCCGATCCCGGCAGTGCCGAGGCGCGTGGGGCGAACGCGTCGCCAGCGGGATCCACCTGACGCTCGGCCATGACCAGTGCGGCCATCGCAGCGAGCACGAGGATCGATCCCTGCATGAACAGGGTCGGTCCATCGATCGCGACGGAGCCCATGGCGACGATCTGCTGCGTGCCTCGGGCCAGCACCACGGCGACGAAGGCGGCGACCAGCGCACCGAAGGTGATGACGAGCTGGGCATTGCGCCGCAGCGACGCAGGCAGGAACGCCTCGACGAGGACACCGAGCACGGCGGCCCCGAGCACGATGAGGATCGGCGCGAGCGCCGAATACTCGATGGTCGGGATCTGGAAGGACCCGGCAGCAGCGGCCAGTGCGGCGTTCACTTGGACGTCCCTTCCGCGACCGGCGCGACCGAGGGCGCGGGGTCGGTGGCGTCGACCGCGTGCATGACACGGTTGACCGCCGGATTGATGACATCGAGGACCGGCTTCGGGTAGAAGCCGAGGGCCACGATCACGACGAGCAGCGGCACCACGGCGACGATCTCGCGACCCGTGAGGTCGTGGACCTTCTCCTTCACGATGTCGGGCGTCGGCCCGGTCATCGTGCGCTGGTACATGAGCAGGATGTAGAGCGCGGCCAGCACGATGCCCAGGGTCGCGATGACGCCGACCCAGGTGTAGCGCTCGAACGTGCCGACCAGCACCAGGAACTCGCTCACGAAGCTGGACAGGCCGGGAAGAGCCAGCGAGGACATACCGGCGACGAGGAAGGTGCCTGCCAGGATCGGCGCCACCTTCTGTACCCCGCCGAAGTCCGCGACGAGCTTAGAGCCGCGCCGGCTGATGAGGAAGCCGCCGATGATGAACAGCGCGGCGGTCGAGAAGCCGTGGTTGACCATGTAGAGCGCCGAGCCGCTCTGGCCCTGGGTCGTCATCACGAAGACGCCGAGCGCGATGAAGCCGAAGTGCGACACCGAGGTGTAGGCGATGAGTCGCTTGATGTCGGTCTGGCCGATCGCGAGCAGCGCGCCGTAGATGATGCCGACCACCGCGAGCACGATGACGACCGGCGTGGCCCATCGCGACGCGTCCGGGAAGAGCTCGAGGCAGTAGCGCAGCATCCCGAAGGTGCCGACCTTGTCGAGCACCCCGACGAGCAGCACGGCCGTGCCCGGCGTCGCCTCGGCTGCCGCGTCGGGCAGCCAGGTGTGGAACGGTACGAGCGGTGCCTTGATCGCGAAGGCGATGAAGAAGCCGGCGAAGAGCCACCGCTGGGTGCCGGGGTCGATCGACATCGACGCGAGCGTCGTGAAGTCGAAGGTCCCGGTGCCGAGGATGTCACCGGAGACGACGTAGAGCCCGATGAGCGAGGCCAGCATGAGCAGGCCACCGAACAGGGAGTAGAGGAAGAACTTCACCGCGGCGTAGTTGCGGCGGGGGCCGCCGTAGCGGCCGATGAGGAAGTAGACCGGGACGAGCATCGCCTCGAAGAAGACGTAGAACAAGAACACGTCGGTGGCGGCGAAGACACCGATCATCGCCGCCTCGAGCGTGAGGATCAGGGCGACGTATCCGCGGACGGTGCCCCGGGAGTCGTCGGCGTCGTGCCAGCCGGCGAGCAGCACGATGGGTACCAGAGTGGTCGACAGTGCCACGAGCACGAGCGCGATGCCGTCGACGCCGAGCGCGAAGTTGACGCCGAACTGGGAGATCCACGGCGTCGAGACCGCGAACTGGAAGCGGTCACCGGTGGCGGCATCGAAGTTGAGCGCCATCGCGATCGTCAGGCCCAGAACGACGAGCGACACGACGAGACCGAGCTGCTTGGCCAGCTTGTCGGAGGACTTGGGCAGCAGCATCACCGCGACGGCACCGACGATCGGTGCCGCAAGCAGGACGGGGAGCCAGGGGAACGTCGTCACGGCTACAGCCTCACCAGGATGAGGGCGAGGGCCACAAGTGCGACTCCGCCGAGCATGGACAGCGCGTAGGACCGGGTGAACCCGGTCTGCAGCCGACGGGCACGGCCGGAGAGGCCGCCTATCGTGGCCGCGACACCATTGACGGCACCGTCGACGACGCGGTTGTCGAACCACACGAGAGTGCGTGTGAGGTATTGCCCCGGGCGCATGAAGACTGCCTCGTTGACGGCATCGCCGTAGAGGTCGGCACGGGCAGCCCGGGTGAGGAGGTTGCCCGCAGGCGCCATCTCGGGCACCGGCCTGCGGTCGTAGAGCATCCACCCGAGGGCAGCGCCCGCGAGCACGACGACCAGGCTGATGCCCTCCATGCCGAGCTTGGAGATCGCGAGATCCGGCTCCTGGAAGCCCGTGACGGGCTCGAGCCAGGTGACGAACGCGTTGTTGGCGTTGAGGACGACACCGCCGACGGCGGAGAGCAGCGCGAGGATCGCGATGGGGACGATCATGATCATCGGCGACTCGTGCGGGTGGACGTCGTCGGTCCACCTCTTCTTCGAGTGGAACGTCATCACGAACAGGCGTGACATGTAGAACGCCGTGACGCCGGCACCGATCACGGTCACGAGACCGACGAGGATGCCGTGGGAGAACGCGGCCTCGATGATGTTGTCCTTGGAGTAGAAGCCGGCGAACGGCGGGATGCCCATGATCGCGAGGTAGCCGAACCCGAAGGTGATCCAGGTGGCCACCATGACGGTTCGCAGCGCGCCGTAGCGTCGCATGTTGACCTGGTCGTTCATGCCGTGCATGACGGAGCCTGCGCCGAGGAACATGTCGGCCTTGAAGAAGCCGTGAACCACGAGGTGGAAGATCGCGAAGGCGTATCCCACCGGCCCGAGACCAGCGGCGAGGATCATGTAGCCGATCTGGCTCATGGTCGATCCAGCCAGCGCCTTCTTGATGTCGTCCTTGGCGCAGCCGATCACCGCACCCATGAGGAGCGTGATCGCACCGATGACGATCACGGCCGTCTGCGCCGTGGGGGCGGCGTTGAAGATCGCGTTGGACCGCACGATGAGGTAGACGCCGGCCGTGACCATCGTCGCCGCGTGGATGAGGGCCGATACCGGTGTCGGGCCTTCCATGGCATCGAGCAGCCACGACTGGAGTGGGAACTGCGCCGACTTGCCGCACGCCGCCAGCAGCAGCGCGAGCCCGATCCAGGTCAGCTGCGACTCGCTCGCCTGACCGGCGTTGGTGAGGACGCCGTCGAACGTGACCGAGCCGAACGTGACGAACATGAGCATGATGGCGAGCGAGAGTCCGACGTCGCCGACGCGGTTGACGATGAACGCCTTCTTGGACGCTACCGCCGCGGTCTCCTTGAAGTACCAGAACCCGATGAGCAGGTAGGACGCGAGGCCGACACCCTCCCAGCCGACGTAGAGCAGCAGGTAGTTGTCGGCCAGCACCAGCAGCAGCATCGAGGCCACGAACAGGTTGAGGTAGCCGAAGAACTTGCGCCGATCCTTGTCGTGGCTCATGTAGCCCACGGAGTACAGGTGGATCAGCGTTCCGACGCCGGTGATGAGCAGCACGAAGGTCATCGAGAGCTGGTCGAGGCGCAGGTCAGCCGGCACCTTGAACGTGCCGACGGAGATCCAGTCGAACAGGTGCTGCCGCTGAGTGCGGCCGTCGATCGGCTGGCCGAGCATCGCGAAGAACAGCACGGCGGCGACGACGAAGGATGCGGCTGACGCCAGCACCCCCAGCCAGTGCCCGAAGGCGTTGGTACGGCGGCCACCCACGAGCAGGATCAGCGCGCCGAGGAGCGGCAGGCCGATGAGCAGCCAGATGAGGGAGAACGTCCCCGACGCCGCGACAGCCACAGGGGCATCGGCGGCGAGGGTGACTGCGCCCGAGAACGAAGACACGACGGCGTACCCCTCTAATACTTCAGCAGGTTGGCTTCGTCGACCGAGGCCGACCGGCGGGTACGGAAGATGGCCATCACGATGGCGAGGCCGATGACGACCTCGGCCGCTGCGACGACCATGACGAAGAAGGCGATGACCTGGCCGTCGAGGTTGCCCCAGGTGCGGGCGAACGACACGAACGCAAGGTTGCTCGCGTTCAGCATGAGCTCGATGCACATGAACACGACGATCGCGTTGCGGCGGACGAGCACTCCGACCGCGCCGATGCTGAACAGCACCGCCGACAGGTACAGGTAGTTGGCCGGGTTCACGACACGGTCTCCTCGTCGTCGGTGGGTCCGACAGCCAGCCCCGAGGACAAGGTGACCACTCGCGCGGTGTCCTCGTGGTCGACCCCGACCACCGCGCTGACGCCGCGCAGCGGCGCCGGTACGGAGATGTCGGTCGGCGTGCCGTCCGGGAGCAGGCCGGGCGTGCCCACGGCGTTGTGCCGCGCGTAGACACCGGGGCCGGGCAGGTTCTGCGGATAGCCCGACCGCACGCGCTGCTCCGAGAGCTGACGCTGGGTGGGCCGGGGCGTGTGGCGCTCCCGGTGCGCGAGCACCATCGCCCCGAGAGCAGCCGTGATGAGCAGCGCCGAGGTGACCTCGAAGGCGAGGACGTAGCGCCCGAAGATCAGCCGGGCCAGGCCCTGGACGTTGCCGCCGTCGACCGTGTTGGCCGCGTCGAGACCCTGTGCCTGGAGGGTCGCGGAGCCGACGGCCGCAACCAGAAGCGCGACCAGCGCGAGACCGAGCACGATGGCCGCGAGGCGCTGCCCCTTGATCGTCTCGACCAGCGAGTCGGAGGAGTCGACGCCCACGATCATGAGCACGAACAGGAACAGCATCATCACTGCGCCGGTGTAGACCACCACCTGGGTGACTCCGAGGAACGGTGCCGACAGCGAGAAGTAGAGGACGGCGAGGCTCATCATCGTCGAGGCGATCCACAGCGCGCTGTGCACTGCTCGGCGCGAGAGCACCATGCCCAGCGCTCCGGCCACCGCCACGATCGCGCACACCCAGAAGACGATCGTCTCGCCGGCGTTGCCCGAGGTCTCGACCACTGCGAGGAGGGGGTTCATGCCGATACCTCGTCGTCGCTCTGCGGGCCGGTCCACGTGCCGAGTCGGCGCGCCTCGGCCTCACCCGACTGCACAGCGACCGCGCCGGTGACCCTGCCGAGGTAGTAGTCGGTATCGGTCGTGCCAGGGACCATCTGGTGCGGCGGCGGCACCATGCCGGGAAGGAGCGGCCCCAGCAGGTCGACCTTCTCGAAGATGAGCGCAGCGCGGTTGTCGTCTGCCAGCTCGTACTCGTTGGTCATCGTGAGCGCCCGGGTCGGGCACGCCTCGATGCACAGGCCGCAGAAGATGCAGCGCAGGTAGTTGATCTGGTAGACGCGGCCATAGCGCTCACCGGGACTGAAGCGCTCCTCGTCGGTATTGGGCGCACCCTCGACGTAGATGGCGTCAGCCGGACACGCCCACGCGCACAGCTCGCACCCGATGCACTTCTCCAGGCCGTCAGGGTGCCGGTTGAGCTGGTGCCGGCCGTGGTAGCGCGGCTGGGTCGGCACCTTCTGCTCGGGGTACTGCTCGGTGACCGTCCGCTGGAAGAACTGCCGCAGGGGTACGGCGAACCCGCGGAAGAATCGGCGCTCGTCACTCATCCGAGTCACCCTCCTTCTCGTCGTGGGTATCCGACGCCGCCTCGACGGCGACGGCGGTGCTGATCACGGTGGCGTGGGCCCGCCGCGTGGTGTCCGCGGTCTGGCCGGGCAGCGGTGGGACGGGGTAGCCGCCCGCGAACGCGTCGAACTCGGGCTCCTCCTCAACCTCGGCGATGTCACGGCGTACGTCGATGACGAAGGCGATGCCGGCGACGAGGAGCAGCGCTCCAGCCACCCAGAGCAGCGAGGTTCGCAGGTCGGAGTGGTACTCGTTCTGCAGGGCGCGGAAGGTCGCGATCACGAGGATCCAGACGATCGACACCGGAATGAGGAGCTTCCAGCCGAAGCGCATGAATTGGTCGTAACGCAGACGCGGGAGCGTGCCGCGGAGCCAGACGAAGACGAAGATGATCGCGAAGATCTTCCCGAACAGCCACAGGACCGGCCACCAGCCCTCGTTGGCTCCCGGCCAGATCGTGGAGATCGGCGGTGGCATGCGCCAGCCACCGAGGAACAGCGTCGCCGCCACGGCGGAGACGTTGATCATGTTGATGTACTCGGCGAGGTAGAACATCGCCCAGCGCAGGCCGGAGTACTCCGTGTGGTAGCCGGCCACGAGCTCGCCCTCGGCCTCGGGAAGGTCGAACGGAGCACGGTTGGTCTCACCCACCATCGAGATCAGATAGATCACGAAGGAGGGGATGAGCAGGATGCCGTACCACCAGCTGTTGCCCTGGGCGTTGCCGATCTGCGACGTCGACATCGTGCCGGCCCAGAGGAAGACGGCGACGAACGAGAGGCCCATCGCGATCTCGTAGGAGATCATCTGGGCGCTCGAGCGCAGACCGCCGAGCAGGGAGTAGGTCGACCCGGAGGACCAGCCGGCGAGCACGATGCCGTAGATGCCGACTGACGCGATCGCGAGCACATAGAGCACCGAGACGGAGAAGTCGGTGATCTGCAACGGGGTCTCGGTGCCGAAGATGCTCACCATGGGGCCGAGCGGGATCACCGCGAACACCATCATCGCGGCGGTGGCAGCGATGATCGGCGCGATGAGATAGATCGCGAGGTCGGCGTTGATCGGGGTGATGCCCTGCTTGAGCGCCAGCTTGATGCCGTCGGCGATCGGCTGCAGCAGGCCGAGCGGACCGGCACGGTTGGGACCGGGGCGGTTCTGCATGAGGGCCACGACACGGCGCTCGAACCAGGTCGTGAACAGGGTCAGCAGGATGAGCAGGACGAAGATCGCGAGGACCTTGAGCAGGACCAGCCAGAACGGGTCCTTGCCGAAGTCCGCGAGCGTCACCTGGTCGGTGGCGAGAAGGTTCACGCCGCACCTCCGCTGATCCGCACGACGTCGCCGTGTCCTGCGCCGAGGGTGGCGCGAGGCGTAGAGCCCTCAGAGTTGGCAGGCAGCCAGACGACGCCGTCGGGCATGGCCGTCACGACGAGGGGAAGCGTGATCGACCCGGAGTCGGTCGCCACGGTGAGGTCGGCGCCGTCGACGGCACCGATGCTCCTCGCCGTCACAGGGGACAACCGAGCGACCGCGGTGCGAGCGGTCGCCATGAGGTAGGGATCGCCCTCCTGCAGCAAACCCTTGTCGAGCAGCTGGCGCCACGTCGCGAGGACCGCCTCGCCGTGTCCCGGTGCCTCGACGTCCTCGGCGGCGACGCTCGGGGCTTCTGCCCGCTCGCCGTCCCAGGGACCGAACGCGGCGAGCTCGGCGCGCAGCGACGCGACGTCACCCCGACCGAAGTCGGAACCGAGCTCGTCGGCGATCATCGCGAGCACTCGCGCATCTGACATCGGGATCGCGTCGCGGAAGACCTGCGAGAACTCGCGAGGACGACCCTCCCAGTCGTGGAAGGAGCCGGCCTTCTCGTTGACGGTCGACACGGGAAGCACGACGTCGGCGCGCTCGGTCACGGCGGAGTGCCGCTGCTCGAGCGAGACGACGAACGGCGCGGCCTCGACCGCGGCGAGGAACGCTGCCGCGTCGAGGAGGTCCGCGGCTTCGACACCCGCGACGAGGAGCGCAGCGACCGAGCGCTCGACCGCCGCGGCGTCATCGGCACCGGCGACAGCCGCAGCATCCTGGTGCAGCGCAGCGACGACGCCGACAAGGTCTCGTCCGGCGGTTGTCGGCAGCGCAGCGGCGTCGATCCCCCACACCTCGGCGGCACCTGCACGTGCTGCCTCGGAGTCGAGCGGTCGACCACCAGGAAGCAGACCGGCCAACGCACCGGCGTCGAGCGCACCACGCTCGCCCGCACGACGTGGCACCCAGCCGAGACGGGCTCCCGTAGCCGCAGCGAGTCGTGCAGCGGCCGACAGTGCTCCGGTCGACTGCGCCAGGCGCTCGCCGACCAGCAGCACCGAGCCGGGCTCGCGCAGCAGTCGCGCCGCCGCCGCCAGGTCCTCTGTGACTCCCGCCTCGTCGGCGAGCGCGTCGAGGGTCGCAGCCTCGGCGCCGGGCACGGTAGCGAGGACCTTGCCCTGCGCCTTGGTGACGCCGGCAGACGCGAAGGGAGCGATCGAGAACACCGCGACGCCTCGGGTACGTGCGCCCTTGCGCAGGCGGAGGAAGACGATCGGCGACTCGTCCTCGGCGTCGAGGCCGGCCAGCACGACGACAGGCGCTGACTCGAGGTCGGCGTACGTCGGACCCAGCGGGCGGCCGGCGACAAGGGCTGCGAGGAACGACGACTCCTCCGCCGAGGAGGGCCGGGCCCGGAAGTCGATGTCGTCGGTGCCGAGCACGGTCCGCGCGAACTTGGCGTAGGCGTAGGCGTCCTCGACCGTGAGGCGACCGCCGGTGAGGACAGCCGCCCGCGCACCTGCGGCCTTGAGCCCGGCAGCGGCGATGGAGATCGCCTCGGGCCACGAGGCGGCGACGAGTGAGCCGTCGTCGTCACGGACCAGCGGGTGCTCGAGGCGGCCGTCGACCTGGTGGCCGAAGGCAAACCTGCCCTTGTCGCAGTTCCACTCCTCGTTGACCGCAGGCACGTCCCACGCGAGACGACGCATCACCGTGGAACGGCGTACGTCGGTGCGCAGCCCGCACCCGGAGGCACAGTGCTCGCAGACGGTCGGCGTCGACACCAGGTCGAACGGGCGCGCGCGGAAGCGGTACTTCGCGCTGGTGAGAGCACCCACCGGACAGATCTGCACGGTGTTGCCGGAGAAGTACGAGTCGAACGGCGTGTCGCTGGAGGTGCCGACCTGCTGCTTGGCCCCGCGCTCGAGCAGGTCGATGAACGGGTCACCCGCGATCTGCTCGGCGAAGCGGGTGCAGCGGGCGCACGAGACGCAGCGCTCACGGTCGAGGAGGATCTGCGCCGAGACGTTGATCGGCTTCGGGAACGTGCGCTTGACCGCGTCGAATCGCGACTCGCCACGACCAGCCGACATCGCCTGGTTCTGCAGCGGGCACTCGCCGCCCTTGTCGCAGACGGGACAGTCCAGCGGGTGGTTGATGAGGAGGAACTCCATCACGCCCCGCTGCGCACCGGCGGCGACCTCGGACGTGACCTGGGTCTTGACCTTCATGCCCTCTGCGACGGTGACGGCGCACGCCGGCTGCGGCTTGGGTTGGCCCTCGATCTCGACCAGGCACATGCGGCAGGCCGCGACCGGGTCGAGGAGCGGGTGGTCGCAGAACCGCGGGACCGCGACACCGATCTGCTCGGCAGCTCGGATCACGAGCGTGCCCTTGGGCACGGTGATGTCGACGCCGTCGACCGACAGCGTGACGCCGTCGACGGGAGCGGTGGCGGGTGTGGTCGGTCCTGATGTGGTGACGGTCATCGCGCTGCAGCTCCGGCGAAGACGGTGGCGGCTACCGGGTCGAAGAGCTCGACCGCCGGCGTGTGGGTACCCGCGAGGAACTCCTCGCGGAAGTACTTCAGTGCGGGGGCGTAGGGCGTGGCTGCGGCATCGCCGAGCGCGCAGAACGAGCGCCCCGCGATCTGTGCGCAGATGTCGGTGACGGTGTCGATGTCGACCTCGGCCGCGGTCCCCTGCTCGAAACGGTCGAGCAGCTGGTCGAGCCAGAACGTTCCCTCGCGGCAGGGCGTGCACTTGCCGCAGGACTCGTGCTTGTAGAAGTGGATCCAGCGGCTGATGGCGCGTACGACGCTCGTCGTCTCGTCGAACACCATCGGCGTGCCGGTGCCGAGCATGGTGCCGAGTGACGCCATGTCCTCGTAGGTCAGCGGGGTGTCGAGGTGCTCAGGCAGGAGCATCGGGACGCTCGAGCCGCCGGGGATCCAGAACTTCAGCTGGTGACCCTCGCGGACACCGCCGGCGTAGTCGAGCAGCTCACGCATCGTCGTGCCGAGGGGCGCCTCGTAGATTCCGGGACGCTCGACGTGGCCCGAGACGGCGAACAGCTTGAAGCCGGGCGACTTCTCGGTGCCGAACTGCTTGAACCAGTCGGCGCCGTTGCGCACGATCGTCGGGATGTTGGCGATCGTCTCGACGTTGTTGATGACCGTCGGCGAGGCGTACAGACCGGCGACAGCCGGGAACGGCGGCTTGAGACGCGGTTGGCCGCGTCGTCCCTCGAGCGAGTCGAGCAGTGCGGTCTCTTCGCCACAGATGTAGGCGCCGGCACCCGAGTGCACGACGATGTCGAGGTCGAAGCCGGAGCCGAGGATGTCGGTGCCGAGGAATCCCGCGGCGTAGGCCTCGCGCACGGCGGCGGTGACACGTCGGATGGCGTGCGGCACCTCACCGCGGATGTAGATGAAGGCGTGGTTGGCGCGGATCGCATAGGCGGCGTGGATGCAGCCCTCGACCAGCGCGTGCGGGTTGGCCATCATGAGCGGGATGTCCTTGCAGGCACCCGGCTCCGACTCGTCGGCGTTGACGACGAGGTAGTGCGGCTTGCCGTCGTTCTGCGGGACGAAGCTCCACTTGAGGCCGGTCGGGAAGCCCGCACCACCTCGGCCACGGAGGCCGGACTCCTTGACGAGCCCGATGACATCGTCGGGATGCGCGCCGAACGAGACGGGGACCATGTCGTAGCCGCCGTGACGGCGATAGCCCTCGATGGTGTGCGAGTCCTCGTCGTCCCAGTGGGCGGTGAGGATCGGGGTCAGCGGCATGCGCTCAGGCCTCCGTCTTCTCGGCGGTCGTGACCAACGGCGACTGGGCAGGACCTTCGGGGGCGGACATGGAGTTGGCCTTCGCGAACGTGAGACCCGCGAGCATGCGGGAGTCCTTGCCACCTTCGCCCGACAGGCCGTCGTCGAAACCTGCGAGTGCTCGCTCGATCTCCTCGAAGGTGCCGATGCGCGGGCCCCGGGTCGAGAAGACCTCCTCGCCGGACTGCAGCTTCTCGACGACCTCGAGCGCCCGAGGGACGTCCATGTCGTCGAGGAACTCCCAGTTGGCCGTCATCACCGGCGCGTGGGTGCAGGCCGCCTGGCACTCGATGCGCTCGAGTGACACCGACCCGTCGGCGGTGACCTCGTCGTGCCCGACACCGAGACGGGCGGAGAGGGCGTCCCAGATCGCGTCACCACCGAGG
>Ga0075026_100000738_pt1 | contig 13578 bp, 14 predicted proteins | sample Str012_2_FD_71392 | JGI IMG/M metagenome (GOLD analysis project Ga0075026, IMG submission 71392) | Freshwater sediment microbial communities in response to fracking from Pennsylvania, USA - Straight Creek_MetaG_SC_2012 | ecosystem: Environmental > Aquatic > Freshwater > Creek > Sediment...
AGCCCCGATTCGCTGAACCTCGACTCGATCGCGACGACGCCCGACGAAGCGCTGGCACGAGCCCGCCAGCTGCTGGCCGACGGCGCCGACGGCCTCGACCTGGGCGGCCAGGGCAGCACCGATGCGGCCGAGGTGGTGCCGTGGGAGGCCGAGTGGGAGCGCCTGCACCACATCGTGCCGGCACTGGCCGCGCTGGGTGTGCCGATGAGCGTCGACACGTGGCGACCCGAGGTGCTGCGACGCGCGCTGGAGGCCGGCGCCACCGTGATCAACGCTGCCGACGGGATGCAGAGCGACGACATGTGGCAGGTGGCCACCGAGTTCGACGTGCCCATCGTGGTGCCGTTCCTGAGCGGCCCGAACCCGCGCGCGATGGAGATGGTGGACCGCGATCCCGTGGAGGCGATCATCGAGTTCTTCGACGCCCGCCTGCGCGACGCCGACCGCTACGGCGTGCGCCACCGGTGCGTGCTCGACCCGGGCACCGGCTTCGCCCCGCCCAACTGGGCCTGGGACGAGCGCTATGTGTACCAGAAGCGGGTGTACAGCAACCTCGACGCCATGCGGGTGTTCGACCTGCCGCTGTACATCGCCCTGCCCTGGAAGGACACCGTGCAGCACGACGAGTTGCTCGAGATCGTGGTGCAGGCCCGACCCGAGTTCGGGCGCGTGCACTACCCCGCCAAGGTGCGCTCGTTCGAGCGTCGGTTGCTGGGGAGCTGACACGTCGCAGCCGTCGCTCGTCACCAGGGCAGCGGCCCGCGGGCGTGGATCTCGCTGGGCGGCAACACGGCGTCCCAGTCGGCCGGACAACGCTCGGGTGCCACCTCGCTGAGCGGGGTGAGCACGAAGCGGCGCTCGTTGATGCGCGGGTGCGGCACGGTGAGGTGCTCGCTGTCGATGTGCACGTCGTCGTAGAACAGCATGTCGACGTCGAGCGTGCGCGGGCCCCAGTGCACGATGCGCTGACGCAGGGCGTTGGCTTCGATGCGCTGGCAGCGGCGGATGAATGCGTAGGGGTCGAGCGCCGTGTGCACCTTCACCACCATGTTGAGATAGGCGCCCTGATCGTCGGGGCCGCCCACGGGTTCGGTCTCGAACACCTGCGACATCGCCACCACGTTGCCCAGTTCGCCGACGGCGAACTTCAGGTAGCCGAGGCGGTCGCCCAGGTTGGAGCCGAGCGCCACGATGACCTCGTGGTTCTCGAGCGGCGGCGCAGCTGCCTCGGAGCGGCTGCGCGTGAGCGTGACCGACGTGCTCTGCACCTCTTCGGGGATCGGCGGACGCAGCTTGGTGAGCTTCACGTCGACGAGTTCGACCAGGTCGAACTCGAGCACCACGTCGGCCACCTTGGCAGCCAGGCGCTCGAGCAGGATGTCCTTGCTGTCGCGTGCCATCTCGGCGACGCGCTCGCACACCAGCCCGTAGTGCACGGTGTCGTTGAGCTCGTCGCTGCGACCGGCGTTGCGCAGGTCGAGCCCGATCGACAGGTCGATGCGGATGGGCTGGGCGGCTTCGCGTTCGTGGGGCAGGGCGCCGATGACGGTCATGACGCGCAGGTCGTCGATGAGAATGCGATCCATCCGGACCTCCTTCGGGGGTGTTCGGCCACGCTATCCCGGCCCCAGGAGCTTGTCGCCCTAGAGTCGAATCATGCAGGACTACGCCGTTCGCTTCCCCACGCTCAGCTTCGACACGCCCGCCGCAGGCGTGCTGCGCATCACGCTCGACGCCCCCGGCGTGAACGCTGTGTCGCCGGAGTGCCACGCCCATCTGGCCGATGTGTGGATGGCGATCGACCGAGATGCCGACGTGCGCGTGGCGGTGATCCAGGGCGCCGGCAGGGGGTTCAGCAGCGGCGGCAGTTTCGAGCTCCTCGAGCAGCTCACCACCGATTTCGCCGCCCGCACGCGCACGCTCCGCGAGGCTCGCGACATCGTCAACAACGTCATCAACTGCTCCAAGCCCATCGTGTCGGCCATCCATGGCCCAGCCGTCGGCGCCGGGCTGGTGTGCGCGCTGCTCGCCGACGTCAGCGTGGCCGGCCGCACGGCCCGCATCATCGACGGGCACACCCGGCTGGGTGTGGCGGCCGGCGACCACGCCGCCATCTGCTGGCCGCTGCTGTGCGGCATGGCGAAGTCGAAGTACTACCTGCTCACGTGCGACACACTCACCGGCGAGGAGGCCGAGCGCATCGGCCTGGTGTCGCTGTGCGTCGACGACGACCAGGTGCAGGCCAGGGCCCTCGAGGTGGCCGTGCAGCTCGCCGGCATGTCGCAGTCGGCCATCCGCTGGACCAAGCACACGCTCAATCACTGGTACCGCCAGGCCGGCCCGATCTTCGATGCCAGCCTCGCCTACGAGTTCTACGGTTTCGGCGGCCCCGACGTGGTGGAGGGGCGGGCCAGCCACGTGGAGAAGCGGGCACCACACTTCACCGGCCCCACCAGCGAGTGACCCTTCGCACGCTCGCCACGCCCCGCCGCCCCCACCGTTCCGGCCACCACCGTTCTGGGTCTGATTCGTCCCATTTCGGCTTCTGGGTCTGAACGGTGTCGGAAGCGGCACTTTTCGGACACCGGTTGCGGCCGCAACGATCGCCATTCCGCCAGACGACGGTCACAATGGCGAGATGAGCACCACGCCTCCGACTGCCGACCCGATGCGCGACGATCTGCACCGTTCCTTGCAGGTGGCGCGCGAGTCGTTGGTGTGGAAGCTCGAGGGGCTCAGCGAGTACCACCTGCGCCGCCCGGTGACACCCACCGGCACCAACCTGCTCGGTCTGGTGCAACACGTCGCCAGCGTGGAGGCCGGCTATCTGGGCGACATCTTCGGCCGCCCGTTCCCCGAGCGCTTCGCGTGGTTCGACGAGGATGCCGAACCGAACGCCGACATGTGGGTCACCGCCGACCAGTCGTCGGCCGACATCATCGACCTCTATCACCGGGTGTGGATGCACTCCGATGCCACCGTCGAGTCGTTGCCGCTCGATGCGATCGGCATCGTGCCGTGGTGGCCCGAGGACCGTCGAGAGGTCACCCTCCACCGCATTCTCGTGCACATCACCAGCGAGACGCATCGCCACGCAGGGCACGCCGACATCGTGCGCGAGCTGATCGACGGCGCCGCCGGGCTGCGCGCCGAAGCGCTCAATCTGCCCGACGAAGATGCCGGCTACTGGCCCACGTACGTCGCCCGCGTGCAGGCGTCCGCCGACCGATTCCGCTGACGGCTGCCTGCACCGTCAGGTGGCGGGCTTGCGGTTGGCCGCCTCGGCCGTGAGCCGATCGGCGAGCCCGGGGATCTCCTCGACGAGTGACCGGAAGAGGCCGGCTTCGATGGCGCCGACGACCACATCGGTGCGTGCGATCACATCGGCGTTGCGGCGCACGTCGGCGAGGACCGCTCGCTCGCCCACGAAGCTGCCCGGTCCGGTGACGTCGACCACCTCACCGTCGCGTCGGACCTCGATCTCACCCTCCAGCACCACCACGAACTCGTGGCCCCAATGGCCCGCCTTGATGACGGCCTTGCCCTGCTGCACCTTCCGCTGCGTGATGGCACCCGACACCTCCACGAGGTCGCGCGGTTGCAGGCCGGCGAACAGCGGCATGGCGGCGAGTTGAGCATCGATCGACGGCTGCTTCTTCATGCAGCGCATCGTAGGCGCCGAGTACTCGGCCCAAGATGCAACGAACCCCGATCCATCGCGGACCGGGGTTCGGGCTACTTCCTACGGGTGGAGGTGAGGGGAATTGAACCCCTGGCCTCAACAGTGCGATTGTTGCGCTCTGCCAACTGAGCTACACCCCCGTTGGAGTGGATGAGTGTAGCGGCGTCAGGCGGCGTGGAACCACTGCTGATCGCTGTGCTGGCGATCGAGTTCGTACGCACGGAGCTGGGCCAGCTTGTAGCAATAGCCGCACAGCGCCACGAAGGCGATGGCGAAGGTCCAGGTGACCGCCGTGGCGTGCGTGGTGGCGGCGAGGAAGCCGGTGATGCCCACCGTGACGATGAGCAAGAACAACACATTGGCGCGGCGACGACGGATGACCTCGCGCTGGCTCACCTTGTGCAGGTGCATCTGGCGGTGGTGTTGCTCGCGCGGGCCGGGCGCGTGGATGCGCTGCACCTGGCCGGGATGGCCGTGCGTACGCGACGCGGTGCGCGCCTGCACGGGCGCCTGCGTGAGCGGGCGGGCCATACCGCGCATGGGCACCATGGTGCGAGTGGGCACGGCGCGCTGCAGTGTGGACAGCTGACGCCGGAAATCGGTGACCGACGAGTTGGGGCGGTTCTCCGAGCGCGAGCGCAGCAGCGGAGGAATGATGACCGCAGCCCAGACGGCGGCGACGGCGAGCAGGACGACCGGCTGCATGGTTATCGACCAATCCTTTCGGACGGAACTGGGCCTGCGAGCGGCTGAGACGGGTGCATGTGGGTGAGATCTCCAGCGCCGGCCATGCCCGTGGAGGCGAACCTCCGAGTGAACGGAAGGGTGATGGACGGCTTCGGTTTCATTACGGTTCTACTACGTTCGTAACAGACGGCGCAATGTTATCGGGTCGACGGTACGTACCGGACTTGCCACCGGTCTTCTCCCAGAGGGCCACGTCGCCGATCACCATGCCCCGGTCGGCCGACTTGCACATGTCGTAGATGGTGAGGGCCGCCACGCTGCATGCGTGCAGGGCCTCCATCTCGACGCCTGTGCGATCGACCGTGTCGACCTGCACCTCGATCTCGATGGCGTCGTCGCCGATCTCGAAGTTCACCGACACGGACCCGATGAGCAGCGGGTGGCAGAGCGGGATCATGTCGCTGGTGCGCTTGGCCGCCTGGATGGCTGCCACACGGGCCACGGCGAGCACATCACCCTTCTTCACCTCGCGGTTGGCGATGGCGGCGGTGGTTGCCGGTTGCATGAACACCTTGCCACGAGCCACGGCTCGACGGTGGGTGGGCTCCTTGGGGGTCACGTCGACCATGCGGGCCCGACCCATGGGGTCGAGGTGGGTGAAGTTCACGTCACTCATCCGTCACGGAACTGTAGTACCTCGCGGCTCAGCTCGTGCGCACCGGTCCGGTGTCGACCACCTCGAACGCGCTGCCGGGGATGCCCTTCAACTGGTCGAGGTCGGTGTCGTTCCACCGTCGATCGGTGCTGCCCTGGAAGAACCAGTTGCTGCCGTTGTCGGCCACGATGAGGCCGAACCGTTGCAACGCGGTGGCGATGACGAGCGATGCGCCGTGCAACCCGGTGAGCGAATAGCTCGCCTTCAGCCGCAGGCGCAGCCCCATCGGTGGTGCGTTGACGTCGGTGACGTCGGACGCCAGGTGGGTGGCGGGCAGCACGAAGCCGTGGCGAGTGCGGGCGAACGTGACCCGGATGGCATGCAGCACCTTGCCGGCGGCGACTTCGTCGTAGCGCACCAGGCCCGGCAGGATCGGCAGACCCGCGGCGTCGGCGCTGGTCCATCCGACCGGTCGCAGCGCACCGGTGCTCAGGTTCCATTTCGCCCCGCTGCCGGCCACCCAGCCCGCGCCGCTACGACGGGCGTCGAACAGCTCGAACAGCCCGCACGTGCCCTGCTGCGCCACCAGCACGTGACGGTCGCTGCCGCCCTCCACCGGCGCGTTGAGCGGAATGGGGAACGGACCCCTGTCGCTCTCGCCGCCATACGCGTCGTAGACGATGGGCACCTTCGCCTGCGTGGACGGCACCACCACGTAGGGGATGCCGTACGACGGGTCGCTACCGAAGTCGGGATGCAGACGGGTGCCTCCGTGCGCCTGGATCGAGGCGATGATCTGCGCACTGTTGGCGCGCAGCGGCGCGCGGCTGATGTCGGTGTTCCACGCGTTGGCAGCGGGGAACACTCGACAGCCACCCACGTTGGGGTAGTGCGCCTGGCTGAGCCGCACCGCGGTGGCGGTGGCGACGGCCGCACCACCCTGGTCGGTGGGCAGCGATCGCGGGACGGCCACCGCGGAGGAGGCCGTGACAGCAGCCACTGCGACGACGCCGAGCGCCGCGGCAGCGACGATCCATCCTCGACGGCCTTTCATGCGCGGAGCGTACCGCTGCGATCAGCCACCGAACAGCGCCTGCACCGTCACGATTGCGGCAAGGACTCCGACGGTGACCACACACACCGTGGCGAGACGATGGAACCAGTGCCGGTTGACGTGATCGCCCATCAGGCGCCGACGACCCGCCAGCACGAGGATGAAGGTGAGGAGCACCGGGCTGATGACGCCGTTGAGCACCTGCATGTTGAGCAGGAGGCCGATGAGGTTGCCCGGCACCAGGGCCACGGCGGCACCCACGACGATCTGCGCGGTGAACAGCCCCACGAACACCTTGGCGTCCCTGGGTCGACGCGACACGCTGCGCTCGGCGCCGATCGCCTCGGCAACTGCGTACGACGTCGACAGCGGCACGACCGCCGCGGCGAGTGCCGACGCCCCGAGCAGGCCGATGGCGAACAGCGTCGTCGCCGATGCACCGACGACCGGCTCGAGCGCCAGCGCCGCCTGCGAGGCCGACGTGAGCGGACCGCTGCCTCCGATCGCCGCCGCCGTGGCGATGATGATGCACATCGAGATCACGTTGGCGAACACCGACCCGGTGATGGCATCGGCCCGGATGGCAGGCAGATCGTCGGCAGTGCCACCCCGCTCCACCACCGCGGCCGCTTGGTACAGCTGCATGTAGGGCGTGATGGTGGTGCCGATGAGGGCCACCACCATCAGCAGATAGCCGTGCTCGAACGAGAGGTGCGGTAGCGCGGTCGAGCGCGCCACCTGCGTCCAGTCGGGATGGCCGAGCACGGCGGCGATCGGGTACGCCAGGAACACGAGTGTGAGCAGCAGGAACAGCCGCTCGGCATAGCGGTAGGAACCGAACACCACCAAGGCCCACAGCCCCACTGCGGCGATGGGAACGGCCAGCCACCGCGACACTCCCAGCAGCTCCATCGCGGCGCCGATCCCGGCGAACTCCGACACCACCAGACCCACGTTGGCCACCATCAGGCACACCACCGAGAACGCAGCGAGGCGCAGCGGGAACTGCTCGCGGATGAGCGCGACGAGTCCCGAGCCGGTGACCGCACCGAGTCGAGCCGACATCTCCTGCACCACGACGAGTGCCACGGTGACCAGCACCATCACGAACAGTGTGCGATAGACGAACTCGCTGCCGGCCGACGCGTACGTGGCGATACCGCCCGCGTCGTTGCCCGCGTTCGCGGCGATGAGTCCGGGGCCCAACACCGCGAGCGGCGCGAGCAAGCGCTTCCAGCGCCGACGGAGGCGGATCACGTCGGCCTCCCCACCCGGCGCGCCGAGCGCGGGCTCGTGACGAGATGGTCGAGCACGTCGTCGGTGAGAATCCGCCCCTCGGGCCGACCCTCGTCGTCGACCACCACCACCGAAGATCGCCGGTTGCCGAGCACCGCGTCGACCACCTCGTCGATCGACGCGTCGATCGACACGGTCACCGGCCAGGGCTCGCCGACCAACGACTCGACGGGCGCGTCGCCATCGGCCATCAGCAGTTCGAACAACGAGATGTCGTCCACCAGGACGCCGCGCTCGTCCACCACCAACACACCGTCGATGTCGTCGCGATGGTCGCTGAGCGCGGCGAGACGTCCGATCACCTCGCGCACCGATTCGGAGGCACGCGCACGCACCAACGTGGAGGTCATCATTCCGCCGGCCACGTCCGGGTCGAGGTCGAGCAACGGGGCCAACCGCTCGCGGACGGGGGCCGGCAGGTGGCGCAGCACGGTGGAGCGCTGGTCGGCGGGGATCTCGCGGAGTGTCTCGACGGCCTCGTCGGGCTCCATCGCAGCGACGATGGCGGCCGTCCGCTCGGGCGTGGTCTCCCGGAGCAGTTGATCTCGCTCGTCCTCCTCCATCTCCTCGAGCGCGTCGGCGGCCAGGTGGTCGCCGAGCGCGGCGAGGAGTTCCTGACGTTGCGCACGACCGAGTTCCTCCAGCAGGTGCGCAACGTCGGCCGGACGCAACCGCTCGAGATCGCCACGGGCGCGGTCGAGCTGTACACCGCCCGACTCGAACGAGCGAATCGCACCCCAGTCGATCAGTCGCTCGGGTACCGGGGCACGGCGCATCCACGACGGCGCGAGCCGCCGCAGGAGGCTGCGACCGCCCACCTCCACCCCCACCAGGCGCTCGGTGTCGACCACTCGGGCGAGATACAGGTCGTTCGCGCGCACCACCTGGATGCCGTCGACGTCGACGAGTTGGTGGTCGAGCACGTCCCGCACCAATGCCACTTCGTCGGGGCGCGGCTCGAAGTCGCGCACGTCGAGGCGCGCCGAATTCATCCGCGCTCCGGTCGACTCGAGCGAGCCCAACACCTCGGCGTGCACCCACGCCTTGCGGCGGCCGACACGCACCACCAACCCGGCCACCGCCGGGTACTGCTCGGTGCCACGACGCACGACGACGTCGACGATGCGGCCCACCTCGCGGCCATCGGCCAGCGCGACGGGACGCCCCACCAGCCCCGCCACCGACACCAGCCGTTCCCTCACCTGTTCGAGCGCCAACAGTCGCCCATGTCGCCGGCGCATCGGGCGCACGGCAGTCGACACCACGGTCGTCACCTTCATTTCGGCCTCCATCACGAATACAGCGGACGTGATGTGGTGCCGGGGCGCGTGTGGCGGAATCAGCCCATCAGCGGGCGGCGCGATCCGAGACGTGCAGGCGGCACCACGAGGCAACTACTCCCAGGTTCGGTTCGCATCGGGCACCTCCCTTCGCACTGCGGCTCGTCGAGCCAACGGACCAGACGAACTTACCCGCCGATCTGGCTCATCGTGCGTCGCGGCTTCACGAAGGTGACCTGACCGATCTGATGGCCGGCCCATTTCAGGCCCACGGCTCGCTGGATCTCGGCAGCGACTGCGTCGTCGTCGGCCCCCTGGCGCATCAGCGACAGCAGGTCGAACTCGTCGGTAGCGAACAGGCACGTGCGGAACTTGCCGTCGGCGGTGAGGCGCACGCGGTCGCAGTCGCCGCAGAACGGCTTGGTGACCGTGGGGATGACACCCACCTTGCCCTTGCCGTCGAGGTACCGCCAGGTGTCGGCAGGGGCGGCACCTCGCGCGGGCATCAGTTCGAGCGGGAACTCGGCGGACAGCGCAGCGACGATCTCGTCCTGCCCGACCACCTTGTCGTTGAGCCAGTGTCCCGATGCGTCGAGCGGCATGAACTCGATGAACCGCACCTCCACACCGTGGTCGCGTCCGTAACGGGCGAGGTCGACGATCTCGTCGTCGTTGACGCCACGCTCGACGACGGCATTGATCTTCACCGGCGCGAAGCCGGCCTCCTTGGCCGCCTCGATGCCGTCGAGCACCCGCACGAGTTCGTCGCGCCGGGTCATCTGCTCGAACTTGTCGCGTCGCAGCGTGTCGAGGCTGATGTTGACCCGTTGCAGGCCGGCATCGCGCAGTTCGTGGGCGAGCAACCGGAAGGTGGCGCCGTTGGTGGTCATGGCAAGGTCGACGGGGTGCGTGCCGGTGTGCAGCGTCGCCAGCTTCTGCACGAGCACGGGCAGGTGGGCGCGCACCGTGGGCTCGCCGCCCGTGAGCCGGATACCGGTGACATCGAAGCGTTCGACGAACAGCCGGGCGACGCGCTCGATCTCCTCGAACGTGAGCACCTCGCTGCGCGGCAACCAGGTCATGCCTTCCTCGGGCATGCAGTAGGTGCAGCGGAAGTTGCACCGGTCGGTGACCGAGATGCGTAGGTCGCGGATGGTGCGGCCGAACGGGTCGATCAGGTCCATCGCATCACGCTACCCACAGCAGGATGGTGCGTACAGGGCCACCGGCCGCGACGCCCTCGCCATCGGGCACCTCGGCGATGGCGTTGGCCAGCGACGTGGCGGCCAGCTGGTGGCTGCCCTGCGCACCGACGGTGCGGACGTGCACGCGGCCGTCGTCGCCGAACTCGGCGAACACCCGCTGATAGTGGATCTTGCCGTCGGGACGTCGCGACAGGCCGTCGTCGGCCACCGCGGTGACGATGGGGCGATGCGGGTTCGGGCGGCCGGCCATCTGACGCAGCGCCGGTCGCGCCATCAGCTCGAAGCTCACGAGCGAACTGACCGGGTTGCCCGGCAGGCCGAACACCGGCACGTCGCGTCCATCGGCGGCGCGGAGCAGTCCGAACGCGAACGGCTTGGCGGGTTTGATGGCGATCTGCATCCACCGCATGTCGGCAATGCGCGACAGCACGGCCTTGACGACGTCGTAGTCGCCCATGCTGACCCCGCCACTGGTGACGATGGCGTCGCAGTGCAGCGCTGCGTCGCGCAGTACGGCTTCGAGCGCAGCTTCGTCGTCGCGCACCACGCCGTGGTCGACCGCCTCACATCCGGCGTCGTCGACGAGGCCGACGAGCATCGTGCGATTGCTCTCGCGGATCTGGCCGGGTTGCAGCGGCGAGCCGTCGTCGACCAGTTCGTCGCCGGTGCTGAGCACTGCGACTCGGACGCGTGGCACCACCGACACGACGGCTGCGTTGACGCTCGCCAACACTGCGGCAACGGCAGGGGTGACGAGGGTGCCCGCCGGATAGAGCATCGTGCCGGCGTGCACGTCGTCGCCGATCGTGCGCACTGCCACACCGTGCGCGATGGCACCGAGCACGCGCACCCGGGCAGTGCCGTCGAGCGTCGACTTGTCGCCGATGAGTTCGGTGTCCTCCACCATCACGACCGCATCGGCACCTGCGGGGATGGGGGCTCCGGTCATGATGCGAATGGCCTCGCCGGGTTGCAGCACACGTTCGGTCCACGCACCCGCTGCCACCTCCCCCACCACCGGCAGTTCCACGGGCGCGCCGGCGACGGAGGCCGCGACCACCGCGTAGCCGTCGACCGCGCTGTTGGCGAAGGGCGGCACGTCCTCGATGGCTGCGACCGGCTCGGCGAGCACCGTTCCGATGGCATCGCGGAACGGCATCGGCCGCGCCGCCAACGGCGGGCACTGGGAGAGCACATGCGCTCGGGCGTCGGTGACGGGGATCACGGCCGACACGGTACCGTGGCGAAATGACGTCGTACGCGCCGTTCACAGCAGCACACGAGGCCAACGGCCACGTCGTGCGGTGGTCCACATGGAACGGTGAACATCACGACACCGTGTGCATACGGTGGGAGAACGAAGGGTTCACCATCAGTGGCACCTCCACGCGCGAGGAGGTCGAGTACGTGCTGCGCGTGTCGCCGTCGTGGCAGGTGCGTCAGTTCATCCTGTTCCGCGATCTCGACGAACCCGACCTGTGGTTGGCCACCGACGGCGCCGGCCGATGGGGCGAGATGAACGGCGCCCATCGCACCGAACTCGACGGCTGCTACGACGTCCATCTCGGCTGCACACCGTTCACGGCAACGCTGCCGATCCGGCGCCTGCCACTGCTCGATGGTCACACCGCCGAACTGCCGGTCGTGCAGATCGACACCGACACGCTCGAGGTCGTGCCCGTCACGCTGCGCTACACGCGCATCGACACCCACCACTGGCGCATCGCGCACCCCTCGTCAGCGCACGAGGTGGAGGTGGAGGTCGACGACCACGGCGTGGTGGTGGATCACCCCGGCGAGTTCCGTCGAGCGTCGTAGAGCGCGCGCAACGCCGCGGCGTCGGGAAGACGGCGCAACGGTTCGCGCAAGGTCACCAGGTTCATCTCGTCCATGTGCTCGAACAGCCAGTCGGACACGTCGTCGGGGTGCGTGGCGGCGAGTTCGCGCAGCACCCAACCCACCACCTTGCGGATGAAGAACTCGCGTTCGTGCAGCAGTCGGTCGGCATAGGCGAAGCACCGGTCGATCTCGAGCCCGCGTGCCAGCAGTGCACGCAGCGACAACATGGCCGATCGACGGATCCAGAAGTCGTCGTCGGTGACCCACCGATCGAACACCGGCAGCACGGCGTCGGGTTCGCGAGCCGCCAGCGACGCCACCACCCAGCCGGCCAACGGATCGACCAGCGCCCAGGTGCGGCACTCGCGCAGATGCGCCTCGATCCACGGTAGGTCGGACGCGCTGACGAGCGCGGGTGCACCGTGGAGCAACTCGATCGCGGCCTGTCGATGTTCGTGCACGGGCAGTGACCACAACTCGTCGGCAAGTGCGAACAGTTCGTCGTGTGTGAAGCCTGTTCGCAGCAGGGCCTTCACCTCACGGCGCACGTCGGGAACGCGCACGCCCACATGGTGCAGCGAGCTCTTCAGATACGCCTGCTCGCTCGCCGCCCGTTCGGGCGTGCCCAACTCGTCGAGTCGAGCCCGCAGCGAGTCGGCGACGCTCACATTCGCGCCCGCAGCCAATCGCCGAACTCGGCGCCGATGGTGGGGTCGACCAACGCCCGATCGACCACCGCCGTGAGCCACCCGAGCGGGTTGCCCGTGTCGTGGCGCACCGTGGTGCCGAACACGCCGTGGAACGGACCGGATGCGGCCTGCATGCGCAACGCGTCGGTGAGTTGGATCTCGCCGCCGGTGCCGGGTGGCACCTCGGCGATGCGGTCGAACACGTCGGGGGTGAGCACGTAGCGGCCGATGATGATGAGATCGCTGGGTGCCTCGGACACCTTCGGCTTCTCGACCATGCCCGAGATGGGCACCACGCCGTGTTCGTCACGTGGGCCGGCAGGGGTGATGACGCCGTACGCGCTCACCTGGTCGGCGGGCACCTGCTTGAGACCCACCACGCTGCCGCCGGTGACCTCGCACACATCGATCATCTGCGTGAGCAGGTTGCTGTCGCCCATGAGCTCGTCGGGCAGGAGAACGGCGAACGGTTCGTCGCCGACGGCCTCGCGTGCGCACCCCACGGCATGCCCGAGGCCGAGCGCGACGTCTTGGTACGCGAAGCTCACCCGGATGTCGCGACCGATCCGTTCGAGCGAGTCGGCCAGCACATCGCGCCCGGTGCTGCGCAGCTTTGCCACCACCTGAGGGGCCGGTGCGAAGTAGGCCTCGATGGCCGGTTTGGCATGGCTGGTGACCATCACGATGTGGTCGACACCTGCCCCCACGGCCTCGTCGATGATGAGCTGCAGCGCCGGAGTGTCGATGATGGGCATCAACTCCTTGGGCACCGCCTTGGTGGCCGGGAGGAAGCGGGTGCCCATTCCGGCCGCCGGGATGACCGCAGTTCGTGCCCGCATGGCGTGAAGCCTACGTCGACCGATAGCCTGGCACTCGAACCTGCCGAGTGCTAACCACCTCCGTTCCCATTCCCAGGAGCATCGCCATGCCCACCTACGTCTACAAGTTCGTCGAAACCGGTGAGACCATCGAGGTCCAGCAGGCCTTCACCGACGACGCCCTCACCGAGGCCGTGCACCCCGGCAACGGTGCGCTGATGTCGGTGAAGAAGGTGTTCCAGCCCGTGGGCGTCACGTTCAAGGGCGGCGGCTTCTACAAGACCGACAGCCGCGGGAGCAGCTCGGGCGCCAAGCCCGCTGCGGCCACCACCCCTGCCGCAGGCACGTCGAGCGACACCAGCAGCGCCACCGC
>Ga0075026_100000739_pt1 | contig 13575 bp, 8 predicted proteins | sample Str012_2_FD_71392 | JGI IMG/M metagenome (GOLD analysis project Ga0075026, IMG submission 71392) | Freshwater sediment microbial communities in response to fracking from Pennsylvania, USA - Straight Creek_MetaG_SC_2012 | ecosystem: Environmental > Aquatic > Freshwater > Creek > Sediment...
GCCCACGAGGACGACGCCGAGCGAGCCGTCCGCGCCGGACTTGAACTCGTCGACGCGGTCCGCACCCTCGGACCGGGGATCGAGGCTCGCGCCGGCGTGCTGACCGGTGAAGCTGCCGTGACGCTCGGAGCCACGAACGAGGGCATGGTCGCCGGCGACCTCGTCAACACGGCGAGCCGGCTGCAGTCGATCGCGGCGCCGGGCACCGTCCTCGTCGGCGAAGCGACCCAGCGCGCCGCGAGCGGCGCGGTGGCCTTCGAGGAGGCTGGCGGCCAGACGCTCAAGGGCAAGGCCAGCCCGGTACCTGCCTGGCGCGCCCTTCGGGTGGTGGCCGAGCGGGGCGGTCGCAACCGCTCGGAACGCCTTGAGGCCCCATTCGTCGGCCGCGACGACGAGCTTCGCCAGCTCAAGGATTCCTTCCACGCGACGAGCCGGGATGGTCGAGCGCGACTCATCTCGGTGATCGGACCGGCCGGGATCGGGAAGACTCGCCTGGCGTGGGAGCTCCTGAAATACATCGACGGGTTGGTCGATACCGTCTGGTTCCACGATGGACGCTCGCCAGCCTACGGCGAGGGGATCAGCTTCTGGGCGCTCGGTGAGATGGTCCGGCGGCGAGCGGGCCTCCTCGAGACCGACGACGAGCCGACGACGCGAGCGAAGATCAGCGAGATGGTCAGGGAGCATGTTCCGGACGAGACGGAGCGGCGCTGGATCGAGCCGGCCCTGCTCGCCCTCCTCGGGGTCGAGGCATCGGCTGGAGGATCGGAGCAGCTCTTCGCCGCCTGGCGGACGTTCTTCGAGCGCCTCGCCACGACGGCGCCGGTGGTGCTCGTCTTCGAGGATCACCACTACGCCGACTCGGGCCTCCTCGACTTCGTCGACCACCTCCTCGAGTGGAGCCGGAATGTCCCGATCTATGTCGTCACCCTGGCCCGGCCCGACCTGCTCGAGAAACGCCCGGACTGGGGTGCCGGCAAGCGCAACTTCACCTCGCTCTACCTCGAACCCCTGACCGAAGCGGCCATGCGCGAGCTCCTGGCCGGGCTCGTGCCCGGACTTCCCGCGGCGGCTGTCTCGGCGATCCTGGAGCGAGCCGGAGGGATCCCCCTGTACGCTGTCGAGACGGTCCGGATGCTCGTCGCCGAGGGCCGCCTGGCGACCGACGACGAGGTGTATCGCCCGGTCGGCGACCTGACGACGTTGGCCGTCCCCGAGACTCTCACAGCGTTGATCGCGAGCCGACTGGACGGGCTAGCGGCGGACGATCGGGCGCTCATCTCGGATGCCGCGGTCCTTGGCCAGAGCTTCACTCTGGCGGGGTTGTCCGCCGTCTCGGGCATCGCCGAGGTGGAACTCGAGTCACGCCTGCGGACCCTTGTCCGCAAGGAGATCCTCACGCTCGAGTCGGACCCACGCAGTCCTGAGCGCGGTCAGTACTCCTTCGTCCAGGCGCTCATCCGCGAGGTCGCCTACAACACCCTCGCGAAGCGCGATCGCAAGATCCGCCACCTTGCCGCGGCGCGCTTCTTCGAGAGCCTCGAAACGGACGAGATCGCCGGTGGCCTGGCCGGTCATTACCTGGCCGCCCATGCGAACGCGGCCGAGGGGCCGGAAGCCGACGCCCTCGCCGGGCAAGCCCGGATCGCGCTCCGTGGGGCCGCGGAACGGGCGATCGCCCTCGGTTCGCACGACCAGGCGGTCACATTCCTTCACCAGGCGCTGTCGGTCACCACGGATCCCGCGGAAACGGCCGAGCTTCTCGAGCGGGCTGGTGATGTCGCCTCGCAGGCCGGCCGTCATGACGAGGCGGAAGCGTTCCTCCTCCGCGCGACCGAGCTCTATCGGGCGCAGGAGGACGACACCGCGACCGCGAGGGCGATCGCGGCGCTCGGACGGGCGCTCCTGACCGGCCGCCGCACCTCCGAGGCCGTCGCCCTGCTCGAACCTGCGGTCGTCGAGTTCGCCGACCTCGGGGACGATCCGGCGCTCGCGGCGCTGCATAGCCAGCTGGCTCGTGCGTGCATGTTCACCGGAGACAACCGTCGGGCGGTCGAGATGGCCGATCGGGCACTCGAGGTCGCCGAGCGGGCCGACCTGGTGGCGCTCCTGGCCGACACCCTCATCACGAAGGGCAGCGCCCTGGGGGACCTCGGTCGCATCCAGGAAGGGATCGGAGTCATCGAGACGGGCGAGCGGCTGGCCCGATCGGCTGGCCTCGTGGCGACCGTTCTGCGAGGCATCAACAATCGGATGATCAATCAGGGCGAGATCGACCCGGCCGCCACCCTCGAGGCGTCCATCGAGGGCCTTGCCCTCTCTGGTCGGATGGGACAGCGCTTCTGGACGTTCGGATTTTCGGTCGCCATCGGCTACGCAGCCTATCGGCTTGGTGAGTGGGACCGAGCCGTGACGGTTCTCGCGGGGGCCCTCGCCGATGACCCCGCTCCCGAGGACCGGATCACACTCCTCGCCAATGCCGCCCTGATGCCCGCGTTCCGCGGTGACGATGTCGCGGACGCTCTGGCCGAGATCGAAACGCTCGTCGGAACGAGTACCGACTCGAGTCTCGTCGGCAACCTGCTCGAAGCCCGCGGGGCCGCGGCCCTTGCGGCAGGGCGCCTCGGCGTCGCCGCGGTCGAGTACCGGAAGGCTGCCGAGGCCAGCACGAGCGTCAACGGCACGGATCAGCGGTCGCTGGCGTCCCACGCGGCGTTCTGGCAAGGGGACATCCCGGAGGCGATCGCCGAACTCGCCGCGATCGATGCGTCGGGTTTCCGGGCCCCGACGGTCGAAGCGCGTCGGTTGACGATCCGTGCAGGCCTAGCCGCGGCAGATGGCAGGCGGGCCGACGCGCTCGCAGTGTACCGCGACGCGCTCCGTCGCTGGCGCGAACTGGGACTCGTCTTTGACGAAGCGCTGGCCTGCATCGACATGGCCACCCTGCTCGACGTCGACGAACCCGAGGTCAGCGCTGCGGCAGATTCTGCCAGGGAGATCCTCGAACGGCTCGGGGCGAAACCGCTCCTCGCTCGACTCGAGGCGGCCATGACGCGACGGTCGTCGGCCACGATCCCGGAGCCGGCCCGATCACGGGATCCGTCGAACGTCTGACGAAGGGCACCGGGTCGGCGACCTCCGGACAGGCGATATCCCAGTTCCATGTCGAGGTGGCTCCGTGGTCACGGCGCCGGCGCCGACGATGCCGTTCCCGGTGCTGCCTCCGCCGCCCAGGCAGCCAGACGCGTTCGGACCGGGTCGGCAGCGTACCGCCAGGCGACGTAGATGATGATCGCGACTGGCACGATTCGGTGGGCCGGGACCGCGAGCAGGACGGCCAGGATGGGCGCCATCACCGGCTGGGCGAACGTCGAGTAATGGAACTCGGTCGAGGGCCACAGCGCCGGCACGAGGAGCCACCCGGCAGCCCTCCGATCGCGTCGCCACAGAAGGACGATCGCGGTCACCGTCGGGATGATGAACACCGGATGATAGAAGGCGCTGTAGCCGCCTGAGGATTCGCGCGCCAGGCGAGCCGAGATCTCCGTGAATCGATTCAGATAGTCGATCCATAACGAGGGCGCGATGGCGACGGTCGCGAGGGTGAATCCGAGGGCGATGACAACGCGCCACAATCGCCGCTCGACCAGCATCGGGACGACGGCATAGACCTTGAGTGCGGCGGCGATCGCGTCCGCGACGACGCCGGCCCTGCCGGCACCGGCGAGGAGCAGCATCAGGACCACGATCTGCGGGTTCCCCGAGTACAAGGCTTCGACCGTCGGCGGGAAGAAGATCCACCACAACGGAAGGTGAAGCCAGCGGACGATGGCGACGGCGCTCAGCGCGGATAGCCCCAGCCACACGGCGATGAACTGGTCCTCCGACAGCAGCGCGCTCGGCGCCAGCACGACGAGCGTGGCGGGAGACCCTGCGTAGCTGAGGGACGCATGGTGGTTCTGGAGGGTGAGGACGACGTTGGCCGACCATGGATTCCCACCAGCCAACCACTCCTGAACAGCGCGGTAGTAGATCCGGATGTCCACGCCGAGCGGGATCTCGTGGGTCACGATGTACTCGATCCGTCGGAACGACTGGGCGAAAAACCAGGCCGCCAAGGCCATCTGGCCGAGCAGGTGGAGTCGCCGTTGGCCCACGCGCGACTGGGCCGCCAGGAGGTACACGACCCCGACGCCGATGGCATGAGTCACGGGTGCCACCGGGAGTCGTCTTGACCGCCTGCTGGACTGTCCAGGGTCGGCGGTCACGGCTGGCACGGAAAGATCAGCCCGGCGAGCAACGGAACCATGACGACAACGATACCGGGTGAACGGGCGGCGTAGTCTGTGGGACACCCCCCGATACCGCCGAAGGACCCGCCCGAGTTGCTCCCGCGTCATCGGGCGCATCTCTTCGGCCACCCTCCTGGGCGGCGGTTCCATGAGCCGCACCAGCGAATCGCCACTCGGCGGTCAGGTACCGGTAGCCGCCTCCTGGATCACGTCCGCGACCATCGCGCCGAACAGCCTCTTGGCGACGACCTCCGCCGTCGTCATCGGGATCGTCGGATACGCGGCGCGCGCGGTCGCGCCATCCATCGTCATGTCGTGTGTGTCCATGAACAGCGCGGCGCCGATCTGGCCGGCCCGCATTCGGTCGATCAGCCGGAGGGCGACCGACAACAACTGCATGGCCGCTCGCGGGATATGCGTGACGCGGCCCGACCGGCCCGATGCGTGCTCGGTGATCTCGACGAGCCGGTCGAGCGTCAGATTCTCCGGCCCGGCCACGTCGATCGCCATTCCGACCAGAGACTGGTCGACGATCGCCATGTCGACGAAGCGGGCGACATCCGAGGCAGAGACGAAGTTGATCGGGTTCCGGCCACGCCCGAACACCAGCGTCTTGCCGGTCTGGACGAGGGGTCCACCGATGAGCCCGAGCCAGGTCTCCATGTAGGCAGACGGGCGGATCATCGTCCAGGGCAGACCGGCGGCGCGAACCGCCTGTTCGGCAGCGAACTTGGCCCGGAAGAGCGCCATCGGGTGATCTGCGGAGGCCTGGGCGACTGACAGCAGGATGAACCGCTCGACCCTCGCCGCCGCCGCTGCCCGGGCCAGGACGCGGTTGCCCTCGACGTCAACGGCCTCGAGGCCCGCCTGCGACGCGAATCCGGTGATCGCGGATACCACCACCCGCGCACCCTCGACCGCCCGGCGGGCGTCGTCAGGGCGGGTCACGTCGCCGGCGATGAGCTCGGCGCCGGAGAGCTTGTCCGCGGCGGCAACCGGGTCCCTGGTGACCACTCGGACGGGTTCTCCGCGGGCGATAAGCAGGGGAACCAGCAGCGGCCCAAGCGTCCCGGACGCGCCTGCGATGACGATCATCGGTCGGCGTTCGGCGCGACAGCCTGAGCGACTGCAGCGTCGATCCGGACGCCATCGTCCAGGACGGGCTCCATGTAGAAACGCGCCCAGGCGATCCGTTCGCTCTCGACGCCGCAGATCGTCGTGCCGCGCATGAGATGCGGGGCGCCGTCGCGCCGTCTGCCGGTCCACTCCCACTCCGACCACACGACGTTTCCATCGACCGCCGCTCGGATGAGCTCGGAGTGGAGGTCGGGTACGGTGGCCAGGATCTGGCTCCAGTTGAGGCGGACCTGCTCGCGGCCTCGGAAGGTGCGCGACGGATGGACCGGGATCTCGCTCAGATAGTCGGGCGAAAAGCAGTCGACGAGCGCATCGAGGTCGTGGGCGTTCGTCGCAGCTCGCAGCCGATGGACGACCGCGAGCGGTCCACGTTCGGTCCGTGAATCTGTGACCATCATCGTGATGTCTCCCGCTCACGCCATCCGCCGCGTCCGTTCATAAGACTTGTAGCAAAATGACTATACTCACAATCTGATGAAACACGAGGCGACTGTCAAGCGGGTATACCATTCGCCCCTTCGCACGTCCCAGGCGAGCCAGACGCGTCGGTCGATCGTCGATGCGGCGACCCGCTTGTTCGTCGACGTCGGGTATGGTGCGACCTCGATGGACGCGATCGCGGAAGCGGCCGGCGTGAGTCGCGCGACCGTGTTCAGTGCCGTTGGCAGCAAGGCAGCGTTGCTCAAGACGGCGTACGACGTGGCGCTCGTCGGGGATGACGAGGCCGTGGCACTTCCGGATAGAGCGGAGTCGCGGGCGATCCGCGCGGAACCTGACCCATACCGTTATCTGACTCGATATGCCGGGCTCGTCGTGGAGATCGGTGGGCGCGTTGCGCCGATCTATGAGGCGATCCGCGGGGCTGCATCGGCAGACCCAGATATCCGCCCGGTCTGGGAGAAGATCCAGCAGGAGCGTCGCATCGGGGCGGCGCACGTCGTGGCGGATACCGCGTCGAAGGGTCCTCTCAGAGCTGGGACTGACACGGGGGACGCCGCCGATCTCGTCTGGGTCTTCATCGACCCGGGCCTGTATCACCTGCTTGTGAACCGCCGGGGATGGTCGCGTGAGCGATATACCGGCTGGCTGGCGGCCTCGCTCATCCACGAGCTATTGGGTGACGGATAGCCGCGGGCAACGCCTTTGGCCGACCGCCGGCGCCATCTCCGGTCGATCCGGGTGCGTGGCACCGCGATGGTCTCGGGAGACGCTCGCCCGCCGGGGTGGACGCGTCTCTGGTTCGTAATGTTCTCGTTGCGGTTGCGTGCGATGCTTCGCTCGACCGGACTGGTGATTTCTGCCTTGATGAGACGTCGCGGCTTGGATCCCGTAGCCATGTCACCCCATGTGGCGCCTCGCGCAACGACGGTCCTCGTCTGGGTGTTGGGGCGCCGCTGGTGCTGGTGTCGGTCGTCGGCAGGTTGGCGGTGGCGTCCGCTGGCGACATCAGCATCACGAGCACCCTCGCGCCGATGGTCGGGGTCTCGAGCCTGCTGGTCGGCTCGATCCTGGTCATCCGGCTGCCCAACCATCCGATCGGCTGGATCCTCTGGACAAGTGGCATCATGTTCGCGCTGACGAGGCTCACTCAGGGCCTGGCCGATCACGGCTTGACGTCCGATCCCGGGAGTCTCCCGGGAGCGATCTGGTTCGGATGGGTGAATACGTGGATCGGCACGCCAGGTTTCGTGCTCCTTGGCGTGCTGCTGCCCCTCCTCTACCCGACGGGACGACCGCCGTCGTCTCGATGGCGGCCCGTGGTCCTCATCGTCTTGATCCAGATCGTGGCCCTGTCGGTGGTCGCCGCCCTGAGCCCGTTCGCTGCCGGGACCTATCCGCCCGGCGTCTCGAACCCGCTGGCGCTCGGGGGTCCGGTGGGAGACATCGTGAAAGCGCTCCAGAGTCTGCTCGGTCTTGGGTTCCTCCTTCTCCTGGCAATGGCCCTGGCGTCGCTCGTCGTGCGATACCGGAGGGCCGCCGGGATCGAGCGCCAGCAGCTCAAGTGGTTCGCGTTCGTCGGAGCCATCGCGATCATCGCGCTGACCGTGGCGGGGCTGCTCAAGGACAGCACCGGTGATCTCCTGGCGACGATCGACTCGTTCGCCTGGCTCATCGGGATCGGCGGCCTCATCCTCATGCCGATCGCGATCGGCATCGCGATGCTCCGCTACCGGCTCTACGAGATCGATCGGCTCATCAGTCGGACGATCGGTTGGGCCTTCGTCAGCGTGGTGCTCGCGGTGGTCTTCGTGGCGATCGTGCTGGTCATCCAGGCCGTGCTGGCGCGGGTCACGACCTCGAACACCTTCGCAGTGGCTGCCTCGACGCTGGTCGTCGCCGCGCTGTTCCAGCCGTTGCGCCGACGGGTACAGGCACGCGTGGATCGACGCTTCAACCGGGCTCGTTACGATGCCGATCGAACGGTCGCCGCGTTCGCCGGGATTCTTCGTGACGAGGTCGATCTCGGCCAGGTCACGATGGAACTCAAGTCAGCCGTTGTCCGCACCGTCCAACCGACAGTCACCTCGCTCTGGCTGCGAGGTCCATGAGGAATATCTGACTCCTTGCACGAAGGCGGCCGCTTCGGCGTGCGAGATGACGAGCGTCGGTACGTGGATCGCCGCGACGGGCCTCGCCGGCCGGTGGAGCGCCTGCCCTACCAGGCGAGGAGCTTGCCCGATGCCTTGAAGACCGGCGCCAGGACGCGCTGGCCATCGCCGGCGATGTCGAGCAGGTTCGGCTGGACGGCCCTGACGAGTATGTGTGGGTTCATCCATGCCTGGACGAGGGTGGATCCGCGGAACGTCAATTCCAGCGAGATCCCTTCGAGGGTCGGCTCGGACCAGTTCTGGTCGAAGGTGAAGTTGCCGAGGGAGTACCAGATCGGTTTGCCCTTGTAGATCTCCACGGACTGGACCCAGTGCGGATGGTTGCCGATCACGATGTCCGCCCCGGCGTCGATCATCAGGTGGCCCAGCCGCTGCTGTGTCGCGGACGGACCGAAGGTGTATTCGATGCCCCAATGCGGGAAGCCGATCACGACCTGCGCCCCGGCCGCGCGGGCGGCCGCGACGTCGGCCTTGATGTAGGCCGCGTTCAAGGGCGCATCGCCGATGGTCGTCGCAGTCGCCCCGTAATACTTCGACGAGATCCCGTCATAACCGAGGATGGCGACTTTCACGCCACCCATCTCGAACAAGGCCGGCTTGCGGGCAGCGGCCAGGTTCGTGCCGGCGCCGAACGGGACGATGCCGTTCTTCTTCAGGCTCGCGATCGTCTGGAGGATGCCGGCGCGACCACCGTCGCCGATGTGGGTCGAGGCGACAGACGCGACGTCGATCCCGGCTCGCGCGATACCGGCGATGAGCGCCGGGTCGCCGGTGAACACCGTGCCGTGCGGGTGGAAGCTGAAGTGGGTCGGCGCAGACTCCTCCATGTTGGCAAGAGCCAGGTCCGCCGACGAGATCAGGTCGCGCATCGCCCCTGGGTGACCGGTCGAGACGATCGTCGGCACCTTCCAGCCGAACGGCGAGCAGCACACGAGACGGGCGATCCGTGCCGTCCCTCCATTGAACGGGTAGTCCATGCCCTTGCCGAGGTTCTTCACGACGTAGGCATACGACCTATCCAGGCCGAGGTCGCCCGCCGCGAACATGGTCCAGGTCGTGGCCGGGTCGTACCCCGCCTGCGATGGCGCGGGCAGGCGCGCCGTCAGGGACCAAGCCCCGACCGACTTGAGGCGATGGACGCCGAACAGTTGCCGGCTACCCCAACCCAGCGCCCGGACCCCGGGCCCGACCTCGTCGGCACGCAGGAACGCGAGCCGGTCCCGATGGGCCGCGAGATCCGCCATCAACGCGCGGGCGTCAGGGGCCCTCACGATCCGGCGGCCACCAGGCGACAGCTGCAGCGCGTCGAGGATCGGCGTCGACTGGTCAGCGACAAGCTCCAGCGTGGTCCAACGACGACTCGTGCCGGCCAGGACCGCGTCGACATCTCGGTTCCCGATCGCCGTCGCGGTGGTGCGGTAGTCCGCCACGGGGACGATCGGGACGGCCACGATCGCGCCGGGCGTCGGCGAGCTGGGCGATGGTTCCGGACTCGCCGCGCTCCCCTGCGTTCCCGCCTGGCTGAAGGGCGATCCAGCGGGCGGCGGTCCTGTGATCGCGCTCGATCGGCCCGCGCCAGCGATCGGAGAGCTTGGCGCCGGCGCCGACCCAGCGAGTTGCGTCACGGCGGCGAGGCCGAGCACGCCGAGCACCAAGGCCCCGGCCAGGACCAGGCGTGGCCGGTTCGACCGTCGGCCCGGTCGCGCATGGGGTGGCGATCCCATCGTCATCACGCCTCCTCCGACCCGGCGGTCAGGTTCGGCGCGAGGGTACACCGTCAGGCGGGACCACCGCACTGACGGATCGGCCTGAGACGGTCACCGTCTGACAGTGCGATCATCGGCCGCTGACGAGGGCGAGTGCCTGATCGAGTTCCGGCGCAAGCGAGGCTGCGAACGTCGCCGTCAGGTGGTGGTAATCGCGGTAGACGATCATGCCGCCGACAACCGCCGGACAGGTCGTGCCGGCCGAGGTCGGACAGATGTCCGGGGACAGGTCGATCGTCGCCACGCCGGCCCGTCGAGCGGCCGCGCGCTCGACAAGCCCGTGCCCTGAAAATGCGATCGAGCGCGGCGTCGCGCACGGGCGGATATCCGCGCGATGGCTGGCCAGGCAGTCTGGGACGTCCCCGCTCGCATGGGGCGTATCGACCATGATCGTCGACTGCCCATGGACCAGAGCGATCTCCCGAGCGAGGCCCGAAGCCTCCGCCGCGACCGTCCGATCGGTGGATCGCAGCGGGAGGATCCAGTGACTGATGGCGACGACCGTGAGGTCGGGGCGGCTGGTCGCGAGCTTCGCGACGACCGCCGCATCCCATGCCGCGCATTCGGTGTATTCGCGTTTGAGCGAGTTGCTCCAGACGGGCATGTCGATGAACGGGCAGGAGACCTTCGTGAACACGAGCAGCCGCCAGTGCTCTTGCTGCGCGACGCGATTGAATGCCGGGAACCACTGCGCGCCGTGCGAGTCGCCGACGAGGGCGACGGTGAACGTCCCGGCTCGGTCACCATAGACGCACGGCGGTGGCGTGGTCGCCGCCTCGAACGCGAGGCAGCCATCCGACCAGAGACGCTCCCTGTCGTCGTGTGCGCTCGCCAGTGGCGGCGAGATAGTGGCAGGCAGTGCATGACTTCGAGACACGGGGCCCGGTCGGGGCGGCGTCGACGTCGCGGTCGCGATGGGACCCACAGACGACGAACCGATTGGGGATGGGATCGCCGCCGGCGATGCCGCGTCTGAGGTGCCCGCGTAGGCCGGCGTGGACGGGATCCCCGAGCCGGCCGACGGATCCGCGCCCGGCGGGGACTGGTCGATGGTGCCAGGCGGCGACTGGTCACCTGAACCGGCCAGGATGACGATCGGGTCGCCGGGCGAGTCCTTGGCAGCGGTCGAGACGCTCGGGTCCTGGCCCGCCACGACGGCCGCCGCGGGCGCCGTCGACCCGCCGAAGTCGGCGGCCTGCGTGTCGTCGAACTGGCGGCTGACCCCGAACGCCAGGGCGCCGGCCAGGCTGATGACCGTCGCCAGGGTCGCGAATGCCAGCCCCAGCGTCCGTCGTGGATGGTTCACGAGGGTCCCGCTTCGGCGGAACGGCTCTTCGATCGCGAAGCAGGAGATCGTCGCAACGGCGATCGAGACGGCGACGAGGACGATTCGGAGCGACCAGTCGAGCTGGGTTGCTACCGTCCCGACGCCGGTCCCGACGTCCCCGAGCCCCGGAACGCCCGCGACCGTCGCTTCGAACCCGCCAGTCCCGAGCGCGACGGCCGGCAGGACGAGAAGGGGCCAGTGCCACAGGTAGAGCGAGTAGGAGATCCGGCCCAGGAAGCGGAGCGGCGGGAGTCCCAGTGCCAGGCTTGGGCCGAACCGGCTGGTTCCGGCGAGGATCAATGCCGCGGCACCGAGCGTGGGCACCAGCGCGTAGGGTCCTGGATAGGCGATGCCAGCGTCGAGTGAGAGCGCCGACCACAGGATCGCCGCCAGGCCGAGCCACCCGACGGCTGCGAGCATGCCGGCCGGCACCATGGGTGACCAGATGCCCCGCCATGCCGGCTTGCCCCATCTCGCCGACTTGAACGACCGCGAGGGCTTGACCGACGCGGCGGGGTTTGCCGATCTGCCCGAGTTGGCCGCGCGTGCCGTATCGGTAGACGGCCACGGGAGCCGAACGACACCCGGGATCATCGCCAGAGCCAATAGCCCACCGATCGCGAGTTGCCATGCGCGAGTCGGAAGCGAGTAGAAGGCCCAGTTTGGGGCCGCTTCGGTCACGGCCAGTTCGGCACCGAACGACCCGATGGCGAGGGCGCAGAGGACGAGCCCGATCCCGAGTCTGGGTCGGCGACTGCGCCCGGCAAGGATGAGCAGCACGGGCCAGATGAGGTAGAACTGCTCCTCGACGCCGAGCGACCAAAAGTGGAGGAATGGCGACGAGGTGCCCACCGTCGAGAAATAGTCACCGGCGACCGACGCGGACCGGACGTTCCCGATCGAGAGCGCCGACGCTACGCCGTCGGTGATGACCGATGATCGGGACAGCGGATCGAGCACGAGGACCGCGACCGGCAGGGTGATGGCGATGACGGCGACGGCCGCCGGCAGGATCCGCCTCGCTCGCCTCGCATAGAAGCGCAAGAGGTCGACCGACCCTGTTCGCTCGCGCTCCCGCAGGAGCAGGCCCGTGATCAGGAACCCGGAGATGACGAAGAAGACATCGACGCCGATGAACCCGCCGGCCATCCCGGCGAAGCCCGCGTGGAACAGGACGACAAGCATGACGGCCAGGCCACGCATGCCTTCGATGTCAGGACGGAAACCCTCGGATGGTTCCGAGGCGACGACGGTCGATGCCACGAGCTCCGGTGCCATCGGCAGCCGAACCTCGGTCGGCGGTGGCGCCGACCCACGGCGAGGAACGGCCGCGAGCCGCAGTTGCCGCGAACGCGCCGCCCGGCGCGAACGCTCGCGCTGCGCGCGCGATCGTCCCGATCGTTGACCCATGTGAGGTCTCTAGCGTGGGCCTCGAACCCCGCTTCCGCCGCAGCCCCATGGTAGAAGAATCGGCCGCCGGCCGTCAGCGCGCGCCGCACCGCAGATATCGCGGTTGCCGGGATCGACGCCGTCCAGGGAGACGAGCTTGGCCCAGATTGCTTTCGCGGGTGGATCCGGCGCACCAGTACTGATCCGTCGCACCCAGTACTGCCGCAGCACTCGCGTCGGCTCCTCCCGCGTCGACGGGCTCCCGGGGTTGGCGCGGTAGGCGATCGATTATCGGCCCGGGCACCCGGGCGTCAACGCCAGATGGCGAACCGAACCGTGGCGGCATTCACGATCGGCGCCCCGGCGATGAGGGAGACAAAAGGCTTGACGTGGTCCCGAGCGCCATCAGGGGCGATACCTAGGACCGCGCCGACGACCGGCGGAATTCGGAAGCCGAAGATGTTCAACACGCTGACAGTTCCCCTCTACACGACAGGGGGGCTGCGGCGGGACGTGCCACCGGACCCATCAGCGAACCAGCGCATTGAAACGCCCCGGCGACATCGAGCCGGCCGGGGCGTTTGGCCGTATCGTTTGCGCCGTCAGCTGACGGCCTGACCGACGATCACTGAGCGACGATCGGCATCCCGATGCAGGAGTGGGCAGCGTCGGCGCCGCCTCCCATCGCGGTCACGTAGGCACCGTGGTTCGCATACGCCGTGCTCGATGTCGAAATGACGACCACGGGGAAGGTGTAGTGGCCACCGTCACTCGAGTCGGCGGTACCGGTTCCCCCACTGACCGGGAACCCGCCGGTCCAGGAGTACGGCGATCCGACCCATCCGCCGATGTAGACGGACGAGATGTTGATGTACGTCCCATCGCTCGACAGCGTCGCAGTGATCGTCTCGTCGGGATTGTGGATGTTCTGGTAGCCAGTCGCGGTCAGCGACGCGCTGCACCCGAAGACGATGGTGAAGGTGTGTCCGTATCCGATCTGGAGGTCGTAGACCTTTGTCGTGATCTGGTTGCGCTGAACGCCACCGGGCGCCGCG
>Ga0075026_100000740_pt1 | contig 13564 bp, 6 predicted proteins | sample Str012_2_FD_71392 | JGI IMG/M metagenome (GOLD analysis project Ga0075026, IMG submission 71392) | Freshwater sediment microbial communities in response to fracking from Pennsylvania, USA - Straight Creek_MetaG_SC_2012 | ecosystem: Environmental > Aquatic > Freshwater > Creek > Sediment...
TGTGCAGGCCGGCGACCTGAGCTTTCGCGTCCGCATTCCGCACCGCGACCAGCTTGCCGCGCTTGGCGAATCCTTCAATTCCATGATGCTTTCCGTTTCCTCGCTGATGGAGGAGCAGCGGCTGAGGCAGCGCCTGGAAGACGAGGTTTCCATTGCCCATGAAGTGCAGCAGCAATTATTTCCGCATGCCCTGCCAAAGCTGCCGGGCATCGAACTGGACGCGATCTGCCGCCCGGCGAGAACGGTAAGCGGCGACTATTACGATTTTCTGCGCATATCGCCCACGCGCCTGGCAATCGCCCTCGCTGACATCAGCGGGAAGGGAATTCCCGCCGCGCTTCTGATGGCCAACGTGCAGGCCTCGTGGCGCAGCGACGTCGTGCGTTATCGCGACGGTGCGCCCGGAAGGGGCCCCGCTGACATCAACACCGCCGAAATTATGTCGCACTTGAACCGTCATCTTTTCCGGAACAGCTCTGACGAGCGCTATGCGACATTTTTTTTCTGCGTGTACGATACCGAGTCGAGGCAATTGATTTTCACCAATTCCGGGCACCCGCCTCCGGTTTATATTCACAACGGTTGCGTCAAGAAACTCGAAACAGGAGGAATGGCGGTAGGCCTGTTCGACGATGTGCCGTTTGAGCAGGGTGTGGTGACCATCGAACCTGGCGGATTGCTGATTGCCTACAGCGACGGTTTGATCGAGCCCGAAAACGTGTATGGCGAGGAATTTGGCGCCGAACGCCTGGTTGAAGTCGCGATGCGCTGGAAAAATTCATCTCCCCGTGCCATTGCCGAGGCCATGATGCAGGCGGCCGAGGAATGGTCCGGTTCGCCCGAGCAAGCCGACGATATGACGGTGATCGTGTCGCGATTTTCCGCCCTGCCACTGGAGCCCCACGCGTGAAAGTTCTAACCGCGTCGCAAATGCGCGAGGCTGACCGGCTCACCACCGAGCGGTACGCCGTTCCCGCCTTGCAATTGATGGAAAATGCCGGCGCGGCGGTTGTTGATTTCCTCCAACGAAAATTTCCAGCGCTTTCCAAAAGTAAGATCGTGGTGCTGTGCGGGAAGGGAAATAACGGCGGCGACGGCCTGGTCGTGGCCCGGTTTTTGAAGCAATCGGGTTGTTCGCCGGAAGTGTTTCTCTATGCGAGTCCCGGTGAGTTGAAAGGCGACGCTGCGATTAACTTGAAACGATGGCAAGAGGATTCAGGCGAAGTGCAAGTTGTTACCGGCGCATCCGAATGGGAGCCGTTGCGCGCAATGCTGGCTCGCGCGGATTTGATTGTGGACGCCCTTCTCGGCACAGGATTGCGTGGCCCGGTGGAAGGCATATTAGCTGCCGTCATAGAAGATGTGAATGCCGCACGTGGGAAAAGCGGACCGCGACCCGGAAAGTTATGCGTTGTTGCCGTGGATATGCCGTCCGGGCTCGCCTCCGATGCGCAGGATTTTGGCGGGCCCGTTGTGGGTGCCGATTTTACGGTGACGTTCACCGCGCCTAAATTGGGCCAATTGGTTCTGCCGCGTTCCTCAAGTTGCGGAGAGCTTTTGGTGCGCGGGATAGGAACCCCTACGGAGCTGCTCGAATCCGACCCGCAATTGAAATTTCATTGGATTGAGCCGGGAGAATTTCACGCGTTGCCTCTGGCTCGTGATCCGGCGGCGAATAAGGGCACGTATGGCCATGCGTTGATCGTTGCCGGGTCGCTTGGAAAATCCGGGGCAGCGGTGCTTGCCGCGCGTGGCGCGCTGCGTTCCGGCGCGGGCCTCGTGACCGTGGCCACTCCGGAAAGCGTATTGCCGTCTGTCGCCGTGGGAATGCCGGAGATGATGACCGTTCCGCTGGCCGCAACGGATGTTGGCACGGCCAGCTTCCGAAATTTCGATTACGGCCGGTTCAGCGAGATAGCCAAAAATAAATCCGTGATCGCCATCGGGCCGGGACTTTCCACGCACAGTGAAACGCAGCAATTCATTCGCGCACTGGTCTCGGAAACCGAACTCCCCATTATTTTGGATGCGGACGGCCTGAACGCTTTTGCCGGCATGGCCGATCAACTCAATGAGCGGCGCTCCACGGCGATGGCGATTACGCCTCATCCCGGCGAAATGGCGCGTCTGCTCGGCATCACGGTAAAGGAAGTGCAAGCCCGGCGACTGGAAGTTGCCCTCGAAGCCGCAGGCCGCTGGCGCGTGAACGTGATCCTCAAGGGATTTCATACGATTTTGGCGACGCCCTCTGGACACGCTTATATCAACACTACCGGAAATCCGGGGATGGCGACGGGCGGCACCGGAGATGTTTTGACCGGAATACTCGCTGGATTGACCGCGCAGTTTGGTGTCGAAAATTGGCCGCGCGTGCTGAGCATGGGGATTTATCTGCACGGACTGGCAGGCGATATCGCGGAGTCGCGTGTCGGGCAGGCGCCGCTTATCGCTTCAGACCTGGTGGAATCGCTTCCGGAGGCGTATGCGCGAGTGGTGGCGTCCAGTAGGACAGACTTTAGTCTGTCTGGTTTGCGCGATAACGTAAATCAAAAGCAGACAGGCTGAAGCCTGTCCTACTGACCAGCGCGCGGTCTCGAATAGGTTGGGGGAAATGCCAGATCAGGAATTCGTCACAAACTCCTACGAAGAAACCATCGCGAAGGGCAGGGAAATCGCCGCGAAACTTTCTCCGCCCGTGCTGGTGCTTCTGACCGGCGACCTCGGCAGCGGAAAGACCACGCTGACCAAGGGAATCATCAGCGGCCTGGGCGCTGCACGCGAAGAAGACGTCACCAGCCCCACGTTCACGCTGGTCCACGTGTTTCAAAATCCCAATGTGCCGGTCTCAAAAAGTGGCTCGCTGCCATGCAAGGTGTATCACGTGGATCTTTATCGCATCGAGAATTTTCATGACCTCGAATCGCTTGGCCTGGAGGACGCCCTCGCCGAAAATGCCATTGTGATTATCGAGTGGTCAGAGCGATTCACATTCCGCAGCGAATGGCCGCGCGTCAAGATTCATCTCGAGCACGCCGGAGGGGACGCGCGGCGGATTGCGATTTCCGGGTTGAGCGTGGAGAAATAATCATGAGAATCCTCGCATCATCGCAAATCAAAGGGCTGGTCGTAGCGATGGTCATGGCGATCTTGGGAATCGTTGGCGCAATCGCTCTATGCGCCGCACCCCCGCAAACGGGATCGGACGCCCGCGCCCGCGACCTCATCCGTCTGCTGAACCTCAAAGTCCTGCCCAGGGAATCGGGTTATCTTGGAATCATCGGTGTATCCGCGCAGAAAGTAGCCGTGCATGGGCGCAAGCTTGCCGTTCAAAGCCAGAACTATTACATGCTCACGCGCGAACTGCCCATCAACTATCTTCACTGGCTCGCTCCTGACGATACGCACATCCTGATCGAGGGCGGCCCGGTGGACTATTTCATTTTTCATCCGGACGGCAGCGCCGAGGAAATTACTCTGGGCGTGGACCTCGCAGCAGGCCAAAGGCCTGTGGTAGCGGTGCCGGGCGGTTGTTGGAAGGCTTTGCGTCTGCACAAAGGCGCGAGCTACGCGCTAATGGCCAACACGCTATCGCCCGAATTTACGCCCGACCGCGTGAAGATCGGCGAAGGCGCCGCCTGGGTGAAACGTTTCGCGAATTCCGCTCCGTGGGCCACTCCGGAAGCCCTGCGTGAATTGATCGGCCCAAATTGGACGCCGCAGTAAAACAGTCTAGCGATTCTTGCGCCCCTTCTTTCTTTTCCGTACGCTTCACTTGGCGCGGATCTTCCGTGGGTGCTGCGTCCCGCCTTCTGTTTCTCTGGAATGACGCGACCGGCGGGAATCACTTTCAATGTTTAGCGTCTATGCCAAGAGCTCCATACCCCGGAAAACTGCCCGTCAACGGACGTGGCCTTGCCGGAAGGCCCCCAAAACCGGAGTGGACCTGGAAATTGGGCTTTGTGTTGACTTTACTGTTAACGGGTAGGGCTCCCCGTCTTGTTTGCAATGCGCCCGGTAGTTAATCTAAATAAGAGACTTTTGCAAACTTTTATGGCCGAGCGCATATCCATGCACTCCGCGGGTAGCTTCGCGCGAGTGACCCTGAAGACCTACTCCGCCGAGCTTTCGCTGGGGACGCTGGCTGTTGGCGTGGATAACATCCACCACGATGTTTTCCTGAGTCCTAAATTTGTTGAATCCAGCGGCACGTATTTGCTCGAGTTCATCCGCCAAAGCGCCAATCTTGCATTTCTTTCTCAGACCGACCGGCTGCATCCAGACCGCCGCCAGACGGCTCGGCACGCCCCCGAAAGGCGCACACGCGTGCCTGAAGGGCCATCCTGGAAGCGGCAACTTTCGGATTTGCTTCATGCCGGCCTGCAACATGCCAAGTATGAGCAAAACATTGAAATTGACCTGATTCTCCGCGTCGCGCTGCAAAAGTTTTTGACCCAGGAAATCATTACGCAATTTGCCAACCTGATGCTCGAGGCAAAGGAATGGATTCGCAGCCGTGGAGATCATTTTGATCACACCGAGCAGGCGCATGTTATCAAAGCGCGCCTGGCCGAATTGCAAGCCGACCGGCGAAACATGTTCCGCCTGACCGGCCAGCACATTTTTCAAGCCTTGACCGAAATTGAAGAAAGCAGCCTGGCGAGGTCCCGGAAAGCCTTATTTGGCGACGAACTTTCCGGAGCCTATGACGTACTAAATAATCGCCTCGCTTTTGTTGAAGGCGGCAAGGACGACGTGCTTTTCCTGGAGCAATACGTCCTGCTCGGCAATTATCAGCGCGACCCGGACAGATTCGAATCCATAAACGATCTGCTGGGCGATTTCATCAAGGAATCCGTGCTGTCAGGGGATCAGGGGAGCGTGCGAGGCGAGGCCGCGCAGGCGCACCAGCAGCTTGTCGATGCCGCAGTGGCGAGCCAGGGTGAAATAGGGCGTCTTGAGGAAGAGCGGTCCTCGATTGCGCGGCGGCTCGAACGCTCGGACGGTTTGATGGGCCGCGTGGGCCTTGGTGGCGACCCGGCCAATTTGCGCGCGGCGCTTTCCGAAGTGGAAATGCGGCTAGGCCATGCACGAACGAAACTGGAGGAGATAGGTCCTCGCATCGAGACCGCGCGCGGCAGGGCCGAATACGTCACGAAACAGGATCAGGATCGCCTTGGCGGATATTTGAATCAGCCGGAAAACGCGCGCCGTTTGTTCGATCCCGAAGCTCCCGGCGAAGATCGCGGGAACTCCTTGGAAGCGCGTTCACGGCTTCTGGATGAATGGGTTGCGCGGCTGGAACAGCGCGATCTGATGGAGCAGGTTCTCGCCAGCTATCAATTGCGAAATATTTGCCATGACTACTGCCCGCCGATCCACTTGCAGCAATTGAAAAAAGCCCTGGTTTCGCGCGAGGAGTATAAGCGCGTCGAGGATATCCTGAAGCAGTTCCCGGCCCGGCAATATTCCATGCAGCGGATTGACGAACTTTCCAAAAAAATTCGCCGCACACCCCGCGAAGAAGTGCGCGCCATGGCGATGCGTTTTGCCGAGGATTTCATGCGCCTGCGCCGCGACAGTCAGAATTATGAACGCCTGACCGCGGCCATGGAGCGCGTCAATCTGGTGCGCAATGAACGCACCCGCGAACTTTCCGACATGAATCACAGCCTCTACGAGTTCCTGCTCCCGGAAGAGGCCAAGCCGTCCGAAGACCGCGTTCTATCTCACACCATTATCAAAGCCGATGTGCGCGGCTCAACGAAAATCACGCACGACCTGCTGGAGCGCGGCTTAAATCCAGCTTCACTTTTTAGCTTGAATTTCTACGAGCCGGTAAAGCGCATCCTGGAACGTTATGGCGCCGCGAAAGTTTTCATCGAGGGCGACGCGCTGGTGCTGGCGATCTATGAAACCGAATCTAACCGGGCGCAGCAGCGCGCCGTATCCAAAGCCTGCGCGCTGGCGCGGCAGATTCTGGCCGTTTCCTTCGCATATAATGAACGGCCCGAATCCGCCGACCTGCCGCGGCTGGAACTTGGCGTTGGCATCGCTTTCCAGGGCTCCGCGCCCACGTACTGGATGGATACCGACTCGCGCATCATGATTTCCCGCGCTCTGAATCTCTCGGACCGGCTTTCGAGCTGCTCGAAAGCCGCCAAGCGCCTGCTCTCGGAAAATCCTTCGTTGTTTCGCCTATTCCTGTTCCAGACGATGGTGGAAGACGTAGCCGAGGATGAAGCCGACGAATTCCTGATCCGCTTTAACTTAAATGGGGTGGAACTCAACGAAGAAGGCTTTCTGAAATTGCAGGAAGAAATCGCTCTGACGGCAATCGAAGTCGATTGCGTGTTGCCATGGGGCAAGGAACGCGTCACATTTTACGCCGGAGAAACTCCGGTTGGCGAAGGTCTGGAGCCCGTGCTCATTCGGCGGGGGTTCGTGCGCCAGTTGCTGCCCGGCGGAAAAATCGGCGCTGCCGGCACGCGCGCATATTATGAAGTCTGTACCAGCCCCAAAGTGTTTCAACTGGTTGAATACCTCACCGCCGCGGCTATTGCCTCGGCTCACTGCGACTAGCCCCACCTGTATTTATTTTGCTGGAATGTCCCAGCCAAGATCGGAAAAATCCCTCAGCGAGTTTATAGTTGCTTATTTCCATTTAACGGAAATTTTCTGGAATTATATTTCAGATTGGGGAAGGGCAGGCCGTACTAACAAAAAAAAGGCCGGCCCGAAGTTTCGGGCCGGCCCTTTTGAATCCTGTGAGTTGCGGTAACCGGGCCGGTATTTAAACGCGGCCCGTTGATGATCGCAACCCGGTTGGTCCGCCATCTTCACGCGTGCTATTACGGTATGTTGTAAGTAGTCGATTCCTGCGCGCTATTCCCGTTGGCATCCCGAACCTGAACGAACCAGTCATAGTTCGTTGTGCTCGGCAGGGATGAAATGGACGCCCCGTTGCTGGTTGCGCTGCCGTCAGCGTTAAACAGCACACTGGTCGTGCCGCTCGGAAGACCATTACTGTTATTTCCGCCAAAGTCCTGCCAGCTAACGAACGCCGAACCGCTGGTGGAATTGAGACCCACGTTAAGCAGGTAGGGCGACGGGGGCGATACTGGATCGACCCAGATGAACAGCGGAATGTTTACAGACCCGGGCGCGGTTGTCTGAACCGTCATGCCTGTGACAAAGGAATTAAGCACGGCGGTAACCGAGGCCGTCAATGACAGGGCACTCCCATCGGAATAGGTCCCCTGGATTTGGTAGGTATCTCCCACCAGCGGAACCGTACTGCTAAAAATTCCCGACGCGCCGCTGTTTGAGTCAACGGGCATATCCCACGGTACGGTAGCATTCGGCCCGGAGATTAGGGTCATGGCCACAGGGCGTTTGGTTCCCCAGGAGAGGTTCGAATTCAGGTTGTAGGAATCTCCGCTTCCATTGAATTGCTGGTGTTGCGTGGTGACGCTTACAGTCGAAACGGCGCTGGTAAGCGTGATGTTGTTGGTCATGGTGATCCCGCTCACGGTGATTGGTGGCGGACCGCCTTGCGTGTTGACGTTGGTAATGTCGCTGGCCTCGATCAGGCCGTTATTGTTCTGATCGATGATGGCAAAGGCCTGGTAATTGCCGGCCGGGACACCCGAGAAACTATAGGACGCCGCCGGGCTCGTGGGTGAGGTGATCGCTTGACCGTAAATCGTGGTGCCGTCATACACGCCAACATATAACGGTCCCGTTGCAGGTCCGGGGAATGTGACCGTGCCGGATATGGTGGTCGATCCCGATCCCGCCGGGCGAATCACCACTGCACCCGTGGACGCCGCCGCGCTTTTCGTGGCGCCGACCAGCGCGTACATTCTGAAATAGTAGGTGCCGGGAGCAACGCGGACGATGTAATTCCTGTCCGAAGTGCCGTGCGCCGCAAAAGTTACAACTGTGGGTGCAGGGCTCGTGAATGCGGGGTCGGTGCCGTAGTCGATCTCATAGGACGTCGCGATCTCCCGGCCATTATTGTCCCGCAAGGCGCTGCCGTTATTTTGGTTGTATTGTATGAGACCAAATCCGTTCCCTGGGACGACAGACATACCTGAGATCGCCACTGGCGTCGGGGTAGATGGGTCGGTGAGAGTCACATTCGCTCCCGAGAAATTCGACGAAACAATGGTAACCGTCGAGGAATTTCCCACCGGATTCGAAGCGTTAGGTATTCCGGAATTCAGGGTATCAACCTCCGCGACCACAACGTAGGATCCCGGCAGCAGACCCCTGACGGTATATGCCGTGCCACCTGCGGAAGGAGCGGAAGCCAAGCTCGTCGCGGCGAAGCCACTGCCGCAATTTCCAGTACAGCCGCTTGAAAAGATGCGGATGTAGGTGCGGCCGGTCTTCGAACCTGCATAGGTCAGCGTCCCGGAAATGGTGTAGGAAATTACTGCGGAGGTTTCCGTAAAATTCTGCGTCGTGGTGCTGGTTGACGTGGTGACCGATGGGGTTGCCGGGCTGAATGTGTAGCCAGCAAGAGAGGGAGTAACCTTATACGTTCCTCCCGTTAAGCCCGTAAAGCTGTAATTCCCGCTCGAATCGGTGGTCGTGTTGGGCTTGACCGTGGGGCCAACGGAAAGCGCAATGGTCACGCCCGAGATCGTGGGGCCAGAGACGTTCCCGGAAATCGTGCAGTTCGTCGAGCAACTCGGCGCAACGATATTGATGGTGGAATTGACAGTGTTGGTGAGCCCCTTTGCGTCGGTCACTTTGATTGAAACGGTCTGGCTGGCTCCGGCGCTTGTTGGCGTACCCTGCAAATTGATTGTACTTGTGGTGCTGCTGGAGAGAGTCATCCCTGCGGGTAGGGTTGTCCCCACCCATGTATACGGCCCAACGCCGCCATTCACGGTTACCGCGTGCGGCGAGTAGACAGCATTCAGTGTTCCATCCGGGAAAGTGGGAGTGGCAATCACCGGCGGCGGCTCCAGCGAGACGGAGAAGCTGGCCGACTTGGTTGGATCGGTAATCGAGGTGGCCGTAAATGTGGCAATGCTCGTGGAGGCAATCGTTGCCGGCGCGTTATATGTGATCGTCGTTGTTGTTGAAGCGGTGAGCGATCCGAGTCCCGTCAATGCGGACCACGTGACGCCCGCGCTGGCCGGATCATTGCTTACCGTTGCCGTAATCAATTGGGTCGTGTTCTGGTCCATGGCAAAGGGCTGCGCCGGAGCCAGAATAATGCTGATAGGCGGATTGATGGTGATGCTGAGGCCGCTGGTGGTGGCACTATTGCCCACCGAGTCGATCAGCTTCACCGCGAACGGATATGTTCCCGCCACTGTCGGCGGTCCCGCGGTAATTGAAGTGCTCGCGCCTGTCGCTGAACTCAAAGCCAATCCAGTCGGCAGTGGATTTCCTGCAACGATTGACCATGTGTATCCGGCACCGGATCCCCCGCTTGCCGTAAAGGTTTCGGTCGTCGGGTAATTCAATCCCTGCACGCCCGTGGGCAAAGGCGATGAGGGTGGAGTCAGCACCAGCGTCGCATAGACGCTGATTGTCAAGCCGCTGCTCGTAACCGACAAGCCCTGCGCGTCAGTTACCTTGATGGTGAAAACTTGGCCGTTTCCGGAAACGGTCGGAGTTCCTTGCACCGTAACCGCGCTAGTCGTGCTGCCATTGAGCGTTAATCCCGTGGGCGCGGCGATAATCGCCCATGTGTAAGGCGCAACTCCGCCTGACTCATTCACCACCGAGCTGTACGCTCCGTTCACGTTTCCGGCCGCCATGCTGACCGTGGTGATTTGCGGCGGAGGAACCAGGTGAATCGTATATGTTGCCGACTTGGATGGGTCGGTGATCGAAGTGGCCGTGAACGTCGCGTTGCTGGCCAATGCGACGCTGCCCGGCGCGTTGTACGTGGTGGACGTAGTGGACGAGCCGGAGAGCGAGCCAAGTCCCGTCACGGCGGACCACGTCACTCCCGCGGAAGCCGGATCGTTGCTGACCGTCGCGGTTACCAATTGCGTCTTGCCCTGATCCAGAGTCACGGGGCTAACAGGTGACAACCCTACAGTAATCGCCGGATTAATTGTGATGCTCTGGCTGCTGGAAGTGGCCGTGTTAGAGACCGAATCGGTAACTTTCACGGTGAAACTCAACGTGCCGGAAGCTGTGGGCGTTCCGCTGATAATTCCGGTGCTTGCCCCTAAAGTCAAAGGAGCGATCGAGCCGGAAGCAAGCGCGAAGCTATACCCGGCACCGGACCCGCCAGACGCGGTGTAGGCCGGGGAGGCATAACTCACACCGACGACTCCGACCGGCAGGGAAGGCGGAGTAAGTACCAGAGTGGGATAGATGCTAATCGTCAGACCGCTGCTGGTGACATTCAATCCTTGCGCATCGGTTACTTTAATTGTGAAAGTCTGCGCCAGCCCGGAAACGGTTGGCGTGCCTTGCACTGTAACCGCATTGGTTGTGCTGGCGCTAAGGTTCAGTCCAGTTGGTGCGGCAACAATCAGCCAGGTGTAGGGAGCAACGCCGCCCGTCATGTTCACAGGGGCGCTGTAGGCCGCGTTCACGTTTCCGGCCGCCATGCTGGACGTGGTGATTTGCGGCGGCGGGACGAGATGAACCGTATAAGTTGCCGACTTGGTTGGATCGGTGACCGAAGTGGCTGTGAACGTAGCGGTGCTGGCCGACGCGACGCTGGCTGGCGCGTTGTACGTGATCGCTGTAGTGGACGAACCCGTGAGAGTGCCGGAACCCGTTACAACCGACCAGGTTACGCCCGCGCTGGCCGGATCGTTGCTCACCGTCGCCGTAACCAATTGCGTTTTGCCCTGATCGAGCGTCACCGGGCTTGGGGGAGCTAGCGCCACGGTGATTGCCGGATTAATTGTGATGCTAAGATTGCCAGTAGTGGCCGAGTAGCCCAACGAGTCCGTCACCTTTGCGGTGAACTGCAAGGCTCCCGCCGTTGTTGGTGTGCCGCTGATGACCCCGTTGCTCGCTCCCAAAACCAGCGGGGCAATTGACCCGGAAGCAACAGCGAACGTGTAGCCGCTGCCAGAGCCGCCTGCGGCAGTAAAGGCCGGGGATGTGTAGCTCACGCCGAGGACCCCAGTGGACAATGAGGGCGGAGTAATGGTCAGCAATGCATCCACTTTAAGGGAGATAGTTCCCGAGACGACAAAGTTGCCCTGTGAATCGGTGACTTTTGCCGTAAACGTGTATGTATTCGGTACAACGGATCCCGAGATCGTGCCGGTAATAGTTCCGGTGCCGTTCAACGTCAGGCCAGTAGGCAGCGTGCTGCCGGAGGGAAGTGACCACGTAAAGGGGCCAACGCCTCCGGTTTGTGTCAGCGTCGCCGAATAGGCGGCCCCGGCTTCGCCAGTTGTTGGCAATGTGCCGGAAGTGCTAACCGCGAGCACGGCATTGATCGTAATGGTCAGACTGCCGGGTGCCGAGTGCGCGGTGGGGGTCGCGGAATCCGTCACCGTCACGGAAAAACTGTACGTTCCCGCTGTCGTCGGACTTCCGGAAATTGTGCCTGAACCGTTTAAGCTAAGTCCTGGGGGCAGGATGGACCCGGCAGTCAACGCCCATGTGTATGGCGCGGTTCCCCCCGATGCTGTCAAAGTAGTTGCAGGGTAAGATCCGCCGGCAGAGACAGACCCGGCCGGGAGCGCGCTCGATAGTGTGGACACGGCGAGTTGAGCCGGAGCACTCCCGGATGTATTGCACCCAACCACTAAAAGTATGGCCATGAGAGCGGATATTCCAATCGCTCGAAAAAATACACCACCACGACCAACTCGAATGTCGCTTAGCATCACGGCTATCCTTTTCGGGCTAGTGGGTCGTTTGAGCAGAAGAAGGGGGGAACGGTGCACCCAGGCCCGCCGATTAAGATGTGAGACACCAGTGTTACAATCGGAGTATACGCGGGTACTTGGAACTGACAAGTAAGTGTTTGAGCAAATTAATGCGTGTGCCCAAGTAGTTAGAAAGTAATCGACGCGGGAATTCCTCGAAAGAATCGATCTCGCTGCCGGAGCTCGTACTCGTTTAGTTTGGTAGAATAGAGGTTCTCAGAGTCGAAAAAATTTCTCCAAGAGGATTGCGATGCGCAAACGCAAACTCAAGAAGTTCACCGCCGGCGGCGAAGCGCGGCGGCGCGCCCGCGAATTAGCCGGACCTCCTCCCGCCGGACGCGTCATTCCCGACAAACGAACGAAACCCCCAAAGCACAGGCAGAAACTGGCGGATGAGGGTGATAAGTAGCTGCGGTTCTTGTCTATTCTCGCTCGATGCAATATTAAGACCAGACAGGCTGAAGCCTGTCCTACTTGTGCTAGTGAATATGGCGGGTTTTCTTCTGCATGTAGTCCATCAGCAGGTACTGTCCCAGTGTATACGGCGTGGTGAAGTACGCCTTGCCTCGGCATAGCTCGGTTACTTTTTGGACGAATTGAATCAGGCTGTGGTCGCTGGCCAGCATGAAGGTATTGATCAAAATTCCCGAGCGGCGGCAGCGGCCCACCTCTTCCAGCGTTTGCGTGACCACGTAAGGGTCCAGGCCAAAGGCGTTTTTATAGATTCGCCCGTCCTCCAGCGTGAGGGCCGACGGCTTTCCATCCGTGATCATGACGATCTGCTTCATGACCTTCTTTTGCCGTGAAAGGATGCGCCGCGCCAGGCGCAGTCCCTCGCGCGTATTCGTGTAATACGGACCGACCTGCACGCGCGCCAGTTCTCCCAGTGGCATTTCCTCGGCGGAATCGTGAAACAGCACCAGATGAAGCGAATCGCCGGGAAATTGCGTGCGGATCAGATGAGAGAGCGCGAGCGCAACTTTTTTCGCCGGAGTGAAGCGGTCTTCTCCATACAAAATCATGCTGTGGCTGCAATCGAGCATGAGCACGGTGGCGCAGGAACTCTGATATTCGGTTTGGTGCACCATCAGGTCCGGATAATCGAGTTCGATGGGAACCTTCGAGCCTTCGCGGCGAACGGCGTTGAATAATGTCGCGCTGATATCCAGGTTCAGTGTGTCCCCGAATTCATATGGGCGCGAAATGCCCCCCGATTCAACCCCGGTGGAAAGATCGCGCGTGTCATGGCGGCCCAGATTGCTCTTCCCGAGCGAGCCCATCAAATCTTTCAAAGTTTTGAATCCCAGAAAATCAATGGTCTTGTCGGTGATCTCAAAGCGCGCCTCGCCATCCCGCTCGCGCTCGCGTCCCTGGCCGATCTGGCCGCGCGGCATCTTGTCCGGAGCAGCGGTGACCTGCGGTTGCCCGGTGATGTAGCCCTCTTCCGTCAGGCGGTCCATCAACTGGTCAATCATCTCTTTCATTTTCGCGTCCATCTGCTCGGCAGTGCCGTCCATCATTTCCTTATACTGTTCTTCGGAAAGCAAATCGCCTTCTTCAAGGGCGCGCTGGATCGCCTGGCGCAGCGCTTCCATCGATTTTTCCGGGTCCATTTCGGAGATGCCGTAGAATTGCGACTCGAAACCGCTTTGCAGAAAAAAATCGGACAGGCGCTTGACCAGTTCCTGCATGTC
>Ga0075026_100000741_pt1 | contig 13563 bp, 13 predicted proteins | sample Str012_2_FD_71392 | JGI IMG/M metagenome (GOLD analysis project Ga0075026, IMG submission 71392) | Freshwater sediment microbial communities in response to fracking from Pennsylvania, USA - Straight Creek_MetaG_SC_2012 | ecosystem: Environmental > Aquatic > Freshwater > Creek > Sediment...
GTGATGGAGATCCGGCCCCAGTCGAACACGACAGTCTCGACGTCGTCGGCCTCGATGAAGTAGCGCTCTGTGCTGGTCATGACGTTCCTTTCGAAAAATGCCGGTACGAAAGCCGCAGGCCCTCAAACTTGCTTGCTATGCTGGGCCTCGTCCTGGTCGAGGAAATTCACGATTCCACGATAAGCCTTATCAAGATGATCTGCCATCGCCTTGCGGGCGTTGGCCGCGTTGCGCTGCGCCAGCGCCTTGATGATGGCGCGATGCTGCACCAGCGTCGCCTCGCCTTGGCCTGGCTGCGGTACCGTCAAATGTCGGCAACGATCGAGATGCGCCTTGGAGACCTCGATGGCCTGCCACAACCGAGGCAGATCGCTGATGCTACTGATGGCGCGATGAAAACTGTCGTCGAGTTCGATGGCTTCCACGAACCGGCGCCGTTGCAGCGCAAGTCCGTGCAGCATGTGGATATCCTCCAGTCGATGCAAGTCCTCTTTGGTGACCTGCTCCGCCGCCAGGCCGATGCTCTCGACCTCTAAGGCGCGGCGGATCAGAAACGACTCATGGATGAGCTTGCGATCGATCGGCTTGGCGAAGGTGCGCGACTGCGCCTTCACTTCCACCAGATTTTCGTCCGTAAGCTTCTTGACTGCTTCACGCACTGGCGTACGCGAGACCTTGAAGGCCACGGCGAGCGCCTTTTCGTCGATGATCGCTCCCGGCGCAACTTCGCCGGTCAGGATGCGCTTACGCAAAATCTCATAGATCCGATCGCGCAGCGATGCCGGTCGCCCGAATCCTGACGCCACATCGTCGTTCGGGCGGATTTCCCGCAGCAGTTTCAATCGCGTTACCAAACGTGTCGAGCCTCTCGCGGCCGGGCTTGCGTGGCCTTAAACTGACATGATACTAATATATCAGTTGACCGGAGGCCACCGGATAGTGAAGGCTGGTAGCCGGCGTAATCGCGAACAGTCGGAACAGGCTGGCGAGAGGGAGCGTAGCAATGGCTGGCAATACCTTTCCTAAACTGCACAATGCCATGTGGCCGGGGCTGGTCGGCAAGGGGGGCGACGCCGAGCCACCGATCAGCCTCGACACCATGCTGGAGATGACGGCTGCGGCCGAGGTCGATGGCGTGCGTTTCGATGGCGTCGACCTGGCCCTGTTTGATCCGCATACCTCCATCGACGTTAGCCGGGACGATATCGCGCGGCTCGCCAACAAAGTTTATGCACACGGCCTTGCCATCGGCTCGCTGCTCCCGCCGATCTGGCCACCGGTCGGCGGTGGCTCGGCGATGGGCAGCGCTGATGAGCGCAAGCGGTTTTTGTCGATGGTGGAAAAGGCCTGCCGGATCGGAAAGCAATTGCGCGACATCGGCGTGCGGCCATCGGGCGTGGTACGGATCGATTCCGCCGCCGGCGTGCACGATTGGGCCGCTAACCCTGCCGCCAACCAGAAGTTGATCGCGGAAACCTTCAAAGAAGCCTGCAATGTTGCCGAAGGGTATGGCGAGCGGCTGGCCGCGGAGGGCGAAATCTGCTGGGGCGGCATGCACAGCTGGAAGCACATGGTGGAGTTGCTGGAGATGGTCGGGCGGCCCAAGACGCTCGGCTTCCAGGCCGATATGGCGCATACGCTACTTTACACTATGGGCTTCAACGCGCCCGAGCATCGTATCCTTCCGGAGGGCTACGACTGGAAGGATCGCGCCGTGCTTGATGCGGCGCTGAAAAAGGTCACCGATGCGCTACGGCCGTGGACTATTGATTTCCACGTGGCCCAGAACGACGCGACTGTGAAGGGATCGGGCAGCCACGGCAAGACGGGCCGGCATTGCATGGCCAAGGACCCAAACGGCAAGCTCGATATCACCCATGCGGCGGGCTTCTGGCTGCGTGACGGCAACGGTAACCTCACCAAAGCCACGCGGCATATCTGCTGGGATGGCTGCATGTTCCCCAATGCCGACATGATGAAGCAGCAGACCTGGAACGACATCCTGGCCGCCATGATCAAGGTGCGCGACGCGCATGGTTGGGTGCAGTGATGGCAGAGAAGCGCCCGCTCAATATCGGCATGGTCGGCTACGGCTTCATGGGCCGCACCCACTCCAACGCCTTCGGCAAGGTCAATCAGTTCTTCGACCTCGGTTACCAGCCGGTGCTGAAGGCGATCTGCGGCCGCGACAACGACAAGACCCACACTTTCGCGAACAACTGGGGTTATCAATCCTTCGAGACCGACTGGCGCACCTTGGTCGCGCGCAACGACATTGACCTGATCGATATCGCCAGCCCCAACGACACCCATGCCGAAATCGCCGTCGCGGCGGCCGCCGCCGGCAAGATGGTGATGTGCGAGAAGCCGCTCGGCCGCAACGCCGCCGAGGGCACGCGTATGGTCGCTGCTGTCGAGGCGGCCAAGGTGCCGAACATGGTCTGGTACAATTACCGCCGTGTGCCCGCTGTCACGCTCGCCAAGCAGCTGATCGACGAGGCCCGGCTCGGCAAAATCTACCATTACCGCGCGAAATTCCTGCAGGACTGGACCATCTCCAAGGATCTGCCGCAAGGCGGCGCCGGGCTGTGGCGCCTGGATGTCGGGGTCGCGGGCAGCGGTGTGACAGGCGACCTGTTGGCTCACTGTATCGATACCGCGATGTGGCTGAACGGTGGTATCGACAAGGTCAGCGCCATCACTGAGACCTTCGTAACCGAACGCATGCACACCATCACCGGCAAGGTCGAGCCGGTCGGTATCGACGATGCCTCTCTGTTCCTGGCGCGCTTCAACAATGGATCGTTGGCAACCTTCGAGGCGACTCGCTACGCGCGCGGGCATAAGGCTCTGTACACATTCGAAATTAACGGCGAGCACGGATCGATATTCTGGGATCTGCACGATCTGCACCGGCTGCAGTATTTCGATCACCGCGACGAAGGCAAGCTGCGCGGCTGGCGCTCGCTACACATCAGCGACGGCGATCATCCGTATATGAAGCATTGGTGGGTGCCCGGCCTGCAGATCGGCTACGAGCATACGTTCATACACCAGGTCGCAGATTTCCTGGGCGGCCTCAGCAGTGGCACACCGGCCGCGCCGACCTTCCGCGAGGCGCTGGCCACCGATCAGGTGACCGACGCTGTGTTGCGCTCGGCGCGCAGCGGCCAGTGGGAGCGGCCGGTGGCCGGGCAGGCCTAGTCAATCAAGATCAGCCTGGCGGAGCACAATCGGGAGTGCAGCAAGGTTGTCGAGCCGAGGACGTCGAGATCCCGAGACAGGCCCCAAGCAGCGCCCGCGATAAGGGCAAGACTTCAAACCCAAGGAGGAAGCTATGTTTCGTAAGACACTGACTGCGCTATGCGTCGGCGCCGGGTTGGCCTTCGCGCCGCTCGCGACCGCGCATGGCGAGGAACTGACGATCTTCTGGGCCGAATGGGATCCGGCTAACTATCTGCAGGAACTGGTCAACGACTACACCAAGGAGACCGGCGTCAAGGTCACGGTGCAGACCACGCCTTGGCCCGATTTCCAGACCAAGGCCTTCACCGAGTTCAACGCTCATGGCGACGCCTACGATATGGTGGTCGGCGACTCGCAGTGGTTGGGCGCAGGGTCAACCCAAGGACACTATGTCGATCTCACGAAGTTCTTCAACGATCACAAGCTGAACGACGTGATGGCGCCCGCGACCATCAAATATTATGCCGAGTATCCCGGCGGCAGCGCCAAGTACTGGGCTATTCCGCTGGAAGGCGACGCGATCGGCTGGGCATATCGCAAGGACTGGTTCGAGGACCCCAAGGAAATGGCCGCGTTCAAGGCCAAATACGGGCGCGACTTGGGGATACCCAAGACCTACGGAGAACTGCGCGATATAGCCGAGTTCTTCCACCGCCCGGATCAGAAGCGCTACGGCGTCGCCATTTATACTGATAATTCCTACGACGCCATGGCCATGGGAGTCGAAAGCGCCATCTTCAGCTATGGCGGAGAGCTTGGCGATTATGCCACCTACAAAGTTGACGGTATCGTCAATTCCAAAGAAGCTGCAGATGGCTTGGCTATGTACAAGGAATTGTACAAGTTCACACCTCCCGGCTGGGGCAAAACCTTCTTTGTCGAGGACAACCAAGCCATTACCGGCGGCCTCGCCGCGATGAGCATGAACTTTTTCGCCTTCTTCCCGGCTCTTGTGAACAAATCCAGCAATCCTCATGCAGATCAAACCGGCTTTTTCGCCAATCCAGCAGGTCCGGGTGGCAAGCGCTTTGCTGCACTGGGAGGTCAAGGCATCTCGGTCGTCTCCTACTCCAAGAAGCAGGCTGAATCGATGAAGTTCCTGGAATGGTTCATAAAGGACGACACGCAAAAGAAGTGGGCCGCACTCGGCGGCTACACCTGCAGCCAGGCGGTTCTGAAGTCTGAGGCCTTCCAGAAGGCGACGCCCTATAACAAGGCGTTCTTCGATACCATGTTCATGGTCAAGGACTTCTGGGCGACGCCTGAATACGCCGAAGTTCTCGATCAGATGAACCAGAACATCTATCCCTATGTGGTCGGCGGGAAGGGTACGGCGCAGGAAGCGCTCGACGCCACAGACAAGGCCTGGACGGAAACCTTCAAGAAGTACAAGCGCTACAACTAGGCTGCACGGCCAGGGGGCAAGCACCTCCCCTGGCCAAACTTGCCGGATTTGCCTGGAGCTTGCACCCAATGGCCGTCAGTACAATGCCAGTGTCCGGGCCCGCGTCGAGCGCCCGCCAGCCGGAGGCATCGCGCGGCATGAGCGATCTCGCCATCCGCAATCTCTTCATCATCCCGACCGTCACGTTCCTGATCATCTTCAATGTCTTTCCACTGATCTACTCGCTCGGCTATTCCTTCACCGACTATGCGGCCAACCGCAACGCGCCGGCCGAGTTCGTCGGCCTCAAGAATTACCGCGACCTGCTAACGGACGAGCGCATCTGGTCGAACTTCATCATCACCGCCGAGTATGTGATCGTCTCGGTTGCCGGCCAGATGCTGGTCGGCTTCGGGCTCGCGCTGTTGCTCAACCGCAGCTTTCCTATGAAGGGGTTGGTCACCACGCTGCTCCTGCTGCCGATGATGATGTCGGCGGCTGTCGTCGGCCTGTTCTGGCAGCTGCTCTACAGCCCCTCCTGGGGGCCGATTAACTATCTGTTCGGGCTCGGCGATTTCGCCTGGCTGTCCAATCCGGACTCAGCGCTCTATGCGGTGGCGATTACCGATATCTGGATGTGGTCGCCGTTCGTGATGTTGCTCTCGCTGGCTGGCCTCTCGGCGGTGCCGCAGCACCTCTACGAGGCCGCCGCCATCGACCGCGCCAGCACCTGGTACACCTTCACGCGCATCACGCTGCCACTGGTGACGCCACTGCTGCTGATTGCCTTGATTTTCCGGACCATGGAAGCCTTCAAGACCTTCGACATCGCCTACACAATGACTACGCAGCCGACCGCCGAGCTGATCTCGATCCGGCTCTACAAGCAGGCCTTCCAGCAGTGGGACACCGGCAAATCCTGCGCCCTCGCCTACATCGTGCTGATCATGGTGCTGGCCATTACCAACATCTATGTGAAGTATCTCAATCAAGCCAAGGAGCGTTGAGTTGGCTGCAGTCCGCTCCAAGAATACGGCGCTGGTCAATCGGCTGGCGATCGCGGCTGTGCTGCTAGCGACCGTGGTCTTTCTTGGGCCGATTTATTGGATCGGCTCGACCGCCTTCAAGCCGAAGGATCTCGCGATCACAACCCCGCCAACGGTGTTCTTCGAGCCGGAGATCACTCCGTTTATCCGCCTGTTCACCAAGCGCGTGCAAATGCAAAAGCAGGTCGACCCGGCCGACTATGCGGCAGCGCCCTGGTGGGAGCAGCGGATCTACGACGGTGGCGAACGCGTGCTGAAGGTCGGCAGCACGGCGCAACTTTCGCAGTACCCGGACCGCTTCGCCAACAGCCTGATCGTCGCCATCATCAGCACCGTGCTGGCAGTCTCGATGGGCACCATCACCGCCTATGGCTTTTCGCGCTTCAAGATGCCGGGCGAGGACGACCTCCTGTTCTTCATCCTCTCGACGCGCATGTTGCCGCCGGTGGTGGTCGCGATCCCTATGTTCCTGATGTACCGCATCGTGGGCCTGAACGATTCCCATCTCGGGCTGATCATCCTTTATGTCGCCTTCAACCTCTCCTTCTCGGTCTGGCTTATGAAGGGTTTCATGGATGAGATCCCGAAGGAATACGAGGAGGCCGCGCTGGTCGATGGCTATACGCGGCTGCAGGCGTTCTGGAAGATCGTGCTGCCGGAGGCCGCAACCGGCATCGCAGCCACCGCGGTGTTCTGCTTCATCACGGCCTGGAACGAATATGCCTTCGCCCTGATCATGACCAACCGGCGGGCACAGACGGCGCCGCCTTATATCCCCTCGCAAGTCGGTTCGGGGCTGCCCGACTGGACCACCATTGCGGCCGGCACCTTCCTATTCCTCCTGCCGGTCGCCATCTTCACCTTCCTGCTGCGCAGCCATCTCTTGCGCGGCGTCACATTCGGGGCGATCCGCAAATGAGCGAACGACCACGAACCTTCGCCGAAAACTGCGTGAGGTACTACGAGCCGGCGTCGATCTGGCTGATGGTGCTGGGCATCGTGGTGCTCTGCCAGCCGTTCAGCCTGTGGCTGCACAGCTACGGCGTCACCATCATTCTGCTCGGCCTGATCGGGTTCAACGTCTTTTCCAAGTTCAAGCCGCCAGCCAACCAGGGATCGTCGTCAGCGCATGGCCGAGATCATACTTAGGGACGTCGAGAAGTTCTTCGGGTCCGTCTACGTCATCCGTAAGCTGAACTTGACGATCCGCCCACGCGAGTTCGTGGTGCTGCTCGGGCCGTCCGGCTGCGGCAAGACCACGACGCTGCGCGCTATCGCCGGCCTCGAGACCATCGACAGCGGCGATATTCTCATCGACGGCAAGCCGGTGCAGGATCTGGAAGCCTCTGAGCGCGACATCGCCTTCGTGTTCCAGCTCTATGCGCTCTATCCGCATCTGACAGCCTACGACAACATCGCGTTTCCGTTGCGCGCCAACGGCAGTAACCGGACGAATGTGGAGGCCCAGGTTCAAGCGGTCGCCAAGTCGCTGGAAATCACCCAGCTCCTCAAGCTTCGCCCGTCGGCGCTGTCGGGCGGTGACATGCAGCGTGTCGCCATTGCGCGCGCGCTGGTGCGGCGCCCCAAGGCGCTGCTGATGGACGAGCCGATCGGCGCGCTCGACGCTAAGCTGCGCGAGAGCATGCGCACGGAACTCAAGCGATTGCACATCGAGAATGGGGCCACCACCATCTACGTCACCCACGACCAGGTCGAGGCCATGGCGCTGGCCGACCGCATCGCCATCATGAGTGAGGGCGTACTGCAGCAGGTTGGCGCTCCGGTCGAGGTCTATCAGCATCCGGCCAATCTGTTCGTCGCCCAGTTCATCGGCAGCCCGGTGATGAACATCGCCAAAGCTTCGGTGACGGCTGAAAGCGGGCGGGCAAAGCTGAAGCTCGGCGACGATGATACGATCTTCGAACTTCCGGTTCAGGCCGTGCCGCCTAGCGTCGCCAACGGTTCGCGCCAGGCAAAGCTCGGCATACGCCCCGAGGGCATTACGGTGTCGCCGCAGCAGCAGGCCGGCGCCAGCCCGATGCAGGCGCATATCATCGAACCGCTCGGCGCCTATGACATTGTCGATCTGAAGCTGGGCAGCGAGTTCCTGCGCGCTCGCACGCCGAGCGGCCTGGTCTCTAAGGCCGGAACACAGGTCTGGGCCCGATTGGATCCAGCCCAATTGCACTTCTTTGACTCGGCATCAGGCAACTCGATGCGTACCGGGACGGGTGGCTGAGATGGCGCACGTCAAGCTCGCAGGCATCACCAAGACCTTCAAGGGCCATACCGCCCTTGAGAACCTGTCGCTTGAGATCGAGGACGGCCAGTTCTTTGTGTTGCTTGGCCCGACGGGCGCCGGCAAAACTACTACCTTGCGGCTGATCGCCGGACTAGAACGCGCCGATACAGGCACCATCAGCATCGACCACCAGAACGTCGATGATTGGGGCGCGGCCGAGCGCGATGTCGCGCTGGTGCTGCAGCAATACTCGCTTTATCCGCGCTATACGGTACGCCAGAACCTGGAGTTCCCACTGAAGCCCAAGGCGCGCCGCCTGCCGCAGCCGGAGATCGATGAGCGGGTGGCGCGCGCCGCCAAGATTGTCCGCATCGAGCATCTGCTTGACCGCAAGACCGACCGGTTGTCGGGCGGCGAGATGCAGCGTGTCGCGATCGGCCGCGCTATCGTTCGTAAACCCCGCATCTTCCTGATGGACGAGCCGCTGTCCAATCTCGACGCCAAATTGCGCGAGGCGCTGAGGGCCGAACTCAAGGATCTCAAGACCCGGCTCGGGGCCACGTTCCTGTTCGTCACCCATGATCAGGTCGAAGCCATGTCGATGGGCGACCGCATCGGTATACTGAACAATGGCCGCATCGTGCAGGTCGGCACACCGCAGGACATCTACAACACGCCGAACAGCGCGTTCGTCGCCAGCTTCGTTGGGTCACCGGCGATGAACCTGGTGCCGGCCGACATCAGTAACGGGCACGCCATTGTCGTACCGGGGCAGTTCGAGCTGCCGCTTGCCGCCGCCATGGTGCGGCGCCTGAACGGCCGCACAGGCGCCCTGACACTTGGCATTCGCGCCGAAGATATTTCTGTGGGCGCAAACGGTGCGTACACCGCCAAGGTTCACCACGTCGAGAACCATGGTGTCGAACAGATTGTCACGCTACGGATCGCCGAGCGCTCGTTCAAGGCCGCAATACCAGCCAACGTCCCGCTTCAGATCGATCAGTCTGCCAAATTCGATTGGAACAAGGACCGCATGCACGCTTTCGATACACAGAGCGGCCTCAGCATTTTGAGCCAGCTTTAGTTCGGCCGGCAGTGCCGGATCGTACAGCCCCTGGAGGAAGATCATGCTGCTGGGATTCAATCTGTTGCTCTGGACCGGCCACGTCACCGAGGAGCATTTTTCAGTTCTCTCCGATCTGAAGCGGACCGGCTACGATGGTGTCGAGCTACCTTTGTTTGAAGGTACGCCCGAGCATTATCGGCGCATCGGACAGGTGCTGAATGACAACGGACTGCGCGTCACCGCCGTGACCGTAATGCCCGATGCCGCCCATGACTGCATGAGCAGCGATCCTGCGGTGCGGGCGGGCGCCCTGAAACACATTACATGGGCGGTGGATTGTCTGGCGGCGGCTGGCGGAGAAGTCTTGTCGGGCCCCTTCCATCAGCCCTTGGGCGTTTTCTCGGGAAATCCTCCGACTGCGGCCGAACGGGCATACGTCGCCAGCGTGCACAAGGATGCCGCCGCCTATGCCGCGAAGCAAAATATCAAACTATCAATCGAACCGCTCAATCGCTTCGAATGCTATGTGCTAACCACCGTCGCCGATGCGGCCGATCTGGTGCGCACCGTGAGCGCTCCGAACTACGGACTGCTCTACGATACCTTTCACACCAACATCGAGGAAAAGGATCCGGTCGCGGTCATCACCCCGAACCTGCCCTACATCAACCACGTGCATTTTTCCGAGAACGATCGCGGCACGCCCGGCAAGGGACATGTGCCTTGGGTCCCGACCATGATGGCGCTTAAGCACGGTGGCTACCAAGGCTGGTGCACCATTGAAGCCTTCGGCCGCGCGCTGCCGGCGCTGGCTGCGGCCACCCGGGTCTGGCGCGATTTCTCGCCGAGCCGCGAAGAAGTCTACCGTTTCGGCCACAACTTCCTGCGCGAGCAGTGGGCAAAGGCCTAAGCACCGTTGAGGTCCAACGGGACGAATCCGACTTTCTTTAGCACCACAATCAGGGAGGCAAACGATGAAATCGATCAAGGGTCCGGGCATTCTTCTCGCCCAATTCGCGAGCGACCAGCCTCCGTTCAACACTCTCGACAGCATCTGCGCCTGGGCCTCCGGGCTTGGCTACGAAGGCGTGCAAGTGCCCACCTGGGCCGCCAGATTTTTCGACTTGAAGACGGCGGCCGAGAGTGTCACCTATTGCCAGGACTTGGCGGGTACCGCCGCCACGCACGGCATTGAGATCACTGAGCTTTCGACCCATCTGCAGGGCCAGTTGGTTGCCGTCAATCCGGCGTTCGACGAGGCGTTCGATGCGTTTGCCGCCACGCAGGTTCGTGGTAATCCTGCTGCTCGGCAACAATGGGCAGTCGAGCAGGTAACACTCGCGGCAAAGGCCAGCCGCAACTTGGGCCTCTCGTCCCACGTGACGTTCTCGGGCGCCCTTGCCTGGCCGTTTGTCTATCCCTGGCCGCCGCGCCCCGCAAATCTGATCTCTACCGCATTCGATGAATTGGCCAAGCGCTGGCGACCGATACTCGATGCATACGACGAGCAAGGCGTCGACGTCTGCTACGAGTTGCACCCGGGCGAAGACATCTTCGACGGAACAACCTTCGAGCGCTTTCTTGATCGGCTCGGTGGTCACAAGCGCTGCTGCATCAACTACGACCCGTCGCATTTCCGGCTGCAAGCCCTCGACTATGCCGGCTTCATTGACGTCTACCACGAGCGGATCAAAGCGTTCCACGTCAAGGACGCCGAGTTCCGTCCCTCGGCCAAACAGGGCGTCTACTCTGGATTTTCCGACTGGCCGCAACGGGCCGGCCGCTTCCGCTCGCTGGGCGACGGCGACATCGATTTCGGCGCGATCTTTTCCAACCTCGCCCTGCACGGCTATGACGGCTGGGCGGTGCTCGAATGGGAATGCGCCATCAAGGATAGGCTCGATGGCGCACGCGAGGGAGCCGAGTTCATCAAGAAGCACATGATCAAGGTCACTGAGACGACGTTCGAGAATTTCGTCGACCAAGGAGCCAACAGGCAAGCCGTGAACAGAGCATTGGGAATAGTAGCTTGATTGTTGAATAGCGTGCCCTGATGGTTGCACGTAGGTCGCCAGCGGCCGGGACCAACCGGCCAGCGCCGCGAGCGTGCACTCTGGCTTGACCAGTATGCACGCTGACTCACTAAACTCGCCGGTTTGGGCGCGCCATTTGAGGCCAGCCGCAGTGGGCCCGTCGATACGTTCCGGCTTCCCAACTTGGCTGGAGCCATGGCCGATTGCTGACACGAGCCTTCGACGACTCTGTGCAATCGACCTTGTCTGTTGCGACTCGTCCGCTCACACCAAGATGTCTTGAAGTTGTGCGGGCGGATGTCGGTGATTTCGACGCCGGGGAACTCGAGCAGCACCCGCTGCAGGATGGGGTCTTTGCTCACGGTCTCGCGCTCGGCGGCCGCCTTCTGGCGCTTCACCTCGCGAGCGGCAACTCGCCCGGCTCCTTGGAGACGATCACTACGCAGCGCTGGCCGGTCCATGTCTGGCTTCCGGTAAGATGCGGCTAAACCACTTGTCAGACTGAGTTCGGTTGATGTCTACTGGCCGTAACAAAGGATGAAGCGATGAGTGGACACGTCAATCCGATTGACGCACGTAAGGCCGCGTTGTTTCGCATGCGCCTTGCGTGGTCGATGGCAACCTCATCACCGCAAGGTTTCCTTTTGATCTGCCGCGCCTTGTGGCAGCACTAGTCAAACAGCTTGTCGGTCAGGAAGTTCTCACAAGGGCGTGCTCCAGCCCGGCCAAAGCGGCGGCCTGAAACCATCAGAAGCGTGGGATGAAACTCCAGGCGACCAGAAGGTCGAAGCATCAATCTTGCCTCGGTAAACCGTCCTTTTTCGTCCTCGGAAAGTTCTCGACCTTTATTCTGGCTGGATAGGACTCGAACAATTCCAGCTGCCAACTTCCCGGCGCTGTGGTCTTTATTTCAGTATCCGGTTTCATTGGAGGCCTTTACTCGCATGAGTAGACTTCGACGGTCTTCGATCTGTCTCGACCGCAAAGGGCTCCTTTACAATCATCCCCATTAGAGCGGAGTCACCTTAAGTGGAAGCGTATCCAGAGTTCGCGAGGTAGTTCGCACATTCCTGCCGTGAAAAGCATCTGAGCAGCTCTCCGATGCAGTCGGATTTCCATCGTGCAGTGTCGGTTCGGGATCATCAAGCGCGGTCGCGGCCTCGTCTGGGTACGCTTGAAGTGCCCCCGATATCGACCACCACCAGAACGCAGAGGGAACATTGACGCGACGCACTTGGCTACGGACTTGACGGCCGACGGGCCGTCTGGATCGTTGGGCCGATTTGGGCCGTCGGATCGCGACGTCCACGGGCACCCATGCCGGCAGCAAGAAATCGCTTCGCATCAGTTGGCTGGTAAGAGTAGGAACTCGAATCGGACGGCAAGGTTGTGGCCTCGCGCGGGTGGTATGACTCTGAAGCGTATGCGCGGCAGGCTGCGGCCAGTTAGAGCGCGACACTCCGGCAAACAAAATGTCGGGTGGTGCGGGATCGCTCGACCCGACGACCGTCGGCGTCACGCTGGCGTCTTCATCTCCACCCGGATGCCGTGGACCGTCTTACCAGACTCGTTGTGCACCCGGCCGAGGCCTTGCGGCGCCATGTTGACGATCAGGCATCCCTTACCGTCCCAGGCCTGAATGGCCTGCATCACGTCCCGGTTTGGTGGAAGCCTTGTGCCGTCAGGGGCGATGTCGTGGATCGGCCCGCTGACCTGATCGAACACGAAGACCGAGGGCCAGCGATGATGGTGCAGCGGCTCCTCGTCATTGGACTCCAAGGTGACTTCGAGAACACGCAGACTGTCATTCTCAAATAACACCCTGTGGTGCCTGGGGGCCGCGATCACTGCATCGAGCCCTGGATCCCACGTCCTCGGGTCGCTCGTCGTCATGTCTTGCGTCATGGCACACTCCTTGGCTGAATTGTATCGATCCAAACAAAGCCTCCAGTGATCGATCCAAGCCGCGGCCGATTGACACTTGGATCGATCTAAGAGTACGCCTTCTCTAGTTAGAGGCACCATCGCTGTCAACGAGAAAATTGGATCGGTCCAATCGTGAGAATCGAAAACGGAAACTGGGGTGCGGCATGGCGCGGCTGATCGATGTCGCCAAGGCTGCCGGAGTCTCGCGCAGCACCGCCTCTAATGTCTTCAACAACCCGGACGTCGTTCGCCTAGAAGTTCGCAAGCAGGTCGAAGAGGCGGCGAGAAAACTTGGCTACCTTGGTCCTGATCCCAAGGGGCGACTCTTGCGCGCCGGCAAGTTCAACGCTCTTGCCGTGGTGCCGCCGGGCCAGATCGGCGTGTTCGATGCGGTCCGAAACCCGGTATTCCAGATGCTTCTGGCGGGGGTCGGCGACGTCTGCGACGAGATCGGTTCCAGCCTAGTCGTGGTGTCGGACAAAACGGGCGGGTTTGGAATCCGCAATGCCCTCGTCGACGGCTTCATCTTCAGCCGGGTCGAGCAGGTGGCTCAGTTCGAGCATGCGCAACTGCGGCAGTTGCCGTTCGCCGTGGTCGACTTCGATGCCGGACCCGATGTC
>Ga0075026_100000742_pt1 | contig 13562 bp, 11 predicted proteins | sample Str012_2_FD_71392 | JGI IMG/M metagenome (GOLD analysis project Ga0075026, IMG submission 71392) | Freshwater sediment microbial communities in response to fracking from Pennsylvania, USA - Straight Creek_MetaG_SC_2012 | ecosystem: Environmental > Aquatic > Freshwater > Creek > Sediment...
GAACGCTCGCCTTCATCCAGACGCGCGCGCCGCGCCATGGTTCGGGGCCGCGGGTCGCGACCCAGCCGGTCGTGCCCACCTCCGATCTCGAATGGCGCACCGTTGACGGAACGGTGCTCGTCAACGGTGCGCCATTCGAGATCGGAGGTGGGCACGACCGGCTGGGTCGCGACCCGCGGCCCCGAACCATGGCGCGGCGCGCGCGTCTGGATGAAGGCGAGCGTTCCGCCGACGAGCGCCGCCGCGCTGACGACGACGAAACCGGACTGCATGCGGCGCCTGTGGCGAAAGGCGCGCCGACGGGCGTCGTCGGGTCCGGGCCCGACCGGGACGAGTTCGGCGGCGTCGGCCTGCAGTGCCGCGCGGAGTGTGTCTTCGAGTTCCATTGTCACGACCTCATGTGTCCGAGTGAGCGTTCCAGGGATGCGAGCCCGCGATGCAGCCGGCTCTTCACGGTTCCCGGTTTGATGCGCAGCGCGTCGGCGGTCTCGTCGACCGACCAATCGAGCAACAACCGGCAGACCACGACCGATCGCAACTTCACGTCGAGGCCGCGGAGGGCATCGGCGATCGCCGGATCGGAGATCGGCGGCTCGACAGTCGCCGCGTGATCATGGAACGGGAGTGAACGCAACACCCGGCGCCGCGTCGAGTACGCCCAGTTGAGGCCGACGCGGTAGACCCAACCCGCCGGGCTCTCGTAGTCGTGGATCTTGCTCCACCGTGCGTACGCGCGAGCCATGGCTTCGTCGGTTGCTTCGCGACCGAGCTCGACGTCGCCGAGCGTGTAGCTCAATGCGCGCGCGACGTCGGAGTAATGCGCCAGGTAGAACTCGGCGAAAGCCTCACCACCGTCCGGCCCGAGAGCTGCGGACGGCGGCGGGCTTTCCTCGGGTTCGGTCATGTCCGCCGTCACCGCCAAGCCGTCGACGTCGCGCTCGCCGCCGGCGACCCGGCCGGCGATGCGGACCCGACTCTCTTGCGTGTGTTGCACTCCCATCGAGCCATACACACCCGAGGGGCTCCCGGGGTTCACGATTTCTCCGGTGCCGCCGGCCGGACCGCCCGGGTGCTGGATCGCGTGGAATCGAGCGCAAGCCGGTCTCGTTGCAACCGGGCCTCGTGCGGGGCGTCGGCGATGTAGCCGTCGACGACCGCCTCGGCGCGCGCCCGGTCGTCGTCGAGGCCGGAACGGAGCGCGCGCTGCACGAGCAGATCCGCGTGCAACACGCGCAGCGCGGGGTCGCGGGGCGACTGCCGCAGACCGCGTTCCACGCGCTTCACGGCCGCGTCGACATCGGTGATCGTCTCGCCGCGCGCCGCGATCCGTGCCGCGACGTACCACGTACGGATCGAGTCGGGCCGCAGCCGGGTTGCGCGATCGGCGTCATGCAGACCGGTTGCGCCGGGCTCGGTAGCCGCCCGTTCGAGCAAGCGGTCGGCCAACACCTCGCGCGTACCCATCACGACGCCGAACAGCACGAGCACCGCAATCACCGCGGGAATGGCGCGGTTCACGCGGCGCTCGCGCGCGGGCCCGGCGGCGCGCGACGCGACGAGCATGCCCGCGACCACCCAGAACAACGGATCGATCTCGCTCAACGGAAACAGGAATTGTTGTTGCACGATGTAGGCAACCGCGGCACACGCGAGCGCGAGGGTGAGCGGATCGCGGCCGCGCATCGACCGCCACGCCGCGACGAGCAGCAGGACAAGCAGCGCGGCGTAAAGGAGGCCGGCGACGACTCCACCGCTCGTAGCAACGTCGATGATTCCGTTGTGCGCGCGGTCGGGAATCACGTCGGTTCCGTAACACCGCACGTATCGCTCGGAAACCACCCGCGGGAACACGACGCGGTAGCCCTCGGGCCCGACACCGATGAACGGATCATGTTCGACGACTCGCGCGCCGACCGCCCAGTCGTCGAAGCGCCCCCGCGTCGTGCCGTGGCCGAGGTCGAACGCGCCGGCGGCGCGGCCGCCGAGGGGCGTCACCGCGAACAGCACGACGATTGCGGCCGCGACGAGACCGATCTCGCGCCACCGCCTCCGGGCCACTGCGCTGTGGCGACTGCCGAGCAACACCAGCGCGACCACGATGCCGAACCACGCGCCGCGCGTCTGCGCCAACAACAAGGCCGCGGTCGCACCAATCGCGCCCGCCGCACCGACGACGCGCCAGGCGCGCGATCCCGCGCGGTCGAAGGCGACGCCGGCCGACAACGGCGCGAGCAACACCGCGATCGCGCCGACGTAGGCCGGCTGCCCGAAGGGTCCGCCGACGCGGTGGCCCGCGAACGATTCGTCGATCAGCGACCAGCCCGCTCTTTCGAATACGCACCAGACGCCGAGGATGCCGGCCGCGATTGCCGCGCCCCGCAGCACGATCCGACGGTCGAGCTCCGACGTGAGCGCCTGCCCGCAGAGGTACATGAGGGGGAAGGTCAGCCACGCGAGCCAGCCCATCCGTCGGTCCGGCGTGCCGATCCACGCGTGCAAGGCATCCGCGCCGAAGACCGAGGCGAGAAACAGCCAGAGGAGAAGGCCCACCCACAGCCACGCCACCCACTGTTGAGGAATCCTTCGAGGATTCCCCGCGGTCTGAGGAATCCGAGGAATCCTTCGAGGATTCCCCATCACGGGTTGGAGGAGCAGGGTGCAGACGGCGGCGCCCATCAGCGCCAGCGTCGCCGTCCAGCGCAAGGGCCCCGACGGCACCAGGCCCCGGGGATCGACCGCAACCACCGTGACGACGAACAGCGCACCGAGCACGAACGCGAGCGCGACCGACCGCCGCGCCCCCACATTCACCGTCGGTGTCGTCGCCTCCACGCTGTCCAGCACTGGTACACCCCGCGACCGGCCCGGAGGTTCCAACCAGTTGCGTTCAGGAGGCGGCCGTGAAACTCGCGGGCCCGGCCGCGTGGTCGCCGCGCACGGCGTCGTACGGATCGTGCAGGTCGCCGTAGTACCCGAGCGCATAGGCCCCGCGCCGGTAACCGGCGAGGCGCGCGAGATCCTCGGGCAGTTCGCGCGCGACCTCGGGCGGGCACGCGAGGTATTGGTTCTCCTCCTGCCGCAACCACGACAACGTGTAACCGACGTTGATGCCGCGCCGGGGGCCGGACGATCGGTTCGCACCACCGCCGTGGTACAGCGAACCGAGGTAGAACAGCACCGAACCCCTCGGCATCTCGGCCGGAACCGTCTGGTCGACCGTCGGCCGCAGCTTGTCCTCCCAGCGATGACTCCCCGGGATCACCCGCGTCGCGCCGTTCTCCTCGGTGAAGTCGTTCATCGCCCACATCGTGTGGCACTCGACCTCGAAGCCGGCGGGGAACGGGAAGAAGTCGAACGCCCATTGATCGCGGTGCACGTACTGCGCCGGTTCACCGGGACCGATCTCGATGACCTGCGTGAGATGCAGCTGGTAGGTCGTTGCGTGATCGCCCAAGACGCGATCGAGCGTTCCGAGCGCGGTGGGATGCGCCGCGATCTCACCGAATGCCCGCGACCGCGCGAGCAGCGACCCGGTTCGCCGCGTGTTGAGACCCGTGAACTCGTCTGCACCCGGTGCGGTCTGCCCGAGGAACGGTTCGAGATCTTCCTCGATGCGATCCATCAACGCGTCGGGAGCGAGGCGCTCGACCACAACACAACCCGCCGCGCGCAACGCCGCCTCGACATCGTCGACGCTCGCGTCTGCCGTGACCCTCGGAACGTCAAGCTCCATCGGCCAACGCTACCGCGCTACTCCACCGGGACGAGCTGGAGATTCACCCGGCTCATGAGCTCCCGGGGGCTGAACGGCTTGAACACGTAGTCGTTGGCGCCCAGCGTGAAGCCCCGCGCGGCGTCGGAATCCTGGGCCTTGGCCGTGAGCATGATGATCGGCAGCAACCTCGTCGCTTCGCGCGCCCGCAATTGTTCGAGCACATCGAAGCCCGAGATCCCCGGCATCATCACGTCGAGCAGCAGCAGCGCGGGCTTCGCCGCCGGCACGAGCGCCAGCGCGTCCTGGCCGTTGGTCGCGCACAGCACCTGGTGCCCACTCTGCACCAGCTTGTACTCGACCAGGTCACGGACGTCGGGATCGTCATCGACCAAGAAGATGAGGCTCATGATTTCCTCGACTCTCTCCGGGGAACCGCATTGTGAACGTGGTACCGCGGCCTTGCATCGACATCACGCCGACGTTGCCGTCGTGACCGTCGACGATCTGCTTCACGACGTACAGACCGAGACCCGTTCCGAGCGTCTCGCGGCGCGGCCCGATCTTCGAACTGAAAAAGCGCGAGAACAAGTCGTCCTGCTCGTCGTCGGCCACGCCGATCCCGGTGTCGCGCACGGCGATGACGACCTGGCCGTTGTCCGACCGCGTCGAGATGTCGATGCGACCACCGGCCGGCGTGAACTTCACCGCGTTCGCCATGAGGTTGTGCAGCGCGCGCTCGACCTGGCCTTCGTCGGCCACGAGCTCCAGGCCGGGTTCGAGGTTGACGTCGATGTGCAGCTCACCCTGCGCAGCCGAGGGCGCAACCTCGTCGCACACGCGTTGCACCAAACCCTCGACATCGACGCGGGCGAAAGTGGGCTCGAATGTTCCCGCCTCGATCCGCGACATCAGGAGCAGGTTGGAGATCAGCACGAGCAGTTTCTCGCCGCTGCGCTCGACGATCCTCAACATGCGGCGCTGTTCGTCCGTGACGCTGTCGGCCGAGTCATCCGTGAGCAGCTCGATGTAGCCCAGCACGCTCGACAACGGACCGCGAAGTTCGCGGGACACCTCGGCGAGGAAGTCGTTCTTCGATCGGTCGAGCAGTGCCAATCGCTCGACCATCTGATGCTGCAACGCGAACGCGCGGACGTGATCGAGCGCGCGCCCGATCTCGCGCGCGAACCCCTCCATCAAGGCCACTTCGCCATCGGTCCACGGCCTCGGTGCGTGCTGCTCGCTCGCGACCAGCACGCCGCCGACGCGCCCACCGACGACGATCGGACAACTCAGGGAAGCCCGGACGGAGCTCTCTTCGAACGCGTCCCGTTGCTCGATGCGGAATCGCTCCGGGTCGAGCGCGTCGTCGATCACGACCGCGCGCCCGTCGTCGGTGATGCCGGTGAGATGAATGAGCGCGAACAACTCGTCGCTCGGCGAGACCGAGCGCACCGGCACGACGTCGGCCGAGCGCAGCCACTCCGCCGCGAGCCGTCCGCCGTCCGGATCGCGCAGGCGAATGTGCACCCGGTCGACCTCGAGCGCGTCGCCGACCACGTCGACCGCACGTTGGACGACATGATCGAGATCGAGCGACGCGTGCACGACCTCGGTGAGCTCGCGACGCACCCGTTGGTCCTTGGTGCGTTCGTTCTCGACGATGCGGAGCCGCGCGAGCTCGACGACCAGCGTGTTCACCGACGCACCCACGAACTGGATCTCGGCCGCGGCACCCTCGAGGCGCACCCGCACCGCGAGATCGCCGGACGTGATCGCCGCGAGCGCGGTTTCGAGCACGTGGAGCGGCTGCGACACCGCCCGGGCACTGCGCCGGCTGAGCAACAGGGCGAGCACGACGAGCGCGAGCCCGAGGAACACGAGCTCGACCGCGAACGCGACCCGGGTTGCCGCCGAGGTGGGGATCAGAACGACGACCGCAGCCGTCGCGACGAGGGCGAAGAGCGCGATGCCGGCAACGAGCTCGAAACTACGGGCCAGCGCGGTCGCGAGCAGCGGCGCGTCCGACGAAGGCAGCCGCGCATCACGGACAGCGGAGCGAACGTCGGGCATCGCCGCGAACCCTGTGCCCGACGCGTCACCGTTGCGTCACAACCGCAAGACCAACGCCGACGCCTTCGCCTCCTAGCATCGCCTCGTGCCGGCCTCCCGCTTCCTCGACCACGTCGCCGACGCGGCTCGCACGAGCAGGACCGTCCTGCGCTCCGGGGTCCTGCGGCCCGAGCGGCCGGACCGGCTCTGGCACGCCGCGCAGGCACTGCACCGCTGGGGCGCGGGCACGGCCGCGCTGTTCGCGATGGGCGCGGCCCGGTTCGGCGACGACCATGCCCTCATCGACGAGCGGGGGCCGGTGAGCTTCCGCGACCTCGACGCCCGGGCCGACGCGGTTGCTCGAGGGCTGATCGAAACCGGCGTCAACGCCGGCGACACCGTCGCGATCCTGTGCCGGAACCATCGGTACTTCTTCGAGATCACCGGCGCGCTGGCCAAGATCGGCGCCAACGCGCTCTACCTCAACACCGGGCTCGCGGCGCCGCAGATCGATGTGATCATGCAGCGTGAGCGGGCCGTGCTCATCGTGCACGACGAGGAGTTCGGCCCGGTCGTGGGCACGGCCGGAGTCGAGCCCCGGCTGCTCGCCTGGATCGAACGACCCGACGCCGATCGTGCAATCCGGACCCTCGACGAGCTCGCGGCGCGCCACGCCGACGGTCCACCCCTCGAACGGCCCGCGCACGCAGGCCGCACGATCATCATGACGTCGGGCACGACCGGGCCACCGAAGGGCGCATTCGTGGCGGGCACGCCCCACGTCGGTCCTGCGATCGCATTGCTCGAACGACTCCCCTATCGCAGCCGCGAAACGATGGTGATCGCGGCGCCGTGCTTTCACGCATGGGGCTTCGCCAACGCGAACACGAGTCTCCTGCTCGGCGACACGATGGTGCTCGAGCGCCGCTTCGACCCGGAACAATCACTTGCACTGATCGCACGACACCGCGCCGAGGTCTTCGTCGCCGTTCCCGTGATGCTGATGCGCATGATCGAGCTGCCCGCCGGCGTACGGGGGCGCTACGACACTTCGTCGCTCCGGTTCGTCCCGCTCTCGGGCTCCGCGCTTCCCGGCGATCTCGCCACTCGCTTCATGGACGCGTTCGGAGACGTGATCTACAACCTGTACGGCTCGACCGAGGTCGGATCGGTGTCGGTCGCGACTCCGGCCGACCTGCGCGTCGCACCGACGACCGCGGGTCGTCCACCCCGCGGGACACTGATCCGGTTGCTCGACGACGACGGCCGCGACGTACCCGAGGGGACGAACGGTCGCATCTTCGTCCGGGGGCCGCTGGCGTTCTCGGGTTACACCGACGGCGGCTCGAAGGCGATCGTCGACGGATACATGCACACCGGCGACACGGGTCACGTCGATCACAACGGGCTTCTGTTCGTCGACGGCCGCGACGACGAGATGATCGTCTCCGGGGGTGAGAACGTCTTCCCACACGAGGTCGAAGACGTGATCGCCCGGCATCCCGATGTGGTCGAAGCCGCGGTCGTCGGTGTCCCCGACGCCGATTTCGGCGCACGCCTGAAGGCCTTTGTCGTGGCGCGCGAAGGAACGAAGCTCGACGCCGAAGCTGTGCGCGACTACGTCCGCGCCAACCTCGCGCGTTTCAAAGTGCCGCGCGACGTCGAGTTCGTCGACGAACTCCCTCGCAACGGTACGGGCAAGGTCATGCGCGGCGAGCTCGAACAGCGCTGACGCTCGCGGCTCGTCACATCGACGAGAGCAACGCCTGCGTGTAACCGGTGAGCGTGTTGTTGTCGACGTAGATGTGCTGCGTGCCCGCGTGGATGTCGCGGAAGCAGCGCTGCAACGTGCTGCCGTTGCGCAGCGCGCTCGTCCCGGCCCAGATGTAGGCGAACCGGGCCGCGTCCGCCGCGACCCGAGTGGCGTAGGTCGTGGCCTGGCGCATGCGTTGCTGCTGCAGGAGTGACGGCGCACCGCCGGCCAGCGCGGCGGCCTCCGACGATCCGAAGACGTCGAACACGTACGCCCGCGCCGCGCGGAGAGCCGCGTCGTGCATGGCGAAGTCGTGCTGGAAGAGCTGTTCGTCGGCGACCGACGCGAACTGGCCCATGCGTTGCTTCGCCGGCGCGATGGCCAGCAGCTCGTCAAGGGCCCGTGAACCGACACCGAGGGCGAATCCTGCATGTCCCGACGCAACGATGCCGAACAGCCCCAGGTTGTACATCGCGCCCCCCCGGCGCGGGACCGCGGTCAGGAGCGGGAACGAAAACCCCTCGGCGACGAACTGGTCGTCGACCGTGTAGTCGTAGCTCCCCGTCCCCGCGAGCCCGAGCACGTTCCAGTTGCCCCGCAGCACCACTTGTTCCGGCCGCAGGAACACGACGCGCAGCGCGGGCAGTCCCGACGAATCGGTGAGCGGCTCGCCCGCGTCGTCGACTTCCTGCGTTCCCGCACCCAGCCACGTCGAGTGCGCGCACCCCGAACCGAACTGATACTTCCCGCTGACGGTGAAGCCGTCCTCGGCCGGGCGCGCGGTCCCGACCGGGCCCAACATTCCCGCGTGAATGCCGCGCCCGTTCGCGGTGAACATCGTCTTGGCGGCTTCGTCGCTCGTGTAGATCGCGGCGAACGCCGACGACGTTGCGTTGGCCATCGTCGACCACCCGGTCGAGCCGTCCGCGTACGCCAACTCCTCGAACACCGCGAGCGCGTCCTCGATCCCCGCCTCGGCGCCACCCAACTCCTGCGGGACGAGGATCCAGAAGAGCTCCGCTTCGGCGAGCGCGTCGACAACCGCTTTCGTCGTCGACGATTCGGCATCGGCGATCGCCGCGTCGTGCTCGATCAACGGTCGCAGCGCGCGGGCTTTGTCGACGAGCAACGAGCCATGGGCGTTCACGCCCGGCAATCTACGCGCCGGGTGTGAGAACCGGGAACGAGTGCTACGCGGTCGGCACCTTGGTCGTCGGCGGCGCCGTGACGTTCGGGCCCATCATGTTGCCGGGCTTCGGGCCGAATCCGTGGTGACCGAAGCCGAACCCGAACCCGCCGCCGTGCATGCCCTTGAATCCGTTGTTCACCAGGCCGGTGATCACCGGCTTGAGCATCGACTTCAGCTTGTCCGCCTGTTCCTGCGTGAGGTGCTTGTCCTTGACGGCCTGATCGAGCCTCGCCGAGGCATCGTCGACGAGCGTCTGGATCACCTTGTCGACGTCGAGGTTCTTGGCCTTCGCGATGTCGGCGATCGACTGACCCTTGGCGAGGTCGGTCTTCAACTGGTCGGTCGTGATGCCGAGCGCCTTCGCGACCGAGTCCAACGCCACGCCACCGAGGCGGCCGAGGCCGGCGCCCAATCCCGGGACTGCAGCGGCGCCGGGAACACCGGGAGCGCCGGGACCACCGGGCATCGGCGCACCGGGACCGAACCCCTTACCGAAGCCGGGCTTGGGCCACGGCTGGTTGACGATGTCGCCGATGCGCGCCTTGTCGGCGGTGGTCATCGCTTCGATCACCGTGTTGATGTCGACCTTCTGCTGCGTGGCGACATCCGCGATGGTCGTCTTGCCGTCGCTCAACTTGGTGAGCAGCTGCTCGGTCGTGAGGTTGAGCGCCTTGGCCGCTGCGTCCAATAGGGGCGATTCGCGCATTACGTGCGGTGCCGGGTTCGTCCCCCCTGTGGCCGCGGTCCTAGCGTTCTGAGGGAACGGTGTGGCCGCCGAAAGGCCCGGCACCCCGATCATGGCGCCGCCTACGGCGCCGGCGGCAACCGCCGCCAAGACCGCAATGCCCGTTACCAACCGACTTCGCATCATCTCGAATCCCTTCGAACACGTCCGGTCATCCATCTTCGGATGGAGACCTGGGATCGACCTGGGAGCGCCGAAGCTTTCCCGTTGAGCGATCCCTACGACCCCCTCAGAGGGCACACAGGTGACGCACAGATCTGAATGACACCATACAAAAGTGGCTGACACACGAGTACTCGTCGTTGACGACGAAACCAACATCACAGACCTGGTCGCGACCGCCCTTCGTTACGAAGGCTTCGACGTCGAGGTGGCCAGCACCGGCTCCGACGCGCTGAAAGCGGCGGCGGCCTTCCGCCCGGACCTCATGGTGCTCGACATCATGCTCCCCGACCGCGACGGCTTTGCCGTCGTTCAGCGCCTGCGCGCCGACGGTCATCACGTCCCGGTCGTGTTCTTGACCGCGCGTGACTCGACCGAGGAAAAGGTGAAGGGCCTGACGGTCGGGGGCGACGACTACGTCACCAAGCCGTTCAGCTTGGAAGAGCTCGTCGCCCGGGTCCGCGCCGTGCTGCGCCGTACCGGCGCGATCAACGGTGAGGGCACCGCCCGGCTCACCTTCGCCGACCTCGAACTCGACGACGACACGCACGAGGTGTGGCGGGGCCGTACGCGCATCGACCTGACGCCGACGGAGTACAAGCTCCTGCGCTACCTCATGCTGAACGCGCGCCGGGCGCTCTCGAAGTCGCAGATCCTCGATCACGTGTGGGAGTACGACTTCGACGGCGACGCCAATGTCGTCGAGACGTACATCAGTTACCTGCGCAAGAAGATCGACAAGCTCGGCCCCCCGTTGATACATACGATTCGGGGCGTTGGCTACACACTGCGGACTCCTCCCGAAAGCTGATTCACCGTGACGCTTCGCGTCCGGCTCCTCCTCGGTCTCGTCGTGCTCTCCGCGATCGGTCTCGTGGTCACGGGGGCCGTGACGTACCGTCAGACGAGCGGCGATCTGGTCAGCCGCGTCAACCGGCAGCTCGCCTACGCGTCGTCGTCTCCGCAGCTGTTCTTCCCCGACTTCCGCAGTGGCTCCGCGCCGACGATTCCGGCCGCGCTCCTCCCACCGGGAACATGGGTTCAGGTGCGCGCGGTCAGCACCGGCGAAATTCTCGACACGAAGGTCGGTCTGACCGGCCAGACCCCGACGCTCCCCGACGTCGTCAAAGCGGGAACCACCTTCACCGTCTACTCCCCGCACTATCGCGTGCGGGTCGCACGACCGACCCCGTTCCGGGTCACCACGCCCGACGGATCCGAGCTCATACAGGCGACGCTGATCGTCGGTATCCCGCTGGCCGATGTCGATCACACGCTGCACCATCTCCTCGTGGTGGAAGCCGTCGTCACGCTGGGCGTGCTCCTGGGTCTCGCGCTCCTTGCGTGGTGGATGATCAAGTTCGGGTTGCGCCCGCTCGAGGACATGCAGGAGACGGCGGGTGCGATCGCGGCGGGTGACCTCTCCCGCCGCGTCGAGGTCGTCAACGAGCACACCGAGGTCGGACGCCTCGGTATCGCGCTCAACGAGATGATGCAGCAGATCGAAAATGCGTTCTCCGCGCGCGCCGCGTCGGAAGGACGGCTGCGGCGCTTCGTGGGCGACGCGTCGCACGAGCTGCGCACGCCCCTCACGTCGATTCGCGGCTACGCCGAGCTGTTCCGCCGCGGGGCGGCCGACCGCCCCGAAGACCTCGCCAAAGCCATGCGCCGGATCGAAGAAGAAGCCGACCGCATGGGCGCGCTCGTCGACGACATGTTGCTGCTCGCGCGCCTCGACCAGGGCCGGCCGCTCGAATCGCAGCGAGTCGACCTCACGCACATCACGCGCGACGCGGTCGATGACGCGCGCGCCGTCGCGCCGGACCGGCCGATCGATTTCACTCCGGCCGGCCCCATCGTCGTCACCGGCGACGAGGCCCGGCTCCGCCAGGTCCTCGCCAACCTGCTGCAGAACGCGAACCGGCACACGTCGTCGGGCACCCCGGTGCACGTGCGCGTCACCGGCGACGACGACGAGGCCGTGATCGAAGTCGCCGATGAAGGACCCGGCATGGCGACCGACGACGCGAACCGCGTGTTCGAACGGTTCTGGCGCTCGGATCCGTCGCGCACCCGTTCGAGCGGTGGTGCGGGTCTCGGCCTCTCGATCGTCGCCGCGATCGCCACCGCGCACGGCGGGCGTGCCGAGGTGGAGAGCGAACCGGGACACGGTGCGACGTTCCGGGTCTACCTCCCCCGGCATGCGCCCGCGGTCGACCCGATGTACATCGACGGCGCCGACGCGGCCGGCGAGATCCCGCCGATCCCGATCGCCGAGCTCGAAGAACCCGGCCTGTAACCGAGCGAGCTACAGGCGAACGACCAGCTTGCCGAGGTGTTCGCCCGAGAAGAGCCGCACCAGCGCCTCCGGCGCGCGGTCGATGCCGACGAGTTCGTGCACCCGCGCGTTGAGCTTGCCTTCGGCCAACCATCCCGCGAGCTCGCCCGCGGCGGCCTCGTAGTGATCCCAGTAGTCGAGGGTGTTGAATCCCTCCATCCGGGCCCGCTTCCCCATCAGGTAGCGGATGTTGTGCAGCGCAGGCGGCGGTCCCTCGAGGTTGTACGTGGAGATGTCGCCGCACAGCACGACGCGGGCGCGCAGTGCGAGCCGGCGCAACACCGTGTCGAGGAGCTCGCCGCCGACGTTGTCGAAGAACACGTCGACGCCCTGCGGCGCGAGCTCCTTGAGCCGGGCCGCGACGTCTTCGCGCTTGTAGTCGATGCACGCGTCGAAGCCGAGATCGTCGGTGACCCACGCGCACTTCTCCGGCGAACCCGCGATCCCGATGACGCGCGCGCCCTGCATCTTCGCGATCTGACCGGCCACGGAACCGACGCTGCTCGCCGCGGCCGACACGCAGAAGATCTCGTCGGGTTGAGGCTTGGCGACCTCGAGCACGCCGACGTACGCGGTGATCCCGACATGGCCGAGCACGCCGAGCACGTTGAGCAGCTCGACGCCTTCGGGAACCATGGTGATCGGCGGGAACGGGTTCGACTGCACGACGCAGTACTGCTGCCAGCCCGTGAGGTGCATGAACGCGCGGCCCAGCGGGTACTCGGCCGGGTTGTTGGTCTCGACCACGACTCCCACGCCGTTGGAGCGAACGACCTCCCCCAGGGCGACGCCGGCCATGTAGTTGCCGCGCTCGTTGATCCAGCCGCGGATCGTGGGGTCGATGCCGAGATAACGCACCTCGAGCAGCGCCTCCCCCTCACCGAGTTCGGGAACGGGGACCTCCGTCGTCTCGAAACACGACTCGGTGACCATCCCGACGGGCCGCTTCGCGAGTACCACCTGTCGATTCGAGCGCACGGCTCGAGAAACTAGTTGGAGCGCGTAACCTCACGCCCGTGCTCCCGCTCGACGTCGCCGACCTCACCGCGGAGTGGTTCAGCACCGCACTCGGGCTCGACGTCGCGACCGTCGCCGTGCTCGATCAGAGCTCCGGCACGACCGGCCGCGCGCACGTCGCGCTCACGGGCGGGCCCGGCGTCCCTCCGACGGCGTTCGTGAAGTTGGCGCCGTTCGACGAGCAGCAGCGGAAGTTCGTCACCTCGGTCGGCATGGGTGTGGCCGAGGCCCGCTTCTACCGCGACCTCGCGCCCGAGATACCGGTGCGCATCCCGGACGTGTGGTTCAGCGACTTCGAGGGTGACGGCTACGCGATGGTGCTCGAGGATCTCGTCGCCGCCGGGTGCCGGTTCCCCCACCCCTTGGACGACGACATCGCGTTCCGGGCGCGCGACATCGTGGAATCGTTGGCCGCGCTGCACGCGCGCTTTTGGGAATCGCCGCGATTCGAGGACGACGGCGATCTCGCGTGGCTCGCGCCCAAGGGCACGGGCGGTTTCGGCGGCGGGGCAAAGTTCGTGCAGATGGCGGTCGACGCGCTGGGCGACCGCATGCCGGAGGAGTTCCATCGTCTCGCCGACATCTATCTCGCGC
>Ga0075026_100000743_pt1 | contig 13550 bp, 14 predicted proteins | sample Str012_2_FD_71392 | JGI IMG/M metagenome (GOLD analysis project Ga0075026, IMG submission 71392) | Freshwater sediment microbial communities in response to fracking from Pennsylvania, USA - Straight Creek_MetaG_SC_2012 | ecosystem: Environmental > Aquatic > Freshwater > Creek > Sediment...
TGGGTACGCCGGAACCCTCCAGAATGGCGCGGAGTGCCGACGAGCACGGCCGAATCGTCGACGCGGGCGCCGAATCTTGTGGGTATCGCAAACTCTGGGGCCCACGTCGACGCGTAGCAGCGAACTGCCGAGAGGGCGCTGGACAACGTCGGTCACTTCATGCACAGTGCGCTGATGAGCGAAGCCGCGAGTGCTGCCCGTTTCGGAGTTGCGTTGAAAGTGCTCGGTTCGACCTTCTACTGGGTCGCCGGCTTCGCCACGGTGATCGCCTTCATCGCGAACCGGCACTATCGCTTCGACCCATTCTTGAAGTACGGGCTTCCTGCCCTCATCGCAGTCGTGGGCATCGTTGCCGGTTCGCTGATTCGTGCGGCCGGTCATGCCCTCACGCTCATGGCCGAACGCTCAGCGCCAGCACGACTCGATGACGTTCTGCTCGACGCGTAACTGCCAGCAGGACTGGGATCTGGAATTCGAACGGGAGCGAGTCTCCGCCGCTCAGCGTGCTGGCGAGCGGCTGCTGATTCGGCGATGTGCGCGATCGCTTCGTCATCATCCGGGGGCGTCGGCGGACAGGTGCGCTGCGAGGTTGGCGAGCGAGGAGGCGAGACCGGTGGCGTGGTCCTCAGCGGAGATGCCGTCGGGCACATCGACCGCGGTGATCGTGACGAGCGTGCCACCTTCGACCGAACGAACCGTCCACGTCATGGTCATCGTGCCGGCGAAGGTGGGATCGTCGGACTGGAAGTCGACGGCCTGCACGACTCGAACGTCGGGTGTGATCTCGACGAACCGTGCCTCGACGACGTCGGTGTCCGACGTCGTCTTTCCCCGTGCGCCAGCGGTCGAACCGTAGGACATCACGAGTCGGTAGCCGCCACCTGGACGCGGATCGAAGCGCTCGAAGACTCCCGTCATGCCGGTCGGCGGGAGCCAGAGTTCGAGCGCTGCCCGATCGATCAGCGCTGGGAAGACGCGCTCGACTGGAGCCTCCACAACACGAGAGGCAGCATCGGTGCGGGGCATCGCTCCGATCGTATGGCGCGTCTCAGCCGCCGGTGGCCCAGTCGGTGAGCTCGCGCATGCGGGCGCGTTCGTCCGGCGACATGTGCGGGTCGGTGAGGCGGAACTCGACAGCGGCGGGGATGGCACGTCGAGCGGCGGTCACGTCGACCCGGCTGAGGAACGCACGCATGAGGATGCGCCGCCCGATCGGCACGATCATGCGATCGATGCCACTCATCGGCGGTGTCGCACAGGCGAACAGCACCCATGTGTCGGCGACGTCGAAGGACGGATCCCCGGCCGAAGCGTTCGACCAGTCGATCACCACCGGGCCGTTCGGCGTCATGATGACGTTCATCGGGTGCAGGTCGCGGTGCAGGACACGGTCGCCGGGAAGCGGCGCGTCGCGAATGCCGGCCGGCGCTGGAATGCGGTGGAGTTGCTCGTGCAGCGTCGCCAGTTGACGACCAGCACGACGCAGTGGAAACGGCGGCTTGCCGACGGCATCGAGCATCGTGGGACCCTCGAGTCGCTCCATGACCAGATAGCCCTCGCCGGCGTCGAACACCTCCGGGCACGGATAGCCGTGGGAGCGGACATGTCGCATCACCTCGGCCTCGGCCACAAGCGAACGTCCGTCGCGGGCACGGCGCAGCACCTTCCCGGGGCCGTGCTCGAAGATCTCGCTGTCGCGGCCCTCGGCCAGCTTCGCTCCGGTCGGCTCCACCACGAGAGTCTGCCGCAGATGACACGACCCCGGTGACGACACCCGCGTCGGCTCACGCAAGGTTTCCCTTCGGACCGAACGCCGAGCCCAGCTCTGCGGTGACCCGGTTTCGGTCCTGGCGATACGGGCTCCTTTCCCGGTGCGGCTGTGACGGAAAGCGACGGATCGGCTGCACATCGGGATCGGCTGGATCGCCGGGCGGGAGCGAGGCGGGCTGCGCCAGCGCGGTCACGCGACGGCAGCCACGAGGCCGGGGGCGACGAAGCCGCGCTGCGACAGGGTGTGCCACCGGCGCCAGTTCATCGCGGCACGGGTGACCATCCAGCACATCTGGGCACCCCAGAGGCCGGCGAGGCCGAGCTGCGGCCAGATCACCGTGGCAATGGCGAGCGGCAGGAACGCGAGGAGGTTCCTCACCGCCTGGCGCCCCAGCCACGCCATGTCGTGCGCACCGATGAGCGCGCCGTCGAGTGCGAACGCCACTGCGCCCGGAATCTGCATCACCGCGAGCACCAGCAGTGCACCGGTGAGGCGCGACTGCACAGCCGGGTCGGCGGAGAACACATCGGGCAACGACGGTGTGGCGAGCGCGAGCAGACCGCCGATGCCCAACGCGGCCCACAGCGACAACCGCACGCTGATGCGGCCGATGCGGCGGGCTTCGTCGACACGGCCGGCACCCAACTCGCCGGCCACCAGCGAGTGCAGCGGCACCGCCAGTGCGTCGAGCATGAGCGCGAGGAACATGAACAACTGCGTGACCACCTGGTTGGCGGCCACCGTCGGCGCATCGAGGTGGGCCGCGATGATGACCGTGATGTCCCACACCGCGTACATGGCCACCGACCGCACGGCCATGTGCGCGCCCATGGTCAACAACGGCTTCCACGGAGCCCACGCCGGCCTCACGAACGTGAGGTGGCGTCGCATCGCGAACAGGAACATCCCCGCTGCGCCGGCCTGGACGAACACGGTGCTGGCGGCCGAGCCGGCGACACCCCAGTGCCATGCGTAGACGGCGACGATCTCGAGCACGACGTTGGCGACGTTGGCCACCACGACGATCTTCAGCGGGGTCTTCAGGTCGTTGTAGCCGCGCAGCACGCCGTGCCCGAGGAACGCGAGCAGGATGAAGGGCAAGCCGATGGCGCTGATCGACAGGTAGGTGACGGCGTGATGCAACACTTCGCCGCGCGCCCCGATGAGCCAGCACATCGGCCGCGCCAACACCACCAACGCGAGCGTGAAGGGCACACCCAACGCGAGTGACAACCACACACCCTGGGCCGCGCGGCGCCGGGCGTCGTCGGCATTGCCCGATCCCACGGCGAAGGCGATGTCGGGCGTGATGTACTCGAGGAAGCTCAGCACCGACACGAGGTTCAGCAGCACGATGCTGGCGACGGCCATGCCGGCCAATTGCGGTGTGCCGAGACGGCCGACGATGGCGGTGTCGACGAGTATGTAGATGGGCTCGACAGCCAGCGTGCCGAGCGCAGGCACGGCAAGTCGGACGATTCGTCGCTCGAGGTCGTCACGCAGCAGGGGCACCCCGAGATGCTCTCACGCGGGGCGCCACCCGGACTCTGGAGATACGTCGGCGAGCCGACAGACGTTCACCTCTCGTTCAACTACTGTTCACCCACCACGCGGTACGGGATCGCGGGTTCGACGGGGGATTTCGATGACGGATCAGCTCACATGGGACGCTCCGGGGCCTGGCCCCTGGCAGCAGGACAGCTCGCACAATCCGGTGTCGCAATCGCTGTTGATGCAGGAGGTGTACCCCTCGGGTTTCAATCGCGGCTTCGAGGAGGCCTTCGCCGGTTACGGCATCCTGCTCGACCGCTTGGCGATGGGGGTGGTGAACGGGTTCACCTATCACCAGCCGCAGCCGTTCGACATGCCCGGTCCCGACGGACCGCCCGACCACGATTGGATCGTCGGCGAGATCGGTCGCCGCACGCAGGTGGCTCACGACGCGCTCGAACAGCAGGTGTGGCGTGATGCCATTCGCCGTTGGGACGCCGAGATGAAGCCGAGCGCCCAGCGGCGCCACCTCGAACTCGTCGCCGGTCTCGACCAGCTCGACGATGCGGCGTTGCTGCAGCGTTTCCACGACAGCATCACCCACACCGAGGCGATGGTGTACCAGCACCACCGCATGAACGCCCACGCGCTCATCCCGGTGGGCGAGTTCATGCTGCAGGTGTCGGCGTGGACACATCGCCCACCCACGTCGCTGTTCGCGGTGCTCGACGGCCACTCGCCCGTGTCGGGTGTGTCGCCGCCCGAGATGCAGGCGGCACTCAGCGCCATCCGAGCCGACTCGACCGCAAAGGACCTGCTGTTCTCCGAGGGAGCCCCCGGCGACATCCTCCGCGCACTGAGCGATCGAGTGCCCGCGGTGGCCGACTACGTGGCCAACGTGCACTTCCGTCTGCTCGAGGGTTTCGACGTCACCAACCCCACCATCGGGGAACGGCCCGCGAGCCTCGTCGGACGGCTACGTGTGGCACTGGGAGTCGACAACGAGGTGTCACGTCAGCGAGGCGATGCCTTCGCCGCGCAGCTTCGCGCCGAGGTGCCCGAAGAGCACCGCGAACAGTTCGACGCGATGCTGGCCGAGGCGCGACTGGTGTATCGCCTGCGCGACGAGCGCGGGATCTACAGCGACATCTCGGCCACCGGCATCATGCGGCTGGTGCTGCTCGAGATGGGCCGCCGGTTTGCCGCCCGCGGTCGCCTCGACGACGCCGGTCTGCTGGTCGATGCCACCGTCGGCGAGATCGACGGCCTGTTCGCCGGGTCAGCCACTCCCACCAGCAACGACCTGCGGACACGGGCGCTCTACCGGCGCGAGCTCACGTTGGCGGGGCCACCGCGTCACCTGGGCACTCCGCCGCCCCCGCCGCCCGATCCGTCGCACCTGCCGCCTCCGCTCGGTCGAGTGATGAGCGCGATGGGCTTCACCATCGAGGGCATCCTCGGGCAGATGGAGCAGGCGGAGGGCACCGTGTCGGAGATCGTCGGCATCCCGGCAGCGCCCGGGGTGTACGAAGGGCGGGCGCGCCTCGTGCGTTCGATCGACGATCTGTTCACCCTCGAAGCCGGCGATGTGTTGCTGGCGCCCACCACCGGCGAGGCGTTCAACTCGATGCTGCACGTCGTGGCCGCCATCGTCACCGACCACGGCAGCTTCGCCTCGCACGCAGCCATCGTGTCTCGCGAGATGGGCATCCCCGCGGTGGTGGGCACGGTCGACGGCACCCGTCGGATCCCCGACGGCGCCATCGTGCGAGTCGACGGAGCAGCCGGCACCGTCACGGTGATCGGCTAGCGAGCCTCCACTCGAGACTCAACGGGGTCGTCGTCAGCGGTTCCAGGGCGCTGACGGCGACACCGAGCCCGGGGCGGTGAGCACATCGACACCGTCGTCGGTGACGAGCAATGTGTGCTCGAACTGCGCCGTGCGCTTGCCGTCGGCGGTGGCGGCGGTCCAACCATCGTCGAACACCATCTTGTGCTGCCACGTGCCGAGCGTGATCATCGGCTCGACGGTGAAGGTCATGCCCGGACGCATGATCATGTTGGCGCGCTCGTCGTAGTAGTGCAGCACCTGGATGTCGGTGTGGAACTGCTCGCCGATGCCGTGCCCGATGAACGCACGCACGACGCCCATGCGGTTGGCCTTGGCGTGCACTTCGATGGCGCGACCGATGTCGCTGAGCGGTCGGCCCGGGCGCACGGCCTCGATGCCGTGCCACATGCATTCCTCGGTGACCTTCACCAGGTTGCGGCTGGCGGGATCGACATCGCCGACGAAGAACGTGGCGTTGGTGTCGCCGTGCACGCCGCCGATGTAGGCGGTGACGTCGAGGTTGACGATGTCGCCGTCGAGCAGCACTCGACTGTCGGGGATGCCGTGGCAGATGATCTCGTTGACGCTGGTACAGACGCTCTTGGGATATCCGTGGTAGTTGAGCGGGCTGGGGTACGCACCGCGCTCGATGGTGGCTTCGTGCACGAACACGTCGATCTCGTCGGTGGTGATGCCAGGACGCACCATGTCGCCGGCGAGGCGGAGGATCTCGGACGCGACGACGCTGGCGTGGCGCATGCGCTCGATGATCTCGGGAGTCTTCACCCTGGGCTCGGGCCAGCGAGGCGCCTCGCCGCTGTCGGCGTAGGGCGGCCGTGCGATGTGGGCGGGTACGGGCCGCATGGGGCTGATGTGGCCCTGCAGCACGCGGCCCTCGAGGGGCTTGTGGCACCGCTTGTACTTGCGTCCGCTGCCGCACCAGCAGGCGTCGTTGGCCTGGGGCAGCACGGTGGGCGGTTGGGTCTGCAGCACGGAAGCGAGTCTATTTCCCTCGTCGGGCCTATTTGCCCGCAGTCAGCTTGTGAAAATGTGACGAAGGTCCCTGACATGCACCCCGGACGTGTGATTGCCTAGGGCAAATGGAAGAGAAGTCTGGCCCGATCTCAGTATTTCTCCTCGACGACCACGAGATCGTGCGCCGCGGCGTACGCGAACTCATCGAGGCTGAACCCGGTCTCTCGGTCATCGGTGAGGCAGCCACCGCCGCAGAGGCGTTGCAGCGCATCCCCGCCGTCCGCCCCGACGTCGCCGTGCTCGATGTGCGCCTGCCCGACGGCAGTGGCGTGGAGGTGTGCCGCGAGGTACGCAGCCAGCTGCCCGGTCTCGCGTGCCTGATGCTCACGTCGTTCAGCGACGACGACGCCCTGTTCGAGGCCATCATGGCCGGCGCATCGGGGTACGTGCTCAAGCAGATCCGCGGGAACGACCTCGTCACCGCCATCCGCCGCGTCGCCCGCGGCGAGTCGCTGCTCGACCCCACGGTCACCACGAAGGTGCTGCACCGTCTGCGCCACCCCTCCGAGGAGGACGAGCGGCTGGCCAAGCTCACGCCGCAGGAGCGTCGCATCCTCGACCTCATCGCGGAAGGCGCCACCAACCGTCAGATCGGCACCGAGCTGCACCTGGCGGAGAAGACGGTGAAGAACTACGTGTCGAACATGCTGATGAAGCTCGGCATGAGCCGCCGCACCGAGGCTGCCGTGTTCGCGGTGAAGGCGGGCGTCGGCCGCACCGGCTGACGCACTCGCACCCGAGTTTCAGTCCTTCGCCGGCACCTGCCAGCGCACGGTGGTACCCGTGTGCTCGCCGCTGGCCACCACACAACTGCCGCCGAGTCGTTCGGCGCGGTCGTGCATGTTGAGCAGGCCACTGCCCAGTCGATGACTGCTGGGTATGCCGGTGCCGTCGTCGGTGACGGTGAGCACGAGTTCGCGGCCGGTGTGGCTGAGGGTGACGTCGACCTTGCGCGCATGGGCGTGGCGCGCCACGTTGCTGAGCGCCTCGCGCACCACCGCCGCGGCCTCGGCGGTGATGTCTTCGTCGATGGTGTCGAGCACCCCGCTGAAATGCAACATCGGCCGGAATCCCAGCACCCGGGCCGACTCGTCGACGAGATCGTTGACCACCACGCGGATGGTGCGACCGGCGCTGCGCTTGCTGGCAAGGCCGAAGATGGCAGTGCGCAGTTCGCGGATGGCATCGTCCTGGTCGTCGATGATGCGTTCGATCTTCTCCTTCGACCCCTCCGGCACCACGGGCAGCACGCTCTGCAACGACAGACCGCTGGCGAACAACCGCTGGATGACGGTGTCGTGCAGGTCGCGGGCGATGCGCTCGTGGTCTTCGGCCAGCATCACGCGTTGGCGTGCGGCGGCGAGGTCGCTGTCGACCTGCCGGTTGAGCGTGACGTCGCGCACGGTGGCGATGACCACCGATTCGCCGGCGACCTCGGCGGGTGCCAGCGAGATCTCCACCGGGAACACCGAGCCATCGCTGCGGCGAGCCACCAGGTCGAGTCCGTGGCCCATGCTGCGCCGGTGCGGGTTCTTGGCGAACTGGCTGCGGTGGCCGGTGTGCGTGCGCGCCAGGTTGTCGGGCAACAGCATCTCGACCGACTTGCCCAGCAACTCCTCGCGCTCGTACCGCAGCAGGCGTTCGATCTCGCGGTTCACGAGCACCATCTCACCGTCGAGGTTCACGATGACCACGCCGTCGGGCATGGCCTCGAGCACCTCGAGCAGCCAGTGGGTTTCCTTCATCGCCCGATCCACGGCCTCCATTCTCGCAGGTGGGCGGTTGCGAACTGTGGTCAACCGACTGTGACCGGTGTCGATGTTGGTCCGTGGGTCAGGCGAGCGCCTTGCCGTAGTCGAACGTGCGCCAATGCTCGGGGCTGATGCGGGCCACCACCGAATCGGCGGTGGGCGGGTTGTTGTCGGAGTACCACTGTCCCATCTCGGCGCCGAGATACCGCGTGGCGATCGTGAGGTTGCTCCCGGCGTCGGCCGACACCGTGACCGGCCCCTCGACCGACACGTACTGGTAGGGCGCCGCCTCGTTCTGCACCGTGAACGTGGCTCGTCCGGCGGCGCGCAGCAGGCGAGCCTTCAGCGACGAGCCGTCCATGCGGATCTCGACCGCACCGTCGACGAACTCGTACCACACCGGCAGCGCGAGGGGTCCACGACCGGGTTCGTCGATGGCGAGGATGCCGACGTGCACGTCGGCGAGGAACGCAGTGCGCTCCGCGGGGGTCATGGCTCCGTTGCTCATGCTCCGATGGTACGACAGCAGCGAGGTCGCTCACGACGGTGACTACGGCGTCGCGCTGGCCTTCACCACCAGGCCACACCTGTGGGCGTTGGCGTTGCGCACGTAGGTGTAGACGGCGCGTTCCTTCGTGGTCCATCTGGCTTTCGACACGAGGGGTGCCGTGGAGGGGTCGTCGACGATGATGCGCGACAGGCAGCGCAGCGACCGCACGTTCTCGGCGGTGGTGGCCATCTTCGACTCGGAGATGAACAACGACTCCCACACGATGGCATCGACCGTGTCGACCACCTGCTCGGGTGGCACTGCGGCCGTCGCACCGCGCTGGCAGCTCTCGAACGTGACGTCGGGGCCCACCACGACCGGGGCCGCTGTCGTGTGCGCCAACTTCGCCCACTTCCGGACGGCATCGACGAACGGTTGCGGTGACCCGTCGAAGGTGGCGGTCTCGGTGAAGCACAGCCGGCCCTTGGCGCCACCTCGCTGATAGCTCACATAGCCGCCACCGGCCCAGGTGTCGAGTGCACCCCGCGCTGTGGTCCAGGGCAGCCACGCATCGAGCATCAACAGCGTGTCGAACATCGACAGTGTTCGTGGCGCCTCGAACACCGTCGCGCCATCGGGGGCCTTCACCGTCACCGTCCGCTCGGCGACCGGCGTGGCGAACGACCACGGGTCGATCAACACCTGCTCGGTGGGCGGGCTCTTCAACAACTCGTCGACACCGGCATTGCCACGCTGCGCGAACACGTCGTGCACCAGCAGCGGGCCGAGCGCGTAGGGCGCCATCGTGGTGTCGACCACCGCGGCCGGCACCGAGTCGAGCGAGGTCTTGGCCCCCGGCGTAATCGAGTTGCCGCTGTGCGCGGCTTGCTGCTCGTCCTTCGGCAAGGTCTTGGCGTACGCGGCTTCCACCCGCATGGCATCAGCTTCCACCACCGAACGCAGGCGAAGGTCGTCGGCGCCCCCCATCACGATGTGGAAGTGCTGTGCCTGCAGTGCGTGGGTGAGTTCGTGCGCCAAGACCACTCGCACGGCCGGCGTCAGCTGGTCGCCGCGCACGACGATGCGATCCTGCTGGAACGAGTAGAACCCCAACGTCCCCACCGACATCACGGTGGCGTCGCCGGCGAGCGCGTCGTAGTTCTTCGCCAAACCCGCAGCGTCGAGCACGGCCGACGCCTTGGCCGCGCCCGATCGCTGGGCCGCACTCGGCTCGTGCGCAGGCTTGGTGAAGAGGGCCACGTAGTCGGCATCGGACAGGAAGTCGACACGAATGGGATGCTTGAACGTGAGTCCGCGTTCGTGCTGGACGAAGTCGATGAGCGGCGCCACACGCGGATCCCACACCTTCGGATAGGTGGGCTGCACGGCCTGGTTGGCCTGCTGATAGGCGAACGCCACGGCGGCGAGCAGGCAGCACGACCAGATCAACCGGATCCACAGCGATGCGCGTACCTTCGGTTGGCGACGGCGAACCGGCCGGGGTGGCGGCGGCACGAACACCGCGCGCGGTGGGACCGGGCCGCACACTAGGGGAGCCGGCATGTCGACCGGTGGTGTCGACGGCGGCGCGAAGGCCGACGTGGGTGCCGGCACGATCGGCGTGGGTCGCGGCGGCAGTCGAGGCGCGAACGGCTCCGACCCGTGCATCTGGTCGGTGGTGTTCACCCGAGCGACACCCGGACGTGCTCGTAGCGATCCATGCGCCGGGGATCGTGCCGCACATCGCTACCGTCGAGTCGCAGAGCAGTGAACTGTGCGAGCCGACCGATGGCCGCCAGCGCCTGCATTCGAGCGAGTGGGGCACCGATGCAGTAGTGGATGCCCTGACCGAACGAGAGCGACACGATCTCGGGACGGGCGATGTCGAACCGTTCCGGGTCGGCCCACCGCCGGGGGTCGCGGTTGGCTGCGCCGAGCGCCAGCCGCACGGTGTGCCCGGCCTCGATGGTGCGACCGTGCAACTCGATGGGCTCGAGCGCAAGACGTGCCGTGGTGGTCTGCTGGTTGGGGTGGTGGTAGCGCAGGATCTCGGCCAACGCACCGGAGAGCAACGACGGATCAGCCTGTAGCACCGCCCATTGGCGAGGATGTTGCAACAGCAACAGCATGCCGCTGGAGATCGTTCGCTCCGTCGTGGTACCGGCTGCGGTGTAGAGCGTGAGCAACGCCGACAGGATCTCGTCGTCGCTCAGGTGCTCGCCCTCGTACTCCGCCTGCACCAACGCCGACACCAGATCGTCGGTGGGATGGTGCCGACGCTCCGACACCACACCCGCGATGAAGTCGAGTTGCCACACGAGCGCCGAACGCGCGGCCGTGCGCTGCGCCTCGGAGGCGGTGGGATCGCCCAGCCACTCGGTCTCCTCGAACGAGGCGCGGAACCGATCACGGGCGCTCGCGGGAATGCCGATCATCTCCGACGCGATGGTGATGGTGAGCGGGAAGGCGAGCTCGGTGACGAGGTCGAGCGACCCTCGCTCAGCGCCCGCCTGCAGCAGCTCCTCCACCACGTCGGCGACGCGACCGCGCTGCTCGTCGACCGCGGCGCGTGTGAACGCTTGTTGGACGAGCTGACGTATCCGCGTGTGGGAGGGCGGGTCCTTCATGTTGAACGAATGCAGCACGGTGCGCTGTGCGCGAGCGAACGGATCCTCGAGATCGACTGGTGCACGATGGCGCGCGCTCACGCCCGGCAGCGTGGCCTTCTTCGACCATTCGCTCGACAGACGCGGGTCGCGAAATGCGGCCGCGATGTCGTCGTAACGGGTGAGCAGCCAGTAGCCGTAGGGGCTGCGGTGCACCGGATCGTGCTCGCGCAACCATGCCAGCGTGGGCGCTGGGTCTTCCAGGAATTCCTGCGAGTGCAGGTCGAGCGGCAGCGCAGGGGCGCTCATCGGTGGGCCACTCGAGCCAGATGTGCGATGTGGTCGGGTTCCATACCGCAGCAGCCACCGACGATCGAGACCCCGGAGGCCACCCAGTACTCCACGGACTCGCCATGGGCATCGGGATCGAGATCGTCGTAGAAGGTTGCCAACCCGGCGTTGGCAGGCGTGTCGGACGAGTACGCAACGGTGCACCGATCCGCATCACCGGCCGCCTGGCGTGCGAGCCGACCCGAGAGGCCGGCGAGCAACGCGCCCTCGGCATCGAACCGTTCGGAGCCGATGTGGAAGGGCACCACGGCGTAGCTGTTGGTGGTGATCAGGTCGGCACCCGCATCGACGACGTTCGGATGGGCCTGCACGACCCACTCCGGTCCTTCGATGAGCGCCGACGCCGACCATTCCGGTTGCCGGAAGGGCGCACCGACGCGCAGCAGTTCGCGCCCCATGCCGCCATCGAGCACGGCGAAGGTCCCCTCCATCCCATCAGCCTGCCACCCCTTCCCCACCGATCGCATCATGCGATGGATCGGTGGGGCCGATGGGGAGATCGGAAGGGCGGCCGAGGAGGAGGGCTCAGCGCTGCGGGCGCAACATGAACGCCGAGAGCACCACCATGAGGCCCTCGGCGACGAGCGACCAGATGGCGATGGTTTCGCTCCAGTTGCCCTTGTCGTCCATGGCACCCGGCAGACCGGTGGTGCGGGTGAGCACGAAACCGATGATGGTGAGCAGGCACGCGCCGCCACCGAGCACCCACCCACGACGGTCGCGCTGCGCGAGCAGCACGATCGACACGAGCGACGCGGCGATGAGCAACACATAGCCGAACCCGAGGTAACTGGTCTCCTCGATCTTCGCGGAGAGTTCGGTGGTGTGGATGGCGATGACGACGCTGAGGGCAGCGATGCCGATCAGGTTGGTCGTGGGCAACGGAATGACCGCTCGGCGCTCTTCGCGCACGAGCATCTGGGTCGTGGTGTTCATCGGGGCTCCCATCCCAAGATGCAGAACGTCCCAGCGCGGGACGTGTCGTGTGTGGTGTATCGGGCACCATTGGCCGACAGGGACCATCATTCGCAGCGCAACGAATCGTGGTCAATGGGACGGCAGCAGCGTTGAGAAAACGTTGTGTCCGCAATGAGATACCCGCAATGAGATGCCCGCAATCAGATCGCGGTGACACCGGTGGCGATCATACGCAGACGAAGCGAATCGAGACACCCGTTCACAGGCGATTGCTAGGGTCGAGGAATGGATCGGCGGATGCGGATGGCCGTGATCGCCGCAGCGGTTGCGATGGTCGTGCTCGTGTTGGCCGCATCGTCAGGCTCGGTCGACGTGTGGCACGTGCCCACTTCGGGCGGCAACACCGCCGCGGTCGTGGTCGACCAGCCACCTCCCACCGTTCCACCGACCATCCTCACGCCCGAGAGCCCTCACGACTGGCCCGCCTGGGTGGGCACCGTGCTCAGTGTCGTCGGCATCGTGCTGCTCGCCGTCGTGGCGCTCGCGGTGCTGTCATCGCTGCGATTCCTGCGACTGCCGGCGATGCGCTGGTGGGCGTCATTGCAGCGCAGGCCGGTCGTGGGCGAGGCGCTCCCGGAGGTCGACGACGTCAACGTCACCCTCGACGTGGTCGCCGCGCGCACGGCCCTGTTCACGGGCACGCCTCGCAACGCCATCGTCGCCTGCTGGATGCAGCTCGAACGCGACGCAACCGAGGCGGGTGTGCCGCGAATCGCCTCGGAGACACCCACCGAGTACGCCGAACGGGTGATCGGAACATCATCGATCGACCCCCGTCCGATCGGCGAGCTGGCGTCGCTCTACCGCGAGGCGAGGTTCTCCACTCATGAACTCGTCGACTCGCACCGGCAGCGCGCGGTCACCGCACTCGAGCGGGTTGCAGCCGCGCTGCGACACGATGCCGAGGTCGCCACATGACCCTTCGGCGTGCCCTCGCGATCGTCGCAGCCTGGGCGTTGCTCGTGGTTGCGCTGTGGGTCAGTCATTCCCGCCCCGCCGTGTTCGTGCTGGGCGGGATCATCGCTGCCGTCGGCGCCACGTTGTTCCTGGCACTCGATCTGGCCGACGTCGTCGACGAACTGGAGTGGAGCCCACGGGCGCGCCTGCAGGGTTCGGTGCGGCGCGTCGACGCCCGCGTGAGCTGGACTCGACACAAGGTGCAGACGGCGCGGTGGTCGGGATCCACCGAGATCACCGACACGCTGATCGAACTGATCGACGACCGGCTGCTCGCACACCATCACGT
>Ga0075026_100000744_pt1 | contig 13550 bp, 12 predicted proteins | sample Str012_2_FD_71392 | JGI IMG/M metagenome (GOLD analysis project Ga0075026, IMG submission 71392) | Freshwater sediment microbial communities in response to fracking from Pennsylvania, USA - Straight Creek_MetaG_SC_2012 | ecosystem: Environmental > Aquatic > Freshwater > Creek > Sediment...
CCTTCAATGCCGAGGAAGAACCAGATGGCGAAGGGCAGCGCAGCGAAGATGCCCGAGAGTCCGTGCGGAAGTGCGTTGCGTTTGAAATGGGACAGGTCCGCATGTGGAAGGGTGAGTCCTGCGAAGAGCAGCAATTCCCCGACGGCCAGCACGGTCACGATCAGCTCGAACATGGCAGCGGCCTTCACGCCCACGATATTGAGTCCGGTGAACAGGATATAACTGAAGATGGCGATCTGCAACACACTGAACTGCGGAAGGAAGATGTTGAAATAGGCGCCGATGGCGAAAGCAATGGCCGGCGGCGCGAAGATGAACTCGATGTTCTGCGCCATGCCAGTGATGAAACCGATGTCCGGCCCGAAGGCACGTCGGGCGTAGTCGAATCCGCCGCCTGCCTTGGGAATGGCGCAGGCCAGTTCTGCATAACTGAAAGTAAAGGTCACATACATCGCCACGATGAACGTGGTGGCAATGGCCAGGCCCAGGGTCCCTCCGGACTCCAGTCCCAGGTTCCAACCGAAATACATCCCGGAGATCACGTATCCCACGCCAAGACCCCAGAGCATGATCGGCGTGAGGGTCCTCTTGAGGTGTTCGGGGGCAGGGCTCGTCGCAGGCTTTTCGGTTGTCAATGCACTGGGGTTGAAGGGGTGCCGGCCGCCTTACAAAGCGGCTGTTGGTGAAGGATGTAATTTACGGTTTTTCACCCTTTCGGCGGAAGGATGGAGCACGAAAAGGCCACCAGGAGGTGGCCTTTTGCGATATGCTGGTGAGCTAAGATCAGAGTTTCTGCACTTTCTGGAACTGCTTCTTTCCGTTGCCTTCAAGCGAGATGATGTAAAGGCCGGGCTTCTGGGCACCCAGGTCAAGCTTGGTCTCCGTGGCTTTGGCCGCCACTGTCACCTGTCCAAGCAGTTCGCCGTCCAGAGAAAGGATACGGCAGACGGTACTGGAAGGCATCTGACCATTTGTACGTGGCCGAAATCAATGTGAAAGCCCATCACGGCATGAAAAACGCATTTGTAAAAATCTGTGGTACAGTATGTTGGTGGGGCGATTCCAAAAATCGAATAAAACAGGCCATTCGTGAAATACGTCCGGCGGGCATTTCGAGCCTACGTGATTAACCCCATCGTGAATTTCAAGTGCGTGTTTTTGAATCCCGATCTTTCATAGAACTGGTGGGTCCGCGTCCTCTTCAGATTCGCAGTCACTTCGGCCACCACGCATTTTTTTTCGCGTGCCCAGAAAAGAGCTTCCTTCAACATGAGTTCCCCGATCCCGGAACTCCTTTTCCCGGGGGAAACGAACATCTCCTGGACCTCGGCCACCAGACCGGCATGATGCAAAAGCCATTGGGTGTGCATCGCGAAGTGTCCGACGATCATCCCTCGCTCGTCCACAGCCACCAGATAGAGGTTATCATCACTCGAGATGTTTTGAAGGAAGATATTTTGGAATGCATCGAAGGGCAACTCGACCTCTTCCAACGCGGAGAGCATGCCGTGGATGATCTCCAGATCCCGGGGTTCCGTTTTTCGCAAGGCGTACATGGTGGTTGTTTTGGGGGGTGGTCGGTAAAAGTATAACTTGTATGAAATTCCTCCTATGCGCAAGCTGATCCCTTTCCTGATGATCCTGGTCGCGGCCCGATCTGCCGCACAATCCCAGGTCAGTACCGGTTGGCAGGGTCATGAATATGCCACCAAGCAATTCTCCGACATCGATGGAAGTCCGTTCCTGTTCGACGAATGGTATCGGGGGAAGATCGTCAGTCCGGAAGGTCTGGTCCTGGATGGCATCACGATCAAATATGAAGCCTTTAGCGAGACCATCGTTTACATGTCAGGCGGAAGGACCTTTGAGGTGGCTGATGGCGCGGCCACCTTCACGATCTATCCCGCCACCGATGGCATGAAGGACAGTCTGTTCTTCCGCGGTGGTTATCCCACTGTGGACCTCAACACGCCCAGGACCTATTACGAGGTGCTGGTGGATGGCCGTGTCGCCCTGCTTAAAACACATAAGAAGACCGCCGGACTTTCACAACAGAATGCCCTTGCTTCCAACAAGCGGGAGTTCATTCTGCAGGAGGATTTGTACCTGGCCCGCAAGGGGCAGGTCCCGGTGAAATGGAAGAAGGACAAGGATGGGCTGATGGACATGCTGTCCGACAAGAAAGACGACATCAATTCATGGCTCGGCAAGAACAAGGTGAACCTGAAGAAAGAGGAAGGCCTGGCTGAACTGATCAAATATTATGACTCGCTCTGATCCTCCCGCACCTTGCTCTATCTAAGACTCGCCCTGGTTACGCTTTTCTGGTCCGGCACGGTGATCGCCATGCGCATCGCCAGCCAGACCTTCGGTCCTTTCTGGGGATCGACACTTCGGTATGCCCTCGCCTCCGTGGCCTTTCTGCCGTTGGTGATGGGGAAGGGGAAGCACCCGTTCACCATGAACCGTCAGCAATGGATCCAAGTGATACTGCTGGGCCTGACCGGCGTGTTCGGGTACAACTACTTCGTATTTCGCGGCTTGAAAACGGTGCAGGCCAACCATGCGGCCTTGATCATGGCAATGAATCCCATACTGGTCATGCTGGCTTCCTCGCGGTTGCATGGCGATCGCATCACGCGTCGCCGGTTGGCCGGTGCATTGCTCTCCCTGACAGGAGTCGCCGTCGTCATCTCCCGGGGCGATCCATCGAGGTTGTTCGCGGGCCACGAACCGGGTGACATCTTCATCATCCTGGGCACGCTCAGTTGGATGCTGTATACTTTGATCGGCCGAACGGCCCTCCAAACCCTGAGCCCATTGCAAGCATCTTTTTGGGCATCGGTCATCGGGTTCGGCCTGCTGACGGTCATGGCCATGGGCGAACCCTGGCCGGATCATATTCCGATGAACGCGGTATGGTCGATCTTGTACCTGGGACTCATCGGGACCGTGTTGGGATTCGTATGGTTCTATGAAGGTGTTCAGAAACTCGGGGCCACGCGTGCCTCGTTGTTCAACAACCTCATTCCGGTCAATACCATGATCCTGTCTGTCATCATCCTGGACGAAGAAGTGTCAGGCTATGCGTTCATTGGCGCGGCACTGGTCATGACCGGAGTGTTGTTGGTCAATCTTCCTTTCAAAAATCGTTGATCAGGCCATTTTCCCAGGGTACACCTTGAGGGCTGCCTCGAGGCAATCCATGGCTGAGTTGAGGGCTTCGAGATTCAACACGTAGGCCAGTCTCACCTCATTCTTCCCGAGTCCGGGAGTTCCATAGAAACCTGTGGCGGGCGCCAGCATGACCGTCTGTCCTTCGTGGGAGAAGTCCTCCAGCAGCCATTGGCAGAATTTGTCACTGTCATCGATCGGCAGGCGGGCGATGGCATAGAATGCGCCGCCGGGATTCGGGCAGAGCACCCCGGGCATGGCGTTGAGTCGCTTTACGAGCAGGTCGCGACGGGCATGGTATTCAGTCTTGGGGGCATCGAAATAATCATCAGGCAGGGAGATGGCCGCCTCTCCGAGGATCTGCCCCAGGGAAGGTGGGCTCAGGCGGGCCTGCGCGAATTTCATGGCGGTGGCATATACCTCCTGGTTGCGGGTGACGAAGGCGCCGATGCGTGCACCGCAGGCCGAATAACGCTTGGATACCGTATCCATAAGGATGACTTGGTCGTCCATACCCGACAGATGCATCGCGCTGACATATTCACCATCGTAGCAGAACTCACGATATGCTTCGTCAGAGAACAGATAGAGACCGTGTTCGAGGCAGATGGTCTTCAGGGCTTCCATTTCCTTTCGGGAATAGAGGTATCCCGTCGGGTTGTTGGGGCTGCAGACCATGATGCCTTTAGTGCGGGGTGTGATGACTTTGCGGAACTCTTCGATGGGCGGAAGCGCGAATCCGTCATCGATGGAGGAGGGGATGGGTACCACCTTCACACCGGCCATGACGGCAAAGCCATTGTAGTTCGCATAGAAAGGTTCGGGTATGATGACCTCGTCTCCGGGATTCATGCAGCACATGAAGGCGAAGACGATGGCCTCGCTGCCGCCCGTGGTGATGATGATCTGTTCGTGGGTGATGTCGATGCCGACCTTCTTGTAATACCCGACCAGCTTACGGCGGTAGCTTTCGTTGCCGGCGCTGTGGCTGTACTCCAGCACGCGGATGTCCGCATGCTTGACCGCATCCATCACGGCTGGCGGGGTCTCGATGTCGGGCTGGCCGATGTTGAGGTGGAATACACGGGTGCCTTTCTTCTTGGCGGCTTCGGCGAAGGGCACCAGTTTGCGGATCGGTGAGGGCGGCATCTGCCGGCCCCGGTCGGAAATATGCGGCATGGGCCAAAGGTAAGGAATGCCTCCCGGCCCTGTCCGCGGTGATATCCGAACATTTCCTATATTCAAGGACCGCATAACCCCCAAATCCTCCTACCATGCAACACCAGTCCAAACTCCGGCGCATGCTCTTCGTCCTCTTGCTGGCCCTCCCGCTGGGCTCGATCGCACAAGACAGCCTAGGCATCTTCAAGTCCGACGGCCCGCTGGAGGTCACCATTTCGACGGATGTCAGGAAACTCGTCAATGAAAAGGCCAATGAGACCGTCGGAACGGCGGTGTTCTCGATCAAGCTGCCGGACAGTGTGGTTTACACTTCGCCTGTCTCGATCAAGGCCAGGGGGCATTTCCGGAAGGAGTATTGCCAGATCCCCCCGGTCAACATCGGCTTCAAGAACGCGAAATATCCACTCAACAAGATCAAGACCCTGCGATTGGTGAATGCCTGCCGTTCCGGGAGCATGTATGAGCAACTCGTGTTCAAGGAATACCTATGTTACAAGTTCTTCAATCTGCTCACGCCGAAGAGTCTCAATGTAAGGCTGGTGCATGTCAGCTTTCTCGACAGCCTGAACAAGCGCAAGCCCTTCGTCTACTATGGGTTCGTCATTGAAGATATGGATGCCATGGCCAAGCGCAACGATGCCAAGGAGGTCAAGCGCGAGAAGCTGCACACCGAACTCACCAACCGTGACTATATGACCCTGGTGGCGATGTTCCAGTATATGATCGGGAATACGGACTGGTCCGTTCCTGCCGTGCACAACATTCATTTCATGGCCCCGAAGGATTCTCTTTCCGATCGTCCTTATGCGATCCCTTATGATTTTGACTACAGCGGCATCGTCAATGCACCTTACGCCGTTCCTGACGAGCAGTTGGGCACGACCCAGATCACCGAGCGCGTGTACCGTGGCTACCCCCGCAAGATCGAGGAGCTGAATGAGAAAGTCGCCCTCTTCAACCAGAAGAAGGATGCCATGTACAAGCTCATCAACGATTGCGCCTGGCTGGAAAAGAACACCAAGGCGGACATGATCGGCTACATGGAGGAATTTTACAAGACCATCAATGATCCGAGGGGCGTCAAACAGGTATTCATTGACAATGCAAGGAGGGATTGATCAGACGAAGCTGATATCAAACAAAAAGAAGATCCCTGCCAGAGGCGGGGATCTTCTTTTTACAGTCATTCCGTTTCCGGATGGGAGTGATTATTTGGCGGCAGGTACGACTTCGCCAGCGATTTTGAGTTCAAGCGGGGCGTCGTAGCCTTTCACTTTCACGAAGACCGTTTTCTCGAAGGCGCCGGCATTGGCGGCGTTGAAGCCTGCGGTCACCTTGTCGGTAGCACCCTTTGCCACGGGCTTCTGGGGCCAGGTGGGGGTGGTGCAACCACAGGAGGCGGTGGCGGTCTCGATGATCAGGGGGGTTTCACCCGCGTTGACGAAACCGAAGTCATGGGTCACGGGCTTGCCTTGCTGGATCTTGCCGAAATTAAATTTCACTTCTTTGAACTTGACCACCTCGTCCGCTTTTTTCACGGCGGGTGCTTGTGCGAGGGCTGCGGTGCTCACGCCGAACACGGCGATGGCCAGGAGGATCTTCTTCATTGTTGGCTTAGTTTATATTTTTCAGTAAAGCGGTTGATGAGTTTTTCGGGGCGGACTGGTCAGGTGTTCTCCAAACCTCGCCTCGAATGGTCAGCGTTTTGAGCTGCCCCTTATTGTAGAAGATGCTGATCGTTTTTTCAAAGGCACCTTCGGCCTGTGCGTTGTAACCGACCCGGATCTCACTTTGTGCCCCGGGCGCAATGGGTTTGTGGTCCCACTCCGGAGTGGTGCACCCGCAGGAAGCCTGTACATTCTCCAGGGAGAGCGTTTCGGCTCCCGTGTTTGTGACCATGAAGACATGGGTCACCGGTCTGCCTTGGGGGATCTTGCCGAAATTCCAGGCTGTTTCCTTCAGTCCGACGACCTCGGTGCCGGACTTCAATACAGCCGCCTGCTGGGCCTCGGCCGAAGCGAAGGTCAACAGGACCAGGGAAATGAAAACGGTTTTGCGCATGCTTGCTGAGTTTGTGTCTAACGCACGGCAAATCTACATATTGTGAATTTCCGTGTCAATAACCACCCATGGTAGACGCGATTGGGCCGCTGTATCGTTGCCTCTACCCTGAAATTCGGCAAAATATATGAAAACCATTGCTTTAGCCGTATTTCGGGGCGCTTTTCCAAATTTTCCACCTTCCCAAGAAAAACTTAAAATTGGGTTAGTTTTGTCGAATATGGACCAGCCGCTGACCAACGAAGTCATATCTCGCGAAAAGCTCTCCTTCGACGCTTTCCGGGATGAAGTGCTCCGGGACTTCCGGATCGCCTGCGAAAGCCGGGAGGCCAGCTTGCTGGGCCGAAAGGAAGTGCTGACAGGCAAAGCCAAGTTCGGCATCTTCGGCGACGGCAAAGAAGTGCCGCAGGTGGCCATGGCCAAATTCTTCCGTCCCGGCGATTTCTACACCGGCTATTACCGTGACCAGACTTTCGCTTTTGCGACCGGTTCCGCAACGATCCGCCAGTTCTTCTCCCAATTATACTCGGACCCGGATGTCACGCATGACCCGCACAGTGGCGGCCGTCAGATGAATTGCCATTTTGCGACGCCCTTTGTGGATGCGAACGGGGAGTGGAGGGAATTGGTCGGACTCCGCAACCTGGCGGCCGGCCTTGCACCCACTGCGGGGCAGGTCCCCAAAGGACTGGGACTGGCCTATGCCTCGAAATTCTTCCGCGAGAGCGGCGACAGGCCCGAATTCCGGCACCTTTCCGACCAGGGCAACGAGGTCTGTTTCTGCACCATCGGCGATGCCTCGACCAGCGAAGGACATTTCTGGGAGACCATGAACGCCGCTGCCGTTCTACGGGTGCCCCTGGCCATCTTCGTTTGGGATGACGGATACGGGATATCCGTCCCGAAGAGTTTCCAGACCGTCAAGGGTTCGGTCTCCGATGCCCTCAAGGGATTCGAGAAGAAAGAAGGTACCAACGGGATCGAGATCTACAAGGTCAAGGCCTGGGACTACGCCGGCCTTTGCGAAGCCTTTGAAGAGGGCATCGCCCATACACGCCGTACGCATATCCCCGTGCTCTTCCATGTGGAAGAAGTGACCCAGCCGCAGGGCCATTCAACTTCGGGTAGTCATGAACGTTATAAGACACCCGAGCGCTTGGAGTGGGAACGCGAATGGGACTGCCTCCGCAAGATGCGGGAGTGGCTCATCTCCAATTTGCTGGCCACGGAAGAGGAACTCTCCGAGATCCTGGCCAATGCGAAGCATATGATCCGGGAGCAGCGTCAGGAAGCGTTCCAATCGTTCACCGAACCGGTCAAGGAACAGGTGCGCCGTACCCTGGAGCTGGTCGATCCCCTGCTGGAGACGGAAGATGAAGCCTCTGATCCCCTGCGCGAACTGGCGCGTGAACTGGCCCGGAACCGTGAGCCCGTGCGCCGCGACATCATCCAACTGCTCACCCGCACCTTGCTCCACTTCCACGGAAGGGAAGAAGCGGGTCCCGCGAGGGCCTGGCTCGAGCGCCTCAATCGCGAGAACTATGCACTCTACAATACATTCCTGTACCATGAGGGTCCACGCAGCCCCCTGCGCGTGGAAGAGGTGCCTGCATCATTCCGCGAAGACTCCCCCGTCGTGAACGGATATGAGATCCTCAACCGGTATTTCGACCAACTCTTCGAGCGCGATCCCCGCGTGATCGCCTTCGGCGAGGACCTCGGCCGCATCGGCGACGTGAACCAGGGATTCGCCGGCCTCCAGGCCAAGCATGGGGAACGCCGCATCTTCGACACCTCCATCCGCGAGGTCTCCATCATGGGACAAGGCATCGGCCTGGCCATGCGTGGACTTCGGCCTATTGCGGAAATACAATACCTCGACTACCTGCTCTATGGCCTTCAACCGCTGAGCGATGACCTGGCCACCCTTCATTTTCGCACGGTCGGACAACAATCCGCCCCGCTCATCGTGCGTACCCGTGGCCATCGGCTGGAGGGGATCTGGCACAGTGGTTCACCGATGGGCCTCGTGGTGAACTCCCTCCGCGGGATGCATGTGTGTGTGCCCAGGAACATGACCCAGGCCGCCGGCATGTACAACACCTTGCTGGATGGTAATGATCCAGGCCTCGTCATAGAATGCCTGAATGGTTATCGCCTGAAAGAGCGCCTGCCCGACAACCTGGCGGAACTGCGGGTACCCCTGGGTGTACCGGAGATCATTCGCGAGGGCTCGGACATCACCGTGGTGTCCTATGGTTCCGTCATCCGGCAGATATCGGAAGCGGCTCAGGAATTGGAGCGTGAAGGGATCTCTTTGGAGATCGTCGATGTACGCACTTTGCTGCCCTTCGACCGGCACGGGATCATCATTGAATCGCTGAAGAAGACAAACCGGATCCTCTTTGTGGACGAAGACGTTCCGGGTGGCGCGGCAGCCTACATGTACAACCTGGTGATCGAGAAACAAGGCGGATACCGTTACCTGGACGTTGCCCCACGCACACTCACGGCAGCGCAGCATCGTCCGGGATATGGCAGCGATGGGGATTATTTCAGCAAGCCGAACACCGAGCAGATCATCGAGGCCGCGCTTACAATGATGCGCGAGTGATGTCATCGGGAAACCTGTCCTGCCATTCCGGACGGGGCATCCAACAGGTCTCTCTTTTCCCAAACCAGCGATAGCGATTGCGCGCCACGAAGCGATACACGGCTTCCCGGACGGGTTGTGGCACAACGATCAGCGCATAGGCCAGCGGCCATGGCCCATCCAGCCACCTCGCAATGTGCAAGGCCGCCGTGGAGCCTTCAAACAGTGTGTCACCTTCGAGGAATAATATGCTGTCCGGCACCCGGTCCGGGGTATTCTCCTCCAGGACTCTTTTTGCCGTGGGGCCTGACAAGGGTGCAAAGCGGAACCGGTGACGGCGGTCGCGCGCCAGGATGAATTTGACAGTGCCGCTGCAAAGATTGCAATGACCATCAAAGAGGACCAGCAGGCTGGGAGGGGTTTCCACAAAGCAAAGCTATGCGGTAGCGGCCTTCTTACTTGAGGTTGTGGAAGACTTTCTGTACGTCTTCGTCCTGTTCCAGTTTATCCACCAGTTTGAGCACATCATGGGCTTGTTCCTCATTCAGCTCGACGGTCGTGGAGGGGATCCATTCGGACTCGGCACTGATGGGGGTGATGCCTTTGTCCTCCAGGGCTTTCTGCATCTTACCGAAGTCAGTGAACACGCACCGGAGGACCAGCACTTCCTCGCCGTTCTCCCCGGTCCCTTCGCCCATCTCTTCCAGCCCGTGATCGATCAGTTCAAGTTCCATGTCATCCGGGTTGAGGCCTTCGGTTTTGAGCTTGAACACGCCCATCTTCTTGAATTGGAAGGCGACGCTGCCACTGTTGCCGAGGGTGCCATTGCCCTTGTTGAAATGCGACTTCACGTTGGCGACCGTGCGTACATGGTTGTCCGTGGCCGTCTCCACCAGGATGGCGACGCCGTGGGGCCCATAGCCTTCATAGAGGATCTCCTCGTAGTTCTCCATTTCCTTGCCCAGGGCGCGCTTGATGGCGGCCTCGACCCTGTCCTTGGGCATGTTGACGCTCTTGGCATTCTGCATGCAACGGCGCAGGGCCGAGTTGGTGTTCGGATCGGTGCCGCCAGCCTTCACCGCTATGACGATCTCCTTGCCGATGCGGGTGAACTGCTTGGCCATCCGGTCCCAGCGCGCGAACATCGTGGACTTGCGTACTTCGAATATCCTTCCCATGGGGTCTGAAATTTTCAGTTTTGAGGGCACAAAAGTAGGGAATTCCGGATTCCGGATGCTGGATTCTGGATTCCTCCCGGGGCAACAAAAAACCCGCCGGAGGCGGGTTTTTTACTTGATATCAAGATCATTGAAAGTCAGATGCTTTGGGGAACTCACCGGTGGGGCCGTTGAGTTTGCTGTGTTTCCGGCTGTAACCGAAGTAGACCACCAGTCCAACCGCCATCCACGTGAAGGCAGCTTTGAGGGTCGTGGGGTCAAGAGCGACGATCATGGCCAGGCAGATCAGGGCACCCAGCGTGGAGACAACGGGCACCAACGGAGTCCTGAAAGGACGGTCGATGCCGGGAGCCTTCACGCGCATGATCCATACGCCGATGCTCACCAGCACGAAGGCGAACAAGGTGCCGAAAGAGGTCAGGTCGCCAGCCACGCTGCCGGGAACTAAACCGGCGAACAGGCCCACGAAAACGAACAGGATCATGTTCGCTTTATAGGGTGTCTTGAATTTGGGATGCAGTTCACCGAATGCCTTGGGGATGAGGCCGTCATTGCTCATCGTGTAGAACACGCGACTCTGGCCCATGAGCATCACGAGGATCACGGAAGAGAAGCCAGCGAGGATGGCGATGGTCACTGCAGTGGCCAGCCAGCCATAGCCGGTCATATAGGTCTTGATGGCATAGGCAACAGAAGCCTCCTTGCCGGCGGTCTTGAATTCCTGCCAGGGAGCCACACCGGTCAGCACATGCCCGAAGAGCACATATAAGATGGTGCATACCACCAGGGAGCCGAGGATGCCGATGGGCATGTCGCGTTTCGGATTCTTGGCTTCCTGTGCCGCCGTACTCACCGCATCAAAACCGATGAAGGCAAAGAACACGATGGCAGCGCCGCCCAGTACACCTCCCCATCCGTGCTTGAACATCCCCTCATGGCCAGGCTCTGAAGCGGACACGAAATAAGGTGTTTGGTTGGCGGGGTTGATGAACTTCCAGCCGAGGAAGATGAAGAGCAACACGATGGCCACCTTGATGAATACTATGACAGTGTTCACCATGGCGGATTCCTGCGTACCGCGGATCAGCAAGGCGGTCAGTATCGCCAGGATGATCAGGGCCGGTAGGTTGAAGATGCCGGTGTGAACTGTGACGGACTGGACAAGGTCGGGGCTCAGCACTTTCATCTGTTGGTCGGTGAGCAAGAGCACCCCTTCCTTGACGCTGTTCGCGAATTGAGGGAATTTGGCCAGCGCATCACCCGTGACCTGGTTGATATGTTCCAACGGAGAGTGCGACCAAGCATAGGGTATACCTCCTCCCAACAATTTGTTGAGATATTCGCTCCAGGCGATCGAAACCGTGGCGGCACCGAGGGCGTATTCCATGATCAGGGCCCATCCGATGATCCAGGCGACCAGCTCACCCATGGTTACATACGAATAGGCATAGGCACTGCCTGCGATGGGGATCATGGAGGCGAATTCCGCATAGCAAAGGCCGGCAAAGGCGCAACCGATGGCGGCCACAAGGAAGGACAGCGTTACGGCCGGACCGGCTGCTTCCGAGGCGGCCGCTGCGGTACGTACGAACAGGCCGGCCCCGATGATGGCACCAACTCCAAGGGCCACCAGGTTACCGGCACCCAATGTCCTTTTCAAACCTTTTTCACCGCCGTCCACGGAGGCCAGCATCTTCTCCAATGATTTTGTCCGGAATAAACTCATATGCTTGTTTGGATTGGTTTTCAGAACCTGTTGACCGCATTTTGCGGGATCAGGAAAGATAAAGATTTCCCGGTTTCCGGCGCAAAAGTTTTGGGGTCTCAATATATATTATATTGCGCGCTCACCATCCCCCGGGCCATGAAGAAAGGCAACCGCCTCACGCTGTACATATTCCTGTCCATGATCGTGGGTATCCTCGTCGGATACTTCATCCATTCTGGCGCTTCACCCGGCTTCATTTCCAAGTACGCTGCCAACGCCAAGCTGCTGACCACCATTTTCCTGCGGTTGGTACAGATGATCATCGCCCCGCTTGTCTTCTCCACCCTCGTGGTGGGTATTGCCAAGCTCGGGGACCTCAAGACCGTTGGCCGGGTGGGGGGCAAGGCATTGCTCTGGTTCGTCAGCGCTTCCTTGCTTTCCTTGTTGATCGGCATGTTCTGGGTGAACTTCCTGCATCCGGGCACAGGCTTTTCGAATATGGCCGGTGACGCCACAGCCGCCCAGGATGTACTCTCCAAGAGCAAGTCGCTCAGCCTGGCTGATTTCGTGAACCATGTCGTGCCCAAAAGCATCGTTGAAGCCATGGCGGGGAATGAGATCTTACAGATCGTAATCTTCTCCATCTTCTTCGGCGTGGCCGCTGCAGCGATCGGGGAGAAGGCGAAGCCCGTGATCCATGCCTTGGACCAGTTCGCCCACATCATCCTTAAGATGGTCGGATATGTGATGAACTTCGCGCCGGTGGGGGTGTTCGGTGCCATCTCTGCCGTAGTGGCGAACTACGGTTTGCAGGACATCGTCTACGTATACCTCAAGTTCTTCGGCGCATTCCTCCTCGGTATCTTCTCCCTCTGGGCACTGCTGCTCCTGGTGGGATATCTGGTACTGGGACCGCGCCTGTTCGAATTGCTGAAACGCATCACCAACCCACTGGCCATCGCCTTCAGCACCACCAGCAGCGAAGCGGTCTTCCCCAAGCTTGTGGAGGAACTCGAGCGCTTCGGCTGCAACAACAAGATCGTCTCCTTCATCCTGCCCTTGGGCTATAGCTTCAATCTGGACGGAAGCATGATGTACATGACCTTCGCGAGCGTCTTCATTGCCCAGGTGTACCATGTGCCGCTTGACCTCGGTACCCAGTTTACCATGTTGCTGGTGCTCATGCTGACCAGCAAGGGCATCGCCGGTGTGCCGCGTGCATCCCTTGTCGTGGTCACCGCCACCTGTGCGATGTTCAACATCCCACCGGAAGGCATCGCCCTCATACTCCCGATCGACCATTTCTGTGACATGTTCCGCTCCATGACCAACGTGATCGGTAACGCGCTCGCCACCACGGCAGTGAGTAAATGGGAAGGGGAATTGGGTTCGGCGGTCCCTGCCAGTGGAAATGAACCCGACTTCGCGTAATGCAGCGGCAAAACACTATTTTTAACGCATGAATCTGTTATTGGAGTTCGTCTGGCGGGACCTGTTGAATCCCGAGTTCTACATCCGCAATGGTGGACTCTGGCTTTTCCTCTTCATTGTGTTCGCCGAAACGGGATTGTTCGCCGGGTTCTTCCTGCCAGGGGATTCGCTGCTCTTCGTGGCCGGCATCTATAGCAATGAACTGGCCCGTGAGGTGCTGGAT
>Ga0075026_100000745_pt1 | contig 13527 bp, 7 predicted proteins | sample Str012_2_FD_71392 | JGI IMG/M metagenome (GOLD analysis project Ga0075026, IMG submission 71392) | Freshwater sediment microbial communities in response to fracking from Pennsylvania, USA - Straight Creek_MetaG_SC_2012 | ecosystem: Environmental > Aquatic > Freshwater > Creek > Sediment...
GGTTATAGCAGCTTTGAAATTATTGCCCCGGCACATTGCATATCGCCAGCTGCATTTTCCGGTTTCCAATGAAATGTATGAGCAGGCATTGCAGCGCTTAAAGTTTGAAGAATTCTTTTTGGCGCAAACAAGAATGAGCATGGCCAAAGCAGCCCGGCATCGTTTTTCAAAAGGCAATACTTTTGGCCAGGTGGGTGCATTGTTCAATACATTTTATAAACAGTACCTGCCATTTGAATTAACTGGGGCGCAAAAAAGAGTGCTGAAAGAAATCCGGAACGATACGGCGCAGGGCAAACAGATGAACCGGTTATTGCAGGGTGATGTTGGCAGCGGTAAAACCATTGTAGCATTGTTGTGTATGTTGCTGGCCGCAGACAATGGTTTTCAGAGTTGCCTGATGGCGCCAACAGAAATACTGGCCAACCAGCACTACAACAGCCTGAAAGAATTACTGAAAGACATGCCGGTAAGCGTTGAACTGCTCACCGGTTCAACCAAAAAAGCAGCCCGCAATAAATTACTGCCGGCACTGGCAAGTGGCGAACTGCAAATGCTGATAGGCACCCATGCAGTTATTGAAGACGGGGTACAGTTTCTTAACCTGGGCCTGGTAATTGTAGATGAGCAGCATCGTTTTGGTGTAGAGCAAAGGGCAAGAATGTGGAAGAAAGCGCCGGTGCCGCCACATATACTGGTGATGACGGCAACACCCATTCCGCGTACGCTGGCCATGACGGCCTATGGCGATCTGGATTACAGCGTTATTGACGAACTGCCGCCGGGGCGCAAACCCATTACCACGGCCCACCGGTTTGAATATGACCGAACCAAAGTACTGGAATTTATAAAATCGGAAATTGCCAAAGGCCGGCAGGCATATATTATTTTTCCGCTGATAGAAGAATCCGCAAAAATGGATTTTGAAAACCTGATGCGGGGCTATGAAAATGTAAAAGCATTTTTTCCGGAACCCGGGTACTGGATAAGCATGGTGCACGGGCAGCAAAAAACAGGTGTCAAAAACACCAATATGGATCGGTTTGTAAAAGGCGATACGCAAATAATGGTGGCCACAACCGTAATAGAAGTGGGCGTTAATGTTCCCAACGCATCGGTGATGGTGATTGAAAGCGCAGAAAAATTTGGCCTGTCGCAACTGCACCAGCTGCGCGGCAGGGTAGGCCGGGGCGCCGAACAGAGTTTTTGCATCTTATTAACAGGCCTTCAACCAACCAAAGTGGCACGGGAACGTATAAAGGTAATGTGTTCCACCAATGATGGTTTTAAGATTGCGGAGAAGGACCTGGAGCTAAGGGGCCCGGGAGATATTGAAGGCATAAGGCAAAGCGGGGTGTTGAATTTTAAATTGGCCAGCATTGTGGCAGACCGGCAATTGCTGCAGGTTTCAAAAGAAATGGTGGAACGGATGCTGGACCAGGATCCGGATTTGATCTCGGCTGAAAATTTGCAGTTAAAAGATTTCCTCCAATCAGTAAAAGGCAAAACGGCCTGGAGCAAAATCTCCTGATCAGGTACCGGAATTAAACGTTTATTAAACTGTAAAATTACAGACAGAAGAATGCATAATTACGATGGTATCTTAGCGGAGAAATAATAACATTTACAGGTGATTGACGTTTAAAAATGGTAAATTAGAGTACTTTGAAGACACAAAAGAAAATATTCCTGTTACTATCCTGCCTTATAACGATGCGACTTGCTGCCCAGCAAAGTAATTTTGATTTTGTAGAGAACAAAGGCCAGTGGAACAGCCAGGTAAAATTTATGGGCGATGTGCCGGTGGGTTCCTTCTACCTCGAGAAAAAAGGCTTCACCGTTTTACTAAACAGCCAGGAAGACCTAAAAAAAATGCGTGAGCTTGTACATGGTTCTGGCATCGCAGGCGGTACTGCAAACAATCCCGGCGGCGGCCCCACACATGCAGACAATTTAACCAGCAGCAATTTACGAACTACCGCCACAGGCACAACAGCACCCGCTAATATCAGCTCCATTCCTTTGCATGCACATGCTTACAAAGTAAGTTTCGAAGGCGCCAGTGAAGATGTAATGGTGGTTCCCGAAAAAGCACAGGCTTATTATAACAATTATTTTTTAGGAGACGATCCTTCCAAATGGGCCAGCGGCTGCAAAATCTATAAAGGCGTTACCTACCGGAATATGTATCCGGGTATTGATGTCCGTTATTATTCAGAAAACGGTTCATTGAAATATGATATCGTGGTTAGCCCCGGCGCCAATCCCAATAACATTGAAATGAAATATGAGGGTGCAGATAAACTCAGCATTAAAAACAACCAGCTGTATGTAAAAACTTCTGTGGGAGAGGTAAAGGAACTGGAACCTTACAGTTACCAGTTTGATAAAGTGAATGGCAAAACAGGAGTCAGCTGCAAATATGAAATCGTCAACAACAATACAGTCAGGTTCAAAATAAAATCGTATTCAAAATCGCAGACCCTGATCATTGATCCCACGGTTATCTTTTCTTCATTTAGTGGAAGTACCACCGATAACTGGGGCTTTACTGCAACGCCCGGCCCCGATGGCAGTCTTTTTGGTGGTGGCATTGTGGATGGAAACGGCTACCCGGTTACAGCAGGCGCCGTTCAGCCCACTGCCGGCGGATCGCACTGGGACATTGGTTTAACAAGGTTTAGCCCGGATGGAACATCAAGAATGTACAGTACTTTCCTGGGGGGCAATGGCGACGATTTTCCGCTTAGTATGATTTCAGATCCGCAGGGCAACCTGGTTTTAATGGGACGTACTTATTCCACCAATTTTCCCGGTAAAAAAGTGCTGGCCGGTAATGGCGCAAGTGGTACCGGAGCAGACCTGGTAGCGGTAAAACTGAATGCTACGGGTACAGCGCTTATTGGTGCCATGCGCATTGGCGGTAGTGGCCTCGATGCTGCCAATATTGAAGACCAGCGTGTGGCCGCAGCAAGAAGAATACGCACCGTCCGGTTTTATGGCGATGATTCAAGGGGCGAAGTGATCCTCGATAAATCCAACAATATCTATATCGCCACCCAAACCCAATCGGCCGATTTTCCGATGGTGAATGCCATGCAGGGAACCATTGCCGGCAACCAGGACGGCGTCATTTTAAAGATTGATCCTACCTGCAACAATATTATTTTCAGTACCTACCTGGGTGGCGACGGTGATGATGGGGTTTTTGTAATGGACATCAGCCCCACTACCGGCAATCTGTATGTGGCAGGTACCACCAACAGCACCAATTTTCCCGGCCCCAAAGCGGGCGTCAAACAACCTGCACTAAACGCCGTGGCCAATGCACAGAATCCGCCACCCGATGGTTTTATTTCGGAAATTGCGAATGACGGCAGCCAGATTCTTGCAACCACTTACCTGGGTACACCCAGTTACGATGCTATTTATGGAATAAAATTCGATAAGCTGGGATTTCCCTATGTAATGGGCATTACCGAGGGAACCTGGCCCGTATTCAATGCTACCTACAGCATTGCCAATTCAAAGCAGTTTATTGTAAAGTTTAAAAAAGATTTGTCCGATTATATTTATTCCACCGTATTTGGTAGCAGCAATGCCGCCAATCCCAATATATCACCGGTGGCTTTCCTGGTAGATCGCTGCGAGAATGTATACGTTTCTGGCTGGGGCGGTTCCCCGTTTGTACAAGGTGATGTATTTGGCCAGGCAGGAACAGCGGGAATGCCCATCAGCGGCAATGCTTTTAAAAATTTCACAGACAATAAAGACTTTTATTTTATTGTAATCCGGAAAGATGCGGCTTCTTTGTTGTACGGAACATTTTTTGGGCAGGGGGGTAATGGGCCCAGCGGTTTTGGTGAACATGTAGATGGAGGAACCAGCCGCTATGATCAGCAGGGTGTTATTTACCAGGCCATCTGCGCCAATTGCGAAGGCAACCGGAATCCTGGCGGTGCACCCAACCCGCCTTACCCTACCACTCCGAATGTGGTTGGGCCACGCAACGGCGCTGGCGACAATGGTTGTAACCTGGGCGTCGTAAAAATCGCCTTCAATTTTGCGGGTGTGGGCGCCGGTGTTAAGGCTTTTATCAGTGGTGTTTTTGATACCGCAGGTTGTGTACCATTAACGGTTGAGTTTAAAGACACCATTAGAAATGCCACTAGTTATGAATGGAGTTTTGGCGATGGCAGCCCAACGGTATCAACCAAAAATTTTGACATTCAGCATACATACAACAATGTGGGCGATTATAAAGTGATGCTGGTGGGCATCGATTCTACTACCTGCAATATCCGCGATACGGTTTATACCACTATCCGTGTTAGAAACAACCAGGCATTCCTGAGCTTTAAGGCGGCCAAGTTGCAGCCCTGCCAATCACTCTCGTACCAGTTTACCAATACGTCTACCTACGCACCTACGGCACCGCCGTTTAAAAACCAGTCTTTTACCTGGGACTTTGGCGATGGCACTCCGCCTGTTGTTTCCGGGCCAGCCGATATAACGCATAACTACGCTGCTCCGGGTTCCTACAGTGTACACCTCACATTGACGGATACCAATTATTGCAATGCACCTGAAACGGATACGCTTTTATTGCGGGTTGCACCCCTGGTGAAAGCACAGTTTACCACTTCCCCGCTGGGCTGTATACCAGATGATGCAGTGTTTAACAATACATCACTGGCGGGTACTGACTTTATCTGGGATTTTGGCGATGGCAGCAGCTCTACCAATGCAGGCGCGGTGGTAACACATACTTATACCATTGCTGGAAACTATACCGTTAAGCTGGTAGCCATTGATACTTCTACCTGTAATAAGATAGATTCTACCACACTTACCATCACCATGTCGGATAAACCAAAAGCATCCTTTACTTATACACCGGTTACACCACAGGAGAATGTGCCCTACACATTTACCAATACGTCTTCTCCGGATGCAGTAAGGTTTAAATGGCTTTTTGGCGATGGCGATACCCTGCAAACAACCAGCCGTGCAAACATCGATCACCAATACAATACCAGTGGCACATTCAGGGCCCTGCTGGTTGCATACAATGCAGCCGGCTGCGCCGATACTGCCAAAGCAGATATTGTCGTAATCATCGTGCCAAGGCTGGATGTGCCGAATGCATTCACGCCGGCACAAAATTCTGTAAACAGCATTGTATATGTGAGGGGCTTTGGTATCGGCAGAATGCAATGGCGCATCTACAACAGGTATGGCAATCTTGTATTTGAAAGCAACAGCCAGTCTGCCGGATGGGATGGAAAATTCAAAGGTACCATACAGCCCATGGACGTGTATGCGTATACGCTGGAAGTTGAATTTACCGACGGTAGCAGGGCAACTAAAAAAGGAGATATTACGTTACTTAGGTAACAATAGCGGCGTCAACAATTGGCTGAGCCTGTTGTTATGATAAATTTCGGGAAACATAAAGTTTAAACAATGCGAGAGAAAAGCCGGCAGCAGATAACTATTGTTTCTTTGGCTAAGGATGGCGGAACCAAATTTCCTCATCAAAAGGCAAAGTGTTGCCCGGTGAATATGGGTGCCTCTTACAGAAAATGGGTGCTAACTGGTCTGCTGTTGTTTGCTGCATTCTTTTCATTTGCCCAGGATCTGCATTTCTCACAATTTTTTAACTCACCGCTTACTACAAATCCTGCCAATACCGGTTTTATTCCTGATGCAGACTACCGGATTGGTGCCAATTACCGAAGCCAATGGGTAAGTGTGCTGGGTGCTCCTTACAAGACCATGAGTATATGGGGCGATGCGCAGGTGTTACGCGATCGCTTTGACAATGGCTGGCTGGGAGTCGGCGGCGTTATTTTAAGAGATGTGGCTGGCAGCGGCAATTTAACGTCTACCAAAGTGTATGGTTCGCTGGCCTATCACCAGCAGATTGGCCTGGGAAGCCTGGTAACAGCAGGCTTTAATGTGGGCTGGGCCAACAAAAGAGTAGACCCCTCACAGCTGAAATTTCCGGACCAGTTTAACAAAGCCACTGGTTTTTTTGATGCCGGTGTTCCTTCCACAGTAGCATTTAACAGTACTTCTATCAATTACCTCGATGTGCAGGCCGGATTGAATTATGCCTATTTTCCAACGGATAAAATATATGTGAACGGTGGTTTCTCTGTGCACCATTTAAACAAACCCAAAGAAAGTTTTTTTGAAACATCTGCAGGATACGACAACCGCCTTGCGCCCCGCTATATTGGTTTTTTGAACGGTAGTTTTAAGGTAAATGATATGGTGATAGTAAACCCCATGGCCTACTACACCAACCAGGCAGGCGCCAGTGAGGCGGTGGCCGGGTTAAATGCCAATTATAATCTTAGCGGCGATGGCGAAATACAGGTATCCGGCGGTTTGTATTACCGCGTAAAAGATGCTTTTATTCCGATGCTGGGTTTTCAATGGAAAATGTTGCACATTACCTTCACCTACGATGTTACCACGTCCACACTCAGCAACTATAACAATGCAAGGGGCGCCATTGAATTCTCCATTGTAAACCAGGGCTTCTACGGCCAGGGTGGTGGAAACCTGCGGCAATCGCTCTGTCCCAGCTTTAAAAACTAGAGTTCCGAAAGCCGGCAGCCGGTTACTTTCAGCTGAAGGGTTGTACTGCCATTCCATTCATTCTCATCAAGGGTAAACACCAGGTCCAGCGGCTGTTTTGATTGCAGCAGCGGAAACTTGTCTGCCATACCAAAACCAATGCCGCTCATCACCATATTGTTTTGCTGCAAAGAAAATTTAACATGGTCTTCCTTTACAATTCTGGACCATCCGTTGTCTGTGACTTTGCGCACTAAAAAAACGGGCCGCATGTTTTCGGGGCCAAAAGGTTCCATTTGCGAAATGATTTTGTAAAATGCGGGTGTGAGATCTGAAAAGTTTACTTCGGCATCAATAATAAGTTCCGGAATTAAAAGATGATCGGGAATGGTGGCTGCCACCACTTCTTCAAACTTCCGGGAGAAGGGTTCAACCGATTCAGGCAGGAGCGTCATGCCGGCGGCAGCAAAATGACCACCATAGCCAAGCAAGTGCTCGCGGCACGCATAAATGGCTTCATACAAATTAAACCCTGGCACGCTGCGGGCACTGCCGGCTACCACATCGCCACTCTTAGTAAGAACTACCGTAGGCCGGTAATATTTTTCTATTAAACGCGATGCCACAATACCCACTACACCTTTGTGCCAGTGCGGTTGAAACACAACGGTTGATTTTCTGTTTACCAGGCTGGCATCGTTTTCTATAATGGCTAGTGCTTCTTCTGTGATGTTGCTGTCGGCCTCTTTGCGATCTGTATTGTCACTGTGCAGCATAGCCGCATATTCCAGCGCTTTTTTTTCATCTTTTTCAATAAACAACTGTACGGCTTTCCTGGCATCATCCATCCGGCCGGCCGCGTTTACCCGGGGGGCAATTACAAATACCAGGTTGGTAATGTGCAAGGGGGCTTTTTTCATCCCGCTCAGCTCAATCAGGGCCCTGATGCCGGTACTGGGATCTTCGTTTACTTTTTTTACGCCAAAATAAGCGAGTATGCGGTTTTCGCCCGTAACCGGAACAATATCGGCGGCAATGGCGGTGGCTACCAAATCAAGATAGCAGAAATAATCTTCGGGGGGTAAGCCGCATTCCTGCGCCAGTGCAGTAATTAATTTAAAACCTACACCGCAACCGCACAATTCTTTGTAAGGATAACCGCAATCGGTTTGTTTGGGATTGAGGATGGCGACCGCCGGCGGCAGTTCTTTTTCGGGCAGGTGATGGTCACAAACAATGAAGTCGATGCCCAGCTCCATCGCATATTGAATCAGGCCGGTTGATTTAATTCCGCAGTCGAGCGAAACAATCAGCGAGAACCCGTTTTCTTTGGCAAAATCAATCCCCATTTTTGAAACGCCATAGCCTTCGCGGTAGCGGTGGGGGATATAGAAACCGGTCAGCGCAGGTTCATAAATTTTTTGCAGAAACTGGTACATGCAGGCAACGGCGGTAGTGCCATCCACATCATAATCTCCAAAAACCAGTATTTTTTCTTTTTTACGGGAGGCTTCAAATATACGATTCACGGCTTTGCGCATATCCTTCATCAGCCAGGGATCGTGCAGCCCGTCCAGCTGCGGCCTGAAATATTCTTTTGCTTTGTCAAATGTGCTGATGCCTCTTTGTACCAGTATTTTGCAGATAACAGGGCTTATGTTCAGCGACTGCTGCAATTCCTTTACCAGGGTTTCAGGGGCGTTGAGGAGGTTCCATCTTTTATGCACAGGGGGCAAGGTTTATCGGTTTGCATTAATATTTCCGGTCTGTGGTATACCGTACCAGTTCTTCAAGCGTGCGGCGTACTTCGGAGTCATCAAATTCGTACAAAAGCTGCAAAGCTTTGTCACGGTATTCTTCCATTTTTTGCTGGCTGTAAGCGATACCGCCGCTTTTTTTCACCACTTCAATTACCTCGTTAACTTTTTCTTTCCGGCGGTTTTCGTTTTTGATAATATAGATCAGGTTTTTCCGGAGGGCGGGGCTGCAGTTGTTCAGTGTGTAAATTATCGGCAGGGTTAATTTTTTTTCTTTGATATCATTGCCCGTGGGTTTTCCTACGTCTTCATTGCCATAATCAAAAAGATCGTCTTTAATCTGAAAGGCGATGCCCACCCATTCGCCAAATTGTTTCATTTTGGCAGCCGCCAGCTGATCCTGGGAAGTGGAATAGGCGCCGGCCGCGCAGGACGAGGCCAGCAGGGAAGCGGTTTTATTGGTTATGATTTCAAAATAAGTAGCTTCCTGCAGGTTAAGATTGCGGGCTTTTTCAATCTGTAATAATTCGCCCTCGCTCATCTGCTTTACGGCATTGGAAAGGATTTTAAGGGTCTCAAAGTCATCATTATCAAGGGAAAGCAAAAGCCCTTTTGACAGCAGGTAATCACCCACTAAAACCGCAATCTTGTTTTTCCAGAGTGCATTGATGGAGAAAAAGCCCCTTCTCTCGTAAGATTCGTCTACTACGTCGTCGTGTACCAGGGTGGCAGTATGCAGGAGTTCAACCAGGGAGGCGGCCCGGTAGGTTTTGTCGTTTATTTCGCCTGTTAGTTTGGCCGACAAAAGCACAAACATGGGCCTGAGCTGCTTGCCCTTGCGCTTTACAATGTACCGCATAATGGTATCCAGCAGGGAAACATGGCTTTTAACGGAGTCTTTGAACACTTTTTCAAAGATTTCCAGTTCTTTGGCTATAACAGGTGGAGGAAATTTCATGGTATTAGTAGGGGCAAATTACAATATTCGGTGTTTAAAAGCAGATTGTGCAACTTATTTGGCTATCGGATTGTCTCAAAACTATGAAATGCAACAACATGCATACAAATCATTTACGAAAAAAATTTGGTATATTTTAACTAAATGATATTTTTGCACGGGAATGGGAATTTGTATTCGTATTAAATCTTCATAAAAATCAGTTATGGCAAGCAAAAAGAATGTTTTTTTATCCGGCATATTATGCCTTCTTGCGTCGGCTTCGTTTGCGCAGGCGCAAACAGGGTATGATGTCAAGGATTCTTCTCTGATACCAGCCTCAAGACAGCCTCAGCACAATGAATTCCTGAACAATGCTTATCCTTTTCCGGCCAAGCCCCGCAACCAGTGGGAAATTGGTATTAAAGGCGGAATTTCAAGCGTAGCGGGTGATGTGCGTTCAGTTTTTCCAACAGGTGGTTTCGGATTGCACGTTCGTAAGGCGCTCGGATATGTGTTTTCTTTGCGTGCTGAATATACCTGGAACCGTGCAAGGGGTTTGAATTTCAGTGCTTCTGAAGGATATTCCAGGAACCCGGCATGGGCATCTTATAACCCATTGACTGATAAAGTTTTTTACAATTACAAAACAACTATACAAGACCTTAGTATCCAGGGCGTTGTAACATTGAACAACGTTCGGTTCCACAAGGCCAAAACTGGATTTAACTTATATGCATTTGGTGGTATTGGCGGTACAATCTATGATACCTGGGTAAATGCAAAAGACGCTGCAGGCCATGCTTACAATGCTGGTGGTAGCTTTAACTTTAATACGGTTGCGTCCGGCACTTATTCAAACCGCAAAGACGTTAAGAAAATCCTGAAACAGGGAATGGATAAGTCTTATGAAACGCATGCTGAAATAGATCCTTTGCAACCGAAATTGTTTGGCAAGTCTTTCAAACCTTCATTCCAGATTGGTGTAGGTATGGCTTTCAAACTCTCAAATAAATTTAACCTGGCCATTGAAGAAAGGTTTACAGCTGTTAAAACCGACTTGTTGGATGGTCAGCAATGGCAGGAAAATACCTATTTGCCCAATGTTAACCCCGGTACCAACGTTCCCGCTCAAACAAGGGATTTCGATTCTTACAACTTCTTTTCTGTGGGCCTGAACTATAACCTGGGTAAAAAAGCTGTTGAACCTTTATGGTGGGCAAATCCGCTGGATTATGCTTACAACGAAATCAACGCTCCCCGTCACATGAAACTGCCAAAACCAATTTTGGATGATGCAGATGGCGATGGTGTAACTGACCAATTTGACCACGAACCTAACACACCTGCAGGTTGTCCTGTTGATTCTCATGGTGTTAGCAAAGATACAGATGGTGATGGCGTACCTGATTGCAAAGACAAGGAATTGATTACCCCTACTCAATGCCAGCCAGTAGATGCTGATGGTGTTGGTAAATGTCCTCCTCCTGCTTGTTGCGTAGAAAATGCAGCCAGAATTGATAGCCTGATGAAATACGGTGTGAAAGGCCAGGGTTGTGGTATCGGCGATTTGCCAAGTGTTTCATTTGCAGAAGGTTCTGTAGCATTAAGCAAAGACGCTAAAGCCGTTTTGGCAAGTGTGGCAGAAAAAATGCGCAATAATGCAAATTGCAAAGTAGCCGTAAGCGGTTATGGCGAAAGCAGCAAAAAAGCACAGCAGCTGAGCTGGGATAGGGTAAATGCAGTTATTAAGTACCTGGTAGAAAAAGAAGGTATCAGCGAAGACCGCTTTATCTTTAAATTCGGCCTGGGCGAAGGTGACAGCAACACCATTGATTTGAAAGATGGTACCGGTGAAGAAGGTCCAAACACAGTTCCTGCTCCTCACCCGAACCTGAGAAAAAAGAAATAACCTGATTTTTGCTCAATAACTATAAAAACCCTCCATTTCCGGAGGGTTTTTATATTATCCTTAACGACATGCTTTTGGAAGGATGATATTTTCCTTTCATTTTTGCCCAAAACTATTAACTTTGCCCACCTTTATGAGGATTATCGCAGCGCTGATTATTATCAGTTTTACATTTACGGCATGTTCAGGTTTCAATAAAGTACAGAAAAGCAAAGATTACGAGTATAAATTGAAAATGGCTGATCAGTATTACGAAAAGAAGAAGTACAATTTTGCACAGCAATTGTACGAAGAGCTCTTTCCCATATACAAAGGAACCGATCGGTTTGAAGACCTGTATTATAAATACGCTTATTGTACTTACAACCTGAGGGATTATTTAAGTGCGGAAAATCTCTTCAAATCATTTGTGGAGGTATTTCCAAACAGCAAGCATTCTGAAGAAATGGATTACATGCGGGCTTATACTTATTATAAGCAATCACCCAAGGTAGAACTGGACCAGACCAATACAACCAAGACAATGGGGTTTATGCAGACCTTTATTAATACGCACCCCGGTTCTGCAAAAAACAAAGAAGCTACAGAAATTATCGATAAGTGCCGTGCTAAAATGGAGCTGAAGGAACTGAAAAGTGCAGAGTTGTATTATAACCTGGGACATTTTAAAGCATCGGCCATTGCGTATACCAACCTGATGAATAATTTTCCTGATTCAGACAAAAGCGATCAGTATAAATTGCAAATCATAAAATCGTATTTCGAATACGCCAACCTGAGTATAGACGACAAAAAGGAAGAACGGTACGACAAGGTCATTAATGAATACCATGATTTTGCTGACCGCTATCCCGACAGTAAATTACTGAAAGAAGCAGAAAGGTATTTTACCTTATCACAAACTAATATTAAAAACCTGAAAAATGAGCAGATTAAGAAGGCAGCTTAGTTCAAGCACCAGCAATGTGGTGGAAACTAAAAATCTTACAGATATTAAAGCGAAAACAGGTAACCTGTACGAATCAATTGCAATTGTTGCCAAAAGGGCCAACCAGATTAATATTACACTGAAGGAAGAACTCCACAATAAGCTGGAGGAGTTTGCGAGTCATACAGACAGCCTGGAAGAAATTCACGAAAATAAAGAGCAGATTGAAATCTCCAAAGCGTATGAGCGTATGCCCAATCCTGCTTTGCTGGCTACCCAGGAATTTATGGAAGACAAAATCTACCACCGCAAAAATGAAGACAACCTGTTTAGTTAGTCTTTACCAATAAAAGTTTATAAGCGACAGGCCTTGCTGCCATGTCGCTTTTTTTGTTTTTGGCTGTTTGGCAATACCCGCAGCACAAAGAAAAAACATAATTTTAGGTATGTTTCAGAACAAAAAAATACTGGTGGGTATTTCGGGCAGTATTGCTGCCTACAAAAGCATTTTACTGGTAAGAGAACTGGTAAAAGCGGGTGCTGAAGTAAAAGTGGTAATGACGCCTGCTGCCAGGGATTTCGTCTCCCCGCTCACCCTATCTACACTTTCGAAAAACCCGGTAATGGTTGATTTATTTGCCGGTGACGCCTGGTCTAACCATGTAATGCTGGGACGCTGGGCCGACCTGTTTGTAATCGCCCCCCTGAGCTGCAATACCATCGCCAAAATGGCCCATGGCTTTTGCGACAATCTTTTACTGGCCACCTATCTTTCTGCCACCTGCCCCGTAGCTGTTGCACCTGCTATGGACGAAGACATGTGGCACCACACCGCCACAAAAGCCAACCTGGCTACGCTTGCGGCCCACGGCGTAACAGTTATACCCGTAGAAAAGGGCGAGCTGGCAAGCGGCCTGTACGGCGAAGGCCGCATGGCAGAACCTGCCGCTATTCTTTCCTTTCTGGCGGAGCGTTTTTTTTTGCCGGGTGACCTCTCCGGCAAGAACGTTTTGATTTCGGCCGGCCCCACTTATGAGCCGCTTGACCCGGTTAGGTTCATTGGCAATCATTCTTCCGGCAAAATGGGTATTGCAATTGCAGAAGAGATGGCCGCACGCGGCGCAAACGTAAACCTGGTGCTGGGTCCTTCGGCACTTTCCCCGCAACACAAAAACATTGCCGTTTGCAAAGTGGAAACCGCTGCCGAGATGTACCAGCAATGTTTGGCCCTTTTTGAAAATGCACACGCCGCTGTGATGAGTGCCGCAGTAGCCGATTATAAACCTGCCAGCCAGGCAAAAGAAAAAATAAAAAAAACTGGTGAAGGCATCACCCTTGAACTGGTAAAAACTGCCGACATCCTGCAGGCGCTGGGAGAACGAAAGAAAAACGGCCAGGTATTGGT
>Ga0075026_100000746_pt1 | contig 13521 bp, 10 predicted proteins | sample Str012_2_FD_71392 | JGI IMG/M metagenome (GOLD analysis project Ga0075026, IMG submission 71392) | Freshwater sediment microbial communities in response to fracking from Pennsylvania, USA - Straight Creek_MetaG_SC_2012 | ecosystem: Environmental > Aquatic > Freshwater > Creek > Sediment...
ACCAGCAGTGCGCCCAATGGTTTCCACAGAAGAAGAACGCACGGCATTCCTTGAGGCACTCGAGGAGTCGCTGCGCCCGCTTATGCGCGTCGTTTTTGAATACGGCGCGAGCTACCAGGATCTTGCGGATGTCATGAGGGGAGTGTTCGTGAGCGAATTGCGCTCGCGCCTTGAACGCCAAGGGCGATCCACATCTGAATCAAGACTTGGACTGATGACAGGGGTAACCAAAAAAGAAGTGGAAACGTTACTGGCCGCTCGAGAGATTCGAGCTCAGCAGCGGGCCTTGGCTAACAAGCGATCCGAACAACTTGGCCAGCTACTTACTATTTGGCATGACGACTCGCGTTTCTCCACACCTTATGGGGCGCCACTTGAGCTTTCATTGAAACCTGAGGGAACCTTTCGCACATTCGATCAGCTTATTAATGAATCCAGAATAGAGCTCGATAAGGCAACGATTATTCAGAACTTGGTCCAGGCGGGCTGCGTTGAGGTGCACGGAAATAGGTTTGTTAGATGCGTTAGTCGGAGCCTGATTTCCGCGAACGCCGATATAACTCAGATTGCTTACCTGGGCCGAACTTCAGCGGCATTGAACTCCACTCTTGTGCACAACTTGCTTAGCGAAGATTCGGAAGTCTCCTTCTTCGAGCGAACGCTGGTGCCGGGTTTTCCAATGTCAGAGATGGGCCGATTTCAGCTGCAATCTCAACTAAAGATCGAGGGCGCTGATTTCGTAACCGAACTTGATAGATGGGTCTCGGGTGCCGCACCAGATATTACCGACGAAAAGAATGGCAAACATTGCGGCGTGACGATGTTCTTTTTTGAAGACAGCAAGGCACCAGTTGTAACTGCAAGTTAGTGATGGTTCGAGGTAGTAGCGTCGATTCGCATCACTTCGGAGACAGGGGAAAATAAAATGAAAAGCCGAGCGATTTTGACCTTCATTGCAGGCGCTGTCGCGACTGTTAGTTTGCATTCCGCTTATGCCCGGGAAAACCTCGGACTAGTGTTAAAAGGCCCCGTCGAGTCCGTAGACCCTATCTCTAAAACGGTTACCGTCCTTGGGCAGCGTATCTCAGTCTTTGGCGCGACGAACCTGTCAGTTGGCTCAGTCGTAAATGTTTACGGACGCTTGGAGGCGACGGGCCGAATTTCCGATGTCGCTGTTGAGGATTTGGCGTACTTTGCGTCTGGCGCAGACTCGCTATATCTCAAGGGCGTGGTGACCGCGGTATCCCAACAAGTTGGACACCTGCGCATTGGCGCAACTGACGTGGACTACACCGCCTTACTAGCGTCGTCGAATTTTCGCGTTCCGGCGGCTGGCGACGTAGCAGAGTTTAGCGGGACTGCTCCGAAGACGGGTGGCGTCTTTTTGGCAGCGGCCGTGATAGGCACAGGTCAAATTGAGGCAGTGATTGGTACCGGGGCACAGGCAGTCATTGGCACGGGCACCCAGACACAGGCAGTGATTGGTACCGGGGCACAGGCAGTCATTGGCACGGGCACTCAGACACAGGCAGTGATTGGTACCGGGGCACAGGCAGTCATTGGCACGGGCACTCAGACACAGGCAGTGATTGGTACCGGGGCACAGGCAGTCATTGGCACGGGCGCTCAGACACAGGCAGTGATTGGTACCGGGGCACAGGCAGTCATTGGCACGGGCACCCAGACACAGGCGGTGATTGGTACCGGGGTATAGTCAGCCATCGGCACGGGCATTGCCCAAGCAGTTATTGGTAGAGACCACGAGATGCAGGCGGTCATTGGCACTGTCCATACGTAGTTGGCGGTTGCTGCCAGAGCAAATTTAGGACAATGGCGTCATCTCGCTAAGCTGGCCACGCGTTGGCGCCAAATCGGCTGCCGGCGCACTATAAGTCTTGCATCGATGTGCTGGCGAAATCCTTCGTCACTGACAAGTTTGCCAGACTGTTGTTGGTGTGTGCACTTGACCTTCAAGCACGCGAAGTCCCACCGAAAGTACTACCTCTCTCGATCAGCAAATTGATTGAGGACCATTCGCTGCTGCAATATGCGGAATCGAGTTAATACAGCATAGCCGCCTCAGTTCTTTTCGATTGGCGGTGCCCGTATTTGATTCGAAGATCCAAGGCAGCAAGCAACTTCCAAATGCTGCGCTGTAAGCAAACTCCCACAAACCAACATCCCAAGCAATTGAAAATCAAGGAACAAGCACAGCTTGTGGGCAAGATAAGGAATACGGGTTTACCCTGCAAGTTGTAACGCCCAACAATAACGGTAAAGGGTGATAGTACGCTCCAACTGCACGATTTATTTGCAGGTGGGTTGTAGCAGTAGTTGCCGAAGGACAAAATCATGCAACCGAAGACAAATTCACGATCAATCGGCGCGCGCGGCTCAAAAGTGGACTATGTCGAGGAACTACTCGCACCACTTATGACTTTCCTTACACGATCCGGACTTACGGAGCCGCAAATTCTTTCACAGTGCAGCGCGGCCATTCGCCGCGGACGCAAAAATCGGTCGGGACCAAAAGTCGCACGAATTGGTTTGGCACACGATAGTTCGATATTTGTTGCACGTTGGCTGCGCGACCCGACCTATCTAAATCGCGCGGGAAGGCCAGGCGATCTAGCACTTCGTGGTCCTGGCAGCCTTTCATCGTTGCTTTCCGACTGCGGAATAGACACTCCGTTAGATTCGGCCCTGGCGCTTCTTTTAAAATATGGAACGGTGCGCAAGACCGCCAACGGAAAATGCCGATTGGTAAAAAGGTACATGAACTACGCGATTCCAGGACTGCTGCCATTTGAACCAAACATGCAATTCATGACAGATGCCATTCGAGCGACTACTAGAGGCCTGGGCCTTAGTCGTCCGCAACCCCGGGTGTTTTGCAAGTGGGCGGACAATGTCGGCATTCCAATACGCTTTGAGGGCGAATTCTCCCGATTTGCGGAGCGGCGCGGTCTAGCCTTTCTGTATGAAATAAATGACTGGCTAGACGAGCATTGCCATCTTCCGCTGCAGAACTATCCCAGGTCCAGGAAGGTGACGCGGCTTGGCATGGGCCTCTTTGGAATTCGGTCTAGTAGAGTTTAGGTAAAGGCAACTGCGCCCTTGATTTCGTGCTTAAAGGTGCGCGGATAGATATCGTGAATATAAAAACCCGCAAGCCACTTCCAATGCGCACTCGAGAATTAACTTCGATTGCCGAGGCATTGGTTCCAATTGCACAACTTTGTTTGCAAACAGGCAAAGGTGCGGGCGAAATGATATTAGCGGCGAAGCTTGCGTGCATTGAAGTCGCCGCACAAAACGCCGTGTTGGCGGACCGATTAAATCATTCACAAATTTCTGCAATTACAGGTCTGACTAGACGGGAAGTAAAGGCCTTGTCGGGACTTGGGGAGTTGAATACCGCCTATCCGGTAGGGCGCACAAAAAAACAGAGAATTGATCGCGTTCTAACTGGTTGGACTACAGATCCGGAATTTCTCAATCGCAATGGGGAGCCCTTGACGCTGACTCTAAAGCCCGTAGATGCCACATTTCGCACATTGGTTCGCGAGTACGCGGGAGACGTTACTCCAATGTCTGTATTGAGGGAGCTACAAAGAGTTGGGGCCGTTCATCGAACAACCGACGATAGAGTGCGGCTCAGGAAGAGCCATATTCGAGCTAAGGGATTCTCACCGGACATCGTCGCGGATATTGCCCAACATTTAAGAGATCTTGGTACTACTCTCGTCGGGAACGTAGGGTCTGCAGATAACCCGGTGTACGCTGCTTTTCAGAGCGTGCAGGCGCTGTCTCCAGACGAGGCGGCGCTATTTCAGGCGACGTTTTCGGAACGCATGGCATCGTTGCTCGATAGCGTATCTATTTGGATGAGAAGCCAGGCCAGAATCAAAAAGACGAATGTTCGGGAGGCCGTACATAGGTCGATAGACGTAGGTATAGGTGTTTACTTGGTTAGGAGGACCAGACTAAGTACGAAATCGGCGCGCAAGGCAAAAACAGGATGATCGAGGCGCTAGTTCGTTTGTTCGGCGGCTATTTTGGCAACTACCCCTCCCTCAGTGCCCGCCTCAATATCTTCCCAACATTCGTCTTCGGCAGTTCGCTCCTGAAATATATGTGGCGCGGCATTTTGTAGCCGGTCAGGTACTTGTGGCAGTGGGCCATTATGTCCTCGGCTGTGAGCGCCGGTTCCTTCTTGACGACATACAGTGCGACCACTTCGCCTGAGCGCTCGTCGGATGCGGCGACCGCGGCGACCTCGGCAATGCCGGGCAGCTGAGCCACGACATCCTCTACTTCGTTCGGGAACACCTTGAATCCCGAGACGATGATCATGTCCTTCTTGCGGTCTTCGATGAACACATAGCCAAGCTGGTCCATGCGACCGACATCGCCAGTACGCAGCCAGCCGTCGGGCAGCATGACCATGGCGGTTTCGTCGGGGCGCTGCCAGTAGCCGCGCATGACCTGTGGGCCACGCAGGCAGATCTCGCCCGATTCACCGATCGGCAGTTCGGCGCCGTCATCGTCGCGGATAGTCAGGTCGGTTGATGGCAGGGGCAGACCGATGGCGCCGGTGAATTTCACACCGACCAGTGGATTTACGCAGCCAGCGGGTGACGCTTCAGTCAGGCCCCAGCCCTGGGTGACGACACAGCCGGTCACCTGTTGCCAGCGCTCGGCCACAGCACGTTGCATGGCCATGCCACCGCCCACGGTGGCCACCAGCCTGGAGAAATCGACCGTAGCGAAGCTCGGAGTATTCATCAGCGCGTTAAACAGGGTGTTCACGCCCATGAAGAACATCGGTGGGTTGTGCCGCAGCTCTTTCACAAAGCCGGGGAAGTCACGTGGATTGGCGATCAGCAGGCCATTGCCGCCAATCGAGGTAAACAGCAGGCAGTTCGCGGTCAGCGAAAAAATATGGTACAGCGGCAGCGCGCAAACATAGGTGGTGTTGTCGAGCTCCACCTGCCGGAACCAGGCGCGGCACTGCAGAATATTGGCCACCATATTGCCGTGTGTCAGCATGGCGCCCTTGGCTACCCCGGTGGTGCCGCCGGTGTATTGCAGGTAGGCAATATCCTCGTGTCCGACCTCGACCGGCTCCGGCGTGTCGGGCGCGGTCTTCAGCAGCGCCGCCAGCGGGTAGGAGCCCGGCAGGTTCCAGGCGGGCACCTTGCGCTGTATGTGGCGCAATACGAAGTTCACCACGGCGCCTTTGGGAAAATCCAGCAGGTCGCCGACCGCGGTGACGATCACGTGCCGCACCGAGGTGCCCGGAATGGCCAGCTGTGCGACCGCGGCGAAATTCTCCAGTACCACCAGTGCCGCGGCGCCGGAGTCGCGCAGCTGGTGTTCGAGTTCCGTGGCCGTGTACAGCGGATTGGTGTTCACAATCGTGAGGCCGGCGCGCAGCGCGCCAAACATCACCACCGGATATTGGAGGATATTGGGCAGCATGATGGCGATGCGATCGCCCTTGCGCAGTCCGCGGCGTTGCAGCCACGCAGCAAAGCGCGCCGAGAGCTGGTCGAGCTCGGCATAGCTCAGGCGCTGGCCCATCTGCATGAACGCGGTGCGCCGGGCGAATTTCTCGCAGCTGCCCTCAATCAGCGCCTTGAGCGACGCGTATTCACCGGCATCGATGTCGGTCGGTGTGCCCGGCGGATATTGCTTGACCCAGAATCTGTCCATGCCGCTATCCCCCCTTGGATCGCAGTAGCGGCCGCAGGCCCGCCCAGACATTATCCAGCAGGCGCGGCTGTCCCTGCTCGTTTGGATGCAGGCCGTCGGCCTGGATCAGCCCCGGAACACCAGCCACGCCGTCCAGAAAGAACGGGACCAGTGCCACCTGGTAGTGCCGGGCCGCCTCGGCGAACAGCGCGGCAAACTTCGAGGTATAGCGTTCACCGTAGTTTGGCGGCATGCGCATGCCGAGCAGCAGCGTGCGGCGCGGCGGGCTTGCGCTCAGCGCCAGCATGGTCTCGAGGTTGGTGCGCGTCGTCTCGGGCGGCAGGCCGCGCAGGCCGTCATTGGCGCCTAGCTCGAGTATCACGATCGCCGGGTGGTGCGTGTCGAGGGCGCGGCGCAGCCGCGCCACACCACCGGTCGTGGTCTCGCCGCTGACGCTGGCGTTCACTACCTGGAAACCGTAACCTTCCCTTTGCAGCCGATCGGCGAGCAGCTTTACCCAGCCCCGCTCGACGGGCAGGCCGTAACCGGCGCTCAGGCTGTCGCCGAACACCAGGATCACCTTGGAGTCCGCGCAGCAGCCGCGCGCAGGCGTGGCGGTGGGCGCCAATGCAGTGACCACCAAACCAAGCAGGATGGCAATGACGCGTGACATGGTTCTCCAGGCCGATCGACTCACGCGGCAGGTTAGCAGCCCTGAGGGTCCACTGACCATTGTGCGGGAAGTCAGCTTCGCAGTGCATGCGCGCGAGACCGTGGCCGTGGTCGGCCCGTCGGGCGCCGGCAAATCGACGCTGCTGGCGCTGCTGGCGGGACTCGACACACCGAGCTCCGGAAAGGTGTGGCTGGCCGGACAGGACCTGACGGCTCTGGACGAGGACGGGCGTGCCAGCCTGCGGGCCGCGCGTGTCGGCTTCGTATTCCAGTCCTTCCACCTGCTGCCCGCGCTGACCGCGCTGGAAAATGTGATGCTGCCGCTGGAACTCGCGCGGCGGCGCGACGCGGCGGCTTCGGCGCAGGCGATGTTGGCGCGCGTCGGGCTCGCCGAGCGCGCGGGCCATTACCCCAGACAGCTCTCCGGCGGTGAGCAGCAACGCGTGGCCATGGCGCGCGCCGCGGTGGGTGAACCGGTGGTGCTGTTCGCCGATGAGCCCACCGGCAATCTCGACGCGGCCACCGGCGAGCGCATCATCCAGCTGTTCTTTGAACTCAACGCCGCTTCCGACACTACGCTGGTACTGGTGACGCATGATCGGGCGCTGGCCGATCTCTGCCAGCGCGTTCTGACGATGGACAGCGGCGCACTGTTCGACAGCGGCAGGCCGTCCTGAACCATGCAGCTGTTGCGCATGGCATTGCGGGCGCTGCGCCGCGAGTGGCGCTCCGGCGAACTGGCCATACTGCTGGCCGCGCTCAGCGTTGCCGTGGCGGCCCTCACCGGCGTCGGCTTTCTGGTCGATCGCATCGGGCGCGCGCTGCAAGCGCAGGCCAGCGAGGTGCTGGCCGCCGATGCGCGGCTCGAGTCAGCGGAAACCCTGGCGCCGCAATGGGCACAGCAGGCGCAGACGCTGGGGCTGCAGACCGCACGACTGACGACGCTGCTGAGCGTGGTGTTTCACGACGAGCAGTCGCAGCTCGCCAACGTCCGTGCCGCGAGCAGCGGCTACCCGCTGCGCGGCGCCCTGAAGATCGCGGCGCAGCCCTTCGCCGCGGGTGCGACCACCCATGAGCTTCCCGCCACGGGCGAGTGCTGGCCGGACTCACGGCTGGCCGCGGCGCTGGGCGCCCAGGTCGGTACCATACTGAATGTCGGCGCGCTGCCGCTGCGCGTCAGCCGCATCCTGATCTCGCGGCCGGATCAGGGCTCGGCCTTCGTGGAGTTCGCGCCTGCGCTGCTGATCAACAGCGCAGATCTGGCTGCCACCCGGCTGCTGCAGCCCGCCAGCCGCGTCGAATACGCGCTGCTGCTGGCCGGCAAGCGCCAGGCGCTGGCCGATTTTCACCGCACCTTCGAAGCGCAGCAGCGGGCCGGCGAGCGCTGGGCTGATGTCAGCGATGCCAGTCCACAGATCGGCGATGCTGCGCGGCGCGCCGGCCGGTTTCTGTCGCTGGCCAGCCTGGTGGCGGTGCTGTTGTGTGCGGTGGCCGTAGCGATGAGTGCGCGCGGCTACCTGGCGCGCCATCTTGACGCAGTGGCGTTAATGAAGACGCTGGGAGCGCGGCGCCGCTTCGTGCTGGGCGTCACAGTGCTGCAGCTGCTGCTGCTGGCGCTGGCGGCGACGCTGATCGGCGGCGCGCTGGGCTGGATGATGCAGAGTTGGCTGCTGCGGGCCTTGGCCGGCTTTTTGCGCACCGACCTGCCGCCCGCCGGATGGGCGCCGGTGCTGATCGGTCTGGTCGTTGCCGTGGCGATGCTGGCCGGGTTTGCGCTGCCCTCGCTCCTGCAGCTCACGCGGGTGCCGGCGCTGCGCGTGCTGCGCCGTGACGTCGGGCCGCCACCGGCCGCGCTGTGGCTGGCGCTGCTGCCCGCGCTGCTGGCGATCGTGGCCGTGGTCTATGGCACGCTCAATGAGTGGACCTTGAGCCTGTGGTTCGTGGCCGCGCTGGCGGTGATGATCGTGTTCCTGGCACTGGGCGGCGCGCTGCTGGTGTGGTTCGCCGGGCTCACGCGCCGCAGCGTCGCGCTGACCCTGCGCCACGGGCTGGCCAATCTGGCACGGCGGCGCGCCAGCAGTGTGGCGCAGATCGTCGCCTTCGGCCTGGGTGTCCTGCTGCTGCTGGTGCTCAGCATACTGCGGCGCGACCTGATCAATGACTGGCGTACCAGCCTGCCGCCAGGCGCGCCAAACTATTTCTTCGTCAACATTCCGGTCGAGCAGCACGAGCAGTTCCGTGCCGCATTGCTGGCGCAGGGCGCCAGCCCTGAGCGCATGCTGCCGATGGTGCGTGGCCGGCTGATCGCGATCAACGGCGCGGCGGTGCAGCGCTCCGGGCGCCGCCTTGCCGATCGCGAACAGAACCTGACCTGGTCGAATGAACTCGGCGATGACAATCGCATCATCGCCGGGCGCTGGTGGCGCGCCGAGGACGCCGCCAAGCCGCTGGTGTCCCTGGCCAGTGAGTTCCAGGAATCGCTCGGTCTGAAGCTCGGTGACCGGCTGCGCTTTGATATCGCCGGTGAATTGCTCGAAGTGAAAGTCGCGAGTTTTCGCAAGGTGCGCTGGGACAGTTTCCGGCCGAATTTCTTCATCGTCTTTCCACCCGGACTGCTCGATGGCGCGGCCGGCAGCTTCATGACCAGCGCACGTTACGAACCGCGCGCGCCCGGTGATCTGGCGGCGCTGGTGCAGCGCTTTCCCAGCGTCTCGATCTTCAACATCGGCGATCTGCTGGCGCAGGTTCGTGCGGTGATCGACAAGGCAGTGACGGCGGTGCAGAGCGTGTTCGTGTTCACGTTGCTGGCGGGCCTCGCGGTGCTGTGGGCGGCGGTGCAGGCCAGTCGCGACGAGCGACGCTATGAGACCGCGATCATGCGCGCGCTCGGCGCCGGACGCGGCATGCTGATGCGCAGCGCGCTCAGCGAGTTCGCCGCCATCGGTCTGCTGGCGGGAATGCTTAGCGCCAGCGGTGCGGCGCTGGGCGGCTACCTGCTGGCGCGGCAGCTCGACCTGCACTATCGATTCAACTGGCCAATCTGGTTTTCAGGCGTGTTCGGTACGCTGCTCGTAGTCAGCGGCAGCGGTTATCTGGCGACGCGGCCGACGCTCAATCAGTCGCCGCGCACGGTGTTGAACTGAGCGCCGGGCGGCGGCGCCGCGGCCCTTAGTGGACGATGCCGACCGTGATCCAGGCCTGCGCCACGGCCTCGCCGTGCAGGGTCATGCCCTCGAGCGCGAGCTGGTAGCTGCCCGGACCCAGGGCCGTGCTGTTCAGGTCGACGCGCACATCGCCGTTGGAGTCGCGCAGCATGTTGTGCAATATCGCGACGCGGCCCTGGTCCATGCGATCGATCGTGACGCGAAACGCCGTGAATTTCGACCACGACATGTCGATCTTCAGATCGTTCATCTGCGCGCTGCCGCCCAGCACCACGAGGTTGTGGCGCGATGGCGCGGTACGGCTGGGAATCAGGCGCACGGTGCGGGTGCTGGTCGCCGGATCGAGCGGCTGCTCGGCCATGCGCTGCTGCAGCGCGACGATCGCGGCGTCGCGCGCACTGAGGCGTGCGCTCAAAGTGGCGGTCGCGATCAGCGCGCCGACCGCGACGACCGCGGCGGCAATCAGTACCGGCAGCTGTTCCCACCATTGGCGCGGCTTGCCTTCCCACGGCAGCGCGTGACCGCCGGCTTCCAGCAGCCGCAGACCCGCATGCACGCGCGCCGGCATCCCCAGTTCATCGATCAGTTCGGGATGCTGCTGGCAGTAGCGTTCGAAATCCTGCGCGCCCTTGAGTGGCAGGCGGCCGGAAATGTAGCGTTCGGTGATCTGGTTGCGCAGGATGAATTCGCGATCCATCGGCAGCGCTGGCGGCGCGCCCGGGAGCGATCCGACAGCTGCGGGAGGAGCGACCGCACCCGGCTTGCTGGGTGGTGGTGGAATCAGCGGTGCAGTGCGCATGCGGCAGAGTATGCCAATTGGCCCAAACTAAGGGTATCGTGCGCCCATGAAGCGGTGCTCGCATGGGCGTTGGCTCACACTTTGCGGGCCGCGGTCATGGAGCGCGAACCAGGTCGCACTTTTGGTGATTCCTGCACTCAAATTGCCAGCGACGCCGTGGTTCAATGCGGGACACGATGCATGAGCGCCAAGGACGATAAATCCGACCAGAACCCGGGCGGCGTGCGTCATGACGCGCGCGGCAATGCCGTGTGGCAGTGGGCGGTGGATACCGGCAAGCATGCGATCGATTCGACTTCGCGGCTCCTGAAGCGGCTGGAGGTGCCCGGGCTCAAGCTGGAAGGTGAGAGCGACGAGAACCAGAAGTCCGACCCGTCCGGCGAGGCCGCGGCCGGCACCGCGCCAGCGAAGCCTGATCGACAGGCGGGCTACAACCCCTATGGCGCGGCCGGCAGTGCGGCGCGAGGGCGGCCCGCGGCCGCTACGAAACCTGCCGCAGGAACGACGCCGAAGCCTTCACTGTGGCAACGTCTGTTTCGGAAGCCTTGAGCGGGTCGATGTAGTCGACGCCGGCGCTGGCGAGCCAGTGGCTGGCGGCCGGTGTCGTGACGCGCTTGGCGACGCAGTGGATGCCGAGCACCCGCGCGATCTGCACGCACGCCGACAGCAGCGCGCGCGCGTAGCGGTTGTCCATCGCCGCGGCGGTCAGCTCCGGGCTGATCTTGATCATGCGCACCGCTTTGCTGCGCAGGTGTTCCAGGCCCACTTCGTTGAGCAGGAAGTCATCGAGTATCACGTGGATGCGCAGCCGCTCGCAGACCTCGAGCAGCGCGCTGACGCGCTGCGGCTGCTTTTGCCAGGCCGGCGCCGGGACCACCAGCATCAGCATGCCCTCATTGCACTCGTAGCGCGCCAGGCTCTGCTCGAGGCGCGTCGGAAAGGCGGCATCGCAGGCGGCGCTGACCGAGATGGCGACCGCAAAGGTCGAGGGCTTGGCGACGTAGCGCTGGCGATGTTGTGTCAGCCATTCCACGACCCGCTCGACCACGCTGGCATCGTGGCTGCTGTTGGCCGGGGTCACGGAGATTTCATAGCGGCGCGTGCCGCCGCCCTGCTGCAGGCGGGTGTAGCAGCGCGCGTGGATCGGCGCGCCCTCGGGCAGCGCATTGACCTCCGCGGGTTCGGGCTCGGCCGCGGCCGGCTTGTGCTTGTCGACCGCCGGCGCCAGCAGCATGCTCAGGCGCTGCAGCAGCACGCGCAGCACCGGCGTGACCAGGCGCTGCTCGTTGATCACGCCGCCTTCGACAATCGCGAACACCACCCCGCTGCAGCCGCCGAGCGGATCGCGCGCGGCAAGAAACAGGCCGCGGCGGCCATCCTCGAGCTTGCGGTGGATGCAGGCGCGCTGCGGTTCGAGCGCGAACACATCGAGCGCCGCCAGCACCACGCTGTGTTCGTCCGGGCCGATCGAACCTTCGCTCAGCCACAGCGTCTCACCGGTAGAATCGTGCAGCGACAGGGCCGGCATGCGCCAGGCGCTCAAGGCCTGCAGGAATCCGCGTCCCAGTTCCTCGGTGACGTTGCGCCGCGGTGGCGTCGCGTCTGTTTTTTCAGACAGCTGGGACATGGTGCCTATAATGAAGCCGGGTGGCATTTGTCGCCGTGACGGCACTCCCGTTCCACGGTCAAGGGTGTAATTCGCTAGACTTGTCATATTGTAGCGGGGCTCATCCCCCAAGGTGCTCAAGATGTACCGCGCGCCCATCGCCGACCTGCGCTTCGTGCTCGATTTTCTGTTGAATGCCGGTCAGTTGGCGCAACTGCCGCGTTTTCCAGACTATTCCGCGGAGTTGGCCGAATCCGTACTGGGCGAAGCCGGGCGCTTTGCCGGCGAGGTGCTGGCGCCGCTGAACCAGAGCGGCGATCGCGCCGGCGCGCGCTGGAGCGCCGCCGGCGTCAGCACGCCCCCCGGCTTCAAAGCAGCCTACCGGCAATATGTTGAAGGCGGCTGGCCGCAGCTGGCCATCGCGACCGAGCACGGTGGCCAGGGCGCGCCGTCGGTGCTGGGCACGGCGGTCGAGGAAATCTGGTGCGGCGCGAACATGGCCTTCATGCTCTGTCCGCTGCTGTCGCACGGCGCCATCGAGGCGCTGGTGATGGCTGGCGCCGCGGAGTTGCAGCAGACCTATCTGCCGAAGATGGTCACCGGCGAATGGTCTGGCACCATGAATCTCACCGAGCCGCAGGCCGGCTCCGATCTGGCAGCGATCCGTACGCGCGCCGTGGCCAGCGGCGGCCACTACCTGCTGACCGGCCAGAAGATCTTCATCACCTACGGTGACCAGGACATGACGGCGAACATCGTGCACCTGGTGCTGGCGCGCATCGATGGCGCGCCCGCCGGCGTCAAGGGCCTGTCGCTGTTCGTGGTGCCCAAGTTCCTCCCCAACAGCGATGGCACGCTCGGCAAGGCCAACGATGTTCGCTGCGTCTCGATCGAACACAAGCTGGGCATCCATGCCAGTCCGACCTGCGTGCTGGCCTACGGCGATCAGGGCGGCGCGTCCGGCTGGCTGGTCGGCGCAGCGGGACGTGGACTCGAATACATGTTCGTGATGATGAATGCGGCGCGCCTCTCGGTCGGCGTGCAGGGCATCGGTCTTGCGGAGAACGCCTTTCAGCAGGCGCTGGCCTGGGCACGCAACCGCGTGCAGGGACGCCCGGCCGGCGTGCGCAGCGAGGGCGCGGTGCCCATCATCCAGCACGCCGACGTGCGCCGCCTGCTGCTGACCTTGCGCTCGGGCGTGGAGGCGATGCGCGCGCTGGCGCTGTACGCGGCGCTGCAGCTCGACCTGGCGCGCGCCCTGCCCGATCCGGCCGCGCGCGCCGCGGCGCTCGCGCGCGGTGAGCTGCTGATACCGATCGTCAAGGGCTGGAGCACCGAGTACGGCGCCGAGCTGGTGTCGCTGGCCGTGCAGGTGCACGGCGGCATGGGCTACATCGAGGAGACCGGCATTGCGCAGGTGCTGCGCGACGTGCGCATCACCTCGATCTACGAGGGCACCACGGCCATCCAGGCCAACGATCTGCTCGGCCGCAAGCTCAAGCTGGATAGCGGCGCGGCGCTGTATGCGCTGCTTGATGAGGCGGAGCGGGAGCTGACCGTTTATGCGGCCGCGGCCGCGGCCG
>Ga0075026_100000747_pt1 | contig 13505 bp, 10 predicted proteins | sample Str012_2_FD_71392 | JGI IMG/M metagenome (GOLD analysis project Ga0075026, IMG submission 71392) | Freshwater sediment microbial communities in response to fracking from Pennsylvania, USA - Straight Creek_MetaG_SC_2012 | ecosystem: Environmental > Aquatic > Freshwater > Creek > Sediment...
CTACGCGCTGGTGGCGTTGGGGATCGTGCTTGTGTACCGAGGCTCGGGCGTCGTGAACTTCGCCCACGGCGTGTTCGCGCTGACCGGGGCAGGCGTGTTCACCGAGGTGCAGGATTCGCTTGGCACGGTGGGTGCGGTGGCGCTCGGGATCGTCGCGGGGGCGGCCGCCGGCGCGGTCGTGAATCTCGCCGTGATGACGCCGCTCCGGCGTTCGTCGCCCTTGGTGCGGATCATCGCGACGTTGGGGGTGCTCGCGCTCGGGCGCGAGTTGTGGAAGCACCGGCTGGGGACTGCCGGCTTTCGCGCCGTCGAACAGTTCCTGCCGTCGCGCGCCGTCGAGCCGTTCGGAAACGGCATCATCATCGGCGAGGACCGCATCTGGATCTTCGGCATCACGCTCGCGCTCACGACCATCCTGACCGTCGCCTACCGCAAGACCCGATTCGGCCTCGCGACGTCGGCGGTGGCGGAGAACGAAGCGGTCGCGGCCGCGCAGGGCTGGTCGCCCACGTTCATCGCCACCGCGAACTGGGCCTTGGGCGGGGCGCTCGCCGGTTTGGCCGGAATCATGCTGGCCGCGGTGATCGGAGGGTTGTCGGTCGACAGCCCGGTGCTCGTCGTCGTGATTGCGTTGGCGGCGGCGCTGGTCGGCAACTTCTCGTCGTTCCCGTTGACGTTCCTCGGAGGGTTGCTGGTCGGCGTCCTCGAATCCGAAGCACTGCACTACGGCAATCCGACCGGCTATTGGAAGGGACTGCCGACGGCCATTCCGTTCCTCGTGATCGTGGTGCTGCTCGTGGTGCGCGGGCGTGCGTTGCCATTGCGGAGCTTCCTCGCGGATCGATTGCCGTCGGTCGGCACCGGTCGCGTGCGGCCGCTGCCGGTGGTGTTGGTTGCGGGCACCGTGATCGGCTCGTTGTGGTTGTTCACCTCGGATTGGACGAACGCGGTGATCACCAGCGGCTCGTTCGCGTTCCTCGCCCTCTCGCTGGTGGTTGTCACGGGCTACGCAGGCCAACTGAGCCTCGCGCAATGGTCGATCGCGGGTGTGGGCGCGCTCCTCGTGGGTCGGTACGCCGCCGACTTGTGGGCGATGCCGTTCCTCCTGGCGTTGTTCGTCGGCATGCTGCTCACCGTTCCCGTCGGCATGGTCGTGTCGCTGCCGGCGTTGCGGGTGCGGGGAGTCAACCTTGCAGTGACGACATTCGCGCTCAGCCTCGTGTTGTCGACGATGGTGCTGTCGAACGACATCTACACGGGCGGACTCCTGCACCCCGCCAACGTGCCGAACCCCGAGATCTTCGGGTGGCGGATCGATGCGTTGACCCATCCCGAGCGTTACGGCGCAGTGATCGTCGTACTCCTCGCGGTTGCCGGCGTTCTCGTGGCGAACCTGCGACGGGGGCCGGCGGGGCGCCGCCTGATCGCAGTACGCGACAACGAGCGTGCCGCGGCGAGCCTCGGTGTCAGCATCGTCGGCGCAAAGTTCTACGCGTTCTCGCTGGCGTCGGCGCTCGCGGCCGTCGGCGGCGGCCTGATTGCGTTCCGCAACTCCCGGCTCAACCTCGCAACCTTCGACTTCTTCGGGAACATCCAGGCGGTGCTGCTCGCGACCATCGGCGGCATCGGGTGGATCGGTGGCGCGCTGATCGCCGGGTGCCTGGAGATTGCGGGCATCAACGAGCACCTGATCACGCAAGTGGTCTCCACCGAGAACTGGTATCCGGTGATCGCCGCCACCCTGTTGCTCCTCGTCGTGGTCTTCAACCCGGATGGCATCGCGTCGGACGTTGCGTCGCGTGGACGCGCCGCCGCTCGTCGCGTCGTCGCGCGGCGGCCGCGCGACGAAACGGCGACGACGACACTCGGGACGCGAGCCGCGACGACGCGGGTTCCCCCGAAGCGACTCGAACTCCAGAGAATCACCGTGCGCTTCGGCAACGTCGTGGCGCTCGACGGCGTGGACCTCGACGTGAGGCCGGGTGAGGTCGTCGGCCTCATCGGGCCGAACGGCGCGGGCAAGACGACGTTGATCGAGGCCGCCTCCGGATTCGTGCGATCGACTGGCGCGGTCCTCCTTGACGGTCGTGCGCTCGACGGTGGGTCGCCGCGTCAACGGACACGAGCGGGGTTGACGCGCTCGTTCCAGTCACTGGAGCTGTTCGACGACCTGACCGTGCTCGACAACCTGCGGGTCGCGGCCGATGACGGCAACCCGTCGCGGTACGTGCGGGACCTGGTGTGGCCCACCCCGCCGCCGCTTCCTGACGCGGCGCTCGCGGCCATCGACGATTTCGGTCTGTCCGACGTGCTCGACCGGCGGCCCGGTGACCTCCCGTACGCCCAGCGCCGGACGATCGCCATCGCGCGCGCGGTGGCGACGTTCCCGTCGGTGCTGTTGCTCGACGAACCCGCGGCGGGGCTCGACGACTGGGCCACCGATGAGTTGGCGCTTCTCGTACGACGGCTGGCCGACGACTGGGGAATGGCAGTGTTGCTTGTCGAGCACGACGTCGGCATGGTCATGCGGACCTGCGACCGCGTCGTGGCGCTCGACTTCGGGCGGGTCATCGGGCGGGGGACCCCGGAGGAGATCCGCAAAGATCCCGCAGTGGTGAGCGCGTATTTGGGCGTCGGCACCGATAACGAGGGCGCGTCGGTGCGCGAGGAGATCCGACCATGACCACGCTCCTCGCCGCGCGCGAGCTCGCGGCCGGCTACGGCGCGATCCCGGTGTTGACCGGCTTGGACCTGTACGTCGACGAGGGTGAGATCGTCGCCCTCATGGGTGCGAACGGCGCGGGCAAGTCGACCACACTGATGGCGCTGGCCGGTCGTCTCCCCGCGACTGCGGGAGCGGTTGAATGGCTCGGTCGACCGGTTCGCAGTCCGCTGCACCGGAGGGCACGCGCGGGATTGCGTTACGTGTCGGAGGAACGTTCGATCATTCGCGGTCTCTCCACGCTCGACAACCTGCGCCTCGGTCCCGGGCCGGTCGACGACGCGCTGGCGCGGTTCCCCGAGTTGGTGCCGTTGCTGAAACGGTCGGCCGGCCTGCTGTCGGGCGGTGAGCAGCAGATCCTCGCGCTCGCTCGGGCGCTGGCCGGGCAACCCCGCGTGCTGTTGGCCGATGAGCTTTCGCTCGGGCTCGCGCCGCTTGTCGTCGAACGGCTGATGCAGGCGATCCGCGAAGCAGCGTCGCGCGGTGTCGGTGTGCTGCTCGTCGAACAGCAGGTGCGCTCCGCCCTGGCCGTCGCCGACCGCGGCTACGTGCTCCGACGCGGCGCCGTCGCGCTTTCGGGTTCTGCCGCCGAATTACAGGCGCAGATCGTCGACATCGAGGCGACGTACCTCACCGGTGTCACCGGACCCGTCGCGCCGTAGTTCTACGCGACAACGCCCTTCACCTTGAGGTCGAGCACGGTGTCCCAGTCGAGGCCGAGGTGTTCGGTGAGGATCTGGTCGCCGTGCTCGTTGAAGTCGGGTGACTTGCCCGGGACCGAGGGCTCCTCGTCGAACTGCACCGGCGTCTCCACCAGCTTGTACGGGTAGCCGTCGTATTCGAGCTGCTGCAGGTAGCCGTTGGCGACGACCTGCGGATCGTCGGCGAGCTCGAGGGTGTCCTGCACGATCGCCCACTGTCCGCGCATGCCGGTCAGCTTGTCCTTGATCTCGGCGAGCGTGTACTTCGCAACTTCGCCCCGGATGATCTCGGCGCCGACGGCGGCGTTCTCCATCAGCTTCTCGTGGGTGTCGAAGCGGGGATCGGTGACGAGCTCGGTGCGGCCGAAGCGCTCACAGACCTCCGGCCAGTAGTGGAAGCCCTGGAGCATCGAGAACATGATGAAGCGACCATCGGAGGTGCCGAAGTAGCCGATGAGTGGGTTGAACGGCGCCATGGGCTGACCCGACGGTGGTGCCTGCCACGCCATGCCCATGTCCTGCGCGACCGCGATGGTTCCGCCCATCGCCCACATGGCCGCCGACAGCAGCGACACGTCGACCACCTTCGCTTCGCCCGTGCGCTCGCGGTGGAGCAGCGCGGCGGAGATGCCGCCGGCGATGGTCATGGCGCCGATCGAGTCGCCGAACGCGGGCCCGGGCTGGTTGAGCGGCTGCGGCAGGTCGGAGGGCGTGACCGAGTGCGCGACACCGGAGCGGGCCCAGAACCCCAACGAGTCGTAGCCGCCGGCGTCGGTGTCGGGGCCCCGGTTGCCGTAGCCGGTGCCCCGCACGTAGACGATGTTCGGGTTGTGCGCCTTGATGTCGTCGACCTCGATCTGCAGCCGAGCGCGGACACCGGCCATCTTGTTGGTCAGGAAGACGTCTGAGATCGCGGCGAGCCGATAGAGGATGTCGCGCCCGGCCGGATCGGTCAGATCGAGGCCGAGGCTCTTCTTGCCCCGGTTCGCGTGCTCCATGAGCACGGCCACCTTGCCGCTGAAGCCGGCGATGCCGGTCGAGCCCAACCCGCGTGCGGCGTCGCCCCGGGTCACGTGCTCGATCTTGATCACCTCCGCACCCCAGTCGGAGAGGATGCCCGACGCCGCGGGCACGAAGGTGTGCTCGGCGACCTCGAGGATGCGGATGCCTTCCATCACGTTGCTCATGCGGGCATCTTGACACCCCTGGAGCGCGTCCGTAGCGTCCCGCGTCCGCCGAGGGGAACGGGGAGGTCTCGCGTGCGACTCGCAGGCAAGGTGGCGTTGGTGACGGGCGGGACGCGCGGCATCGGGCGCGGCACGGTGGAGATGTTCGCGCGCGAGGGCGCGGCCGTCGGCTTCACGGGGCGTTCCGACGACACCGGGCTCGAGGTGGAACGCGCCGTCCATGATGCCGGCGGCCGGGCCAAGTTCATCAAGGCCGACAACGGCTTCGAAGACCAGATCGCCGGCGCGGTCGAGGCGACGGTCGCCGCGTTCGGCGCGCTGACCACGTTGGTCAACAACGCCATCAGCAACGACGACGTCGGGAGCGGCCGGGACAGCCACGTCGACGTCATGGACAACGAGACGTTCGACGCCATCATGAAGGTCGCGCTCAAGGGCGCGTTCTGGGGAAGCAAGTACGCCATTCCCCACATGCGGCGGGCCGGCAACGGTTCGATCATCAACATCTCGGCGAGCTCGAGCAAGCTCGCGCTACCCGGCCGTCCCGCATACCAGTCGTCGAAGGGCGCGATCAACGCGCTCACCCGCCAGATGGCCGTCGACTACGGCAAGGAGAACATCCGCGCCAACGCCATCATCGTGGGGTTCATCTTCACCGGCAGCCCGACCATGACCGCGATCTTGGCGAACCCCCAGTACCGGGCGGCCTTCGAGAAGAACGTGCTCACCCCCCAGCTCGGCGAGCCGTCCGACATCGCGGCCGGCGCGACCTACCTGGCCTCCGACGAGGCGAAATACGTGACCGGCACCCAGCTCACCATCGACGGTGGTGCCGTGTGTCACCAGGCCGTGCCCGAGCTCGATTTCGAATCATTGCAGGAGGTCGCTGATCGATAAGCTGCTTCCCGTTCGACAAGAATGACCCTTTCAATCGGCCAGGAACCCGACGGCGGGTGAACGACGATGATGCAGGGCATGCCCTCGATGCGTGAGCGGATCGACGCCGGTGAGCTGGTCCTGTGTATGGCGTTGACCCAGGCCCGCACCGCCGACATCCCGACCATTGCCGCCGCGGCCGGGTTCGACTCGATCTACGTCGACCTCGAGCACACCGCAATCTCGCTCGAGACCACGTCGTTGCTGTGCTCGGCGGCGATCGGGGCCGGAATCACGCCGCTCGTGCGCGTGCCTGCACACGACCACCAGTACCTCACCCGTTGCCTCGACGGCGGGGCGATGGGCGTGATCGTGCCCCACGTCGAGACCGGCGCCGAGGCCGTTGCAATCGTCGACGCGTGCCGATTCCCGCCACGCGGGCACCGGTCGGTGTCGGGCCCCAACCCCGCGAACCGGTATCAGCCGATGCCGCAGCAGGAGCTGCTCGACGCGTTCGACGCCCAGACGCTCGTGGGCGCGATGTTGGAGACACCCGACGCCGTCGCCGCGGCCGACGAGATCGCGTCGGTGCCCGGACTCGACATGGTGATGATCGGACCGCACGATCTCACCGCCGAGATGGGCATCCTCGGCCAATTCCGCGACGACGCGTTCCTCGACGCGGTGCGCACGGTCGCCAAGGCGTGCCAGGCACACGGCAAGATCTTCGGTATCGCCGGCATCCGCGACGTCGAGCTGCTGAGCGAGTTCGTCGCGCTCGGATTGCGCTTCGTCAGCGCCGGCACCGACGCCGGCTTCATGACCGAAGCCGCGACCGCGCACGCGTCGCGGCTTCGCGCCATCAACGTGGAGGTTGCCCAGCCATGAGTACCACGATCTACACCGAACAGGTGCATGATCGGATGGCGTGGACCGGTACTGATTTCGTCAGCGACGATGAGCTGGTCTACCAACTGTCGGCGGCGACAGTTGCCGCGTTGGAAGAAGTCCTCGCGCGTGTCGGCGACATGCCGCGCGACGAGATCACACGCGCGCACGTTGGTCACCCCGATGTCGACGGTCCGGCGCACGACGTCTACGAGGAACTGATCCGTGGTCGTGGGCTGGCAGTCGTGCGGGGGTTCCCGGTCGCCGAGCACGACGTCGAAGAGATGGAGATCATCTACTGGGCGTGGCTGTCGCACTTCGGGCAGCTGGTGTCGAACAACTCGTTCGGTCATCGGATGGTGCGCGTGCAGCAGGAGGTGCTCCCCGACGGCGTGCAGCCGGCGCGCGGCACGAAGTCGTCGGGTGAGCTGGCCATGCACAACGACGCCGCCGACCTCTTCTCGCTGTTGTGGATCCACCAGGCCGTGCAGGGCGGCGAGAGCCAGTACTCGAGCGGTCCGGCCGCGCACAACACGATCCTGGCGACGCGCCCCGACATCCTGCCGATCCTCTACCGCGGGTTCCCGCACCACCGTCGGAGCGAGCAGCCCGACGACCAACCCGACGTCACGCCCTACGACGTACCGATCTTTTCCAACGTCGACGGCCGGATCTGCATCAACTTCACGTACAGCAGCATCCTGCCCGCATTGCACGCGCTAGGACGTGAGATGACGCCCGAGGAAGCCGAAGCGATCGACATCCTCCGCGCGGTGTTGGTGCGTCAGCAGCTCGAGATGCGGATGCAGCCGGGCGACGCCGCGATGGCCAACAACTACGCCATGTGCCACTCCCGCTCCGACTTCGTCGACGGGCCCGATCCCGATCGACGCCGTCTGCTCCTCCGTGCGTGGATCGAGGTGCCGATCGAAGATCGGCGGCTGCCGATCGGGCGCGAGTTCTTCCACATGGAGAACGAGGGTGGTCACCTGGGGTACGACCCGGTGCCTGGTCGCGAGGGTCGAATCGCGATCAACGATTACAACAACGTCGACGAAGAGCTCGCCAACCTGTTCAAGGCGACGCAGGCCAAGCCCACGCTCGACTGACCGGCTGACCCAGTGCGTGCTCGTCTCGTCTACTTCGACCAATGGACCGACCCGGTGGCGGGTGAGGTGCTCGCCGACAACGGTGGTTTCGATGTGACGCGGCTCGAGATCACCGGCACCGTCGACCACAACTGGGCGGGCCTGGAGCGTGCACACGGCTACCAGTCGTTGATCCGCACCGAGTTGGCTCGCAATCCGGGGGTCGCCGATCAGTGGATCGCCGGACCGTCGCTCCTCGAACGCTGTCCCGATCTGCTCGCCGTGTGTTCCGCGGGCGCGGGCTACGACATCGTCGACGTCGACGCGTGCACCGCGGCCGGCGTGATCGTGTGCAACAACTCCGGACCGGGGCGAGAGGCCGTCGCCGAGCACGCGCTCGGCTTCATGCTGACGTTGGCGAAGAAGATCTCGCTGGCCGACCGCATGATTCGGCGCGAGGTCGTGCAGGATCGCTCGCCGCTCCGGAGCAGCGAGCTGTTGGGCAAGACGCTGGGCATCGTGGGCATCGGCCAGATCGGTCGTCGGCTGGTGGAGCTCTGCGCACCGTTCGCGATGACCGTCCTCGCCTACGACCCCCACCTCACCGACGACGAGGTCGCAGCGCGCGGCGCGCGAATGGTGGAGCTCGACGAGCTGCTCGAGCAGTCCGACTTCGTGCACCTGAACTGCCCGCTCACGCCCGAGACCGAGGGACTCATCGGCGCGGAACAATTCGCGCGCATGAAGCCGACGGCGTATTTCATCACGACGGCTCGGGGCCCGGTGCACGACGAGGCCGCGCTGTTCGAGGCGCTGACGTCGGGAGTGATCGCCGGCGCGGGGCTCGACGTGTTCCACGCCGAACCACCGGATCCGACGCATCCGTTGCTCACCCTCGACAACGTCGTCGCCAGCCCCCACACCGCGGGCATCACCGCCGAGGCAACGCGCGACCTCGCGCTCGCCACCGCCGAGCAGTGGATCCAGATCTTCGCGGGCAAGGTGCCACCGCGCCTGATCAACCCCGGCGCGTGGCCCGCGTACGCCGACCGTTTCGCTGCGTGCTTCGGCATGCGTCCCGAGGAGCCCACGCGTTGACGAAGTCGGCGGTCACGAAGAGCGCGCGGGTTCGCGCGCAGCTCGACCATCCGGTGATCGACGCCGACGGGCACTGGGTCGAGCTGTTCCCGATCTACTTCGACTACATCGCCGAGGTCGGCAGCCCCGCCGACGTCGACAACTTCCGGACGCGCTACGGCCACCGCTTCCACGGTTGGTACGAACTGACGGTCGAACAACGGCGGCAGCGCCGGTTGCGGCGGCCGTCGTACTGGGGGATGCCGATCAACGTGCGCGACCGCGCCGCCACCGCGATCCCGGGTCTGTTCTACGACAGCCTCGACGATTGGGGTATCGATCTCGCCATCGTGTTCCCGAGCGTCGGCCTCACCCTGGGACGCGACATCGCCGATCCCGCGCTGAGCAACGTGGCGATCCGCGCTTACAACACGATGGTCGCCGATCTGTTCTCGCCGTACCTCGATCGCATGATGCCGGTCGGGGTGTTGAGCCTGGCCGAGCCAGCCGAAGCGATCGAGCAACTGGAGCACGCCCACGGGCTCGGGCTCAAGGTCCTCGTCACCGGGGGGACCATCGCGCGGACGATCGAGGCCGACGCCGAGTGGGAGCCCGATCCTGCGAAACGACGCGTCTACATCGACGCCCTGGGCGTCGACAGTCCGTACGACTACGACCCGGTGTGGCAAAAGTTCGTCGACGTGGGAATCCCGGTGACGAGTCACAGCGGGTCGATGGGCTGGCCGGATCGAAGCCTGGCGTCGAACTTCGTCGGCAATCACCTCGGGCACTTTGCGCAGAGCCACCACACGTTCGCGCGCAGCCTGTTCCTCGGTGGCGTCACCGAACGGTTCCCCGCGCTGAACTTCGGATTCCTCGAGGGCGGTGTGGGGTGGGCGTGCAATCTCTACGGCGACCTGCTCGGTCACTGGGAGAAGCGCAACCGCAAGTTCATGGACGAACACCTCAAGCCCACGAACCTCGACACCGAAGAGTTCAAGCGTCTGTTCGAGCAGTACACCGCCGGGGACCCACGCTACGCGGGCAAGATCGACGACATCGTTGCTCGGAACCTCGACACGCTGGAGTCCGACACGTCGCAGGCCGAACTCACCGCGCGCGATCTGCACAGCGACGACTTCGCGCGCGTGCAGATCGACGGCCCCGACGACATCCATCGGCTGTTCGCGCGGAACTTCTACTTCGGCTGCGAGGCCGACGACCCGATGACGTCGATTGCGTTCAACGACAAGATGGGTCTGCGCCTCAAGCCGATGCTCGGATCGGACATCGCACACTTCGACGTGATCGACGCCACCGAAGTGCTCGACGAGGCCCACGAACTCGTCGAGCACGGCCACATCACCGACGCGAACTTCCGGGAGTTCACGTTCTCCAACGTCGTGCAGCTCTATCGGGGAATGAACCCGGACTTCTTCGAGGGCACGGTCGTCGAGTCTGACGCCGAGGTCGAGTTCGCCAAGTACCAGGGAAGCGAGCGATGAGCTATCAGACGATCGCAATCGAACGGCGCGGGCGCACCGCGTGCATCCGCCTCGACCGGCCGGAGGTGCTGAACGCGATCAACGACGAGATGATCGCCGAGATCAATCAGGTCGCGCGCGAGCTCGAGGCCGATCCCGAGGTCTGGACGATCATTGTCACCGGGACGGGTCGCGCACTGTGCAGCGGTGCCGACGTGAACAAGGCCGGTGTCGAGGACAAGGGCAACTACACGAGCGGCATCGATCCCCAGGGAGAGGAGCTGCTCGGGTCGGCGCGCCAGTGGAACGCCCCGCAGGAAGCGACGCTGCCGTATCTCGAAATGACGAAGCCGATCATCTGCGCGGTCAATGGCATCTGCGCGGGCGCCGGCCTGGATCTGGTCACGACGTCGGACATCGTGATCGCCTCCGACGACTCCACGTTCTTCGACCCGCACGTGAGCATCGGGGTTGTCTCGGGCCGTGAATCCCTCCGCCTCGCCCGGGTCCTTCCGCTCAACATCACGCTGCGGCTCGCGCTGATGGGGAAGCACGAGCGGTTGTCGGTCGAACGTGCCTACGAGCTCGGCCTGATCAGTGAGGTCGTTCCGCGCGACCAGCTCATGGACCGGGCGTGGGAGATCGCCGAGGTGGTGAACCGCAACGCGCCGCTGGCGGTACGCGGCACTCGCCTCGCCATCCGCAAGACGCTCTCTCTCCCCACCTACGAAGCGGAACTCCTGGCCGAGAACTACCGGATGAAGGTCGCCGTCACCGAAGACGCCCAAGAGGGCGCGGTCGCCTTCCTCGAGAAGCGCGACCCCGACTGGAAGGCCCGCTGACCGTCGGTGGTGCGAGGTTCCTCGCGCTGTGTAGCGTCGGATGTTCGTTCGTTCTGGAGGTTGCGTGATGGCTGAGTCCGAGTACCGCTTCGTCACCTACGAGACGCTCGACGACGGCACGATCGCGCGCATCATGCTGAATCGTCCGGAGACGCGCAACGCCCAGCATCGGTCGATGCTGGTCGAACTCGACGAAGCGTTCCTCCGGGCCGAGGCCGACGACACGGTGCGGGTCGTGATCTTCGGTGGTCATGGCCCCATGTTTTCCTCCGGTCACGACACCGGCAGCAAGGAGATGTGGGAAGAGATGCGCGGGGACAACCGCCACCCCACGGCCACGATCAACGGTGGCGAGCGCGACGGCGCCGAGACGATGATGCTGCAGGAGTGGCACTACTTCTTCCAGAACACGCTGCGGTGGCGCAACCTGCGCAAGATCACGGTTGCGCAAGTGCACGGCGGTGTCTACGCAGCCGGGCTCATGCTCATGTGGGCGTGCGACCTCATCGTCGCCGCCGAAGGCACCGTCTTCGCCGACGTGGTGGGTACCCGTCTCGGGATGTGTGGCGTCGAGTACTTCGCGCACCCGTGGGAGTTCGGTGCCCGCAAGACCAAGGAGCTCATGCTCACCGGCGACTCGATCGACGCCGAGGAGGCGTACCGACTCGGCATGGTCAGCAAGATCTTCCCGGCCGACGAGCTGTCGGAGCGCACGCTCGAGTTCGCACGGCGGATTTGCAAGATCCCGACCATGGCCGCGCTCCTGATCAAGGAGTCAGTGAACCAGACCCAGGACAACCAGGGCTTCTACAACTCGCTGAACGCGTGCTTCACCATGCACGAGCTGAACCACGCGCACTGGGCGATCGTGCACGACGACAAGATGGCCGTCGCCAAGCTCGGTGAAGACGTCGAAGACTGGCGCGGCACCAAGCTCAAGCCCGCGCAGCGCGACACCGTCGAAGCCGTATGACAGTGCTCGAGCGCCGGCGCGAGGGCGCGGTCGAGATCCTCACCCTCAACCGCCCGGAGCGGCGCAACGCGCTCAGCAGCGAGTTGATCCAGGCCCTCGCCGAGACGTTCGCGGAACTGGCCGCCGATGATGCCGTGCGTGCCATCGTCCTCACCGGTGCAGGCGACCGCGCGTTCTGCGCAGGCATGGACCTCAAGGACTTCGCCGAGCGCTCGGCCGACGAACCCGAGCCCGAGCCCGGGCCCGACGACGACGCCGTTCCCGCGCGTCACCAGCTGATCCCGTGGGACTATCCCAAACCGATCGTCGCCGCGCTCAACGGCGCCACGGTGGCCGGCGGGTTCGAGCTCATGATGAGTTGCGATCTCGTGGTCGCGGGCGATCACGTGGTGTTCGGGCTGGCCGAGGTGAAGCGTGGGCTGATGCCCGGTGGGGGCGGCACGCTGTTGGCGACGCGGATACCGCTGGCGCTCGCGCTCGAGATCACGCTGACCGGCGACACCTTCGACGCCCCTCGCGCGCTCGAAATGGGATTGGTCAACCGGGTCGTCCCCGCGGATCGCGTGCTCGAGGAAGCACTCGCGCTGGCCAACCGCATCGCTGAGAACGGTCCGCTCGCCGTGACCGTGGTCAAGCAACTGGTGCGGCGGGGCGCGACCGAAGGTGGATCGGCCGCGTGGCCACCGCCCGCGGAGATCCGGCGTGTGTTCGCGAGCGAGGACGCTCGCGAGGGCGCGCTCGCGTTCGTGGAGAAGCGGACGCCTCGGTGGGTGGGTCGATGAGCCGGAACCGCCATAAGTTCGCAACACCGTCGTAGAAAAAGGGGTCGCCGCCATGGCGTGGGATTTCGAGACCGAGCCCGAGTTCGAACTCAAGCTGGAATGGATCCGCCAGTTCGTGCGCGAGAAGATCGAGCCGCTCGACCTGATCTATCCGCACCGCTCGTACCACCCCCTCGACGACGAGACCGGCCCCTTGGTGCGGCCCATGCAGGACGAAGTGCGCGCCGAAGGGCTCTGGGGCGCACACCTCGGCCCTGAGCTCGGGGGCAAGGGTTTCGGGCAGCTCAAGCTCGCGCTGATCAACGAGATCCTCGGCACGTCGAGCTGGGCGCCGATCGTGTTCGGCACTGCCGCGCCCGACACCGGCAACGCCGAGATCATCGCCCACTACGGCACCGAGGCGCAGAAGGAGAAGTACCTGCAGCCGTTGCTCAACGGCGAGTGTTTCTCCTGCTACTCGATGACGGAGCCCCAAGCCGGCGCCGATCCCAAGATGTTCACCACGCGTGCGGTCAAGGACGGCGACGAGTGGGTCATCAACGGGTACAAGTTCTTTTCGTCGAACGCCCGCACCGCGCGGTTCATCATCGTGATGGCAGTCACCGATCCCGACGTGAGCGCGTACCAGGGCATGTCGATGTTCCTGGTGCCGAGCGACACCCCTGGTGTCGACGTCGTGCGTCACGTCGGCCTCATGGGTGAGGGTCCCGACGAAGGCATGCACGCGCTGATCCACTACAACGACTGTCGCGTCCCGGCCGACGCGCTGCTCGGCGGTGAGGGCCAGGCGTTCGCCGTCGCCCAGACCCGCCTCGGCGGTGGGCGAGTGCACCACGCGATGCGTACCGTCGGCGTGTGCCAGAAGGCGCTCGACATGATGTGCGA
>Ga0075026_100000748_pt1 | contig 13503 bp, 8 predicted proteins | sample Str012_2_FD_71392 | JGI IMG/M metagenome (GOLD analysis project Ga0075026, IMG submission 71392) | Freshwater sediment microbial communities in response to fracking from Pennsylvania, USA - Straight Creek_MetaG_SC_2012 | ecosystem: Environmental > Aquatic > Freshwater > Creek > Sediment...
GTTTCTGGAGCCTGGACGAATTTTCGATGTCACCGACTCCACGACGCCGTTCCACGAGCGGTGGGGCGGCTGGTACGTTACCGGGCAGCACGGGCTCATGAAGCACAATGGCAATGAGCATTTCGATCACGATGGGACGGCCGAACTCAACCCGACTGCGGGGCTCAATGTGACCGACCTGTCGTCGCGCTTCGACGTGGGGCGCTACCTCGCACCGACCAGCGACATTGTGGCCCTGATGACGCTTGAGCATCAGGTTGGGGCAATGAACCGCATCTGGAGTCAGCAGCGCAACGGCAGCGATGTCGAGGACCTGGTTGCTTACCTGGTGGGGGCCAATGAGGCGCCGCTGCCGAGCCCGGTCAAGGGTAACTCGCACTTTACTGAGACCTTCGCGGCCCGCGGCCCGTTTGACGAGCACGGACGCAGTCTGCGGGACTTCGACCTGCAGAACCGGCTGTTCCGCTACCCCGTCAGTTACATGATCTACAGCCGCGCATTCGACAGCCTCGTTCCGCTGGTGCGCGAGCGCATCTACCGACGGCTGTTCGACATCCTCAGTGGCCAGGACAAGTCGGCGGCCTACGCCCGGCTTTCGCCCGAACGCCGACGTGCGGCACTGGAAATCCTGAGGGCGACGAAGCCGGATCTGCCACCCTACTGGCGTGCCACCGCCATACCAGTCGGCGAGGGCCGCCGAGCGGCCACCGGCAACGATCGACTGGGAGTGTGCAGTGCTCCTGGTGATTCCTCTTCGGCGCGCAGTTGGTCCGCTTGGCCGACGGTTTCGAAGGGACCGGGAGCCGCGCTGGGCTCAACCAGCTTGCCATCAATCATCGGCCCCGCATATTCATCGCGACCCAGCTGATAGCCTACCGTGCCGATGTTGTCTGTTGCGGGCTTGGAACGCAGCTTGGCCAGAGCAGCCCTGTCCGTCCCGTCGACTCCCAGCGTCTGCGCAAACTTCAGACCGACCTCTTCGGCCGATGGGCCTCCGTCGCCCGCCGCCGCATTGGCGCGCCGACTGTCAGTCGCGCTCTAGGGCTGCCTGTCGTAATAGCGCTGGAAGAAGGCTGTGACCTCGGGACTGGCGCTCGGCCGCATGTGCGGGTGTTCACCCAGGTCCATGATCTGCTGATTGGCGCGGTCGAACGGCTTCCACTCGGGGAGCGTGGGTCCGTTCGGCTGGCCGGTCTTGATGAAGTTCAACCAGTAGCCGGAGAGATTGTCCGATACCTTGCGGTCAGCACTCGTCCAGGGACGATCGAGCCTGTCGAGATTGCGTGTCCAGTAGACGATTTCGGACGAATGGTAGCTGCCCCAGCTGTCGTGCACTGGCCCCGGCATGCGGTGCGTGAAGTCGTAGACATAGACCTTGCTCCTGGAATTGGCAGCGCGGTTGGCTGCCCAATCCTGCACCCCGGCTATGACGCGAAGGTGCCCTGAGAGCTGCGCGACCCGGGTCGAGTCCGGGCTGGCCGGGAACAGCTGCAGGAACTGTTCGGCGTACGCGCCGTAGACCTCGCGGGCGCGCTTGGTGAAGTCCTCGCCACTCACGACTTGGGTGAGAGGCTGGCGGACCTCGCCTTCGTCGACGTTGTGGCCGAGCATGACGGGCACGTCGTTGACGGGCGCCTGGCGCACCGACTCCCGGATACGCGAGGGGATGACCACGCCGTCGACCGTGGGGCTACCGCGAAACGGTGTATTGGGCGCGGGGGCGACCAATTGCTCCACCGGGAGGGCGCGCAGGCCCTCCGCCGTCTCCACGCCACGCGAACGCGCGAAGGCGACGCCGACCGCCTCCATGTCGGCGCGCGACCCCGGTTCCTGGTTCTGTCCGGGCATGATGAAGGGGATGCCGCTTTCAGCGATGGCGCCGCGGAACAGCCCCTTCGCCAAGGGCGAGAAGAGCAACGCCTGGACCGACCGGGCCCCGGCGGACTGGCCCACGATAGTCACCTTGGCCGGGTCGCCGCCGAAAGCCGCGATGTTGCTCTGCACCCACTTCAGCGCGGCGACGTCGTCGAGGATGCCATAGTTGCCCGACAGCCCCGTCGCCGACTTGGCCCGCAGGTCGGGATGGGCGAGAAAGCCCAGCACGCCCAGCCGGTAGTTGATCGAGACGAACAACACGCCCTGCTTGGCGAGATGGGAGCCGTCGTAGATCGGCAGGGCACTGGAACCCTGCACCATCCCGCCGCCGTGGATCCACACCGCCACAGGCAGCTTGGCACCGGGAGCGGCCGAGGGCGTCCAGATGTTCAGCGTCAGGCAGTCTTCGCTAAACGGGGCGTCGGCGAAATATTCCTTGCTCCACGGATCGACCCGCGGCGTGTCGGCTTGGATGCATCCGGGGCCGAAGGACGTTGCCTGCTTCGAGCCGAAGGGCGCGGCGGGCTCGGGCGGAGCCCAGCGGCCCTGCCCGGTGGGGGCCTTGGCGTAGGGAATGCCCAGATAGGCGGTGACGCCCGGCTCGCTGGCAAGCCCGCTGACCTGTCCGCCGCTCGTTCCAACTGAAGCCGGCGACGCCGCGGAGACCGTCGCGGAAACGAACACCGCCAATAGAATCCAGAGCTTCATCATGCACCCCACGGAGCCGCGACCGACGGCCAGCGAAATATAACCTACGACAGAACGGGGACGAGAACACAGGTACGTCAGGTCAGCCAGATTTCGGGGCTCAGGGAACGCAAGGCGTTGTCCGAACTGCCGTCGCGTAACATTCGACCGCGCCCTTGCCACCAAGGCGAAGGTCGCAGTCATGTTGGTTTGATGCAGATTGCGGACCAACTACCGCTTTGGCGTGGTTGGCACCGCGCTCACGGACTCGCTGACAATATCCAGACGGTTCTTTATTGGATCGGGCATCGCCACCGGCATACCCGTAGCCGTAAAGTTCATCAGCATGTCGCCTTTGGTGTCGAACTTTGGCCAGACCGGCAGGCCGGCCCCATTTGGGTCGCCCGTCTTCATGAAGTTGGTCCAGTACTTGATCATCGTCGTGCCAACCTGCCTGTCGTGTTCGGTCACCTTGTCGGCCCCATATTCTGCCGGCAGCGTGTTGAAGACGTAAGGCACTTCCGATGCGTGGTGCGCCCCGGTCCATTGCGAACGCAGGGTCTCGGCCACATACGAAAAGCGGAACTCGTAGACAGGAAGCCCTTCGGACGAAAAGACGCGATTGACGAAACGAGCCGCTTCCAGCACCTGGCGATCCCTGCCCACAAGAGATTTGAGCTCGGCGATGTCTTTGGGCGCATACGACGAGTAGATCCGCCTTGCCTGTTCCGCGTAGGGACCAAACGTCGCGTACACTTCTGCTTCCGTGCTGCCCGGCGAGGTGCCAGTATCCTCGTCGTTGCCGCCCATCAGAAGCGGCACACGCTGGTTGTCGCCGGAAAGATAGATGTCCGGCGTGTCGGCAGGAACCAGCTTGCCGTCAATCATCGGCCCCGTATATCCATCGCGGCCCAACTGATAGCCTACGGTGCCGATGATGTCTGCCGCGGGCTTGGAACGCAGCTTGGTCAGGGCAGCCTTGTCCGTCCCGCCAATTCCCAGCGTATTTGCAAACTTCAGACCGACTTCTTCGGCCGATGGGCCTCCGTCGCCCACCGCCGCGGTAATCTGCGGCTGATACATGCGTCCAAAGCCGGACTCGATGATGGCGCGGTTGAAAAGGCCCTTGGCCAGCGATGTGCCCAGAAGCGCATGCACCGAGCGTCCGCCGTGCGATTCGCCCATGATCGTGATGTTGTTGGGATCACCGCCAAAGGCCGCGATGTTGCGCTTCACCCACTTGAGCGCGGCAATCTGGTCCATGTATCCGTAGTTGCCCAGTAGTCCATCGGCATTTTCAGCTGTCAGCGCGGGATGCGCAAAGTAGCCCAGACGGCCAAGGCGGTAGGCCACGCCCACAAAGATCACGCCGTTCTTGACGAAGGCCTCACCCTGATAAATCTGCGGAGTAGTACCGCCGATTACCGAACCGCCACCATGAATCCAGAACAGGACCGGAAGCGGCATGGCTGGCTTTTCGGCCGGGGTCAACACGTTCAGATATAGACAATCCTCTGAGGTTGGCTGAATCGGTGGCGCCATGTCGTCCTTGAAAGGGTTCTGCAGGCAGTCGTGTGCCTGAAGAGAGGGGCGAACGCCGGTCCATGGCTTTACAGGCTGCGGCGCGCGCCAGCGCAATGCGCCCAGCGGTGGCGCTGCGTAAGGTATGCCCTTGAAGGCGGCAACGCCGTCTGAAACGCTACCCGATAGCTTTCCGGCATCGATTGTCACTTGCGGAGTCTGGGCGAAGGCCAGCGTGGCAGACGTCAGCGCGACGGCAACAAGAATCCTGGCAAGAAAACCGCTCAACAATTGCACGGGATCGGACTCCTCATGAATGGTGATCAGGCCAACACTGCAGGGCCTCTCTCAGGCCATTGGCATGGCTTGAGAACACACGCTCCCTACTAACTCTCGAAGCTCGCTGGGGCGAGCAGATGCTCGCCAGTTTGCACCTGATTTGCAATGACCAGGCCTCAGCCTTGATCAGGTTGATAGCGTATTGGTGAGTATTGATAGATAAGTACTAGTCAATCCCGTACGTAAGTGGTCGCACCTTCCCGTCTGACGACCGGTTGCGGGATCAGCTACGATTCGGCCGGTCACCGGAGGTAGTTCCCATGAAACCCGACGCAAACTCTGCTGCTTCGATGCACGATCTGCCGGCCGACGCCGCATCACTCGATCGGCGCGACTGGATCAGGCAAGCGGTGACGATCCTGGGCGGAACGGCTGTGGGTGCTACCGGCTTCGCCTCGGCGGCTGCACCTGTCGCGACCATGGCAACCGCAATTCCGACGCGTGTCGTCACGTCAGACACCGCCGTCGTTGAGACCAGCGCGGGGAAGATCAAGGGGTTCGACCGCAACGGCGTCTACATCTTCAGGGGCATTCCTTACGGCGACACGACCGCGGGCGAGAATCGTTTCCTGCCGCCGCGGAAGGCCCAGCCCTGGACCGGCGTGCGACCGTCGACTGGGTGGGGACCCGTCTCACCTCATGCCGACCGCGCCAGCTGGCGCAATGACGAGGAACAGTTCCTGTATCAGTGGGACGACGGGTTTTCCGGCGAGGACATGCTGCGCATCAACGTCTGGACACCTGCCGTCAACGACACGGTGAAACGACCGGTCCTCGTGTGGATTCACGGCGGCGCGTTCACATCGGGATCGAGTCAGGAGTTGCGCGCCTACGATGGCGGGAACCTCGCGCGCCGGCACGATGCCGTGCTGGTGTCGATGAACCATCGCTTGAATGTCTTCGGCTTCCTCGATCTGACGGAGGTCGGCGGCGAGAAGTACGCGAAGTCTGGCAATGTCGGTATGCTCGATCTCGTTCTGGCGCTCGAATGGGTGCGCGACAACATCGGGCGCTTTGGCGGGGATCCGTCGAATGTGACGATCTTCGGACAATCGGGCGGTGGCCGGAAGGTCAGCACACTGCTCGCGATGCCATCAGCGAAGGGCCTTTTCCACAAAGCTGCCGTATTCAGCGGGTCACATATCCGGCAGAACACAACCGAGGTTTCACGGCGTCTGGCGGCTGGCGTCATGGCTGAACTGGGCCTCACACGGACCGATCTGGCGAAGCTGCATCAGATCGACATGAACCAACTGCTCATTGCCGGCATTGCCGGTCAACGGCGCGTGGCGCAGGGCGCGCCGGCGCCGGCCCCGAATTGGGGGCCGGTGGTCGATGGCAACGTGCTGCCACAGCACGCTTTCGATCCTGCGGCGCCCGCGATGGTGGCTACAATTCCGTTGCTCGTCGGAAACACGTTCGCGGAATTCGGCGGCGGCATGAATGATCCCGTGGCGCATCTGCTGACGATGGAGCAACTGCAGGCCAAGCTGCAGCCGACTTACAAGGCGCGCACGGGTGAACTCATCGCCGCCTACCAGAAGGTCTTTCCGCAGGCCAGGCCCTTCGAGATTGCCGCGGTCATCACTGGCACGACGACCTATCGCATCAATGCCGTGCAGCAGGCCGAACTGAAATCGGCGCAGGCCGCGCCCGTCTACATGTACTGGTTCAACTGGCGCACGCCCGTGCTTGACGGCCGGCCGCTGCCGTTTCACTGCCAGGACCTCAACTTCTGGTTCGACAACATCGACCTGGCCGCCCAGCCGACGGGCGGCACGGATGATGCGCGGTATCTGGCGGCACAGATGAGCGGCGCATTCGTGGCGTTTGCGCGGACGGGCCGGCCGACACATCCGGGCCTGCCGGCATGGGCGCCGTTCACGGTGGCTCAGCGCAACACGATGATGTTCGAGAACGACCGAAGGAGCGGGCAGCGCGCCGATCCGGATCAGCAAGCCCGCGACCTGCTTCGCAGCCTGCAGAAAGCGTGATGCGACTGGCTCAACGACCGTCAGGAGCGCTGACATCGGCATGTTGAGACGATTGCCAGCACCACTGCACTGGCGGCAGGCAGATGGGATCCTCTAGCTGTGATTTCTAGGGACGTTGTTTACACCTTCTGAAGCTGGAAGGCTGACTGGGGACGGGCCCATCAGCCACCAGCGGGGAAGGGACGAAGGCCCACAGGAACGCGCGAACGAGGCGGCACATGTATTCCGTCGACTGACTCAAACGAGTCAGTCAGCCCAGGCAATGAGCGCTCAATAAACTCGCATCCTTAAGTACCTGTGAAGTACCTGTAACGTTGTGACGTTGAGTCTTGGTAGTTCGCATCCTTCAAGGTTTTGTGTATCGCGATTCATGCATCGAGCGCTTCGCTTCGGGCGAGACGTGCAGATAGAATCGGCATGTGGGCGGTTCGCGTCGGTCTGGCGCCGGGAACAGTAACGGGGAATGGCCGATGCGTATGAGGAGTTTCATTTCTGGCGGACTCGCGCTGGGGGTACTCGCGTCCAATGCGATGGTTTCCCAATCCGTAACGGCCCAGACCCTTGTAGCCCGGAACGGCGCGAAGCCGCTGACCTCCATCGTCAACCGGCCCTGGCCTGCACCCGCTCTCGCCAACGAACCTGACAAGCCGCCTTCACTGAGTCCCGCGGAAGCCCTGAAGACCTTCTCCATGCCGCCCGGCTATAGAGTCGAGTTGGTGGCGTCCGAGCCGCTGGTCACCGATCCCATCCTGGCGGAGTTCGATGGCGACGGGCGTCTGTGGGTCATGGAAATGCACGGCTTTGCCTACAACGACAAGATGGACAACTCCTTCGAGCCCATCAACGATCTGGTGATCCTCGAGGACACGGATGGTGACGGGGTGTATGACAATCGCACTGTGTTCCTCGACAAGCTGATCATGCCGCGGGCCTTCAAGATCCTCGACCACAGTTGCGCGCTGGTGGGCGAGCCGCCCAATCTGTGGAAGGCCTGCGACACCAATGGCGATCTCAAGGCGGACACCAAGGAGCTCATCGACAAGTCCTTCGCCACCCAGGGCGTGGTCGAGCATGGCGCCAACGGACTGTACTGGGGCATGGACAACCGCATCTACGTGGCAGAACACACCTGGAACCTGGGATACAAGGACGGCAAGTTCGCAACGCAGCCGACGCTGAGCCGCGGTCAATGGGGCATTACGCAGGATGACGCGGGCCGCATTTACCGCGACGTCAACACCGATCCGCTGTTCGTGGACTATGTCGGCGCGCATTATTTCGCGCGCAATCCGAATCTGGTGCGCACCGACGGTCTCTACCAGTCACTGGTCAACCAGGCAGAGACCAACATCTGGCCCGTGCATCCGACCATGGGCGTGAATCGCGGCTATCGCGCGGACATCTATCGCGGTCACGGAGTGGCGACTTACTACCAGGGGGTTTCCTCGCCGATGATCTATCGCGGCGACCAGCTGCCGAAGAATCTGCAGGGCCAAGCTTTCGTCGTCGACGGCCCGACCAACATCGTGCACCTGCTGACGCTGAAGGACGATGGCTCCGGCAATCTGCATTCGGCGGACTTCTACAAGAAGGGCGAATTCCTCGCGTCTACTGATGTGCGTTTCCGGCCCGTGTCGCTGACGCCGGGCTGGGACGGCTCGTTCCTTATCGTGGACATGTATCGCGGCGTCTCGCAGGACGGCCCGATCCAAACCGACTATCTGCGCGAATTCATCGTCAAGCACGACTTGCAGAAGTCCATCAATCTCGGCCGCATCTATCGCGTCGTGCACGACGGCATGGGCACGGTAACGAAGCCGGCGATGAGTCGTGAGACACCGGCGCAGCTGGTTGCGCACCTGTCGCATCCAAATGGCTGGTGGCGCGACACGGCGCAGCAGTTGCTGGTGCAGCGCGCCGACACGTCCGTTGTGCCCGCGCTGACGCAGCTGGCCGCCGCTGCGCCGGACTGGCGGGTGCGGCTGCAGGCACTGTGGACATTGGATGGCCTCGACTCCGTGGATCAGGCCATGGTGCAGAGGGCGCTGGACGACAAGTCCGTTGAGGTCCGCGCTGCGGCCATCCGTCTGTCCGAGCGCTGGCTGGCGGAGCGCGGTGAAATCCGCTCGTCGGTGCTGGCTAGGATGGGCGACTCCAACTGGCAGATTCGCCGCCAACTGGCCGCGTCGCTCGGTGAAATGCCTGTCGATGTGCGGCTTACCCCGATCCTCGACATGTTGAATCGTTACGCACGCGATTCGATCACAGTCGACATTGCAGTTAGCAGTATCGCTGGCCAGGAAAGCCAGGCCCTTTCGCGGGTACTCTCACTTCCGGTCCCGAAAGTGGAGGCAGTGAAAGTGCTTGCCGGGGCCGCGAGCAAGGGGCGAAATCATGATCAAGTTCAGAGTGTGATGGAATTGGCTGCTGACACGAGGTTGTCGGCGCCGGTTCGTGTTGCCGTTCTGGAGGGCATGGCCTTAGGACTGCAGGGAGGCGTCGCGGCCAATGGCGGCGGTGTAGAGGGCGGTCGGGCGGGGACCGGTGTGCCAGGCGTAGTAGCCGCGCCGCGTCGTCGCGCCGGAATGCTTGAACTCTCAGCGGAACCCACAGCCATAATTTCGCTGGCCAGCAAAACCGGCCCCCTAGCGGATGCCGCGAAGCCGGTGTTGGCCGCGATGACCTGGCCCGGCAAGCCGGCGGCGCCTCCCGTCTCCCCGCTGACTGCGGCCGAGCAGAGGCGCTACACACTGGGCAAGGCGCTCTACGAGGCCAATTGCGTCGGTTGTCACTTGTCCGAAGGGCAAGGGCAGCCGCGCGTCTCGGGACCATTAGCCGGCTCCAAAATCGTCAACGGCGCGGCAGATGTAGTCATTCGCGTACTCAGCAACGGTAAGGAAGGGTCCATTGGGCTGATGCCGCCGTTGGGGGCGACCATGAGTGCTGATGATCTTGCCGCTGTGATCACGTACGTTCGACGCTCATGGGGTAACACCGGAAACCCTGTTGTTGCAGCCGAGGTGAACGAGACTCGGCAGGCCTATGCACACCGCACGATACCTTGGACTGAAAAGGAATTGGCGGTACGTGCCAGATGATCCTGAATAGTCTCGACGGCAAGATCGCAGCTGTAGCGAATCTAAAGTTCCGATGTTTTGAAGTATAGAGGGTGGCAAAACGATGTCTGAATGTGGTCCATTATTGGTATCGTCGACTACCGGCATCGACATGTTGCGAGGCAAGCTCGCCTTCATCACCGGCTCAGGCCGCGGCCTGGGCAGGACGGTGGCCGAAAGACTTATGCAGATGGGTGCCGACATCGTACTGCATGACATTTCCGAAGAGGCTCCAGCGAAATTCGGCGAGGTCGCGAGCCTGTCGGCCCTGGCCGAGGAATTCACGCGCGGTGGTGCGCGCGCCATCGCGGTGACCGGCGATATTTGCAGCGCAGATGCCGTGGAGAAGATGGTGGCCGCCGCTCAGAACCGCCTGGGACCGGTTTCCGTCTTGGTCAATTGCGCCGGGGGCGACATCGGTGCGGATGGCAACAAGCCAAACCCGAGCACACCGACGAATTTCAAGCTGGAAGATGTGATGGCGGTGTTGAACCGCAATTTGATCGGCACCATGCTGATGTGCCGTGCCGTCGCGCCTGGCATGGCGCAGCGCCGGGAAGGCTCTATCGTCAATTTCGGCTCGCTGCTGGCGCATCAGGGGTCGGCCATCGAAATTGGGTACGCCTGCGCCAAGGCTGGAATCGTCCACTACACGCGTTGCCTGGCAACGGAACTCAGGGACGCGGGAGTGCGCGCCAACGCCGTCAGCCCCGGCCCCACGAAGACCGCGCGTTTCCTGGCCACCCGGACCACCGATCCCCAGATGATGGAGGAAGGCCCTTCGTTGCAGCGCTATGCGGCGCCGGCGGAGATTGCTGACGCCGTTGCGTTTCTGGCTGGTCCGCAGAGCCGTTTCGTCAGCGGCCAGGTGCTGCGCATCGACGGCGCGATCAGTGTCTACGGTGCTTGAATAGAGGAATCGCGATGTCTGCCAGGCTCAAAGGAAAAACCTGCGTCGTGACTGCCGCAGGACAAGGAATCGGTCGCGCGGTCGCTGAAGCGTTCCTGCGTGAGGGGGCGTCAGTCGTTGCCGTCGATCTGCAGCAGGACGTCCTGCAGGCGTGGGCTGTGCCCGCGGGTGCCGCCACCGTCGCGCTCGATGCCACCGACGCCGCGGCGCTGATCGCGCTGGCCGCCAGATATCCCGATACCAGCGTGCTGGTGAACTGCGTCGGTCTCGTTGGCGTTGGCAGTGTGCTGGATTGCGCAGGCTCCGAGCTGGAGCGTAGTTTCCGCGTCAACGTCGTCACCATGGCGGATTCGATCCGCGCATTCCTGCCGCGCATGCGCGAGCGCAGGGACGGTTCCATCGTCAACATCGCCTCGGTGGTTTCTTCGGTCATGGCCGCGCCCGGGCGATTTGCCTATGGCACGACCAAGGCTGCCGTCATTGGGCTGACCATGTCGGTGGCGAGGGACTTCATCGCCGAGGACATACGCTGCAATTCGATCAGCCCTGGAACGGTCGAAAGCCCGTCGCTGCGTGAACGCATGGCTGCGACTGGCAACCTCGAGACGGCGCGCGCCGCTTTCGTTGCCAGGCAGCCCATGGGTCGCCTCGGATCGACCGCCGAGATCGCAGAACTGGCAGTGCTGATGGCTTCCGATGAGGCGCGCTTCATGACGGGCTCGAACATTGTCATCGACGGCGGAATGAGTCTCTAACGATGTCCAGCTCGGTTGAAAAGAGGCCAACCAAGATCCGTTATGGAGTCGTGGGCCTTGCCCTGACGTTGGCCATCATCGCCTACGTTCAGCGTGTCGCCATATCCCAGGCGGCCGGACCCATCTCGGCGGACCTGCAGCTGTCGAAGGCTCAGATGGGCGCGATCTTCAGCGCCTTCGGACTGACCTACGCGCTGATGGAAATTCCGATGGGCGCCCTCGGCGACCGTCTCGGCGTGCGACGCACGCTGACGCAGATCGTCCTGTTGTGGTCGGCGTTTACGGCGCTCACCGGTGCGGCGTGGAGTATGGGTTCGATGCTGGTCATTCGCCTGGTGTTCGGCGCCGGTGAGGCCGGGGCATTTCCCAATCTTACCAAGATGCTTGGCTCCTGGTTGCCGGCAGGCGAACGCGTCAAGGCCCAAGCCCTGATGTGGGCTGTCGCGCGCTGGGGCGGCGCGGCAACGCCGCCGCTGGCATTGCTGGCGATCACCGCCTTTGGCTGGCGCGCGTCATTCGTCGCCTTCGGCCTCGTTGGGGTGGTCTGGGTGGTGATCTTTCGCCACTGGTTTCGCGACAGCCCGGCCAAACATCCCGGCGTCAATGCGCAGGAACTGCAGCTGTTGCAGGGCGCCCGCGCATTGACAGGCGACGCCCACCACAGAAGCGGGTGGCGGATCATCGCGACGCCCGAACTGCTGGCGCTCGCGGTCCAGTACTTCTTCTTCTCCTTCGTCTGGTACTTCTATGTCACATGGCTGCCGACCTATCTGCGCGAGGCCTGGAAACTCAGTGCTGTCGCGGCCGCCGGCTATGCGGTGATGCCGCTGCTTTTCGGCGGTTTCGGCTCGCTGGTCAGCGGCATGTTGCCGGCGAGGATTCCACGTCGGCCCATCGCCATCGGCGGCTTCTTTGCCACGGCGGTGCTGCTGTTCGCGGTCACTCGCGTGCACAGTGTCGGCCTGGCCATGGTATGCATGGGGTTTGCCAGTTTCTGCAGCGACCTGACCATGCCGATATCCTGGAACACCTGTGTGGAGATCGGCCGCCGTTACACGGCCACCGTGGCGGCGACCATGAACATGTGCGGCAATCTGGCGGGTTTCGTGGCGCCGCTGGTTGGCGGGCTGATCCTCGAGCACCATGCCGGCGACTGGAATGCATTGCTGTATGGGATGTGTGTCGCCGCCTGTATTTCTTCGGCGTGCTGGCTGTTTCTCGACCCCGACACGGCGGAGCTGCGCAACGCCGGAGTGAGCGATGAAGATTGATCTCAGTGCAAGACTGGCTGTCATTACCGGCGGCAGCCGCGGACTCGGTGAAGCTATGGCCTGGGCGCTATCCGCAGCCGGCGCAAGCGTTGCGCTGGTGGCGCGCGATGACGCAAGGTTGCGCAACGTCCGTGACGGGCTGGTGGCCGCCGGTGGCAAGGCCGATTATTTCATCGCTGATGTCACCCAGGAATCCGACGTGCTGCGTGTTGCACAGGAAATCCGTGAGCGCATGGGAGCGCCGCAGATCCTGGTCAACAACGCCGGCACCAATGTCCGCAAGCCGCTTGACGAACTAACCAAGTCTGAGTTCATGAGCGTCATCGAATCGAGCCTGCTGTCGACGTTTCTGGTCTCGCGCGCCTTCGTCGCCGGAATGAAGCAGGCCGGCTTTGGCCGCATCATCAACATGACTTCGATGCTGAGTCATGTTTCGCTGCCGGGACGCACGCCGTATTCCTCGGCCAAGTCCTCGCTGCTGGGGTTCATCCGCGCCCTCGCGTTGGAGACGGCCGCGCATGGCGTCACGGTGAACGGCATCAGCCCGGGTCCGATCGGCACCGAACTGAATAGAGTCGTGATGGACGATCCAGTTGCCAACGCGCAGTTCCTCGCGCATCTGCCGGTCGGCCGCTGGGGCAAAGTGGAGGAGATTGGCGCGCTGGCCTGCTTCCTCGCTTCGGAGCACGCCGGCTTCATCACCGGCACCGATATCGTGATCGACGGCGGCTGGACAGCCCGATGAGTTCGGGTGCTAGGACATTTGAGCGTTGTGGTATCGCCATCCTGAAGTCGCGTAGTGTTCAAACCCGATGCCCGTGGATGGGCTTGGGCGCACGTGGCGATGGCCGGACACTTTCACCAGGAGAATAGGGTCTCAATCATGCACAATTACTTGCGCGCGCTGACAAGTCTGCTGGCTCTGTCGCTGGCAGTCACGGCACCAGATGCGGCCTTCGCCCAGCAGACGGAAGCCGAATCGGCTGCTGCACCGGAGATTCCAGGACAGAATCTCGCCGGCATGCACATCTACAT
>Ga0075026_100000749_pt1 | contig 13497 bp, 8 predicted proteins | sample Str012_2_FD_71392 | JGI IMG/M metagenome (GOLD analysis project Ga0075026, IMG submission 71392) | Freshwater sediment microbial communities in response to fracking from Pennsylvania, USA - Straight Creek_MetaG_SC_2012 | ecosystem: Environmental > Aquatic > Freshwater > Creek > Sediment...
AGGTGCCGTACCAGACGTCGGTCGAGGTGATCGGCCAGAAGATCGCCGAGCTGGTAAACGACCGCAAGATCGAGGGCATCCGCGACGTCCGCAACGAGTCGTCGGGCGACACGATGCGTCTCGTCGTAGAGCTCAAGCGTGACGCGAACGCGCAAGTGGTGCTGAACCAGCTCTACAAGCACACGCCGATGCAGACGAACTTCGCCGCGAACCAGGTCGCGCTCGTCGACGGTGTGCCGCGCGTTCTCAACCTGCGCCAGGCGCTCGAGGTCTACGTCGCGCACCAGGTCGAGGTCATCACCCGGCGTAGTCAGTACCGGCTGAACAAGGCCCGCGACCGCGCACACATCCTCGAAGGTCTGCTGAAGGCCCTCGACATGATCGACGCGATCATCACGTTGATCCGCGGGTCGGAATCCGCCGACGCGGCCCGCCAGTCGCTGCAACTCGCGCCGTACGAGTTCAGCGAGACGCAGGCCACGCACATCCTCGACATGGCGCTGCGCCGCCTCGCCGCGCTGGAGCGCCAGAAGCTCCGCGACGAGTACGACGAGCTCGCGCAGACCATCGCCGCGCTCGAAGCGATCCTCGCGAACGAGGCGAAGCTGCGCGGCGTGATCAAGGAAGAGCTCACCGCGATCAAGGACAAGTACGGTGACGAGCGCCGGACGTCCATCGCGACCGACCCCGGCGACCTGGCCGACCTCGATCTCATCGAGGACGAGGAGCTCGTGCTCACGCTGACGCACCGCGGCTACGTGAAGACGACCTCCGTCGACCAGTTCCGCACCCAGGCGCGGGGCGGCAAGGGAGTACGCGGCGGCAACCTCCGCGACGAGGACTACGTCGAGCACCTCCTCACGACGACGGCGCACTCGTACCTGTTGTTCTTCTCGAACCGCGGACGCGTGTACCGCTTGCGGGCGCACGAGATCCCGATGACGGACCGGACCGCACGCGGTACCGCGCTCGTCAACCTGGTCGCGCTGCAGGGTGACGAGCACATCGAAGCGGTCATCGACACCCGCACCTACGAAGACGGCGTCTATCTGTTCTTCGCGACGCGCAACGGCATCGTGAAGAAGACGCGCATGTCCGAGTACGACTCGTCGTTGCGCAGCGGTCTCATCGCGATCAACCTGAACGAGGGCGACGAGCTCGTGCGGGTGATCCAGACCACCGGCTCGGACGACGTGTTCATGGTGTCGCGCAACGGCATGACGATCCGCTTCGCCGAAGACGACGTGCGTCCTATGGGACGCGCGACCGCGGGTGTGCGCGGAATGCGGTTGCGTTCCGAGAGCGACGCGGTGGTCAGCGCAGATCTCGCGCGCGACGACGCGGTGCTCTTGTTCGTGTCATCGAGTGGTCACGGAAAACGCACGCCGGTTTCGGCGTTCAATCGCCAGGGCCGCGGCGGCCAGGGTGTGCGCGGAATGCGGGTCACGGAATCACGCGGAACCGTCGTCGCGGCGTTCACCGTGGATGCCGGATCGGACATTCTCGTGTTCTCCTCCGCGGGCAATCTCGTCCGCATGGGCGTGGACGTGATCTCCGAGCAGGGCCGGGACGCAACCGGCGTGCGGGTAGCCCGGCTCGACGAGGGGGATACGGTTGTCGCCGTGGCCCGCGTTCTCGAAGGTGAACAGAACGACGAGAACGCGCCCCCCGAGGGTGACGGCGTGAGCGCCGACAACGAGGCCGGCGCCGCCGGCGAGGGCGAAGAGAACTGACCCGTGGCGCGCGCCAAGGCCGTGCTCGAGAGCGTTCCCGCGAAACCGCAGGACCGCGCGCCGAAGAAGACCCGACGAAAGCGGGTCGCGTCGCCGCGCCAGGTCTTCGAGCGCCGGTACGTCCAGACCGTACGCTCGGTCGACCTCTGGTCGGTGCTCAAGGTCGCGATCTGTTTCTACCTGTGCGCGCTGATCGTCATGCTCGTCGCGGGCGTGATGCTCTGGTGGATCGCGTCCGCCGCCGGCGTCGTGTCGAGCGTCGAGAGCTTCGTGGGCGAACTCGTCAACAACAAGGACTTCCGGCTCCTGTCGTGGGAGGTGCTGCGGGCCACGACGCTCATCGGTCTCGTGGTGGTGTGCCTGCTCACGGTCATCACCGTGCTGGCGGCCGCGTTCTACAACCTGTTCTCGGAACTGCTCGGCGGGATCGAGGTCACCGTCGTCGAGCAGGAAGAGCTCGGCTCCGAATAGAGAAATCGGGGCCGGTGGAACCAGGCTTTCCGAGTGGGGCTAGCAAGAATCGAACTTGCGACCTCGTCCTTATCAGGGACGCGCTCTAACCGACTGAGCTATAGCCCCGCGCAGGCGAAGCAGCGTAGCAGTGGTCACCGGAGTGCGAAGCGGGCGCGGTCGATACACTCCCGCGTCGTGAAGGTCTTCAAGCGTCTGCTCCTCGTCCTCGGTGCCGCGGGTGCCGTGGGGATGCTCGCACGCTTGCGCGGCAAGGGCGGGGTGCCGCCCACCAGCGGCGGTTGGCGCGAGCTCGAGGGGCCCGAATTTCGGTGAAGCGGATGATCCCGTGACGACAGCGCTCGTCGTCGGTCTCGGCGCGGTCGGTACCCGTGTCGCGCGCCAACTCATCGACACCCCCGGCTTCGATCGGGTCCTGCTCGCAGACCGAGACGCCGATCAACTCGCGGAGGTGTGCGCGGCGTTCGGCGCGGACGCGCACCGCACCGACTTCTCGCCCGGCGACCCGATCCCGACCGATGCGGACGTGGTGGTGACGGCGCTGCCGGCCGGCGTCGATCACCCGATCGTGACCGCGGCCATCGCCGGGGGCGTGCCGGTCGCCTCGAGTGAGGAAGAGCACGAGGCGCTCGACCAGCTGCGCGCACTCGACCCGAACGCGCGCGGGGCCGGAGTCGCGATCGGCGTCGGGTGCGGGCTCGCGCCCGGGCTGGTCGACGCGCTCGCGCGGCACGCGGCGTCGATGTTCGACAAGGTCGATGAGATCCGCGTGGCGCGCACCGGTTGGGCCGGTCCCGCGAGTGTCGCCACCGTTCGCTACGAGCGCCGGGTGCCGGTGCGCACGTGGCACGACGGCACGTGGCGGGAGGACCATCCGCACAGCGACAGCCTCGTGTGGTTCCCGGAGCCGATCGGCGCACGGGATTGCCGCACCGTGACGGGCGCTACGGCATTGCTCGTCGACGCGTTTCCCGATGTCGCGCGTATCGGGGTGCAGCTCGGCGAGCCGCCGAAGCGGACCCGCCTGCGCCGCCGTTTCGGCGACGAGGGCGAGTGGGGCGCCGCCCGGGTCGAGGTATGGGGCCGGCGCGACGGGTCGTTCGACTGCACGGTGTACGGGGTCGTCGAGCGCACTGCGGTCGCGGCCGGCGCGGTGCTGGCCGTCGTCGCCGCGCAGCTCGCAGGAGTGATCGGGCCCCGGCTCGATCGGCCCGGGGTGCACGGCCTCGGCGCCCTCGTCGATCCGGTGCCGTTCCTGGCGGAACTGGCGCAGCGGGGCGTGCGGGCGGCTGCCTTCGAGGGCGTCGCCGTCGCCTGAGGCTGCAGGCCCGATAGAGGCGGGTTTGGCTGCCTGCGGCAGGAGAATCTGCCGATGGAGCACTACCGTGTCGGCGCGCCCTTGGGGTGGCCGGGCACGGCCGGGGACAGCCGAGGATTGCGATCGGTGACGATGACGGATGGGTCGGAACAAGAGACGACACGACCGCCGGGGCAACCGACTGATGAACCGACCGGCGCGGATCTCGTCGACCTCGCGTCTCGTCGCCTCACCGTCGTAGACGAGGTTCCGCTCGCGGTCGTCCGCGGCGGCGAAGTTCAGGTCTTCGGCGGGCTCCGGTTGGTTCCGGGTGGAACCGACACTTCGCGGGAGGTCGCGCGCACGATCGCGCACGCGGTCGAGGGGTGTCGCGGGCCCGCGGTCGTGGTGTTCGCCGGCGACACGTTCGACATGCTCCGCGAGGGTCGTCCTGATCCCGAAGGCGCGCTCAACGCGTACCCGCGGCTCGCGGCTGCACTGGCGACGTTCCTCGAGGCCCCCGAACGTCGAATCGTCGTGTTGCCCGGCATCCGTGACGCCGCACTCGCGTACGACGCGCGCGCCGCGGAAGCGCTCCAGGCCATCGGTTGGACCGTCGCACTCGCGTGCGTGCTCGAGATCGACACCGGATCGGGGCCGCGGGCCGTGCGGGTCGAGCCCGGGCACCAGCTTGATCCCGCGGCCGCGTTCGCGGATCCGCGCGACCCCAACGATCATCCTCTCGTCGTTCACCTCGAACGCGATGTGCTCCCGAACTTCGCGAACGTCGGTGAGGAATCGCACAAGTGGTTGGAGGGAATCGACGACGCCGACCCGGCCGACATGGGCGCACTCGTTGCGTCGCGCTTCACCTATCGGCGCCTGTTCCGGCGCGCCGCGTGGCTCACACTTCCCGTTCTGGCGTTGCTTGCGGTCTTCTTCCCGATCGCCGCGTTCTCGGCCCGGTCGACGAACACGCTCGTGCATCTCTTCCGCCTCCTGGCGGCGGGGTTCGCGATCGAGGCGGTCCTCGTGGCGGTGGCTCTGGCCTTCGTCGTGGTGCAACTGCACGACTCGCTCGGTTCGATCTCGTGGTTGTCCCGGTCGTTGCGCGACAACGACGCGCCCCGCGGCGTTGGCGTCGGCCTCGCCGCGGCCGGCGGAGCGGGGCTCATCACCGGGCACTCGGGACGAGCCGAGCTGACCGATCTCGGCGGCGGGGCGTTCTACGCGAACTGCGGAATGGCGGGGCGCAGCGTCGATCGGGTCGAGACCCACGCCGGGCTCCCGGCGGTGTTCGCGGCCCGGTTGCGATGTTCGTGGGTCGAGCTCGAAGCCGGGTCGGAGCTGCGCGCGCGGCTCTGGTACGGCGCCCGGGACCTCCCCGAGCGTTCGTTCCTCGAGCGCATTGCGTCGCGCGAGCGCATGCGTGCGTGTTGGCCGCCCGCGGAGGTCGCCGAGCATCCGGGCACGGTGACGTGGCCGTCGGCCGGTGACGCGACCGCCCGCCGCCGGCGCAACCGCCGGATCGGTGCGACCGCGATTGCGTTCGCGGGCGTGATGAGCCTGGCGTCGGCCGTCACCCTGCCCCTGGCATCCCGGCTGACCGCGCTCGGCCGCTTCGCGCCCATCGAGGTGCCCGAGTTCGCGACGGCGTTGGTCGCGATCTGCGGAATCGGTCTGCTGCTGCTCGCACGCGGCGTGCGCCGCGGGCAGCGTCACGCGTGGATGCTCGCGGTTGCGCTGCTCTTCGTGGCGGTCATCGGTGACGTGACGAAGGGTCTCGACGTCGAGGAGGCGATCGTCGCCCTCCTGGTCGTCGGATTCCTGGTGATCCACCGCGACGACTTCGCGGCACCGGCCAACCCGTCGTCGTGGCGCCGCGGAATCGGGGTTGCGCTTGTGGCGGTCGTGGTCGCGGTCGTCGGCGCGACGATCGGCGTCGCGTCGCGGCACACCGGGTTGTCGCTCGCGAAGATCGAAGAAGCGGTCACGGAGCGACTCGTCGGACTGAGGACGGTGGCCCTGCCGAACGGCATCGACCGGCTCGTCTCGCCGGCCCTGCTGGCGGTCGGCGTGGTCGTCGCCCTTTCGTTGTGCTGGTTGTTGTTCCGCCCCGCTGTGTCGCCGCGCCTGTCGTCGTACCGACCGCTCTCGCGCGAGCGCGCGCGGTTCATCGTGGAGAAGTACGGCGTCGACTCGCTGTCGTACTTCGCGTTGCGCGACGACAAGGAATGGTTCGGTTTCCGCGACACGCTGGTTGCGTACCGCGTGCACAACGGCGTCGCGCTGGTCTCGCCCGATCCGATCGGTCCGGTCGGCCAGCGCGCGGAAGCGTGGAACGCGTTCCGCGAGTTCGCCGACGAGCACGGGTGGCCGGTCGCGGTGATGGGCGCGTCCGCGGATTGGATTCCCGTATACGGCGCCAGCGGGATGCACGACCTGTACATCGGCGACGAGGCGGTCGTCGACGCCCGGCGCTTCAGCCTCGAGGGGAAGCAGAACAAGAGCCTGCGGCAGTCGGTCGGCCGGGTCGAGAAGGCGGGCTACCGGGTCGAGTTCTTCGATCCGTCCCGGCTCGCGCCCGAGATGGAAGCCAAGCTCCGCGGGTTGATGACCGAGAGCCGGCGCGGCGATGTCGAGCGGGGCTTCTCGATGACGCTCGGTCGGGTGTTCGACGCCGACGACCGCGGCTTGTTGCTCGCGGTCGCGCTGGACGGCGACGACAACCCCGCCGGTTTTTGTCAATTCGTTCCCGCACGGGCGATCGACGGCTGGTCGCTCGATCTCATGCGCCGGAGCGAGTCGTGCGACGTGCCGAACGGCATCACGGAGTTCATCGTCGCCAAGACGATCGAGCACGTACGCCGCGAGGGTTCGGTCGGGATTGCGCTCAACTTCGCGACCTTCCGTGCTGTGCTCGCAAGCGAAGCCGGCGACCGGCTCGCGCACCGCGCGCAGAAGTGGTTGCTCGAGCGCGTCGGTGACTCGATGCAGATCGAGTCGTTGTGGACGTTCAACGAGAAGTTCCAGCCGGAGTGGCACCCGCGTTACGCGGCGTACGACTCCCCCGAGCATCTGTTGAGCGCGTCGATCGCGGTGGCGCGCGCGGAGTCGTTCTTCGAGATCCCGATCATCGGGCGCTTTTTCAAACCGGCGTCCGACGGTGCGCGTGAACGGCCGCGGCAGTTGCCCGTGGAACCCGCGGCGGAGAAGGTGACGGCCAAGCCGGGTCCGCCGGCCAAGACCGGCGGCTGAACGTCACGAATGTGAGGGGCTCGGTCCCTCACCCGCGATCTCGAACGCGATGTCGTCGACGTAGCAGTAGTACCAATCCTCGCCGGGTTCGTACGACTGGATGATCGGATGGGTGATCTCGTGGAAGTGCGCGGTCGCGTGTTTGCCCGGCGACTGATCGCAGCACCCGATGTGGCCGCACTCGGCGCAGCGCCGGAGGTGGACCCAGTGCATGCCCAGGAGCAGGCACTCGACGCAGCCGTTGCCGCTGGGGTCGACGGCGACGATGTGGTCCATGTGGGCGCAGGTCTCGGTCACCGGATCAGTCTTCCAAACCCGTCAAGGGCGCGGGGTTGGGCCTGAAACCGGAGCGAAAGGGCGAAGTGTCATCGTCGTGGTGGCGCAAGCGCCGAACGCGTCTCTCGACATACCCCTCACCCCTCGTCGGGAGGCGCGTTCGGGCGCTGCCTCGCACGTCCAGTTGTGCGAAGGGTTCCGGCGCGGGCGTCGTAGAATGCCGTGCCCCGGGGACGTAGCTCAGCTGGCTAGAGCACCTGCTTTGCAAGCAGGGGGTCGTGGGTTCGAGTCCCATCGTCTCCACCGCGTGATCGGCGCAAGACATCGGGACTGATGTCGCGGCCGGTGGGCTGCCGCATCGGAGGCGATTCCGTTGCTGTGCTTGGATTGCTCGGGTCGCGTCCGCCTCCTGAGGATCAGAGATGAAGGTTCGCCTCCCGATCAGCCGTGACACCCTGCGGGAGGACGCCGTCGCGGGGTTGGTGCTCGGCGTGCAAAGCGTGCCGGACGGTCTCGCGACCGGCCTGTTGGCCGCAGTGAACCCCCTCTCCGGCCTCTACGCATACTTGGTCGGAACGGGGAGCGGCGCCTTTTTCACGGGCTCGTCGTTCATGGCGATTCAGGGGACCGGAGCGATGGCGATCATCGTGGCCGACGTCCCGTCCGTGCATCACGGCAGCGATCCGGCGCGCGCGCTGTTCACGCTGTCGATCGTCACCGGGATCATCATGCTCGCGGCCGGACTCCTTCGGCTGGGTTCGGCGCTGCGGTTCGTCTCGAACGCGGTGATGGTGGGCTTCATCAGTGCAGTAGGCGTCAACATCATCCTCGGCCAGTTGGCGAACTTCACGGGCTATGCCGCACCGGGCGCAAACCGGATTGCCCGCACGTTCAACACGCTGATCAATCCGGGCAAGCTCGATCTTCAAACGATCGCGGTCGGCAGCGCCACGATCGTGCTGATACTCCTGCTCGAACGAACCAAGCTCGGCGCGCTCGGACTCGTGGTCGCGGTCTTCGTCACCTCAGCCGCCGCCGCGCTCCTCGGGTGGGCGCACGTCGCCACCCTGAGCGACCTCGGCTCGATTCCGCGCTCGTTGCCGCTGCCGCAGGCGCCCAAGGTCACCCTCATCCCCGTCCTCTTGCTCCCGGCACTGTCACTCGCGTTCGTGGGTCTGGTGCAAGGGGCCAGCATCTCGGCCAACTTCTTGAACCCGGATGGCAGCACCCCCGACGCATCGCGCGACTTCGTCGGCCAAGGAATCGCGAACGTCGCCGCCGGTGCGTTCCAAGGAATGCCGGTCGGTGGGTCCGTGTCGGCGTCGGCTCTCAACAAGGCAGCCGGTGCGAAGTCGCGTCAGTCGCTCGTGATCGCAAGCCTCGTGATGGCGGTGACGATCCTCGCCTTCGCGGGCCTCGTCGGCGAAATCGCGATGCCGGCTCTCGCCGGGTTGTTGATGCTGATCGGCTTTCGCACGATCAAGCCCGCCGATCTGCAATCCGTCTGGAAGACCGGCAACGTGCAAAAGGCCGTACTCACCACGACGTTCGCGCTCACCATGGTCATCCCGTTGCAATACTCCGTGATCATCGGGGTCGGCCTCTCGGTGATCCTGCACGTTGTACGACAGTCGAACCAGGTGACCATCAAACGCTGGCTCATCGACTCGCAGGGCGATTTCATCGAGACCGAACCTCCCGCCGAACTCTCAGCCAACGAGGTGGTCGTCCTCCAGCCCTACGGGAGCTTGTTCTTCGCCGCGGCCCCGGTCTTCGAGGCCGAGCTTCCCGCCGTTACCGATGCCTCGCGCCACTCCGTCGTACTCGTCCGTCTCCGTGGTCGCAGCGATCTCGGAACCACCTTCATGGACGTGCTCAACCGGTACGCCCGCACCCTCGCCGCGGCCGATTCCAAGCTGGTTATCGTCTCCGCGGGCGAACGGATCCGAGAACAGCTCGACGTGACCGGGATCGCTGCACTGATCGGCGCCGAGAACATCTACACCGGCGACGAACGCATCGGCGCAACCGTCAAGCGGGCCTACGCCGACGCTGTCCTTTGGGTCGAAGCCAACCGCCACGCCGGCGGCGCCGACCCACCGTGAAACTCCGGCATCTGGCTGCTGACCACGACCGCCTCACGGGTCCGTCGACGCGACAACGTTCGATGGTCGTCTCGTCGCGCCCACCGGCCACAATGGGAGTCTCATGCTGAACACCGTCGTGCGCCTCATGTCGGCCGGCGGTGTCGAGGCGGCGCGCGGCGAGTTGACGATCGCGAAGGCCGCGCTGCTCGGCATCGTCGAGGGCATCACGGAGTATCTCCCGATCAGCTCGACGGGCCACCTCATCGTGACCGAGCGGCTGATCGACGTCGGCCAGCACCCGGCGACGAAGGACGCCGCCGACACGTACACGATCACGATCCAAGCGGGCGCGATTCTCGCGGTGCTCGTGCTCTACCACCGTCGACTCATGTCGATGCTGCGCGGCGTCGCCGGGCGTGACACCGCGGGGCGACAGATTTCCGTCGCGACGATCATCGCGTTCATCCCGGCCGCGTTCACGGGCGTGGTCCTGGAAAAGGCGATCAAGAATCACCTGTTCGGCGTGTGGCCGGTCATCGTCGCGTGGGTGGTCGGCGGTGTCGTGATCCTCGTGTTCTCGCGCCGGTTCTTCGCGCGTGGTCACGCGACCGGCGCGCCGCTCGAACGCGTCACCGTTCGCATGGCGTTGGTCATCGGCGCGGCGCAGTGCATTGCGTTGTGGCCCGGCACGAGCCGCAGCATGGTGACGATCCTCGCCGCGCTCGCGGTGGGCTTGAGCGTGGGCGCGGCCGTGGAGTTCAGCTTTCTCCTCGGGCTCCTGACGCTGAGCGCGGCGACCGCGTACGACGTGCTCAAGCACGGGAAGGAGATGTTCGACACGTTCGGCGTCGTTGCGCCGGTTGTGGGGTTCATCTTCGCCTTCGTGGCCGCGGTGATCGCGGTCAGGTGGCTCGTTACCTACCTGCAGCGCCACGGGCTCGAGATCTTCGGCTGGTATCGACTCGGCGTCGCCGCACTCGCACTCATTCTTCTGGCGACGCACGCAATCTGACCTCGAGCTCGAGGCCCGAGACGAGTGGCATCGCGGTCAGGGGATCGACGGCGACGTCGCTGCTCGTGAGGGCGCCGGGATTCGCGTCGGCGTGCCCGTGCGTCATCGACACGACGCCGGCGCGCACGGTGGGGTCGGCGACGATCGAAGCCGTGACGCGCCCGTGATCCGTCGCGAGCACGACCTCGCCTGCCGCGGTTGCGTCGGCGTTCATGCGCACCACGGGCCCGCCCGCGTTCGCGCCGTACGCGATCGAGTTGCTCCACGCCATCTCCCGGCGCGGCGCGAGCACGAACGCGGCGGGCGCCGGATCGACGTACGCGGCGAGGCGCTCGAGGAGCGGTGCGGGGGCGATCGACCAACGGTGGTCGTGCAGCAGGTCGGTATGGACCCAGCCGTATTCGACGGGGGTGGCGAGGCCGCGCGGTCCTGCGGCGAACACGTCGTCGGCGTCGAGACGCGCATGCGCGAGGACGCCGCGGAGGTAGTCCTCGTCGCGGAGGTCGTCCGGGTTCGCGGCGCCCGGCGTCTCCCGACCCATCGCGCGGTTGAGCGCGGCGAACATCCACCAGACCGGCCGGCGGTCGGCGCCCGGCTCGACGACCGGCCGCGTCGCCTGCAGTCCGGAGCGGAGCGCAGTGAGCTCCGCCAGCGTGACGTCCGCCCGTTCGAGCTGACCGGTCGCGGGGAGGACGTGCGTCGCGATCTCGGTGAGCGTGTTGTCGACGACGTCGACGACCGCGAGCACGTCGAGCTGCTGCAGCGCAGCCCGCAGGCGATCGGGTTGTGGGAACGCGGTCAACGGATTGCCGCCGGTCACGAACAGCGCGCGGATGTTGCCCGCCTCGATTTCGTCCGCGAGCGCGACCGCGGGGACCTGGCCGAGCACGCGCGGCAGCTCCGGTCGGCTCGGCGCCGCGGGCGGTTCGGCCCGGTCGGTGCGGGGCTTGCGCCGCCGGAGACGGTTGATCACACCGCGGTGGAAGTACATCCCCGACGCGCGGTCGAGTGAGCCCGACGCGATGAGGATGACCCAACGCAGCCACTCGGCGATCACACCGTCGCGCGACATCGTCACGCCAGTGCCGCAGTGCATCGCGATGCGGCCCGGGTGCGCGCGCACGTCGGCGACGAGTTGCTCGAGCAGCGCGGGCTCGACGTCGGCAGTACGTGCCGCTCGTTCGATCGTGAAGGCGCGCAGCGCAGTGCGCAGTGCGGCCACCTCGGTCGCGTCGCAATGGTCGTGGAGCTCCCGTTCGTCGGCGCCCTGCTCGAGCAGGGCGTTGGCCAGGGCCGCGAGCACCGCAACGTCGGCGCCGGGCCGCACCGGGACGTGCACGTCGGCGCGCGCGGCGGTTTCGGTACGCCTCGGATCGAGCACCCAAACCTTGCCGCCCACGGCGCGGTACTCGCGCAGGTAGCGGATCGGGTCCGGGAGCGCGGTGCCGTAGCCGTGCGAGATCACGGGGTTGGTGCCGGCGAAGATCGCCAGACCGGAAACGGTCGGATCCCACACCGGGTTGAGCATCGGTTCGCCGCTCACCAGCTCCGCCGCGACCAGGACGGGCGCATTGTCGACGGTCACCGCGGTGAGGAACGAGCGGCTGCCGAGCGACGGGAGCCACTGTGCCGCCGCGATCTGACCGGCGGCGTCGTAGGCGAGACCGGTGGCGAGATAGAGCGCGACCGCGTCCGGTCCCGTCGCGTCGATGATCCCGTCGAGCTTCGCGGCGAGGTCGTTCAGGAGTTCGTCCCACGTCGCGTCGCGGCCGTGGACGCGCGGGCGGTCGAGCCGGCCGGGCGCATGGTGCCACTCGGCGAGCCCGCGACCCTTGGAGCACACGTAGCCGCGTGACGTCGGGTGGTGGTCGTCGCCGCGCACCCGTACGACCCGATCGCCGTCGACCGTCACGACGATGCCGCAGGCGGCCGCGCAGATGCGGCAATAGGAGAGCTCGTCGCGGGGCATGGCCGCACGCTACGACTCGCGGGGAGCGTCACCGACGGGAAGGCCTCGGTTACCTACGTGCAGGAGTGAATCCCTGCCAGGATGAGCGCATGGTCGACGACGGGGATGTGATCGGATCGTGGCGCGCCTTTTGCGAGCGGCTCGCCGACGTCGGTGAGCGCTTCACGGCCGAGCCGTTTCCGGTCTCGGAGAGCGAACGGGCGCTCTGTACGCGGCATCTCACGCGCCAGCTCGTGATGGCGCTACAGAGCGAGATCGAGCACGGCGACACGATGCACCCGACGTTCCATCGTTACGAGGAACCGTGGGTGCAGTGGGGCGGCCCGAACCCCGACAACATCTACACGCGCGCCGCGATCGATCCCACCGCGACGTACCGAGTATCCGGAAATGTCGCGGGTGTACGCGCCGCGATCTTCTCGCTCGTCGACGGTGACATGCACCTCGGTCAGTTCGGCGTGCTCGGCGAGCGCACCCTGGACGAGTTCGTCGTCGACTCCGAAGGCTCGCTCGAGTTCTTCGTCTCCCCTGAGCGTCAGGCTCCCAACTGGGTCGAGTCGCACGCCGACGCCCGGATGTTGCTCGTCCGTCAGTACCTCTGCGATTGGGAGCACGACCGCGCGGCAACGCTGACCATCGAACGGGTCGATACGCGCGGCACGCCGCCCCCGCCGCTCGCGGCGAAGACGTTGACAGACGCGCTCGAGCGCGCGGTCACGTGGGTCGAGCGGTCGATCGCGTTCTGGTGCACGTATGTCGAACGGGCGCGCGAGACGCTCCCCCACAACGCGGTGGCACCGCCCTCGACGCCGCGCGGCGGTGCTCCGACGATTGCGTACGGCGCGGGTTGGTGGGACCTGGCGCCCGATGAAGCGCTGCTCATCACCACCGACGTGCCCGATGCCGACTACTGGGGCTGGACGGTGCACCATCGGTACCGGCTCGACTCCGGCGACTTCGCGACCCGTCCGACGAGCCTCAACCTCGCGCAGACGTTCGTCGACGACGACGCCCGCATCCGGTTCGTGGTCACGCACGACGATCCCGGCGTCCCCAACTGGATCGACACCGAAAGCCGAGCGGAAGGAATGCTCGTGTACCGCTCGATCGGGACGCGCTCCCGGCCGGTTCCGGATGCGAGGGTCGTGTCGCTCGCGGCGTTGCGCGATCACCTCCCGCCGACGCACCCTGTAGTCGATGAGGGGGCGCGGCGCGAACAACTGGCACGGCGGAACGCCTCCGTGCTCGCCCGTTACGTCTGACTCATGACGTGGTCACCGAAGCCGCGTCCGGAGTGGGTCAGCGGGCTGAACGCGTTCGGCCGCCAGCTCGGTTCCCCGGCCGCGCTCGTCGCGCTCGACGAGGCGTCGCTGCTGCGCGCTGCGTGTGACGCG
>Ga0075026_100000750_pt1 | contig 13478 bp, 15 predicted proteins | sample Str012_2_FD_71392 | JGI IMG/M metagenome (GOLD analysis project Ga0075026, IMG submission 71392) | Freshwater sediment microbial communities in response to fracking from Pennsylvania, USA - Straight Creek_MetaG_SC_2012 | ecosystem: Environmental > Aquatic > Freshwater > Creek > Sediment...
GAAACGTTTAAAACAAAGCAAATGAAAGATATCAGGCAGGAACTGAAGAAAAGAATCCTCATCATCGACGGAGCGATGGGAACCATGATCCAGCGGCATAAGCCAACCGAAGAAACCTATCGTGGAGAAAGATTCAAAAACTGGACGACCGATCTGAAAAACAACAGCGACGTATTAAATCTTACACAACCCGAACTTATCGAAGGAATCCATCGCGAATATCTTGAGGCAGGCGCGGATATTATTGAGACCAACACCTTCGCGTCCACCTCCATTCCCCAGGCCGATTTCGAGCTTACTGGTTTTGCTTACGAGATGAGTGTAGCAGGTGCCCGTATCGCACGCAAGGCTGCAGACGATTATACCCAAAAAAATCCCGACAAACCACGTTTCGTTGCGGGCGCGATAGGTCCGATGAATAAAACCTTATCACTTTCTCCCGATGTCAATAACCCTGGATTCAGGGCTGTAACATTCGACGAAGTTTCGAATGCCTATTACGAACAGGTGAAGGGGCTGGTGGATGGCGGAGTGGACTTGCTATTGATTGAAACTATTTTTGACACATTGAACGCGAAAGCGGCCATTTATGCCATTCAAAAATATTTCAGGGATACAAAAAAACCTTCTCTACCGGTTATGATCAGTGGAACGATCACCGACGCCAGTGGACGAACACTCAGCGGGCAAACGCTGGAAGCATTTTATACTTCCATCATGCATGCAAATCCTCTAAGTGTTGGACTCAATTGTGCATTAGGTGCTGCCGAAATGAGGCCACATATTGAAGAGCTATCCCAGATCGCTGCATGTTATACATCGGCCTACCCTAACGCCGGGCTTCCCAATGCGATGGGAGAGTACGACGAACAACCCGAACAAACTGCTCACTTCCTGGAAGACTGGGCACGCGAAGGATTTGTAAATATCGTGGGCGGCTGCTGCGGTACTACCCCGGACCATATTCGTCAAATTGCAGAACATGTTAAAAAAATAAAACCAAGGGAATTACCTGTTCTTGAAGAAACGCTGGCATAGGAATTTCTCATTAATGAGCGAACCTCAAATTTGATTTGGGTACCGTCTCAATGAATTTCATGAAAAAATGGAAAAGACTGTAATCAAGCCATATCTCAGACTTTCCGGACTGGAGCCACTGGTCATTCGCCCCGAAACCAATTTCGTAAATGTCGGCGAGCGTACCAATATAACCGGTTCTAAAAAATTTGCGCGACTGATACGCGAAAATAGATTAGAAGAAGCACTGAGCGTTGCGCGTCAGCAGGTAGAAAGTGGTGCGCAAATTCTCGACGTGAACATGGACGATGCGTTGCTCGACGGCGAAAAAGCAATGACTGACTTTCTAAATGTGATACAGAGTGAGCCCGATATCGCTAAGATCCCCATCATGATCGACTCTTCCAAGTTCCACATCATCGAAGCAGGATTGAAATGCGTGCAGGGCAAGTGCATCGTGAATTCCATTTCCATGAAGGAAGGTGAAGCGAAGTTTATAGAGCAGGCTATTATCTGCAGAAGCTTCGGCGCATCCGTTATAGTAATGGCATTTGATGAAAAAGGCCAGGCCGATACCCTGGAGAGAAAAGTGAATATTTCTGAAAGAGCTTACAAGATCCTGACCGAACAGGTTGGCTTTGCACCTCAAGACATTATATTCGATTTAAATATCTTCGCCATTGCCACGGGCCTCGAGGAACACAATAACTATGGTGTTGATTTTATCGAGGCTACCAGGATCATCAAGAAAAAGTATCCGCTCGTGAAAATCAGTGGTGGCGTAAGTAATCTCTCCTTTTCTTTTCGTGGCAATGAGCCCGTAAGAGAAGCAATGCACAGCGTTTTCCTGTACTATGCCATCAATGCCGGTATGGATATGGGCATTGTGAATGCCGGACAATTGGTCGTCTACGACGAAATAGAACCTGACCTTCGAAAATTGTGCGAGGATGTGATCCTGAATCGGAACAATGACAACAACGAAGCGACAGAAAAATTAATTCAGTTCGCAGAAACTGTCAAAAGCCAGGACAAGGAAGTAAAGAAAGACGAAGCATGGAGAAGTGCTTCTGTAGAAGAAAGGCTTAAACACGCATTGGTAAATGGCATCACAGAATTTATTGAAACAGATACCGAGGAAGCAAGACTGAAATATCCCAAACCCCTGGAAGTGATTGAAGGTCCTCTGATGGCGGGAATGAATGTAGTAGGTGATTTATTCGGAAGTGGGAAAATGTTTCTGCCACAAGTGGTGAAAAGTGCCCGGGTAATGAAAAAATCAGTCGCCGTGCTAACGCCCTATATCGAGGAAGAAAAAAAATTAAACGCAGCCGCTGGCGGAGAACAAAAAGGCGCTACAAAAATATTGCTCGCAACCGTAAAAGGTGATGTGCATGACATCGGGAAAAACATTGTAGGGGTTGTATTGGGATGTAATGGCTATGATATCATTGACCTTGGTGTCATGGTGCACGCCGATAAAATTCTGGATACCGCAATGAAAGAGAATGTTGCGATCGTGGGATTGAGTGGATTGATCACCCCTTCTCTCGATGAAATGGTACATGTAGCCAGGGAAATGAAGAGAAGGAATTTCAACGTTCCGCTCCTGATCGGTGGTGCAACAACTTCACGCATGCATACAGCAGTAAAAATTGCGCAGGAATATGATCATGGCGTTGTTCACGTGCTCGATGCATCCCGTAGCGTAACAGTTACCGGTTCTTTGCTGAGCAAGGATCAAAAAACTGATTTCCTTAAAAAGATAGGTGCGGAATACGGGAAACTGAAAGAAGATTTTAAGAATAAAAAATCTGGCAAACAATATCTTACTTATCGTCAATCCCAGGAAAATAAATTTCCAATAAACTGGGATGAATTTAAACCTGTTGTTCCAACTTTTACAGGAACAAAAATATTCGACCAGTACCCTCTGGGCGAAATAGCAAAATATATTGACTGGCAACCTTTCTTTATCGCTTGGGAATTACATGGAAAATTTCCTCAAATCCTAACTGACAAAAAGGTGGGTGCGGAAGCCACAAAGTTATATGAAGATGCACAGCAGTTGCTGAGTAAGATCATTTCAGAAAAATGGTTACAGGCCAGGGGAACCATTGGATTCTGGGATGCCGCTGCTATCGGGGCGGATACAGTGCTGGTAAAAACAAATGACTCCACAATGAATCTCGAATTCCTGCGCCAACAGATAAAAAAAGCAGATGGCCAATATAATATGTCGCTGGCTGATTTCATTGAACCTTCATCAACTTCTACTGAAAAAACTACGAATGATTTCATAGGCGCCTTCTCGGTAACCATCCAGGGTATCGAAATCCATATTGCGAAATTTGAGAAAGAACAGGATGATTATAATAAAATCATTTTGCAGGCGCTGGCCGATCGCCTCGCCGAGGCATTTGCCGAACTACTGCACGAAATGGTGCGTAAAGATTTATGGGGATATGCAAGTGAAGAACATCTTTCCAATGAACAATTGATAAGCGAAGAATACTCCGGTATTCGCCCGGCGCCCGGTTATCCAGCCTGTCCGGATCATACAGAAAAAAATAAACTCTTCGAATTGCTCGGCGGCAGGGAAGCTACTGGAATTACCCTAACCGAATCACTGGCAATGTATCCCGCCTCCTCCGTATCGGGCTGGTATTTTGCGCATCCACAGAGCAAGTATTTTGGAATCGGCAAAATAGAAAAAGACCAGGTGATCGACTATGCAAAACGAAAAAATATGTCGGTAGAAGATATTGAAAGGTGGTTGCGGCCCGTATTGGAGTATGATATTTGACAAGAACAGTCATTAGCTTGTTAATGCCGCGCTTGATTCATCTTCCTTCATTTTTTCTGCGTAACTTTGCGCGCAATTTAAAATTGATCCTGTGCAATTCAGATTTTACAAAGCAGCTTACCTTTTTTTTATTTCAATGTTGTTCGGCACTATATTATTGCTTTCTTTTTCCGTGGATGCCCAGCAAAAGAAAAAAGAAAGAAAAGGGGAATTCTATATTTCCTGGGGATATAATACGGAATGGTATACAAATAGCAACGTTCATGTAGATCAGCCTGAGTTGGGAAATCGATATACTTTTAAAAACATCTCCGGACACGATCATCCGGGATGGGACGACGGTATTTTTAATAAAGCCATCAGCATACCGCAATACAATTATCGCATCGGCTATATTTTCAACCGGGAAAAAGGTCTGGGCTTCGAGATCAACTTCGATCATACGAAATTCATCTTCGCCGACCAGGTCGCTCACCTGCAGGGAACACTCAATAACCAGCCTGCCGATCAGAACGTAAATTTCAATGGCGATAATGGGTTTTTTTATTACCTGAACAACGGCGCGAATTTCCTGCTCTTCAATATCGTGAAGAGATGGAATGTGTTCCATTCTAAGAACGAAAAGCTAAAGATCGATTTCCTTGGTAAAGCGGGCTTCGGTCCGGTTATACCTCATGTGGAAAATAGTTTTTTTGGACAGAAGAACGATCCGCATTTTCAGGTGGGTGGGTGGAACGTTGGCGTAGAAGGAGCACTGCGAATCACCGCATTCCAATATGTATTCCTGGAATATACCAACAAGTTGGATTATGCGCGTTACTCAGGTCTTAGGATTTACAAGGGAACTGCGAAACAAGCATTTGGGACCTATGAGATGATTTTGAACCTGGGTGTCACCTTTCCTATTGGTAAACGAGTTGACTAGTTGCAAGCGTATAGCAATTAAATTATTTTTGATCCTTTCCATCATTATCCCCTCTCAAACAGCCACCACATTTTTTTTCTTGGTTTGATGGTATAATTTTTCGAAATATAGGTATGAATATGAGCCATCGCTTCATCTACACTGTCGGTTATCAATACCAATGACATATCTTCTTTAGAAATGGTACCTTCCTGCGCCATAAATTCAATCATCTGCACAAGCGTTTGAAAATAGCTTTTCCCAAACAGCACCATGGGAAATTGGGTAATGCTTTTGGTTTGAATCAATGTGAGTGTATTGAAGAATTCATCCATGGTTCCAAAACCTCCGGGCATTACGATAAAGGCATAGGAATATTTCAACAGCATCACTTTTCTTGCAAAAAAATATTCGAGCGTGGTCCATTTCTGCATGTAAGGATTTGGCTTCTGCTCAAAAGGGAGTTGAATATTGACTCCGACGGACATACCGCCATGTTCAAAAGCTCCTCTGTTGGCAGCCTCCATGATACCTGGCCCCCCACCTGTCATCGTCGTAAATCCCATCCCTGCGATTCTTTTCCCAAATTCTCTTGCTACTTCATAATATTCATTCCCCTCTTTAAACCGAGCTGACCCAAAAACGGTGATACAGGGACCAACAAATGTCATTACCCGAAATGCCTTGATGAATTGCCAGAACACCTTAAAGGCAAAAAGAAATTCATAACTGCGGCTTTTTGGCCCTTTCAAATAAATAGGTTCTTTGGAAGGAATAATTCTATCTGACTTTTTCATATGTGTTGATGCCATTTTGGGATAAGTAAACCCGGAAGCTCCAAATAGCTGGTTTTAGCCTTGTCATTGCTATCCTCCGAACTGTGTAAATTGCAGACCGAATGTAATATAAACATGAGTATGTCCACGCTACGCATTTGCAGTTACAATGTTAATGGGATCAGGGCTGCGATGAAAAAGGGTTTGATCGAATGGCTCAGGACAGATCCTGCTGATATCGTTTGCGTGCAGGAAACCAAGGCGCAAAGAGACAATGTTGATCATAAACAATTTGCGGAACTGGGCTATTTCGATTATTGGTTCAGCGCACAGAAAAAAGGATACAGTGGAGTTGCTGTGTTTACCAAAATCAAACCAGATAAAGTGGAATATGGAACCGGGCACACCATGAGTGATGCCGAAGGGCGTGTCGTTCAGCTTGATTTCGGTGATTTACGCCTGATCAACGCCTATTTCCCTTCCGGCACTTCAGGAGAACTAAGACAAGCCTATAAATACCAATGGCTGGATGAGTTTTATGAGTACCTGGCAACACTCAGAAAAAAACACCCAAAACTGATCTTGTGCGGAGATTATAATATTGCTCACAAGGAAGTTGATATTCACGATCCAAGGGGAAATAAGAATTCATCTGGCTTTTTACCTGAAGAAAGAGCCTGGATGGACAAATTTCTGGGCAAGTCCTGGATTGACAGTTTTCGCCACATTCATGCCGATCCACATCGGTACAGTTGGTGGAGTCAGCGATTCCCGACAGTCAGACTTCAAAATAAAGGCTGGAGAATAGATTATATCAGTGTAACAAACGAGCTTGGACAATTCATTGTGAACGCTGAAATCTACCCTGATGTAAAACATAGTGATCATTGCCCTGTATTTCTTGAATTGAAAATGAATTAAAATATCTGTCGTCGAAATAGCGACAGCTGGAATAAACTTAATGTTCATGATTTCATATAATATCACTACAAAAGTAACCTGGGATAATGTGGATGAATGGATCGATTGGCAGATAGAAGAACATATACCCGAGGTGATGGCCACTGATCTATTCGATGATTACAAAATGTTTCGCTTACTGGAAGAAGAGGAGGACGGAGCCACCTTCACGATACAATATTTTACCTCGATCAAAGACAGGTATGATCAATACATCTCACAATTTTCGAAGATTCTACGCGATAAAGCCTTTAAGCGCTGGGGAAACAAATTCATTTCGCACCGAACGTTGATGGAGTTGGTTGACTAACCTGAAAGATCATGACTGGAACAGCGCAATTAAAATTATACCTTTCCGTGTTCAATTCCTTCAACCGCAATGATTTCAGTGCAACGATAAAATCGATAAAGACTATTATTTTAACAAGGGAAAAAAAATACCCGATTGAATATATTCCAAATTCCTGAAATCCTTGTCCCATGCGAGTTGTAACGCATTTTGATCATCTTAAAAAAATTTTGTTGGATGTAAAAAGCGGCTATATTTGTTGTCGTTTAAAAATAAAATAATCACACTATGAACAAAGCTGAATTAATCGCTAAGATTTCCGATGATGCAGGCATTACCAAGACCCAGGCGAATGCTGGTTTGGATTCCTTTGTAGAAGCTGTAACCAAAACATTGAAAGGTGGTGGTAAAGTTACCCTGGTAGGTTTCGGAACTTTTTCTGTTTCCAAGCGGTCTGCGCGCAATGGCCGTAATCCTCAAACTGGAGCTGTTATAAAAATCAAAGCTAAGAAAGTAGCGAAATTTAAAGCAGGTAAGGAATTGTCTGCTAAATTGTGATGCTGCATCTGGACCACCCGAAAGCTCCGGTACTTCGATGATCTCGGCTGCCGGAGCTTTTCATTTATACCATTCACATTTTTAAAAATAAAAAATCAAACTATGGGCAGAGGTGATAAAAAAACAAAGAAGGGAAAGATATTCAAGGGCTCTTTCGGAAAAAGCAGACCGGCAAAACCAAAGAAAGCCGCAGCAAAAAAGTCAGCCAAATAAATCTCTATGACCATTGCCGGTAGGAAGCTCCATCGCTTTCGCGGCAATGGTTTTCAACTTCCTGGTCAAAATGAAGGGTTAGGGTGCCAGTCTTTCAATAGCCCAATCGCCATTTTCCTGTAATTCATACTGAATCCGGTCGTGCAAACGGTTGGGTCTTCCCTGCCAAAATTCGATCGTGATAGGTTTTAAGCGATAACCGCCCCAATAATCTGGTCTTGGGACATTTTTGCCATCGAATTGTTTGGAAAATTTATTTTCATTCTCTTCCAGCCATGTGCGGCCAGCGATGATTTGGCTTTGAGGAGATGACCATGCTCCAATCTTGCTACCCTGTGGTCGTGTGCTAAAATATTCGTCGCTTTCTGCACCATTCAGTCTTTCCACGATCCCGGTTATGCGTACCTGCCTTTCCAGTTCCTTCCAGAAAAAAACCAGGCAACCTCGTGGATTTTCAGCAAGCTGATTTCCTTTGAAACTATTGTAATTGGTAAAGAAACTAAACCCTTGTTTGTCCTGACCCTTAAGCAATACTATCCTGGCCGAAGGTATTCCGTCGCTCGATGCAGTTGCGAGTGTCATAGCATTGACTTCCTCAATATTACTATCGACAGCTTCCTGCCACCATTTTTCAAATTGCAGGAAAGGATTTGGTGCTACTTCAGTTTCCGACAACTCTTTTAGTTTGTATTCCTTGCGTATATCTGCGATCGATGACATCGTATAAATTGAGATAATAAAATTACCAAAAAAAAAGAAAGACTCCCACGAGGGGAGTCTTCTACATTACCACTATAATTGCCTTAGTCATTGACCACTTTCATTCTGGAAATCTCTCTTCTCCGGCACGACTCTTGAAAGGAGTGCTTCCATTTCACCGATTCTTTTCAATTGGCTCTCCAGTTTTTTACTGTGCTCTGATGCTTCCTGTAAATCACGGTTCAGTTCTTCCAGAAAAATAGACTTCTTTTGTAATTGCTGCCTTTGAAAATTCGCTTCCCGCAGTTTGTCCTCTGTATCGGACAGAATTCTGCTCAAACGCTGGTTTTCATCCCAGAGTGCAACCTGCTTTGCTTTCACTTCATCGAAATCCTTTGTAAGCTTGAAATAAGATTCATGCAATTCATCATAGTCAATGCTCCGACTATGTGGTTGCGCCAACTGACTTTCGAGTCTTTGAAGTTTCTCCTGCAAAATATTGTACTCGCTATATGCCTTCTCCATTCTATCAGTGATCTCATCGGTCAGGCGTTGTTGCTGGCGTATCTGTTGAATCTCCGCATCCCGCTCAGTAAGTTGCTTTTTCAACTCATTGAGATGAACATTGAGAGACTCGTTAACCCTATGCAGGTCTATATATTTTCTCTCCGATTCCTTTAACAACTGAATCTGTTCCAGCAGGCGATTGATGTGCTGGTTGTGTTGTTGCAAGTTCTCTTGTGCCGACTTAAGTTGAGAAAGATAGTTGAATGATCCGGGTTCTTCTATTATTTCGGCTACTGGTGGCGGCGCCTGTTTCAAAGCCTTCACTTTTTTCTGAAGTTCTTCCAGCTCAATGGACATGATCTGCTCATTTTCCCGGGATTCAGCAAGGCGCTGCCTCAACTGCTCCTGCGACTTTTCCTGCATGTCCATGTCATGATAATACTTCAGCTTCCAGTTATCATTTTCGCTGATGCCTTCTTCGGTTTTGGATCTGTCGATGCGCATAGACTTTTTTGCATTCCAGAAAAAATGGAGCGTGAATCCGAGTATAAGTGCTCCTAACAGGAAGATAATGATCTCCGGCATTCTTACAGTAAGTTGAAATCCCAGTAATAGAGGAAATGTTTTCATATCGGTTCGGAATAGTTCTTAACCAAAAGGGGTAACGGGGTTCTCCGGATAACTAATGCTGGCCTTTGAAGGGATAGTTGGAAGGAAGGGATAGAAAAAAACCACTTCTAAAGTGGCCTTTCAGAGCTAACAAAATACTAAGATTTCCTCATACCTGCAAGGGTTGCCGGACATTTGATAATCATATTAATATCAATCAGTTACAAGAGTTCCAACCATTTCCCCTTTAACCACTTGTAATAGGTTGCCGGGCTTGTTCATATTGAATACAATAATGGGGAGGTTGTTTTCCATACAAAGTGTGAAGGCAGTCATATCCATAACTTTCAGGTTTCTTGAAATACACTCCTGGAAGCTGATTTTTTCAAATTTTGTTGCCTTCGGATCTTTCTCAGGGTCAGCAGTATAGATTCCATCTACCCGTGTACCTTTTAAAATTACCTGTGCACTGATCTCAATGGCCCGGAGTGAGCCTGCGGTATCGGTTGTGAAATAAGGGTTGCCCGTTCCTGCACCAAAGATTACTACTCTTCCCTTCTCCACGTGGCGAATCGCCCGGCGACGGATATAAGGCTCTGCAATCTGTTCCATCTTGATGGCACTTAACAGTCGAGTATATACGCCAATCTTTTCAAGGCCTGCTTGCATGGCCATGCCATTGATCACTGTGGCCAGCATTCCCATATAATCGCCATGTGCACGTTCGATACCTGTTTCACTTTCATTCATTCCGCGATAAATATTGCCGCCCCCGATGACGACAGCCACTTCGACACCCAGATCCACAACCTCCTTGATATCTCTGGCATATTGCGCGATAACGTCGTTGTCAAATCCAAAATTTTTGTCTCCCATCAGGGCCTCGCCCGACAATTTCAGCAGAACACGTTTAAATTTGGACGCCATGGATAATGTTGTTAGAGTGAAAGATTGCCGTTTGGCAAAGAAAGATTTTTTTCAGGATATGGAGAAGCATAAAAAAAGGAGAGGGTTACTCTCCTTTTCTTTTATCCCAGTTGTACTCGTTTAAATTGCGTCGCTTTCACAGATGGATCAACCGTTTTCAGGTATTCTCCTACTGTTTTGGAGGCGTCTTTTACAAAAACCTGGGCCAGTAATGTATTTTCTTTGAAAAAAGCATTGAGCTTTCCTATTGCGATCTTGTCAATCATTTCATCAGGTTTGCCGGCCATTTTGGGATCATTCTTAATCTGATCTGTTACGATGGCTTTTTCCCTGGCTACGACTTCAGCCGGTACGGCATCAGGATCGATCGCCACCGGATTCATTGCTGCAATCTGCATGGCGAGGTCCCTACCAGCTTCGAGGATAGCAGGGCTGTTCTTAGTCAATCCGATCAATACCCCCATTCTGTAGGCGCCGTGAATATAAGCAGCTACAGCGTCCGCATCAATTCTTTCAAACCTTGCAAGCTGTATTTTTTCTCCGATCTTGGCTACCTGGTCATTGATCTTGTCGGCCACAGTAACGGAGTCAAGTGAAGTAGAAAGAAGTTCGTCCAATGACTTTACATTGTTCTTCATCGCTGTATCCATAATACTTTGCGCAAAGGAAACAAAGTCTGAATTCTTAGAGACGAAATCAGTTTCACAGGCCACGGTAATGATAAACCCCGTTTTGCCATCCGCAGTTGTCCTGGCAATGATCACACCTTCTTTTGCTTCGCGATCGCTGCGGAGCGCTGCTACTTTCTGTCCTTTTTTACGCAGGTAATCGATTGCCTTTTCAAAATCACCATCACTTTCTACCAGGGCCTTGCGGCAATCCATCATGCCGGCACCTGTTGTTTGTCGCAGCTTATTGACTTCAGCTGCGGTTATTGTTGTTGCAGTTGACATATAATGTAAGTTCTTTTCGTTTTAATTATAGAAATAGCATTTGCACTGGTCGCTTTTCTTTTCTATCGTCCATGATTATCTCGCCCCGGTACGCCTTGGTGAATTCGGAACCCGGCGTTTAGGCTGATGGCCACCACCTCTCACCTTGTCGCCACGTTGGCGTGCTGCTTCAGCTTCTGCTTCTGCCTGGAGACGGGCTGCTTTCTTCTCATTTTCGTCGGTAGAAACTTCTTCCACATCTTCTTCTTTCGCTGCAAGTCTTTCAGCAAGTCCTTCAGCAACGGCAGCAGCAATATAGTTTACAATAATGGCGATCGATTTCGTTGCGTCATCATTTGAAGGGATCGCAAAATCAACTTTGTTAGGATCGCAATTGGTATCCACCATTCCGAAAGTAGTAATGCCTAAACGTTTTGCCTCTGCCAAAGCGATATGCTCGTGACCGATGTCGATGATGAACAAAGCGGCTGGAACACGACCCAGCTGCGCAATACCGCCGAGTACCTTCTCCATTTTTTCTTTATCCCTTGCCAGGGTGAGTCTTTCTTTCTTTGTAATCGTGTCGAAGGTTCCATCGCCCAACATCTTGTCAATACTCTGCATTTTCTTCACGCTCTTACGAACCGTGTTGAAATTGGTGAGCATGCCACCCAGCCAGCGTTCTGTAACAAAAGGCATGTTGATCCTTTTGGCACATTCTGTAACGATTTCTTTGGCCTGCTTTTTTGTTCCCACGAACATGATCTTCTTACCACTCTTGGCAACCTGCTTCAGGGCAGCAGAAGCTTCCTGCAGGGCCTCGGTGGTTTTGTTCAGGTCAATGATATGAATGCCCTTCTTCTCAGCGAAGATATAAGGGAGCATTTTAGGATTCCACTTCTTACGCAGGTGACCAAAGTGTACACCGGCTTCCAACAGTTGTTGTTGTAATGAAGTATTATTTTCCATTGTAATAGTTTGATGATATTTTATAAATCTTATTGACTGGGTTCCGGGAAAATTCCCGGCACCGGTTAACGCTTGCTGAACTGGAAGCTTCTTCTTGCTTTCTTGCGACCTGGTTTTTTACGTTCAACCGAGCGAGGGTCGCGGCGCAACAATCCGGCAGCCTTCAATGCAGGGCGAAATTCAGGATTCACCTCCAACAGTGCGCGGGCAATGCCCAACTTTGCTGCTTCAGCTTGTCCTTTCATACCACCACCTGTTGCATTGATCTTGATATCATATTTGTCCAGGCTTTCAACTGTCTTCAGTGGAAGAACAACCTGGTTCTGTAAATAGGCCAGATTGAAATATTCCTTATAATCTTTGTCATTGATCTGAATCTTACCATCACCCTTACTTAGGAAAATACGGGTTACAGCTTCCTTCCGGCGACCAATTGCATTTTTTTGCTTTTCCATATTTGCAGAAAATTAGAATTTGAATGTTTGAGGCTTCTGCGCAGCATGCGGATGTTCGGCACCTGCATAGACGAATAATTTTTTGTACATCTTGCGTCCCAGGCGATTTTTAGGAAGCATACCTTTCACTGCCCTTTCGATCACTACCTCCGGCCTGCGTTTCAGCAAACTCTTGGCAACCTCTTCTTTTTTTCCACCGGGATACCCGGAGAAATTGATATACACTTTATCATCCATCTTATCGCCGGTGAAAACCACTTTGTCGGCATTGATGAAAACGATAAAATCTCCACAGTCTACGTGAGGAGTATAATAAGCCTTGTTCTTTCCGCGCAGCACCGCTGCAACCCTGGCGCAAATGCGACCAACGGTTTGATTAGTACCGTCCACAACGTACCAATCGCGTTGTACGGTAGCCTCGTTCGCATGTTTAGTGGTGAAATGTAATTTGCTCATTGTTTTTTGTTTGAATGACCCGGCCCGAAGACCGGATTAGGTCGCTGCTATCCCGGCAACCGGTTTAAAATGGACGGCAAAGGTAGGATTAGATATAATTCATTCCCAAGAAAATACGAGGTATTTTCAACCATGCCTTTGTAATTGATTGATTTTCAATAAATATTTTGCATTGATTTTAAAATACCCAATCGATTGAGGAAGGATTGCTTCCCTAATCCATGGATTTTATTGCTACTCATCGCATCCCAGAAATAAAATTCTCTTGCCGTTGCAGGTACTCTTTCAGACCATCTTAAACAACAGATTAGCTTTTGAATTTCCAAACAAAATCAGGTTTTCTATTTTATCCCCGAGAAAAATCAGCGTTGGTGTGACCCTAAATTGCCCGGGATGGGTAT
>Ga0075026_100000751_pt1 | contig 13467 bp, 11 predicted proteins | sample Str012_2_FD_71392 | JGI IMG/M metagenome (GOLD analysis project Ga0075026, IMG submission 71392) | Freshwater sediment microbial communities in response to fracking from Pennsylvania, USA - Straight Creek_MetaG_SC_2012 | ecosystem: Environmental > Aquatic > Freshwater > Creek > Sediment...
GAGACGAGCCTGCCCTGCCGGCCGGTTGCAGCATGTCTCGGAACACCAAGGCGATGTCACCGCGCACGGTCTGTGCCGTGAACTCCGTAACGTTGTCGAGGTGATAGCCGACGCAGCAACCCTCGAGCAAGACGAGCCCAAGGTGGGGTTCTGACCCGTTCATGCGAGTCGCATTGATCCAGGACGCACGACCACCGGCCCAGACGTGTGCATGTGCGCGATCCCGGATTCCAGCCGGCCCTTCGAGCAGATCCGAGCGAAACGGCACGTACACCGCGAGTGTCCCCAACTGGCGCGGACTGCCGGCCACATTGGTCAGCAGGTAGCGCTCTCGCAACAGGTCCAGCTCAAGCCAGCGGTCAACTTCCACACGCCACCCATTGACGCTGTAGGTCGCACGGACCACGCCGTCTAGCTCAGCCACGGACTCGGCGACCTGCCAACGGCTCAGCGCATCCAGGGCCCCGCGCTCCCTGTGCCCTCCGACGTATCCCAGACCCCAGTTGGCGGCGCTCGGATGCCATAGATCAGATTCATTGACTATCCAGCTCGTTTGCCGCGGATCGTACCCAACCACAAGGCTGTCAAGGGCGCCAGTGCTGCGGCAGATCCTCACGGCAAGGTTCTCGCTAGTGAGGGTGAACACATCATCCGACGTCCCGCTAGATGACGACGCCATAAACTCGTCCTTTCGTGACAGCGTCAGCCTCGCTCGGCTGGTTGCTAGGCTGCTATGTGGGTGGGCGCCACCCTAGTTCAGAGAAGAGGGTCAGTGGGCGAGCTCAGCCAGGCCTCTACGACGGTTAGCAAATCGAACCTGTCCGATCAGGTGGCGGATCAGTTGGTGCGAATGATCATCGAGAGCGGGCTTCAGCCAGGTCATGCCATCCCGACTGAGGCGGAGCTGACAGAGCGTTTCGGAGTCAGCCGTCTCATCGTTCGGGAAGGCATCCGGATCCTTACGGCGCGCGAGATCTTGGTGAGCAGCCAAGGACGTGCGGCGACGGTGCGCCTACCGGGATCCAAGGTGATCAGCCAGGTGCTGGAGTTCCGATTGGCCTTTGAAGACGTCACCTTGAACGAGTTGCTCCGCGTCCGCGAATCGCTGGAAGTCGACGCGGTTTTCCAGGCAGCCATACGCCAGGACTTGGAAGCATTGGCCGAGGCGGAGCTGGCCCTAAGCACCATGTCACGTCACAAGAAGGACGTAGACACGTTCATCTCATCGGACCTGGAGTTCCACCAAGCACTGGCGCGCGCCTCGGGGAACCGGGTTTCGGAGTTGATGTTGGACTCGATCCAGGACCTGCTCCTTGAACTCCGGCGTGAGAGTTACCGTGGTCGGAAGGCTTCGCCAGGAGGTCTAGGTCTCGTTCTGTCCGCTCATCAACGAATACTCGATGCCGTTGTCGCTGGCGATGCAGGAGGGGCAGCTGCAGAGATGAGGAATCACCTACACGACACACTAAGCGATCTCAGTAAGTCCGCGGCCAAACCTGCGCTCCCAGGGCAGCGCCTGAGCGAGGCCAAACGCTAAACGCCATCGTGGCTTGGCCCGGCGATGGAGACTGGCCACTTAGGTCGCGAACCTCGCTCCCAGTCCGGCGTCCACGAGCACGTCCGTTCCGATCATGCCGGACGCGTCGTCGGAGGCCAGGAAGCTCACGACAGCCGCGATCTCCTCGGGCGAGCACATTCTCCCCGCCGGATGGACGCTCAATACGCCACGTTCAGCCTCGAGCGGATCCGGCTGCGTGGTGAACCACTCCTCGACGAGCCGGGTCCGCGTCCAGCCGGGTGACACGGAGTTGACCCTGATGCCGGACGGGGCCAGATCCAGAGCGAGACTGCGGGTTAGACCGATGACTCCGCTCTTGGCCGCCGCGTACGGGAACATGCCAGGCAGAGTCATTCTGGAGTGGATGGAAGCGATGTTGATTATGGAACCGGCTCCCAGCGACTTCATCCCCGGCAGAACGTGCTTTGCCATCAGCCAGCATGCTTTCAGGTCGACGGCGAAGACGTCATCCCACTGACTAACAGTCATTTCCTGAGGATCGAAATAGGCCGAGACGCCAGCGTTGTTGATCAGTACCCCGACGGGTCCGAGCTGACCCACAACCTGTTCGACGGCCTGTTTGACGGCCGCCTCCTCTCGGATATCCACGACAAGGCCCAACTGGCTCTCGACGCCGGCCAGCGCCTCCTCGTCGCGGTCGAAGACAGCAACGGCTGCCCCTTCGGCAATCAGTCGGTCACTAATCGCCCGACCGATGCCCCGCGCTCCGCCCGTGACGATTGCGACGCGCCCAACGTGCCTCATGAGTTGTCCTTTCCCAGGTGCCATTAGGTTTATCGTCCGGTGAACCGCGGTTGGCGCTTCTCAAGGAAGGCCGTCCTGCCCTCGGAGCTATCGTGGGTGGTGAAGAGGTAGGCGAACGTGTCATTCTCGTAAGACAGTCCGACGTCAAGGCTCGTGGACTGGCTGATTCGGATGAGGTGCTTTGCCACCTGTGCCGCAATCGGTGCGCGGCTAGCGATCAACCCCGCCAAAGCCATCACCTCAGTGTGCAGGTTCCCCTCGTCAACGACTCGATCGACGAGGCGCACTCTGAATGCCTCGTCCGCGCTGATCGGATCCCCGGTCAGGAGCATCAGTGCGGCCTGACCTGGGCCCACGACACGCGGCAGAAGTTGGGTATTGCCGGCGCCGCCGTGCCAACCGAGCTTGATCTCGCCGGCTGCGAACTTCGCCGAGGGAGCCGAGATCCTGATGTCACTCATCAGTGCCATCTCTAGCCCTCCGCCGATGCACCAGCCATGAATCTCCGCGATGACCGGTTTGCGAATAGCCCAGATGGCGCGTGCATAGTCCACGCGATTGCGTAACTGCCAGTTGTCCCCATAGGCATCGAGGGCGGTTATGTCGCTTCCGGCGGAGAAGGCCCGATCACCCGCGCCACGGAGCACGACTACCCTCACGTCTTCGTCCGCATTCAGCTGACCAGAGATCCGCATGAGCTCACGCCCCATCGCTGGCGTCAGCGTGTTGAGCTTCTTCGGGCGGTTGATGGTGACGAGGGCTATATGGTGCTCGACCTCAACGTCCACCTCGCCAATTGACGTGTTTATGTCCGGGTCTCGATTTGACGGACCGGCGACCGGCTCGGCTAGTTCGGACATGGCACACCGCGTCGCGGTCCTGCGGCACTCGGGCGCGCATCAGGGTTGAGCCGTTCTAGATGCTCGAGCCCAATGCGGGCGCGCCGGACCCGCTCCCTCGCTGATGAGACGAGCGTTGGGAGTTGCTGTCCAGCGGGGTACAACCCGGGGCTGTTCCGTAGGCCGAACTTCAGATGGACCGGCGCGGCGACTCGTACAATGTCGCCGATCTCGTGGTATCGCAGGAAGCCGCCAAGGCCATCAGGGCTCTCGACGTAGAGATCCAACGGGATACCCACCACCGATCTCATGGTCGCTAGGCGCTCGATCGTGGTGTCACTCATGATGTTTGCAGTATCGAGACCCGCCGCTTCCAGAAGCTTTACCTGGACCGGATTTGACAGCCCAAGCGAAGCGCTTCCCTTAAGAATCAGGTCCGCTGGTAAGTCGCCCCGCCGACGGGCCTGATCGAGAATCCAGATGAGGCCCTCATCCGCCACCAGCAGGCTCCTGATGCCCGCATCTGTGGCTCGGTGCGCCTCTCGCAGCGCGTAACTGAGCTGGCGCATGCCCGAATGACGCCAGCCAACCTGCCCCCCCTCCGGCGTCAAGGCCGCAGCACCCGCCTCCCATGGGGCTCGGGGGCCGATAAACAGGCACACCTCAATACTCGTCTCTGCGCCAATCTGCGCCATGTCCTTGAGTTCATCATTGGTGAGCAACATGACGCCGCTGCCCTGAGACGCGCGATGAATCGACACCTCTAGGCGCTTAGCTTCCTCAACCACCGCCGCAAGGGCGTCCGGGGTCTCGACACTGGGGATCTCGACCCGGTACGAGCCACCGCCTTCAAACTCAGCGCGGCTCGTGCCTAGGTCCGTGTCGTCCACCGGAAGTCCAAGCGCCGCAAGAACGTCTGCCGACCAGTTCGACATGTGTCCACCTCTCGTACTAGCGTGAGTCATCGCATACTACCCTATGATATGGTGATTGGACACGGTATGGATGATGAGCGAACCACCGCACCGCTGGCTGGCCTTCGTGTGCTAGACCTGTCACAAATGCTCGCCGGGCCCTTGTGCGCCATGCGTTTGGGGGACCTCGGGGCCGACGTCGTGAAGGTGGAACCGCCGGGAACTGGCGAGTGGACCCGGAGCCATGGGTTCGCCAATGCCGCCATCATGGGGGAGACCACTGCGCTTCTCGGACTCAACCGCAACAAGAGGTCCGCTGCGATCGACCTCAAGTCAGAGCAAGGCCGTGCCCTCTTTCGCGAACTCGCTCACCACGCCGACGTCGTAGTCCAGAACTTCCGTGTGGGCACCGCCGAAAGACTCGGCGTGGGATACGAGGAACTTCACGAACTCAATCCGCGCCTCGTGTATTGCCAGATTTCCGGCTACGGAGAGGACGGGCCTTACCGAGACCGACCGGGCCAGGACCTGCTTGTCCAAGGCTATTCAGGCGCGATGTGGTCAGTTGGAGCACAGGGAGACGGACCGGCTGCTAGTCCCGTGTGGGCTGCCGACGCCATGACCGCCTATCAGGCGTGCATTGGCATCCTGGCGGCGCTTCGCGAACGCGAGACCAGCGATCTCGGACAAAAGGTGTCCATCGACATGTGGTCCGTGATGCTCGACTGTCAGAGTCAGGAGTTGGTGACCTACCTCAACACTGGCGCGCTGCCACAACGATCAGCCGAGCCGTTCGCCCACGTGTGGTGCAATCCACCATACGGCGCTTTTCAGACCGCAGATGGATACGTGCTGCTCTCGCAGGTGCCCATCGATCAGCTCGGCGAGGCACTGGACGATGACGTACTGCGAGAGATCTCCGACTGGCAGGAAGCGCACTCCCGCCGGGACGAGATCAGACGTCGAGTTGCAGCCGTGACACCGACCAAGACGACCGAAGAATGGTTGCGGATCTTCGATTCAAAGCGCCTGTGGAGTGCTCCGGTCTACACCTATGCCGACATCGAAGTCGACCCCCACGTGGCTGCCCGAAAAATGATCATCGACGTGGACCACCCCCTTATCGGTCGACTACGCATGCCGGCCCCTCCCATCCGCCTGTCTCGGTCGGAGGTCTCGGTGCGAAAGGCACCGCCACTGCTTGGGGCTGACACCGACGAGGTCGTCGAGGAATGGCTCGGGACGGAACCTAAGTCCTCGATCACATCCACCCGCCAGGGCAACGAATGACCGACCCTGTGCGACGCGCCACAACGTCAGACTTGGCCCACGCCGTATGGCGACAGTGGGTTGAGCAGGATCCGGATCGCGTCGCCATTTGCTCTGTGGTGGACAGCGTCGTCACGGAGGTCACCTACCAGGAGTTCGGCGACCTAGCCCGGCACCTCTCGATACGCCTTGTGGCCGCCGGGGCTGGACCCGGCTCCTTCGTGGGCGGCATGCTTGGTCGCGGGGCCATGCCATGGATCGCCGCGTTGGCTTGCTGGCAAATCGGCTCCGTCTATGTGCCGATTCACGAGGGGGTGGGGAAGCGACGCATTGCGAGCCTAGCCGAGCAGCTGCCGTTAACTTGCGTCGTCCTTGACGATGATGTGCCGGTCGCCGCCGCGGAAGCCGTAGCCACACTGAATCGCGGTTCAGCGAACGTCATTGAGGTCACCCGCGATGTCTCTCGGGCTGAGCAATGGACACAGAACAGCCGCGAACAGCACGTAGTCGCGTCGCGCGAAGGACCTTCCCACGATGCCCCCGCCGTACTGATGTTCACTAGCGGAAGCACAGGCGAACCAAAGGCTTGCGTCATCTCGCACTCTGGGTTGGCAGCAGTCCATGGCTACACCCAGGAAACGCTGGCGCGCTTCAAGTCTCGCGTTGTCGTCAATACAGCCGAACCGGCATGGTCATACGGCCTGTTGACGATTGGCTGTTCAGCCCTGGCCCGCGGCGTAACCATGGTGGTCTGTGGCCCCCGCTTCAATGCTGAAGACACCTTGCGGGCAGTCGCGGCGACCGGTGCCGACACCATCGCTGGCGCTCCGACGGCGTTTGCGCGCCTCTCGGGCGCGACGGCGGTGGCGCAACGCACCTCATCCTTGCGCCTGACGCTGACCGCCGGAGAGCCTATGGATGACCGAGCCGCGCTCGATTGGGGCACCCGGTCTGGTTCGATCGTGATCGACGGTTATGGCCTAACTGAGATGGGGATGGCGATGGCTGGGCCGCTGTTCTCGCCTCGCGGTGCGGTGAATGGTGGACGACCCGGTCTGAGGGTCCTCGAGGGGTGGGAGGCCCGCCTTGATCCTCACGGTGAAGGCGCGCGCAACACTGGTGTTCTCCGTGTCCGCACTGCAATACCGCTCACTCAGCGCGTCCTAGGGAGTCCGACGCCAGAGGTTGACGCGGACGGATGGTTTGCCACGCAGGACGTATTCACGCGGGACGAGCGCGGTCTGTACCGATTCCTCCGTCGGGCTGACGACGTCTTACTGGTATCCGGAGTCAACGTATCCGGTCTTGCCGTCCAAGGCGTCGTCGAGGCGCACCCAAAGGTGAAGCAGGCCGTTGTGTTCGGCGTTGGTGAGCCCGGTGTTTCCAGACGGATTGCAGTGGCCGTCGTACCGGCCGCACCGAACAACCCACCGTCCACCGATGATCTACGTAGCAGCATTGCTGAGCAGATCGGTCGACATGCAGTGCCGGAGGTCGTGCTCGTGTTGGACGAGATGCCCTTGACCTCCAATGGGAAGGTGGATTCAGTGAGTCTGCGTCAGTTAGCCGACGAGTGTCAGGCATGAGCCGGCCCCTGCGCGGCATGACGTGGTCCCATCCCCGTGGGTTGGATCCGGCACTGGCGCTGGCCGTCGCTGCTTCACGTCCGGGTTCCCTAGCAGTTACAGGTCCAGGCATCGACTGGGATCATCAGCCCCTGTCCGGCTTTGAGTCACGCCCCATTGATGAGCTTGCTGACGACTATGACCTGGTGGTGATCGATCACCCGGGACTCGGCGATGCGATCGCTGCGGGCGCTCTTGTCCCGCTGGAAGGGTTAATGCCAGTCGGAGATCTAGAGGAGATGCAGGGCCGATTCATCGGGCGAAGTCTTGAAAGTTACATGTACGGCGGATGCACGTGGGCACTGCCCATTGACGCCGCCTGCCAAGTGTTGGCCGTCCGTGCCGACACAGCGATGCCAGCTCCTGGCACGTGGGCCGAGGTCCTCGAGCTAGTCGATCACTTCTGCGTAGCGCTTCCCACGGCCCATCCGCACAGTCTTCTGACCTTCCTAGGCATCTGCGCCGCGATCGATCCGGGATTCTCGGATGAGGGTCTAGCCCGCATTCCGAAGAACGTCAGCAGGCAAGCCTTGGAGTTGTTCGCGGCCATCGCGGCGGCGATGCCACATCGACTGTTGTTGAAGGATCCGATCGAGTTGCTCGAGGACATGACCCGGGAGTCGCAGGAGGGGGAAAGAACGGATCTGATCCCGCTGACTTTCGGGTACATCACCTACGCATCGGTTCATCGGCCCCGGGCAGTTGTGTTCCGGGATGCGCCCCGCTGGACAATCGAAGGCCTCCCAGGGAGTGTCCTTGGTGGAACGGGCCTGGCGGTGACCCGCCGAGGCGCTCGTTCACTCGCTCCGCTTCCCTACCTTAAGCAGGCCGTTGACGTGTGGGCCCAAGCTTCGGTCGTTGCAGCTGCAGGCGGTCACGCTAGCACGCGCGCCGCTTGGTTGGATCCACAGACCGGACGTGACTGGCGTGACTTCTACGCGTCGACCCGCCTGTCGCAAGAGCACGCGTGGATGCGCCCTCGTTGCCCCGGCTGGATCCGCTTCCAGACGGATAGCTCACGACTGATCTATACAGGCTTGTCGAGCGACGTTCCGCCGGAGGACATAGCGACGGACCTGAGCGAGCTGGCGGCGAGGCTCTTGGGCACCCAGGCCTAGGCTGAAGCGCCGCGTTACCTACGCGAGTGGGAGCATGGCGCTGATACCACTGGAGGGCCCGCGACTCAGTCCTGATGGGCCATGCGGTCGTCGTCAAGGGCGGTGGCGTCTAGGAGTCGCTTCATAGCGCGTCCGGCTGCGTTAGGGCGTCCCGCTTCGATCGCCTGAAGTACGCGGCTATGACCCGGCACTGCGTCCGCGTGGTTGAACAGAAACTCGGCCGCCCTGCCGTGTCGCACCGATAGCGCCGACGCCACGGCGCGGATAAGGCCGACAAACAGGACGTTGTGCGTTGCGCTGAGGATCCCGGTATGGAACTCGATATCTGCATCAAAGAATCTCTCAGCATTTGTGGCGTCCTTCGTCATCCGATCCAGCGCGCGAGCAAGGGCTTCCAGGTCCGCAGGCGTCGCCCGCCTAGCGGCCAGCTCGGCGGCAGCCGGCTCGACAGCGAGCCGGAACTCATCCAGATCGCGAAGGTAGGCCTCCGAGGCACCAAGCTCGGCGGCCCTCCAGGTCAGAACGTCTGGATCAAGGTGATGCCAGTCCCGCTCAGGCAGCACCCTCGTTCCTGTTCGAGGCCGAGCGACAACGAGACCCTTCGCGGCAAGTGCCCGCACCGCCTCGCGAATCACCGTCTTGCTCACCCCGAACTGGGTGGCAAGACCGGCTTCGACCGAAAGCTGCTCTCCGGGCAGCAGCCGCCCCGAGACGATTGCACTGCCGAGGTCATGCATGACTGCTGCCTGCATGCTCCGATGAAGCACGGCGTCATGCTGGCCTTGTTGCGGCTTGCCGTCTGGTCGGCGAGTCACTCGGACCAGAACCAGCGTCGATGTCCATCCTGGTCAATCGTGACGCGGACGCTACTTTGACTCTGGAGCTCTTCCAGGTGCCCGACGAGCGGATAAACCAGGTTTTGTCCGGCTTCGGGATCCCATGTTCCAAGTCGCGCGCTGAGCATCCGAACTAGGTCCATCGTGCCCATGCCCTCGTCGTGCTCCGGCAGGGAAAGGCGCAGTTCCCTGTCCAGGTCCTCTGTGAACGACACGGAGTCACCGAGGAAGCGCTCGATCTCATCTTCGCGAAAGACGGGATAGTGCGCAGGTAGCAGTGCGGACAAGGCGGCGCCGCGCAGAGCGGCAATCGACGCGAGGTAAGGGCCCAGCCGGCGATAGGTCGGTGGGAAAGCAGGAGATCCATCGGCGTTGTTGACACTACGGCCCAGTACCGCATCGCCAATGCACATCGATCCACTTGTCTCGTCAAGCACCGCTAGATGACCATCGCTGTGTCCGGGTACGTGAAGGACTCGAACCCTCCGTCCGCCCACGTCGAGTGTTTCGCCATTCTCGACGCACCGGTCGAACGGAGTCGCTTCAGCGCAGTCGAGGATGTACCGACGGCTTTCCGGAGTCTCCCGGTGACCGTCGGTGGTCCAGAACTCGTCGTATCGCTCGTCGACGACTCTTTCCACGTCTTCAGCCATGTAGCGGTCCAGCTCGTGACACAGGAAGACTGCCTCAGGAGCGCGTGCACGTAGCGCAGCGTTACCCCCTACATGGTCGAAGTCGCAGTGCGTACTCACCACGTAGGAGATGTCCTGGGGATTCATCGAAAGTCTGTCAAGATAGTTCACTAGCGCAACGTCGACCGAGTCCCGTACCCCGGTATCTACGAGCAGTGCGCCTCGGTCACCAAGAATCAGGTACATGGCAACGTAGCGTCGCCCGAGGGGCGCCTCAATGCGATGGATGCCAGGAAAAATTTCCATATTACGAATGTATCATATGGTAAGTTATGAACTGGAATTGTTGGTCGATAGGGAGTTGCCAGGCGCTCGGAGAAGAGGCCTCTGACGATTGGCAGGCTCGTTTGGCTGCAAAGCCATCCTCAGGCAGGCTCACGTCCCGTCGGGTGGTGTGATCGAGGCGCAGGCGACCGCGGTGAGCCGAGCTGGCTCGCTTAAGCGCTCCGAGGCTCGAGCTGGCGGACGTGACCGAAGCTGAGCTCCTGCGGGAGCGACCCAAGCGTCGAGGACGCTAGTGCGTTGGCGAAGGCCCGGCCCAGCCTGCCGTGGGTCTGCGCGGCTACGTCAGCGCTTCTTGATCGCAACGTCGTGGAGCGCTGCTTCAACAAGCTGAGGCAATGGCGCGGCATGGCGATGCGCTCAGACAAGACCGCCAGCAAGTACCGCGCCAGACTCTGCCTCGCCTCCACCCTGCACTGGCTCACCAGCGGCTTTAGCAACACGTCCTAGTTGAAGATCCAGCGCATGGCCGATCAAGACAGCGTTCGGCGCTCGCCCTCCAATCGCCGCCTTAAGTCCCACTTGGTCTATCGCATTGGGTAATGAAGACAAAGTTGACATCCCGTGACCCATGCCGTGGTCAGGGAAGTTGAGCAACGTCGTCTCTAATGAGTCTCGGCCCCAGTGACCACGAGCAGGGCTTCACTCGCTGCGGATCATGTACACCGCCATACATCGGGGCCTGAGGGGCGACTCGAGACGGTAGACGCTGGAGTCGATCTCCATGACATTCACAATCTCTTATGGCTAGTGTGCGAGCAGGCCTTTCGCAGGCTTAGGGACGGCGCCCACGGCCGGGCCACGGGCGCCGTCCGCCCACCGCCTATTTATAGAGGAAACGGTCTAGGTCCACGTATGTGCCAAGGGCGCTGCTGTTCTTGGTGCCGGTTACCACGAGCTTGATCTTATGCGGGGTGGTGCTCGATAGTCCGGTTGCTGTGTAGACGTTCTGTTGGTACGTTTCCGCACTTGAGTACAGGTCGACGTTCTGCTGGAAAACGCCATCAATATAGACACCAATAATGCCGGTGTATTGGTTTTTTCGTGCGATCCACGAAATACTAGTACCGTTGAACTCAAACTCCGCCAAGGCTCCCGACACGTTCGAGTACGAATCCTCACCGTGGAACGAATTCGTGATCGTTGAGTCGTGGGTCCATGTTCCGCCGTAGGTGATCGCCTTACTCGTGTCATTGACGGAATTATCGATGCCAACGACGAACGCGTCTACATCCAAATAGTGATCAGATGCGCTGGCGTTTTGGGTGCCCGTGTTCACGATTCGGATCGTGTGGGAGCCGTTCGACAAGCCACTCACTGTGTAGACGTTCTGCTGATACTTCTCGCTCGCAGCGTAAAGATCGATGTTCTGCTGAAATACTCCGTCGACGAAGACGGCCGCGATGCCGGTGTATTGATTCTTTCGAGCCACCCAAGAAACCGACTGACCGCTGAAACCATATTCTACGTAGCCGCCACTTGTGTTCGAGTAACGGTCGCCACCGCCGAAAGAGCTCGGGCGGCTCGTATCTGCGGTCCACGTACCGTTCCAAACGAGCGCCGAACTGTTGTCGTCGGTATACGTGCCTCCCGAGAAGTCGCTGCTGAACGAAATATTGCTGGTGTAAGTGTTTATGTTGAGGAAGTCGCTCTTGTTCGCGTCGGTAAGCAGAGTCCCGTTGATTCGCACATTGGTGAAATCAACGTCTTGCACCTTATACGTACTGCTATACCCTGTCAGGTTTGATGTGTGCTCAGGGACCTTCTTGACGTCGATGTTGTTGAACGAGACGTTGGAGATACTCCCGCGGCTCGACGCCTGGAAGCCCACAAGTCGATTGAAGGGCGTTGCGTCGTCGCCAATCGCAATGTTGCTAAACCTCAAATTGTAGATTGGTCCATGCGTGCCGAAGACGTTATCCGACATTGCGTAGACGACACCGACATTATCCGCGTAGTTGTTGTTGCTGGTCATTACCACGTCGCTGTTCTCGACGGCAACACCACGCGTGTTCGAGCCCAGCACGTCGTTCCAAATGCCGCCCAGCGGGGCGCCAGCCGCATATCCGATCGTACTGTTCTTCACGACGCTGCCGTCCACGTCATTATATTCGTATTTGTATCCATCATCTGAAGCAAAGGCGAAGCAGTCATTGAGAGTGAACGGCTGGTTTTTCCCGTAGATCGCGATACCGCCTGAACCGCCGACACTGTTTCCTCGGCCATTGTCGGGGTGGGCGATGAACTTCACGTTTTGAACCAAGCTTCCATCGACAAGCCACATAAGGAACGGTTCAGCGGGTTTAATAAACGTGACGTCCTTTATTGTTTGACCCGAGGTGTTAGCAAAGGACCAGCCGGAATTCTTCTTTGTTCCATTCATCATGCTCCAACTGGCGCCCACATTCTTTTGATTCTCACCTGAAATGATTCCAGGACCAAGAATCTGTTGACCTGACGTCCCATCTTTGAACTGGAATACGCCTTTGACGTACGCGCCACCAGCTACGTAAACTTTCTCGTTGGAATTCAGTTGCACCACGCCTGCATCATAGACGCCTGGACCGTAATAGTATGTTGTCCCTGAAGGCTCGCCACCGTCAGGTGCATTACCAAATATGTACAGCATATCGGTGTTGCTGCCGTTGACCTCAATCGCGACCTTCTGAGGCGACGTCAGAGTGAACGTCAGCTTGTTACCACTGATGGAAGGCACAATGCCGTACTTTTTTGGGCGCACGGTGGCGGATGTAATGCTCCCTTGGAGGTCCGTAACCTCAACAGTCACGCTTCCGCCACTCATCTCGAAGTTTGTGAACGAGATGTAGCGGCTCGTGCCCACCGAGTCTGTGCCGTCGACGTAATACATCATCGAGTTCTGCCAGGTGGACCCGTCATTCACACGGGCGGAGAAGTGCGATGACGCCGAGATGCCGTTGGGCGCCGGATAGGTAGTCACAGAGGTCGCGAATGCGGGCTGAATCGTCACGAAGGTGGCGGATGCCGCTACCAGCGCACCGACCATGCCTAATCTTGCCCACCATTTCTGCGATGAATGCGAAGCCATGATGCTTGCTTCCTTCCTATTTTGAGGGCCATATCCATTAGCGCGCGTGTCGACCTCAGCCCATCCGCGTCACCATCCCTGCATCGCCATGGCTTTCGGGGCCCTCAGCAAGGGACTCCAACTCAGGAACTGCTGCTAGAAAGCGAAATGCCTGTCGCCGGGGCGATGGACCAGCAATCTGCACCCGCTCGCCAGGTGGCCGGCGACCCTGGGCGATCGACGAACGTCGAAACTGCCACGGCAGGCCTATCGGTCAACTCGCTGCAGGGCCCGACACGACGTGACGGAACGGCTGGGGAGCACCGCACAGTCATTGTCATCACGGCCCAAGTCTGCTTTGGCAATTCATCCAAGTTAGTTGCTTAGATGCCTAGCTGTCTAGTCCGGAGGGCGCCACACGTCAACGTGCCAGGGGGATTCGTGCTCATCGACGTTAACTCCATCGCCGCCAGCGTGACGCCGCGCTCGACGAGCCAGTCCGCCATCACCACCAGCGACCGCG
>Ga0075026_100000752_pt1 | contig 13465 bp, 13 predicted proteins | sample Str012_2_FD_71392 | JGI IMG/M metagenome (GOLD analysis project Ga0075026, IMG submission 71392) | Freshwater sediment microbial communities in response to fracking from Pennsylvania, USA - Straight Creek_MetaG_SC_2012 | ecosystem: Environmental > Aquatic > Freshwater > Creek > Sediment...
GGTCGATATCTTCGGCAATGACACGCTGTTGATCCAGAAACGTGTACGGGGCAACCCTTAGGAATATGTAGATAATACCATACTAAAATATGGCTTGGAAGAGTGGAACAATCGAGTGAGAAACAATTTCTGCCCGAATTCGAGGAACGAATTGTACTCTTGCGCTATCCGGTTGCACACGCTTCTATAGCTAAAACAGAGATCGATCATGACACTGCGACGACCAGTTTCGCTAGCGCCCTGCCTTGGCGCCTTGCTTGCCACCCTTGTCGTCTCGCCGGCGCGCGCCGACCGCTGCGACGATATCGCGGCGCAGCTTGCCAACCAGATCGACGGCCTCAAGGTCGGCATCACCGCCGCCAACGTCATTTATCTCACCCACCCCGCGGCCAGGGAATTGTCGCTCGGTTGCCGCGGTCGCGACTATTCCAACGAGCTCTACGCCAAGGCTGACCGCAAACCCAAACCGGAATTCTTCAACCTCGTCGGCGCCGCCGCGGCGGTCGTCTTCACACTGCCCAAGGACGATACACTGACCGGCGCCACCCGCTGCCTTACCCGCATGGGCATCTTACGCGGCGACAAGATCAGCATGCGCTATCGCCGGCTCAACATGGAATGCGCGCGCACCAAGACCGAGGCGTCGATCGCGATCACGCGCGGCAAGGACGAATAATGCCGAAACTCGCGGGCACCCGGCGGTTGACGGAGCAAGCACCGTGATGGTCGCACGGTAAGGAGAAACGATGCCTGACAGCAAGACCTGCACCGGCGGCTGCCACTGCGGCCAGGTGCGCTTCGAATGCACCACCGACCTCGCCATGGTGACGGCGTGCAATTGCTCGATCTGCACCAAGAAGGGGCTGCATTTTACCTTTGTGCCGCCGATCAGCTTCCAGCTCCGCGCCGGTGAGGAGAATTTGCGCGAGTATCTGTTCAACAAGCGCGCGATCCGGCATCAACTCTGCGTCGATTGCGGTGTCGACGTGTTCGCGCGCGGCACCAAGCCCGATGGCAGCGAAGTGGTGGCAATCAATGTCAGCTGCATCGACGGCATCGAGCTATCAAAGCTGAAGATGACGCCGATCGACGGCCGGAACAGGTGACCGCACCGCGGTCGTTCCGGGGCGCGCAGCGTGCGAACCCGGAATGATGGTGTCAGAGATCCAGCGCCTTGTACCTGCGGAAGATGCCGTCCTCGTTGAAGGCGATTCGGCGGCGGCTCGCAAGATAGGTCTTGATGTTCGGCCGTTGGGCAACGCGATAATGCAATTCGACCAAACCTGGAATCCGGCGCTCGAAGGCCTTCATCCGCCTCGGAAAGGCATAACGCAAGCCTGCCACGATCTGGAACAGCGACAGATCCGCATAGGTGAGGCGGCGCCCGGTGAGATAGGCGCCGCCATTGGCTTTCAACAGGCCTTCGAAATACCCGAGATATTTCGGCACGCGCGCCTTCCAGAATTCCTCCGTGCGCTTTTTCGCCGGAGCACGCTGGTCTTCGTAATACAGCGAAGGCCCGAGCGGATGATGGGTGTCGTGAATTTCCAGCACGAGATCGGCAATCGTGAGCTGCAACTGATGCACCCATAGCCTGCCCGCCTCTGCCTTCGGCGCCAGGCCATGGCGCGATCCCAGATAGAGCAGGATATTGGAAGTCTGCCCGATCACGCGATTGCCGGCCTTTAGAAACGGCGGCGCGAATGGCGGCGTACCAGGGCCCGCCCGCATCATCTTCATCATCGCGGCCATTCCGTTATTGGCGCGCGCGACATCGATATAGTCGGCGCCCGCGTCTTCCAGCGCGAGGCGGACATATTCGCCGCGGCCCTGAATGCCCGGCCAGTAATAGAGCCGATAGCGCATCGCCAAACCTCCCCGCAATCGTCCGGCAAGCTTAACAAATCGTTCAACATTTGGTTCGTCGCACGCGTCGACCCATGAATTTTCAACGCTATTCCGCGAACTGGCGTTTTTTGAGCACCATTACGTTTAACCGATACAACGGGTTAACCGCCCCAAGTCTAGCCTGGACGGAGGGAAAAACGTCATGTCGCAGGCCGTTGTTACTTCTTTCATGTACCACCAGATGCTGGTGTTTTTCGCCGTCTCGGTGTGCCTGTTCGGCACCTGGGTCGGCATGCGCCATTTTGCGCGGGCGCGGGCGACCGCGGGAACGACGCGATACGGCTGGCTGTTCATGGCATCTGTCGGGACCGGCGCGGCGTTGTGGGCTTCGACCTTCATCTCGATCCTCGCGCTGGATCCGTCCCTGAACAGCGGCTTCGAGCCGGTTGCGCCCGCCGCCGTGCTGGTCATCGCCATCATCGCTTGCCTTGCCGGCTTCGAGATCGGCAGCCGGCACTTTACGCTTGCCCCGGAGGCTGGCGGATTGGTGATGGGCGTCGGCATTCTCGCCATGCACGCTATCGCTTTCCTCGGCTGGCACATCGCAGGGACCGTGAGCTGGAACGGATACGGTATCGCCGTGACCTTCCTGCTCGGCCTCGGCCTCAGCGCGCTCGCCGTCAACCGTGCCAACCGTCCGGTAACGCGCTGGTGCCGCCACGGTGCGGCGATCGTGCTGGCGTTCATGATCTGCGCCATGCACTACGCGCTGAGCGCCTCGACATCGGCGATTGGCGACCCGTCGGTGATGTTGTCCGCCGATTTAATTCCTGCGCATGTTCTCGGCCTCGCCGTGGTCGGCGCCGTCCTGCTGGTGATGGGCTCTGGCTTCTCGACCTACATCATCGACCTGCATGGGCGCACGGAATCGGCGGACCGGATTCACCAGCTTTCGTTCAACGACTCCATGACCGGATTGCCGAACCGCATCGCCTTCAACGAGCGGCTGGCGTTCGACGCCGCCGAAGCACACGAGAAGGCCCACAAGCTCGCGGCGTTCTCGATCGACCTCGACGGCTTCAAGGACGTCAACGACGTGTTCGGCCATAGCGCCGGCGATCTGCTGCTGATCGAGGTGGCGGAGCGGATGCGCCGGATACTCGGCCCGGGCGAATTTCTGGCCCGCCAGAGCGGCGACGAGTTCCTGGGCTTGCAGATGTCCGGCAATCATCCCGTCGATGCGCAGGCCTTTGCCGAGCGTATCGCCGCGGTATTTGCGCAGCCGTTCCAGCTCCACGATCAGCCCGTCACCCTCACCGCCTCGATCGGTTTTTCGATCTTTCCGGTCGATACCCCGGAGCGCGATCAGGTCTTGAGCAACGCCAAGCTCGCGATGCATCGCGGCAAGAGCAAGCAACGCGGCCTGATCAGCCGGTATCACCGCGAGATGGACGACCATGCGCGGGCGCGACGGGCGCTGGCGCGCGACCTGCAGTCGGCCGCCGGGCGCGGTGAACTCGAACTCCATTATCAATTGCAGACGTCGCTCGGCGACGGACGGATCTGTGGCGCCGAGGCCTTGATGCGGTGGCGACACCCCAAGCGCGGCATGATCTCGCCGGCGGAATTCATCCCGCTAGCCGAGGAAACCGAGGCGATCATTCCGATGGGCGAATGGGCGCTCCGCTCCGCCTGTCGCGATGCCGCCAACGGCAAAATTCCGGGTACGGTCGCGGTCAATCTCTCGCCAGTGCAGTTCGGTCGCGACGATCTGGCGGAGACAATCCATGGCATTCTGCTGGAGACCGGGCTGTCGCCGCGACGGCTCGAAGTGGAGGTCACGGAATCGACCATCATGTCGGACCAGACTCGCGGGCTGCATATCCTGCGCAAGCTCAAGGCAATGGGTATTTCCGTCGCGATGGACGATTTCGGCACCGGCCATTCGTCGCTGGCGACGCTCCACTCATTTCCATTCGACAAGATCAAACTCGACCAGTCCTTCGTGAAGCGACTGCCTGGCGATGTCTCTGCCGCGGCGATCGTCCGCACCGTGCTGGCGCTCGGGCGAAGCCTCGGCATACCCGTGCTGGCCGAAGGCATCGAGACTGACCTGCAATGGAAATTCCTTGCCCGCGAAGGCTGCGCCAAGGGCCAAGGCTATCTGTTCGCCAAGCCGGCGAGCCTCAGCCAATTGCCGGCGGCCATCGATGCCGCCGCGCGTTTTGTCCGCGACAATGAGCCGGGGGCCGCCGATTTGTCTTGTGTCGCAGTGGCCGTTTAGTTCGCCGCGAAACAATAGAACAGGCCGTCGCCACCGGTGCTCTTGAGGTCGGCCTGCGAGCAGCCGCCATCCGGACCGCGCGAGGCATGCGACGCGTTCCAGGATTTGGAGGCGTCGTCGTCGCGAAGCCCGATGCGATCGGAATGTCCGACCATCGCCGCACCTTGCGTCGAACTCGTCCAGTTCTTGCAGGTTCGATCCTCGCCCGGTACGAATGCGGTTCCGTCCGGTTGCGATCCCGTCAGCACGTCATGCCGGTTCGGCGTATCGCCGCGGCCGTTGACGACCTCGCCCTTCTCGCTCAACGCGGTCTGCTTGGTGAGGCCGTTGGCGCCGTGCAGGTCGGCGACATCCTTGGCAACCACTGCGCCCTTGGCGTTTTTCCACGGTCCCTTGCCGATGCGATCGCGCGCGTTCACGGCAGGTTGACCGTCGGCGACCTGGGTGGACAGATAAGCGCGCCAGACCTTGGGCGCGCCGGCGCCCGCGGCCTGCGCCAGCGTCTGGCAATGATTATCCGCCCCGGCGAGCCCGCCGAGATTGCCGCCATTGCCGACGCCGTTACTGGTCAGGAAGAAACTAGTGTCGGCCGATTGCGCCCGCGCCGGCGGCGCCGCAACGCAAGATACGACGACAAGGACAAGGCACCCAGGCAAGAAGATTCCGGCAAAACGGTTCATCGATGGCTCCCAATTGTTTTCATGTTCCGCTCCCATCATCGGAAACGTTATTCCAGTCCTGCGACGGCGATATGGCGGTACAACGATGGCAAAAAAAAAGGCGCCACGGAATGACCCGCAGCGCCAGATCTCGTCATGGCCTTGCAGACCTCAATTGGTCTGCTGGATCGCCGAAAGTTCCCAGTCGCTGCCGCGACGCCGCACGAAGGTCCACACTTCGGTGGCTTCGGTCGGCTGCTCGCTGCCTGCGACCAGCCGGCCCGTGGTGCGCTCGGTGGTCTTGTCGACCAGCGAGAACCGCATCGCCACGCTGGCGTAGTCGGTATCGCCTTCGCGCCAGGCCTCGGCGAGATCGCCCTGTAGCAGCTTGACGTCGGACACCTTGTTGATGTCGTTACGGACCTTGTTCTCCTCGAGATCCTTGGAGAAATACGACACCATTTCGGGGGTCGCGAGCGTATGCAGTTTCGCGACGTCCTCGTTCGACCATGCCGCCTGGATGGCGCCGAGCAGCCGTTCGAAGGTCTCGTAATCCGCCGGCTTGATCTCAAGCGGCGCGCTGCCCGATCCCAGGCCAAAGCCCATTCCGGAGCGGAAGCTGGCTTGAGGACCTGGTGGAACCGCGGCAGGGCCGCCGGCATAGGCCGAGGCCGGCGTGTGCCGGCGTTGCCACCACGACATCGCCAGCCGCACTACGAGGATAATCAGGCCGATCTGCAGGATCAGGCCGAAGATCGACGACAGGCCGCCGAGCCCCGAGAACATCCCGCCGCCGAACAGCATCCCGAGCAGGCCGGCGCCGAGGAAGCCGGCGGCCAGGCCGCCAAGCATGCCCATGCCGGGCCGGTTGAAGAAGCCGCCGCCCGCAGGCGATGCCGGCGCGCCGATTCCGGGGCTGCCCGGCTGGGTTATGGTGCGGTTGAAAGGCTGGGCAGTCCCGGGCGCAGTCGACGTGCTCGGCGGCGCCGAGAAGGTCCGCGTTCCCCGGGACCCCGAGCTGCCGCCGCCGCCGATCCGGGCGTCTGCCGACGAAATCGCCAACATCAAAGGCAATGCCAGCGACAAGACGACGGCAATGGCCCGAACGATTCCGCGCGTGCGTTGCGTGAAATTCATGTTTTTTTCCTTGGTCCCCGCCATGGGGACGTGCCCCTAAGATGGGCAGCGCTGCCCAAATGTGAAGCCACTATCGGACGATACGGCTGCGGCCCTCCGTCGCGGGGATGCGGCGATTGGGTAGCTTGGAGCGGCGGGGGACGGAACCTATTGCGCCGTCATGGTTTCCTTCACAGCCGCCACTAACTGGGTCAGCGTGAACGGCTTCGGCAGGAACGCGAATTGCTCGTTTTCCGGCAGGCTCTTTTCAAAGGCATCTTCCGCGTAGCCGGAGACGAAGATGATTTTGAGGTTGGGGTTGCGGCTGCGCATTTCCTTGAGCAACGTCGGGCCATCCATCTCCGGCATCACCACATCGGACACGACCAGATCGACGGCACCATTCTTTTCCTCCAGCGCTTCCAGCGCCTCGATGCCGTTGGCGGCCTCGATCACGCTGTAGCCGCGCGAGCGCAGCCCGCGCGCGTTGAGCGATCGCAGGCCATCCTCGTCTTCCACCAACAGGATGGTGCCCTGCCCGGTCAGGTCGGCGCGCGGTTTGGTCGGCGCGACCGGCGTGTCCTTGGCCGCACCGTTGCCGGCATGCGGCTCGGGCACGACATCCTGTTCGGGATGATGCCGCGGCAGGAAGATACGGAACGTAGTGCCCTTGCCGGCTTCCGAATCCACATAGACGAAGCCACCAGTCTGCTTGACGATGCCGTAAACCGTGGACAAGCCAAGACCGGTGCCCTTGCCGACTTCCTTGGTCGAGAAGAAAGGCTCGAAAATCTTGTCGACGATATCGGCGGGAATTCCGGTGCCAGTATCCGATATGTCGATCCGCACATACTCCGCCACCGGCATGTCCTTGTAGGACAGTTGCGTGGATTCGTCCGCGGTGACGTTGGCGGTCTTCACCGTCAGCTTGCCGCCCTCGGGCATCGCGTCGCGGGCATTGACGGCGAGATTAACGATAACCTGCTCGAACTGCGAGACGTCAACCTTCACCGGCCAGAGATCGCGGCCGTGCACCAGGTCGAGCTTGACCTTTTCGCCGATCAGCCGGCGCAGCAGCATGGTGAGATCAGACAGCGCATCGCCGAGATCGAGCACCTGAGGCCTCAGCGTCTGGCGCCGCGAGAACGCCAGCAATTGCCGCACCAGCGTCGCGGCGCGCGTGGCGTTCTGCTTGATCTGCATGATGTCCTGGAACGACGGGTCGGTCGGCTTGTGCGCGTTCAGCAGGAAATCGTTGGCCATCATGATGGCCGACAGCACATTGTTGAAGTCGTGGGCGATGCCACCGGCGAGCTGACCGACCATGTCCATCTTCTGCGACTGGTTGATTTGGTTCTCCAGCGTGCGCCGCTCGGTGGTCTCCAGCATGTAGACGATGGCGGCCTCGGTATCGCGATCGTCCTTCTCGACCGCGGTGACGAAGAACTGCCCCCAGCGCTCTTTGGCGCCATCGAGCGAGGCTTCGACCGGCGGGATGTCACCCTGGCCTTCCGCGGCCTGGTTGATGGCGGCGATCAGGACACCGCGGTCGCGGGCGTTGACCGCGCGGAAGATCGATCTGTTGGCGGTGCCGTCCGCGCCCAGACTCTGGGCGAGTTTGGCATAGCGGGCATTGGCGCGAACCACCGCACCCGACCGGTCGACGGTCGCGATCGCCATCGGCGTATGGTCGAAGAAGCGCATGAAGCGAACTTCGGCGGCGCGCTGCGGGTCGGAATGCTCGTCGCGCGCGCGGTTGATCACCAGCGTGCGCGACGCCCCCGGTACGCCGTCGGCACCGAAGGCGAGCTTGTGATAGAGCCGTACAGGTATGGTCTTGCCGCCGCGCATGCGCAGGTCGATGTCGAGCACTTCGGTCTTGACCTCGCCGGGCACCGCCACGATCGAGGTCAACAGCGAGGCCCCGTCGCCCGATACGATATCGGTCAGCTTCAGCCCACCCGACCCGATCTCGGCGAGGTCGTGATCGAGCCAGTTCGCCAGGGTGGCATTGACATAGACGAGATCGCCTAACGGATTGACCGAGAAGAAGCCGCACGGCGCGTGGTCGAGATATTCGATCGCGTGTTGCAATTCCCTGAACACGTCCTCCTGGCGCTCGCGGTCGCGGGTGATGTCGGCGATCGACCACACCGCGTATTTGGCCACCCGCTTGCTTTCGCCGAGCGGCCGGACCCGCATCCGCAGCCAGCGGCCCTGCGCGCCCTCGTTGCCGGCAATGCGGACCTCTTCCTGCTGGCGCTTGCCTTGGCGTGCCGCCTTGAGCAGCCGGAACACGGCTTCCGATACGTCGGGATTGCCGATAAAGACCCGCTCTACGGGACGCGCGTCCTGTGCGGTGGCGGCCCCCGTCAGCGCGAGATAGGCGTTGTTGAAATACACCATATGGCCGCGAGGATCGGTCACCGCCAGTGCGTCATAGGCCTGGTCGGCAATGCTCCCCTTGACGGGATCGTCGGCGGTGCGGTCGGTGAAGCGGAGGATGCCCGCGGCAAAGGCGAACAGACTGAACAAGCCGACCATCGCGAACAGCGCCAGCACCCCCAGGATATACGGCTGAGCCTGGGCGCGGCCAATGCTGGTGAGTGCGACCGCGACTGCGATGAGGGCAGCCGCCACCAGCAGGACCAGCACAATGCTGCCACCGCGCCGCGCCTGTTCCGGAACGGCAAACGGCTGATGTGACAGATCTCGTTCAGTTTCGGCGGTCATATCGAGAGACGCAGCCTGTCGGCTTGAAGTTATCGCGCTTCGCCAGCGCCCCTCCTGAGTGCCTGAATCGGCCCTGCGAGCGCAAGGGCATCAGGCAGCTATTTCACAAATAGCAGGCATTTCAGATCGGTTCCGCCCCATCGGTCAAGCCCGCCGGCCGGAAAGCCCGCGCTTCAGCCCCATCACATAACCGATGATCTCGGCCACCGCGTGATAGTGCTCGACCGGGATCTCGTCGTCGATCTCAACGGTGGCATAGAGCGCCCGCGCCAACGGCACGTTCTCCACAATCGGAATATCGTGCGCCTTCGCGACCTCGCGGATCTTGAGCGCGATTGTATCGGCGCCCTTGGCCACGCAGACGGGTGCCGCCATGCCGCGGTCATAGGACAACGCCACCGAATAGTGAGTCGGATTGGTGATGATCACGGAGGCCTTGGGGACCGCGGCCATCATGCGCTTTTTCATGCGCTGCTGGCGCAACTGCCTGATCCGGCCCTTGATCTGCGGGTCGCCTTCGGACTGCTTGAATTCTTCCTTCATTTCCTGCAGCGACATCTTCTGCCGCTCGTACCACTGCCGATACTGGAAGAAATAGTCGGCGATCGCGACCGCGGCCAGCATCGCCACCACGGCGCCCATCAAATGCAGGGTCAGGCTGGTACTGACATTGAGAATCGCATCCGGATCGAACCGCAGGAACGATTCCAGGCGATGGCGTTCGGGCCAGAGCACCGCCATCATCACGGCGCCGAGCGCAACCAGCTTGAAGATGCCCTTGGCGAAATTCGCCGCCGCCTGCTTGCCGAAGATGCGCTTGAATCCGGCGCCGGGCGACACCTTGCTGAATTTCGGCTTCAGCGATTCCGCCGACCACACCAGCCGGTGCTGCACCATGTTGCCCGCGATCGCCGCCAGCGCCAGCATCAGCAGCGGCACGCCGACCGCCGCGAGCACGGCATACCCGAGCGTTTTTCCCAGCGCCAGCAACGCCGCGCCGTCGGTGTGGATCATCCATGAATTGGCAACCAGATTGCGCAACGGCGTCAGGATGCCACCGCCCATTGACCCCGAAAACGTCGACAGTACCAGCGTCGCGCCTGCGATCACGAACCAGGTATTGACCTCCTGGCTTTTGGCGACGTCGCCGCGGGCATACGCGTCGTCCAGACGTTTTTGTGTCGGGTCCTCTGTTTTTTCATTGGTATCCTCGGCCATTGCCGGGCGTCCCTATTTCAACGGTGTCAGCTGGTGCAGTACGGCGACGAAGTAATCGAGATAGGTTCCCATCATCGCGCTGATGACGAGCGCGAAAATCAGGAAGCCGGCCAGGATCGAGAGCGGCACGCCGACGAAATAGACCTGCATCTGCGGCATCAGCCGCGCCAGTACGCCAAGCCCGATATTGAACACCAGGCCAAAGATCAGGAACGGCGCGGAGAGCTGTATGCCGATCTTGAACGCGGCGGCAAAGGCGCGCGTGGCCAGCGCAGCGATATCGCCGCTCGGCATCAATTCCCCCGGGGAAAAGATCCGGTAACTCTCGTTGAGCGCACCGATGACGAGATGATGACTGTCGGTCGCAAACAGCAGCGCGAGGCCGAGGATGGTCAGGAAGTTGCCGATCAGAAGGCCTTGCTGGCCCTGGGTCGGATCGATCGCGGTAACAAAGCCGAGGCCGAGTTGCTGGGCGATCACCGAACCCGCGACCGCCAGCGCCGACAGCGTCACGCGCGCGGTCGCGCCGAGCACGATGCCGATCACGATCTCATGCAGCATCAGCACCAGCAAGGAGGTCATCGATGTCAGGTCGATCTGGTAGGCGGCGCGATGCAGCGGCATGATGATTAGCGTCAACAGCAGCGCAATCGCGAGCTTGACGCGAACCGGGATGTTGCTCTCGCCGAAACCCGGCAACAGCATCACCATCGCGCCGATGCGGGCAAACACCAGCATGAAGGCGGCGGCGAGGGCGGGCAGCAATGAAATGTCGACGCGCATGTTCCAGACACTTGTGCATCAACCGCCGATGATTCGCGACGATATCCGCATCATGTGGCCGTGCAGCGAGTCCGCCATGAACGGCAGCGCCAGCAGCAGGGTGACGAAGATCGCCAGGATTTTTGGCACAAAGATCAGCGTCTGCTCCTGAATCTGCGTCAGCGCCTGGAACAGCGACACCACGACGCCGACCACCAGGCCGACCGCCATCAACGGCGACGACACCACGACAATGGTCCAGATCGCATCGCGTGCTACTTCAAGAGTCTCGGGACCTGTCATTTTTCTGCCTCGCTTCCTGTAAACTTTTCATGTCATTCCGGGGCAACGCAAAGCATCGACCCGAAATGACGGTTGTCAAAATTCAGATCGGCATCTTCATGATGTCTTCGTAGGCCTGGATCACCCGATCGCGCACCGATACCAGCGTCGAGACCGCGACGTCGGTTTCCGCGACCGCCGTGACTACGTCCATGACGTTGGCCTTGCCCGCGGCCATCGCCATGGTCTGGTTGTCGGATTTCCTGCCCGCCTCCAGCACGCTGCCCACTGCGTCCTTGAGTACCGAACTGAATGACGGACCGCCTCCGGCCGCGGCCTGGCCGCCCTTCTCCGCGCCGCCGGTTTCCATCATGCGGGCAAGGCTGGCGTAGGCGTTTGCTGCGACAGTAGGTGAAGCCATGGCTTACGGTTCCTTTTTCAGGCCTTGAGGATATCGAGCGTGCGCTGGATCATCCGGCGCGTGGCGCTGATGATGTTGAGGTTAGCTTCATAGGACCGCTGCGCCTCGCGCATGTCGGTCATTTCGACCAGCGGATTGACGTTGGGATATTTGACATTGCCAGAGGAATCCGCCGCCGGATTGCTCGGTTCATATTTGACACGGAATGCCGACGGGTCCGGCCGGACCTTGCCGAGCGTCACGACCTTGGCATCCAGCGCGCGATCGAGCGTGGAGGAGAATGTCGGGACCTTGCGCCGGTAAGGCTCGCCGTTGGCGGTCGCCGCCGTGGAGTCGGCATTGGCGATGTTTTCCGAGATCACCCGCATCCGCCCGGCCTGGGCGCGCAGGCCCGAGGTTGCGATGCTCATCGAGCGGGCGAAATCACTTCCATCGTCGGCCATGATCCGGTTTCCCTGAAGCGTCAGCGCTTGCCGATGGCGGTCTTGAGCAGCCCGAGACTACGGCTGTAGAGCGAGGTCGCCGCGGCATAGTCCATCTGGTTGGCGGACACCTTCAACATCTGGTCTTCCAGATTGACCGCGTTGCCGGCCGGCCGCGTCAAGAATCCGCCCTTGCCGCCGTCCTGGTTGAAACTCATCGCGCTGCCGGACGGCCCGACATGGCTGGCGCTCGTGCGCATCATCGGGAGCGATCCCGTCGTTCCGCCGATACTGCCGCGATTGCCGTCGAATTTCGGCTCGATCAGATCGCGCGGCTTGAAGTTCGGGGTATTGGCATTGGAGATGTTCTCGGCGAGCACCCGCTGGCGCTCCTGGTGCCACTGCATCTTGGTCCGCAGCGCCGACAGGATCGGAAGGTCGTTGATTGCCATGGCCCCGCTTCCCCTGTGTCCTCCGGGCAGGAAGCCCCCGAGGTAGGCAGAATTTGCCCGGTGTATGGTTAACGGTTGGTTAAAAATGGCAACCCGGGGCGCTGGACAAAGCCCGACCATGCCGCAAGGATCGTCGTTCGGCGGCATGGCGAGCGCATTTTCGCCACAGAAGCTGCGTTAACCAGCAACCGGCTAGCCAACCTCGGCGCTCAGAAGTCGTTTTGGTTCAGGCGATTCTTGGTCTATTAATTGAACGGGACGCCGGCCTCTGCCGTAGGGAATCTGAGACACAAGGCCGATCTCGGGTGTGATTCGCCGTTTGACGGTTCACTTCTTGGCATGATTCGGGAACCGCTTTTCCGACGGATCAGGCTCAAGCAGAAAGATCCGCGCTCGTCGAAGCCAGCAAGTGAGAACGGTTTTTGGCCGGGGACTAAAGGATGCAGACACTTACCTTCCTCTTCGCATTCATCGCCGTACTGGCGTTGATCGGCGCGGCCGCGTGGCTGGTACGCCGCTTCGCCACCAACCGCCTCGGCGCCAACACCAATCGCGGACGGATGCCGCGGCTGGCCGTGATCGACGCCGCCGCCGTGGACGGTCGCCGGCGACTGGTGCTGGTCCGGCGCGACAATGTCGAGCATCTCCTGATGATCGGCGGCCCCAGCGACATCGTCGTGGAATCCCAGATCGTGCGGGCGATGCCCGGACGCGATCAGATACCGCCACGGCCGGCGATCGGCAGCCCCGAACAGCAACCGCGCGTGGCGCCGCTTCCCGACGCCGGCTGGAACGAGAGCGAAGACGCCCGCTCCGACCTGTTCGATCATCCTGAGCCCGCCATGCCCGAGCCGCCGCCGCGCCCAGCGCGCCCCTCTTTCGCCGACGAAGTCCGCCGCCAGGCGCCGGAGCGTTACAACGATCCGCTTACCGGCTTGACCCCGGAACCGCTCGCCAGCCGTCCAGAGCCTAGGCCCGATCCGATTCCCCGGCTGAACCGTGCCGAACCCATGACGCCGCGGCCGCCGCGCGCCATCGAACCACCGAAAGCGGCGCCACCGATGCGCGCCCCGGAGCGGGCCATCGCGCCGCCTCCGCCGCCGCCTCCCCCTCCCCCACAACAGTCCAGTGCCGACCAGAACCTGGCCGAAATGGCGCAGCGGCTTGAGGCGGCTTTACGCCGGCCAGCGAGCGAGGCGGTCGCGCCGCCGGTCGCGCCGGAACCCCCTGCCCGCCCCTCGCGCAGCGAGGCACCGACGCCGCCGAAG
>Ga0075026_100000753_pt1 | contig 13456 bp, 9 predicted proteins | sample Str012_2_FD_71392 | JGI IMG/M metagenome (GOLD analysis project Ga0075026, IMG submission 71392) | Freshwater sediment microbial communities in response to fracking from Pennsylvania, USA - Straight Creek_MetaG_SC_2012 | ecosystem: Environmental > Aquatic > Freshwater > Creek > Sediment...
TATTTAAATAAAATGCCAATTATGCTGCGCCTAAAAATCACATTATTAATCACCGCCTGTTTGCTGGGTATTCAGTCAAAAAGTCAATATGTTCAGATTTCGAAAGAACAGCTAACTGCATTAACACCCGAATGGAAAGGCGAACGTTTTCCTGACGGTCGCCCAAAAGTGCCGGATAATATTTTAAAAAGGATGAAATCAGTCAGTGTGGAAGAAGCATGGGCGGTGATGAAAAATGCTGGCTACGGTTACCAGGTAGCAGAGGGCTGGCTATTAATAAATCCTGACAGTGTGTTGGTGGGCAGGGCTGTTACTGCAACCTTTATGCCTGCCCGCCCTGATGTTTGGAAAGCTATTGATTCTGCCGGAAAAAAAGAAGGCAAGCGTGGACAGAATACCTGGCCAGTCGACCTGCTGGTGAAAGGTGATGTATATGTGGCCGATCAGTTTGGTGCGCACCGCAACGGGCCCACCATTGGTGACAATGTAGGTAATGCCATTTATGCAAAATCGGGTAATGGAATTGTATACGACGGGGCCTTACGGGATGTAGAAGGTTTAAAAGAAATTGGTGGATTCACCTCTTTTTACAGCAGCTATGATCCTTCCTATCACAATCCACCCGGCGATTTGAATACCATGATTGTTGGTATCAATCAGCCTACAAGGATAAGAACAGTAACGGTAATGCCAGGTGATATTGTATTGGGAAAGCTTGGGGTCGTTGTTTTTATACCTCCGCACCTGGCAGAAAAAGTGGTGATCACTTCTGAGATTGTCCGTCTGCGTGATTTGTTTGGACACCAGCGGTTGCGGGAAGGCAAATACTCCGCAGGACAAATTGATGCAAAATGGAGTGATGAAATAGAACGCGATTTTTCCAAATGGCTCAACGATCATATTGATGAACTGCCCGTACCCAAAGATCAGATACAGCAATTGCTGAAGCAACGCAACTGGTAAATAATTTTATTATTAATTCAATAAATACCAATATCAGCTATATGAGCATTTCAGCATCACGCAGAAAATTTTTAAGCAAAGCAGCCATAGCAGCTGCGCTTACGCCATTCAGTGTACTGCAAACCTTTGGCAACGAATACGAAAAAGCCATTGACAAAACACCCAAATATTCAGCCCCTTCAGATCTAAAGATTACAGATATTAAGTGCGGGTATGTAAGAGGCAGTCTTTTTGTAAAAATTTATACCAACCAGAATATCTGGGGCTGTGGCGAGGGCGTGGATGCCATCAGCGGTACCTATCACCTTGTGAAAAGTCTTGGCGCCCGGTTAAAAGGCAGAAACCCGCTTGATGTAAACCGTTTATTTGAAGATATCCGCAAAGCTGGTTTCTTCCAGGGGGCGCAGGCAGGAATGTATGTTGCTGTTTTATCAGCCATAGAAACAGCGCTGTGGGACATTGCCGGAAAAGCGTTAAACTTACCGGTATACCAGCTACTGGGTGGAAAGTTTCGGGATAAGATACGGGTGTACTGCGATACAGCCTTATACCAACGCAGCCTTCCACAGCCAAAAGATTTTGCAGATGCTGCCTCCAAAGCAAAAAGCATGGGTTTCAACGCAATGAAATTCGATCTTGACCAGGCAAATGATCCCAACAAATATGATCGTTACAACTGGACGGCAAGCCCCGCTGAATTGCAACGTATGTATGACCAGATTGCTGCCGCCCGTGATGCGGTAGGACCCAATACCGATATTCTTGTAGATATGCATGGCCGTTATGATGCGCCAACCGGTCATGCTGTAGCCAAACGTCTTGAACCGTTGAATCTGCTGTGGCTTGAAGAACCTGTTCCTGCAGAAAATATAGAAGCTTATAAATCCATAGCTGACTCAACAACCACGCCCATTGCCGCCGGGGAAAATCAGTACCTGGCATATGGCTTTCGCCGTATGCTGGAGATAGGCGCAGTAGATATTGTAATGCCCGATCTGCAGAAAACAGGTGGTTTGGGTGAAGGTCAGCGGATCGCCAATCTTGCCAATCTCTATTACACGCCTTTTGCACCACATATGGTTGCGTCTTTTCTTGGTTGCATGGCTTCCTGTCATGTATGTGCAGCAGTACCTAATTTTCTAATTCTTGAATGGCAATCCTATTTCCATACGGATCCCATGTTTAAAGAAATTGTTCATTACGACGGGGAGTGGGTAAATAACAGTTTTATCACCGTTTCTGAAAAACCGGGTATTGGTGTTGACATCAACGAAGATGCCATGAAAAAATATGCTACTCCTGGAATTCCATTTTTTGAATAAGGAAAAAAAAATCAGATGCGTGACAAACCAAAAGGATCAAACTTTATAGGTTTTAAAGTAAGTGCTGAGGGTACTGAATCATTTAATGCCTTTGCACCCAATCACAATACCTCGCTGCCAGGTGATTTTCATTATGCTACCGCTGCAGAATTGGAAAAGGCTTTACGATTGGCCGAAAGCGGGTTTACAGTATACCAGAAAATAAGTGGCCATGCAAGAGCTGATTTTTTAGACACCATAGCCGAAGAGATTATGGCATTGGGGGATGCACTGATTGACAGATGTACATTAGAAACTGCGCTGCCTGTTGCACGTATTACCGGTGAACGTGCCCGCACCTGCGGACAGTTAAAAATGTTTGCGCAACTGCTGCGGGATGGCTGGTATGCAGAACTAAGAATAGATAAGGCCCAGCCTGATCGAAAACCTTTGCCTAAAGCTGATATCCGCAGAATGCTTATTGGTATAGGACCTGTAGCCGTTTTTGGGGCCAGTAATTTTCCACTGGCATTTTCAACCGCGGGTGGCGACACGGCATCTGCGCTTGCTGCCGGTTGTTCTGTAATTGTAAAAGCCCATTCTTCACATCCTGGCACCAATGAACTGATTTCAACCGCAATAATAAAAGCAGCACAAAAAACAAACATGCCGGAAGGAGTATTTTCTTCCGTATACCTTTCTCATGAAGCTGCAGTTAAACTGGTAGAACATCCCTGTATAAAAGCAGTGGGTTTTACAGGGTCGCGTGCAGTTGGAATGATATTGTTTAATGCAGCGGTAAGACGCCCCCACCCTATACCTGTTTACGCAGAGATGAGCTCAGTAAATCCATTGATCCTACTGGAGGGTGCTCTGGTTAATAAGGAGAAGATAGCAAAAGATCTTGCAACGTCTGTTACAATGGGTGTTGGTCAGTTCTGCACAAACCCGGGATTGATAATAACCATAGACAATAATGCATCAAAATCTTTCTTACAGGAACTGGCCATACAAATGAATGGAATCAATCCTGCCAGTATGCTCAACAGGAATATTTGTAAAGCATATCATGCTGGTGTTGACTCATTGCAGTCCAATTCAGTAATTAGTTTAATTGGACAGTCAGCTATTAACCCGGTGCCGGAACGTTTTGAGGCCACGCCGGTATTACATTCAATCAGGGCAAAAGATTTTTTGTTGGACAAAAAATTTTCCGATGAAGTTTTTGGACCTGCCAGCCTTGTAGTACTATGTAACAATGAAGATGAGTTATTGCAGGTGCTTGCCTCACAGGAAGGACAATTAACAACAACCATTCACGCTGGTCCTGCTGACAAACATATAGTGTCTCAAATTCTTGACATTGTTACACAAAAAGCAGGCAGGCTTATTTATGGCGGGTATCCAACAGGAGTTGAGGTTTGTCATTCCATGACGCATGGCGGACCGTTTCCTTCCACCACGGATGCACGTTCAACTTCTGTCGGCACGGCTGCAATTCAACGTTTTTTGCGGCCGGTTACTTTCCAGGATTTCCCTGATCATTTTTTACCAGATCTTTTGAAAAATGAAAACCCTTTGAATGCCTTGCGTCTTGTAGACGGTCAGTGGACTACCGTTCAATGCTGAGACAAAAAAAACGTTACTCCTATCAATAAAATTATTCACACGCAGATCAGAAAAAATCCTTCAACACATGAAATTGTATAAAACCGCGGAAAGTATAATCATTGAAAAAAACAATCAATTATTTGCAATTCAAAATGAAAATTGGGATGAGTTTATCAACGATGAGCATTTGTTTGAAAAACTAAGCAACATTACAGGCAATCAGCCCGCCAGGTCAACTTTTGATCTTTCAACTGCTCTTGCGCCGATTGGCAACCAGGAGGTCTGGGCTTGTGGTGTTACCTACCTTCGCAGCAAAATAGGACGGCAGGAAGAAAGTAAAGATGCCGGCGGAGGCGATTTTTATGCAAAAGTCTATGAAGCAGAAAGACCAGAAGTATTCTTTAAATCAACAGCCCACCGGGTGGTTGGCCCCAACCAAAAAGTTAGAATACGCAAAGATTCCAAATGGGATGTGCCCGAACCCGAACTAACACTACTGGTTTGTTCATCGGGGAAAATTGTTGGTTATACAATAGGTAACGATATGAGCAGCCGCAGCATTGAAGGCGAAAATCCTTTGTATTTGCCGCAGGCCAAAACCTATGACGGTGCTGCAGCTATCGGGCCCTGTATATATGTTACCAATCAGCCCCTTCCTTCTACTACTACGATACAGCTTAACATCGGCCGTAATAATAATAATGTTTTTTCAGGAAAAATAACCATCAGCCAGATTAAACGAAAGCTGGAAGAACTGGTTTCATTTGTATTTCGCGAATGCTCATTTCCGCATGGCTGCTTTATTATGACGGGAACAGGAATCGTTCCTGAGAATAATTTCACCTTACACAGCGGCGATGTAATTAAAATAGATATTGACGGCATTGGTCAATTGGTAAACATAGTGGAGTAAAAGGCTGTCTTTTCTGTAAAAGATGGTCAGCAGATTTTCACTTGCATCTTTTTTCTTGGTGTAATATGCAGGAACTATTGACACCATGTATAAATAAAAAACTGGTTTCTTACTTTACCTCATCGCAATTATACTCGTGATTGCCCGGGCCATTTTATATTTTACATGCAATGCTGGCTGCGTAATACATTTTCTGTTGTTGATTCTACCTATCGCTGTCAGTTTTAAGAAACTCAACAGGGCTGCCTGATATTATTTATGCAGTTTCAAATAACCATCACTCAGAAACAACTGGTTAGCAGAAAAATAAAAGCCTCAACGCGGCTTTTATTTTTCTGGTAGTTTAATAGCGTGTCATAGTGCAAAGCCTTGTCTATTATCCGTCATAGTTGGTTAATGGTAGGTTTGGATTATGACTAATATATACTTTGGTAGACTGCTAAAAAAGACATTTAGCGGAATATTATCAACTTAAAATTGCCTGCATCATGAAAGCAAAATTATTACTTCTTTTATTAGCCTCGTTTTATTTGGCATTGAATTCATGCCAAAAAAACATTTCGGATTTGTCCTCCGCTGCGGCAAAGGAAGCCGCATCGCACTTAACTGATCCTTCACTGCGAACCTCATCAGCAGCATCTTCTTTTTTTGATCCCCTGGGCCTGGTTTCAGCGAGCCAGCATGGAATATTAGATACTTTAGCAAAGGGGTTTAAGTTCACCGAAGGGCCTGCAGTAGACAGGGGCGGTAATGTTTTTTTTACTGACCAGCCTGATGATAAAATTTACAGGTGGGATGCAACCACTGGTGCTGTTACCCATTTTTTAACAGGAACAGGTCGTTCTAATGGAATGGCCTTTGATAGAAGAGGAGATCTTATTGCCTGTGCTGATATGCATGGTGAGGTTTGGAAAATACATCCTGACGGATCACATGAAGTTTTGGTAAATAATTACAAAGGGAAATTATTAAACGGACCAAATGATGTATGGATCAACCCTGTTACCGGCGGTATATATATTACAGACCCCATTTTCCCCCGGGGTTACTGGGATAACAATGATCCCCGCAAAACGAATAATCCTTCCTGGCCACCAACCTATTCGCAACAAGCCGCTACGGGTAAGGGTGGGCATGTATATTACCTGGCTCCAGGGTCTCATTCACTGGTAAGGGTAACAACAATGAATGGATGGAATACTGACACATGGCCAAACGGAGTGGTAGGAACTCCAGACGGGAAAAAACTATATGTAAATAATTGGGATGGGGATGGCAATGGAAAATTATGGTCCTTTGAAATAAACGAACATGGCCGGCTTTCAAATATGAAGGTGGTTGTTAGTGGTCTGGCAGGTTCCGATGGTATGTCTATGGATGATCGTGGCAATATCTACATAAGCAGCGGAGCCGGCGTAACCGGATATAATTGCAACGGAGATAAAATTTTCTTTGTTAGTACCGGTGGTGGTGCAACAAACAATGTCTTTGCCGGTAAGAACAATAAACTCTTAATCATTACAGGTGGAGGTCTGACTTCTCCGCCCTGGCCAAACAACCAGGATCGCCTCACGTCATTAAAGATGAATGTAAAAGGCGTAGAAAAGTTTTGACCGGGTGTTGAGTTGACATTTAATAAAAAAACAGCCCTTTACACAGCGGGCTGTTTTTTTAAAAGAAATATTTCTATGCCGTATCAGGCCAATTTTAAAAACGCTTACAAGCGGACGCTGTCTATCAATTCGATATATTCTAATGCTTGTTTGCTTAACATCTCATGCCCTCCGTCAAAAATAGTGAGTGTAACATTTTTAGTTGACTTTTGATAATAAATCGCTCTATTACCTATTTTATTAGCGCTATTTGAAGAAGGAAAAGTTTGCTCTTCAAGCATAAATTTCAAATCTTCATTCTTTACATACTTAGAACTGTCTTTTACTTTGAAGTCGGACAAAAGCTTGTTGTAAAAATTGACTGATTGTGAAATGGGAATAGGACCTGTAAATCCATCATGAATCCCGGCAAAAATTTGCATGGTGCTATTCCTCCGTTTTTTAAGAGGTGTTATCCAATATAAAGGGGATCGTTCCTTTGCCTTTAGGGTATCAAATACTGCTGAAGCGCCTAAACATTTAATGATTTGAGATGCATACTGGTTCTTTCTTTCCAATGATTGTCCATACCATGCAACAATATCTGAAATGGGAACCCATGCCGAGAAAGAGCGGATACTGTGCCTGGATTTTATATACATCGCAAATGTTGCATAACCTCCCCCACTATATCCAATTACATAAATTCGTTTTTTGTCAACATTCATATTTTTTAAAGCCCAATCAATTGATTCGTCTATATCAGAAATTACAAATTCACTGCAACAAGCCTTCGGTTGGTTATTTATTCCCCTGAAATCAGGAAATATATAGTTGTAGTTTTTTGTCCTGGCTTCAGTATCCAATTCAATTGTTTTCAAAGAATCGGCAGAATAGCTCCAGGAATGCAGTTGTACAACTAATGGCGCAGGCTTATTGCTAGTTGATTTGCCATAATAAAAAACCTGCATTGTACTATCCATTGATGACTTGACACTGTCCTTCTTCAAAAAGTTTTTTCGTTGAACATTGTCTGTTGGCTGCCCATTTGTAATCAAACTTAGCAGGCATAAAATAAAAAGCAATCGCTGTTTCATGGTTTTTTACATTAAAGTTTATAAAATTCAAGCCGCATTATTTAAGGAAGTGATGCTAAGTGGAGTTACTGCTAAGGCTGGTTTGTGAAAAAACAAGCACCGTTAATTCAAAAAAACAGGCAATGTTAACCAGGCAAACATCAAGTAATATTTGCGCAATAAAGTTATATAATTTATAGCAGAAGCCAACCGCCATCAACAGCAACTGCAGAAAGATGTTCATTTCTACCTTTAGCAGCCTGTTTAAATATCAACACCGTTCTATATTGGTAGCTTGATTAGATTCGGCAATTTAATTTACGCGCAAAGTTACGCTTAGACACTTTCTGGCGTCTCTAAAATCACAGAAAAGCTGAATAGTATTTGTAAGGGTGTAATGCCATTTACAATACGATCTCAGCATTTACAATATCGCTGCCTCAGAAATTTATATTCAGGGGAGGGGAAGGAGTTTTTTTGCCCCGCTCAGTATGACGCTTATGAATTTGCGACTGTATTCTCACACTTAAAGATTGAGAAACACATTGTGCGGATTTAAACAGCGTTGACTGTAACTGATAGTTTAAAAACAGCAAGGGTATTATCAATCCAAAAGGCCCGTTGATTGCCCAGCCTGATCTCTTTTATGTAATGATGTATACACACTGATAGTTTTTAATTGAAACCGACCTTGTCGTGTTGTAACCATAAACATATGCAGGCTCGGACAATTTGATTTTATTAAAAGTTTGAAGCTTTTGGAAAGGCTTGCATATTAAAGATCATTTTTTCATCATAAAAACATTTGCGTATGTAAACCTCTGCGAATCACTAAAAATTGACATCGTTTGTTTAACCCCAATTCTATTAATTGATCCTGGTTGCTTGCTTTACGCCGGGTAATTATTACCAAAACGAAAAAATATGAAACGAAACAATTTAGCATTTAGTTTAAAGGCAGTGGTTTTAATACCAATTATAATGCTGCTGTGTTTAACTACTGCTTTTGCACAAACTACCATTAAGGGAGCTGTTGTTGATGCCGCTGGAAAACCACTGCCAAGTGTAAGTGTTATTCAACAAGGAAGTAAAAATGGCACGGTAACCGATCCATCCGGAAACTATTCATTGGTGCTCACAAATAATAATTCAGTTATTATTTTTAGCAGCGTGGGGTTTAAGACCAAATCAGAGGCCTTAAGAGGACGGAGCTCAATTAATATTACTTTAACTGCACAGGATAATTCATTGAATGAAGTTATTGTAACCGCTTTGGGCCTTAAAAAGGAATCAAGAAAACTGGGCTATGCGGCCTCAATTGTAAAAGTGGATGAAATCTCCCAGAACCGCACTACTAATGTGATGACCTCTTTAGAAGGTAAAATTGCTGGTTTGGAAATCGCCCCACCAACGGCAGGTGCGGGTGCAAGTAACCGGATTCGTTTGCGTGGGCAGGCGGGTTTTAATGGTCAAACCAACTCCCCTTTAATTGTTATTAACGGTCTTCCAATGGATCAGGGTGCACGCAGTGCCGAGGGTGGTGGGCCTGCGGTAGATCAGGGCGACAATCTGCTACAGGTCAATCCGGATGATATTGAGTCAATGACCGTGCTGAAAGGTGCAACAGCAGCAGCGCTTTACGGTTCAAGGGCTTCAAATGGCGCCATTATTATCACTACCAAAACTGGCGCTAAAAATTCGAAATTTGGCGTGGAATTTACTTCAAACTTTGATGCTGCCCAGGCGTTAGATTATTCAGATTACCAAACCCAATACGGTACCGGCTCTAATGGTGTCCGTCCTTCCTCACAGGCTCAGGCGCAATCATTCGGTAATCTGGCATGGGGCGAAAAATATGACGGCGTTCCTACAGTACAGTATGATGGTATTTTAAGGCCTTACTCTCCAGATAAAAACCGCACGAAGCAATTTTACAACACCGGAACTTCGCTCGTGAATACGTTAGCGCTTTCTGGAGGTAACGCCACAACAAGCTACCGCGTGTCTTTTTCAAACCAGGATGCCAAGGGTATTTCCCCTGGTAATACTTATCATAAAAAGATTTTTAACTTAGGACTTAACAGCAAGGTTACTAATAAGCTGACACTTCAGGCGAATATTAACTATACTCACGAGGAAAATAACAATCCTCCGCTGGTGGGTGCTCAGGGTGTCGGCTTTTCCAGCTTCCTTAACCGTATTCCATTAACTGTTGCAATTTCAACGTTGAAAACGAGTGTTCAAAATCCTGACGGCACCATATTATCAACCAATCCCTTTAATAACCTTTTGACTAACCCGTATTATCTTATCGGTCGAATGTTCGATAAAACCAAAAGAGATCGTTTGTTAGGTACAGTTTCACTTAGGTATGACTTCACTAAGTGGTTGTATTTACAGGGTCGCGTAAATGCGGACTTCGGGTACAATAATAATGAAGGTAATGTACCAAGTAATTTTGCACCTAATGCACCTCTCAATAGCGCCACCGGTGGCTGGGCGGGTAGTTACAGTGTTTCCACGGGTTTCAACAAACAAATAAATAGCGACTTTCTGTTAGGAACTACCCAAAAAATTGGCAATTTTACAATAGACGCAAGCGTAGGTGGCAATATGTACACAGTTGACAATAACTTTTCCAGCCAAAGTGTGACAGACTTTGTAGTGAGAGACGTTTATAGCATATCAAACGGTATCACCAAAACCCAGAATTACAGCGTTAGCAAATCGCAGGTAAACTCCATATATGCTTTTGCAGATTTTAGCTATAAAAATTTACTTTACCTGAATATTACTGATCGCAGTGACTATTTTTCTGTGCTTACGCCACCAGGTTCAATAGTTGCTAATCCGAAAAATTCTTTCAACTATCCATCTGTAAGCACCAGTTTCATTTTTTCCGAATTGCTACCCAATGTCAAATGGTTGAATTATGGTAAATTAAGAATGAGTTATGCAAAAGTGGGTAATGTAAATGGTGTTAATCCTTATAGCAGCCAGCTTACCTACTCAATTGAGTCACAGCTTTTCGGCGGCTATTCGGTCGCAAACATTGCTGGTAATGGAAACAATCCAAATCCACATATAATACCTTACAGCGTTAGCGAAAAGGAAATAGGCCTGGAATTAAGAACCTTAAATAGTCGTTTAAATTTCGATATCTCCCTCTACGATAAGAGGACCGATGATCAGATTTTGCCAATTAATTTATCATCCTCATCGGGTTATACTGGCACGAATGTCAACATCGCAAAGTTGAAAAACACAGGTGTAGAGGTTATGATTGAAGGAACCCCTGTTAAAAATTCGAACTTTTCCTGGAATGTATCGCTAAACGGAGCCTACAATACTTCAAAAGTATTGGCGCTAAATCCAGGGCAAACCCGCCAGGTAGTAACCTTTTTTAATGGCACAGGAAACGAGTTCATAGGTTATTTAGTGTACGATGTTGGCAAAGAGATGAACCAGTTGGTAGACTACACGTATCTGCGCAATGCTAAGGGAGAGGTAATGTTAAATAGTGCAGGAGGACTTCAGCATTCAGTAAATATGGTAAATTATGGTAGTGCAAACTACAAACTAATCGGCGGTGTAGCGAACACATTTCGTTACAAGTCATTGAGTTTATTAATTCAGGTTGATGGTAAGTTTGGCGGCAAAGTATTTTCATCAACGGCATTAAACGGTTTAAGATCAGGTATAGGCAAGAATTCTTTAGTAGGCCGGGGTGGGGTTGTTTTCGATGGTGTGCTGCCTAATGGAACCAAGAATACAATATCAGTTGCTCCGCAAACATTTTATGCTCAATACCGTTCTCAGAATATAGGAGATCCGTTTGTTTTCAGCAGCGACTTTATCAAACTAAGAAATATTACACTTACCTATGACCTTACCCGTTTTATAAGTAAAAACGTAAAATTTGTTAAAGGGCTGACGCTATCTGCTTTTTGCCGGAATGCAGCACTACTGATGAAACATATACCTACCGTTGATCCTGAGGCTTTCGCTTCAACAAGCGACAGCCGCTTAGGATATGAGCAACATACTGAACCAACAACCCGGACCCTGGGGCTTAACCTAAATGTAAAATTCTAACATAAAATATTATGAAAAAAATTAGTTGTTTTATAATCCCCCTGGCATTAATAATTTGCTGTGTAAGGTGTACAAAGGGGTTTGAAAAGAAAAACCAGGACCCTTATGCAATTACAACAATTGACCCCGGATTGTTATTTACCGGAGCAGAGCGGAATATGAATAGTAGCGCTGCTGGCGTCAATACCGGCAGTTGGGATGGAGAACAAACCATCGTACAACAATATATGAATGCTTATAACGCAGGCGCTACAGCAGGGTTTCAATTTAACCTGGATATAGATGGCTATAGCAACGATCGTTGGAATGGTGTTTACCCTAATGTAGTTAAACCTTTGGTACAAATCATCAACATTGTTAAAGACAACCCGGCTAATAAAAATCTTTATGACATGGTACGCATATGGAAAGCGTTTGCGTTTATGACCCTCGTTGACACATACGGTGATGTACCTTACAGCGAAGCAGGAAAAGCATACCTGGAAGGTATAGGCTCTCCAAAATATGATAAAATGGCCGATATCTATGCCGACCTTTACACTGAGCTTAAAACGGCTACGGCTGATTTGTCTGCTTCAAATGAATATGTGACCAGTGATTTATTTTTTGGTGGTGCATCCGGTACAAAAGCCACACAGGTAGCCCATTGGAAAAAAATTGGTTACTCTTTACTGCTGCGTCTGGGTATGCGCTACTCAAAAATTGACGCAACCAAAGCTGCAAGTATAGCGCAGGAAGCATTTACAGGCGGTGTAATTTTATCAAACAGCGATAATGTTGTTGTCACTCAATATAATGGTACAGTTCCCAACAGTTTTTCTAACCTGCAGCGGAACATCAGTCCCTATTTTTATTATTTAGCTGAACCTTTTATTAACCAGTTAAAAAGCACGGCTGATCCAAGGTTGAAGTATATCGGGGCCAGCTATGCCAATCCTACAACAATTACCACCTCCACACGTGATACCACAACAGCTAACCAATATGGATTTCCGGTAGGATATGACGCAGTAAGCTTTTTAACCGCTCCGGGTTCCAGAGGCGCTAAAGGCGGAGGACTAAACTACACACAGCTTAATTACGACGTAATGGCGAGTACTGTTGCCCCGGCTTTTTTTATTACCAATTCGCAAACGCAATTATTATTGGCAGAAGCTAAATTCAGAGGGTGGATCACCGGTGGCTTAACAGATCAACAATACTATGAAGCCGGCGTTAGAGCTGCTATGGATGAATGGAATTTATTTCCAGGCACATTTAGCCCCGCCGTTTCAGTGGCCGAAAAAGACGGCTACTTGCTTCAGCCTGCAGTTGCTTACAGTGCTGCAGACGCACTTAAGCTTATCAATACACAATACTGGATATGCTCTATAACAAACGGTGCCGAAGGGTTTGCTAATTGGAGAAGAAGTGGATTCCCGGCATTGCTACGTAATAAGTACAACGATGACTTAGTCGCAGGCGGCGGCTTTGTAAGACGCATGTCTTATCCTGATGCTGAGAAAGCCTCAAACGCAGACAACTATAATACAGCTGCTGCGAGCATGGGCGGAGATGGATTAACACAACGTGTATTCTGGGATAAACCCTGATAAAATAATTTTGCTTACTTGTATCAAATAGGGAACCCGGATTTTCATTCCGGGTTCCCTATTTGTGTATTTAACTTTGGCCAGACACTAAAAGAAATTTACGCATTAAATTTGTGTTACCTGATTTAAATAAACATTACTGATTACAGCAAAAAACACGTGTGTATTATCGCATAAAACATTCCTGCCGGTTTTTTTGTTTTCGCTTCGCATGAACAATTAATCATACTATCCGATATTCACTGGACGGACAACCAGCTTGCAGTAATTGTATTACGCGGCAAAATCCACAGTACTCTTACAAGTGTTTTAA
>Ga0075026_100000755_pt1 | contig 13426 bp, 12 predicted proteins | sample Str012_2_FD_71392 | JGI IMG/M metagenome (GOLD analysis project Ga0075026, IMG submission 71392) | Freshwater sediment microbial communities in response to fracking from Pennsylvania, USA - Straight Creek_MetaG_SC_2012 | ecosystem: Environmental > Aquatic > Freshwater > Creek > Sediment...
GAATACCACGTGATGCGCGTGCTATCGAACCTGGAGACGGTCAACACCTACGAGGGCACCCATGATATCCATGCGTTGATCCTCGGTCGTGCGCAAACCGGCATCCAGGCGTTTTTCTGATTCAATCGGCAATGCATGCTCTCGCGTCGCTCATCCCCGCGAAAGGGGGGGATTCAGAGCCCAATATTCCGTTATCTCATTCGGGATTCCGCTGGCACCTGTATCCGAGCAGGCGGGTACAGAAATGAGCGGAAGAAAAGTCTTCGCGCATGAACTTGATAACAATCTTCTTTCTGGCCGGTACCGGCATTGTTGCCGGTATCATTGCGACGATCGTCGGAGGCGCCGCAGTCGTTATTTATCCGGCACTGATCGCGACCGGCGTGCCACCTCAGCTTGCGGCCGTTTGCAATCTTGCGTCGATCGTGCCCGCCACCATGCTGGCGGCGTTGACTGATCGCTCGCAACTGCCACCATTCGATCGCGCATTCGTCGGCTTGATCGTCGCTTCGATTGTCGGTGCCGGCCTTGGCGCCGGTCTTCTGGTGTTTACGCCGGAGCACGTGTTTGCGCAGATCGTGCCGTTGTTGCTTGGCTTTGCCACGCTGCTGTTCGCCTATTCCGAACGGATCAGCCGCTGGCTGCGCGCACGAGCCGAGGGCCGTGGGCACGCTATTGCGTTTAACTTCGCCAGCCTGAAGGTGATCCTGCCCGTCTCATTTTACGGCGGCTATTTCGGCGCGGGGGTTGGCATCCTGATGCTCGGGGTGTTCTCACTGGCGACCGGAGGCGACTATCGCGCCGCCAATGTCGCCAAGAATTTCGTCTCCAGCCTCAACGGCTTCGCCGCGACCCTGGTGTTCGCAAGCCACGGCGCCGTGCTGTGGCCGCAGACACTTGCGCTCGCTGCCGGAACTATCATCGGCGGAATGATCGGGGCCTACGTGGCACGAATCATCCCGCGCAATATCGTGCGCGTGCTGATCGTTGTTGTCGGCGCGGGGCTGACGATTGCTTTTGCGCGACGGTATTGGTTTTAAATCGCAGCAGCGTTCACGCTATACGCCATTGCGGCAACACGCGCGGTCATTGCGCTGTTCGGATCGGTAAGGGGATCGATGACGGTGAAATGGTTTGCGCCGGCGATTTCCTCGTAGCGCGTGAGTGCCTGCGCGCGTCGCCAGGCTACAGCGATTGATTTGCTCTGCCGCAAAAACTCGCTCGATTCCAGTGCGCCCACGACGGCATCAAGACTTCGCCCCGCCGGTACGCTCCAGTGCAGAGGAGAAATCCGCCGTGCTTCTGTTTCGTCCAGTCGCAAATCCTGGTTTTGCGACACGTGCACCAGCGGTAGGAGATCAAACACGCCGGAGATCGCATAGGCGGCAGGCACGAGATCGGGTGGGGCGTCGGACGCGAAGGCTTTCCAATCTTGCGCAACCATGCAGGCGGCAAGATGCCCGCCGGCGGAATGGCCGTAGATGAAGATACGCTGGCGACGTTTCCGCCAAAGAAAAAGGCAGGCCGCGCGTATCTGCTCGATGATGGCGGCGATCGACACGTGCGGGCAAAGATCGTAGCCGACGACCGCGACTGTGATACCGCGCGCGTTCGGGCCCGCCGCCATTTGAGAAAACATCGAAGGTTCGAGCGAGCGCCACCAGCCGCCATGAATGAACATGGCCAGCGGCGAATCGCCATCGTCCTTTGCAGGAAACAGATCAATTTTCCGTCGCATCGACGGTCCGTAGGCCATCCCCGGCTTGGCGTTGTGCGCAGCCGCGCGATACGCAGCTGCTTCATGCTGCCAGCGGGCAAAAATCTCCGGATGTTCGGGCACCCGTGCGCGATTGTCGTATTCAACTTCGTAGTCGATGGACATGACAGTCCCCTGAGAGCGGGCGCGAATAGGAACCAGCTTTGCGCCGGGCCGAAACAACGTTATTTGTTAGCCATGAAAATCGCCGGCAAGCAAATGCCCAGCATTTGGGTCGAGAACGACGGCGCAAGTGTCGGCATTATCGACCAAACCCAGCTGCCACACCGCTTTGCTGCTGTGCGGCTTGCCACGCTTGAAGACACCGCCCAGGCGATCAAGACCATGCAGGTGCGCGGCGCGCCGCTGATCGGAGCGGCTGCGGCCTATGGCGTCTGGCTGGCCCTGCGCGCCGATGCCTCCGATGAAGCGCTCGAACGCGCCTGTGCAAGGCTTTTCGCCACGCGGCCGACCGCGATCAACCTGAAATGGGCGCTCGATGAGATGCTCGCGGCCGTACGCAACCGTCCACGGATGGAGCGAGCCGAAGCAGCCTTGCGCCGCGCAAATGAGATTGCCGCCGAAGACGTGATCGTCAACCAGGCCATTGGCCGGTATGGACTGAAAATCATTGAGGGAATTGCCGCCGGGAAAAAGGGCGAGCGCGTGAACCTGCTCACCCATTGCAATGCCGGCTGGCTGGCGACGGTCGATTGGGGCACGGCCACTGCGCCGGTCTATATGGCGCACGACAAGGGTATTCCGCTGCACGTATTCGTCGACGAGACGCGACCGCGAAATCAGGGCGCCTCGCTCACTGCCTGGGAGCTCGGCCATCACGGCGTGCCACATACAGTGATCCCGGATAATACCGGCGGCCACCTGATGCAGCATGGCCTCGTCGATATGGTGATCGTGGGTGCCGACCGGGTCACGGCGCAAGGCGATGTTTGCAACAAAATCGGCACTTATCTCAAGGCGCTCGCCGCCCACGATAACAAAGTGCCGTTTTATGTGGCGCTGCCGTCGCCGACCGTCGATTTCACGGTGACCGATGGCCTCGCTGAAATACCGATCGAACAGCGTGAGGATGACGAAGTTGCGACCATCAAAGGCAAGACCAAAGAGGGACGCCTGGAGACCGTGCAACTGGTGCCGGACGGCTCGCCGGTTGCAAATTATGCGTTCGATGTCACGCCGGCCCGGCTTATCACCGGGCTGATCACCGAACGCGGCGTTATCGCCGCAAATCGTGCCGCGCTCGCACAGGCTTTTCCCGATCGGGTCGAAGTCCGGCCAAAATCAAATCGCAAGGTGAGTTGATGGTCTTTCTGTCCACGCCGCTTGCATTGCCTATCGATGGGCGTCAGTCGGAAACCGCGCTCGCCATCGCTCGCGGTACCGCGCGGCTGTTGCATGCGTACGGACGCTGCGTGATCAGCGAATTGCCTCTGCCCTCGGGCCGGCGCGCCGATCTCGTCGCTCTCGATCCGAGTGGCGAACTCTGGATCGTCGAGATCAAGTCCTCAATTGCCGATTTTCGGGCCGACCAGAAATGGCATGACTATCGTGCCCACTGCGATCGGTTGTTCTTTGCAACGACGATCGAGGTGCCCTGCGAAATATTTCCTCCCGATACTGGACTGATCGTGGCCGACGCCTTTGGCGCTGAATTCAAGTGCGAGGCACCCGAGCACAAATTGCCGGCGGCCACGCGTAAATCGATGATGTTGCTGTTCGCCCGGGCAGCCGCGATGCGTCTGCAATCGCTCGCTGATCCCACCGGGCCTTATGGGGATGCCGACTGATAATCAGCGCGGTGCGCGTTTGGCCAGAATACGCTGCAAAGTACGGCGGTGCATGTTGAGGCGGCGCGCGGTTTCCGAGACATTGCGGCCACACAATTCGTAGATGCGCTGGATGTGCTCCCAACGCACGCGATCGGCGGACATCGGGTTTTCCGGCGGCTCAATCTTGACGTTGTCCAATGCGAGCAATGCGGCCACGACGTCGTCGGCGTCGACGGGCTTGGCCAGGTAGTCGACAGCGCCGAGTTTCACGGCATTTACCGCGGTCGCGATGTTACCGTAGCCGGTCAGGATGATGCCGCGGGCATCGGGCCGCCGACGCTTGAGTGCGGATATCACATCGAGCCCGTTTCCGTCGCCAAGCCGCATGTCGACGACGGCAAAAGCGGGCGCCGCTTTTTCCACTTGCAGCAAGCCATCGGAAACCGATTCCGCGGTCGTAACGGAAAAACCGCGCTGCTCAAGCGCCTTGGCGAGCCGTTGCAGGAAGGAATAGTCATCCTCGACGATCAGCAAAGATCGTTCGCCGGAAATTTTTGCTTTGGCCGCCGGGTTGGCGGCGTCACTCGTCGTAGCGTCCAAGTTGTCACCAACACACTGAAGCCGACGGGCATCCTAGCTCGTACGGGGTGCAAATCGCACGCAACAAATAGTGATTGTGCCCGCCCGGCTCAAGTCGCTGCGAATGTTAATGATTGCTCAAAATCGCTGCGACTCCAGCTTAGCCTGATGACCGCGCCGCGTTCTGGCAGGGGCCTGTTTTCAAACGATAGCGACGCGCCTGAGCGCTCGAGCAGCGTCTTGGCGATAAAGAATCCAAGGCCTAAGCCGGCCGGTTCTTCCCCGGTATCATTTTGATGATGCCGGCGGCTGGTCACGTAAGGCTCACCAATTCGAGCCAGGATTTCCGGCGCAAATCCCGGTCCGTCGTCGCCAATAGTGACTCCGACGGATTCCTCATTCCACTGCGCATCGACCGAAACACGATCGCCCGCAAAATCGACCGCATTTTCCAGCAGGTTGCCGAGCCCATAGAGGATGGCCGGATTGCGTGCGCCGACCGGTTCTGTGCTGCGGTCGCCTGGCGCAGTCACGTCTATAGCCACGCCGAAATTGCGATGCGGTGCAACGACTTCCTCAATGAGGGCCGTCAGTGGCATACGGTCGAACGGTTCTCCGCCCGCCGACAACTCGGTCAACTTGGCCAGTATGTCGCGGCAGCGCGTGGCCTGCTCACGCAAAAGCCGTACGTCGTCACCATGCGGTGCGTTGGGCGCGATCGCACGCTCCAGCTCCTTGGCAATGACCGAAATGGTGGAAAGTGGCGTGCCCAGCTCGTGGGCGGCGGCGGCGGCAAGTCCGTCAAGCTGGGAGAGATGCTGCTCACGCGCGAGCACCAGTTCGGTCGCAGCGAGTGCGTCCGAAAGCTGACGCGACTCCTCGGTAATCTGCCACGCATAGACCCCGATAAAACCAATCGCGAGCAGAATGCACAACCAGACCCCCATCATGTAGATCGGGGGCAACTGCAACGGGTCGTCGCTGTCCCACGGAAGCGGATAGTGCACAAACACGAGTATTGTGGCGCAGGCTACCGCAAAGCCGCCGAGCAAAAGGGTGAACCGCGGTGGCAGCGCAGTTGCGGATAGCAGGACCGGTCCCAGAAACATGAAGGCGAAAGGGTTCTGCAAACCGCCCGTCAGGAACAGGAGTACCGCCAGCTCCGCAGTGTCGAAGGCCAGCAGCCAGGCAGCGCGGTCGGGCTCAAGCCGCTGCGTCAGATGGAAACGCAATCGCAGCGCCACATTGAGCCAGGCCGCCAGCGCGATTGCCGCAAGGCAGGCATAGATAGGCAGCGTGAAATCAAGCCCGTAATAGACCACCAGTACTGCGGTGGTCTGCCCGATGATCGCGAGCCAGCGCAGCCGCACCAACGTGTCGAGGCGCACATTGCGGCGTGGATGGTGGGGCTTGAGGCCGAATACAGGCATACGGCAGTCTAACGCCACGTGATGCGTGCACAAATCGCCTCCGCGCCGCGGGGCTTGCACTTCCTGCGGCGGAGCGTCACATCTTTCGCCGTATGGATGCGCCAAACACGTCCGCCATCGCAGTCGATCAATTGGTCAAGCGCTACAAGGGCGTGACCGCAGTTGACGGCATCTCCTTCCGTCTGACGCCGGGCTCGATCACCGGCTTGCTGGGCGGCAATGGCGCCGGCAAAACTACGACAATTGCGATGATTATGGGGCTGGTCACACCCACCTCCGGCACCGTGACCGTGCTCGGTGTGCGGATGCCGGAACAGCGCTACAGGGTGCTGCACAGGATGAACTTCGAGAGTCCTTATGTCGACATGCCGATGCGCCTCACGGTGCGGCAAAACCTGTCTGTATTTGCGCAGCTTTATGCGGTGAAGGACATCGACGAACGCATCGGCAGCCTGGCCGCCGAACTCGATTTGACCGAATTTCTCGACCGGCCGACCGGCAAGCTCTCCGCCGGACAGAAGACGCGCGTTTCGCTTGCCAAGGCGCTGCTCAACAGGCCGGAAGTGTTGCTGCTTGATGAGCCAACTGCATCACTTGATCCCGATACCGCGGATTGGGTGCGCTCGCGGCTCGAGCGCTATCGCAGCGCACAGGGCGCAACGGTGTTGCTTGCCTCTCACAACATGAGCGAAGTCGAGCGCCTATGCGAACGCGTCATCATAATGAAGAAAGGTCATATCGAAGACGACGGTACACCGACGCATCTGCTCTCGCGCTACGGCCGCGAGACCCTGGAAGAGGTGTTCCTTGATGTGGCACGCGGGCGGCGGCACAGCGAGGCCGCGCAATGATGGACAGCGATACCGGCATGGAATTCTCGTTTAATCGCGTCGCCGCCATGGTGCGTCGTTACTGGTACCTATTGCGGTCCTCGTGGCCGCGCATCCTCGATCTGATCTATTGGCCGACCGTTCAGATGCTGATGTGGGGTTTTCTACAGGTCTACATTTCGCAGAACGCCGGATTTTTTGCTCGCGCCAGCGGTGTGTTCATCGGTTCAGTGCTGCTATGGGACATCCTGTTCCGCGGCCAGCTCGGTTTTTCCATTTCGTTTCTCGAAGAGATGTATGCGCGCAACCTCGGCAACATCATGATGTCGCCGCTGCGGCCGACCGAATTCCTGCTCGCACTCATGATCATGAGCATTGTGCGTCTGTCGATCGGCATGATCCCGGTGTCGTTCCTCGCCATCGCCTTCTTTGGGTTCAATCTGTGGGCGCTCGGTCTGGCGCTCGTCGCTTTTTTCGTCAATCTCATTCTCACAAGCTGGTCGGTCGGCATTTTTGTCGCCGGCCTGTTGCTTCGAAATGGTCTCGGTGCCGAAAGCATGGCATGGACGATCATGTTTCTGTTTCTGCCGCTGACTTGCGTGTACTACCCGGTGGCGATCTTGCCGGGCTGGCTCCAGTATTTCGCCTGGGCGCTGCCGCCGACCTATGTATTTGAAGGTATGCGCGCGCTGGTGATCGACCATGTGTTCCGCGCCGATCTGATGGCGGGGGCCTTCGCGTTGAATGTCGTGATGTTCGCGGCTGCATCATTTGCTTTCCTTAAGCTTTTGCAGAGCGCGCGCGTGCAGGGCTCGCTTTTGCAGACCAGCGAGTAGTCGAAAAAACCTTGTATTTCTGTAGGCTTACGGCGACCGTGCGCGTTGTAAACCGGACGCGAACAACTTATCTCTATGATTGACCCTATGACAGAAAAACGACAGTCTCCCGCACCGCAGCGAGGGCCGGGGACTGATTCCATGGCAATTGGTGAATTCGGCGGGGCAGCAACGCTCTCCGGCGAAAGCAGCGCATTGTCGGCGACGCCGATGTACTGGTTTTATGAGCTTGGCCACGCCGCGCTCAATCCGGCGCGCGCCTTCGCCGATGCCACGCGGCTGTTCTTCAAAAATCCCGCCAATCCGCTTTCCCACACCGCCTACGGCAAGTCAGTGGCGGCGACGATGGAGTTGTTCGAACGTTCAACCCGCCGCTATCGACGCCCGGAATGGGGCATCAATTCAACGACCGTCGGCGCCGAGAAGATCCCGGTGCAAATCAAGAGCGTGTGGCAGCGTCCTTTCTGCCGGCTCTTGCATTTTGAGCGCGCCTTTGAGCGCCCGCCGCGCCGACCTCAGCCGAAATTGCTGATCGTTGCGCCAATGTCGGGCCATTACCCGACGCTGCTGCGCGGGACAGTGGAGACCTTTCTTCCGAATCACGACGTCTACATCACTGAATGGGTCGATGCGCGAATGGTGCCGCTGGCGGAGGGGCGCTTCGATCTCGACGACTACATCGATTACATCATTTCGATACTTCATTTGCTCGGGGGCGACGTGCACGTGATCGCTGTTTGCCAGCCGTCGGTGCCGGTACTTGCCGCTGTCGCGCGGATGGAGGCCGACAATGATCCGAATGTGCCGCATTCCATGGTGCTGATGGGCGGTCCGATCGACACGCGCATTAATCCCAACGAGGTCAACAAACTCGCAGAACGGCGTGGACTCGGCTGGTTCCGCAGCCATGTCATCACCAAGGTACCGTTTCCGCATCCTGGCGTGATGCGTGACGTCTATCCCGGGTTCTTGCAGCTTCACGGCTTCATGAGCATGAATCTCGATCGGCACATCGAGGCGCACCACAATTTGTTCCTGCACCTGGTCAAAGGTGACGGCGATTCCGCCCAGAAGCATCGGGAATTCTACGACGAATATCTGGCCGTCATGGATCTTGCAGCCGAATTCTACCTACAGACTGTAGACACCGTGTTCGTTCGCCATGCGCTGCCCAAGGGTGAGATGACCCATCGCGGCCGTCGAATCGATCCGGCCGCGATCAAGCGCGTGGCGCTGATGACGGTTGAGGGCGAGAACGACGATATCTCGAGTGTCGGCCAGACCGAGGCCGCACACGCTCTCTGCGTCAACATTCCGGCTGAGCACAAGGTGCACTATATGCAGCCCGCCGTCGGCCATTACGGCGTGTTCAACGGCTCCCGCTTCCGGGCGGAAATAGCGCCTCGCATTTCCGATTTCGTGCTGTCGCGCAATGGCGGGCGCGGCCTGGGCTCTACCTTATTGAAGGTCGTAGCCCAGCGTTGATCTCGCACCTACAAGCATATTTTGGCAAACTGTCGGCGCGCCTTGATTCGGGGCCGACAATGTCCGCACCGCTGCGAGCTTTGCTCTTTCGCCGCACCAGTAAACCGTCGGCCATCACGGTCGATTTCGACGGCGAGATTTATCTGGTGCGTATGCGCCGTCATCAGCAGGCTCGCCGCTACACGCTTCGTATCCACGCCACGAGCCGCGAAGTCGTACTCACCATGCCGCCTCGCGGCAGCGTCAAACAGGCGAAAGAATTCGCCGAGAAACACGGCGCCTGGATCGCGGCTCGTCTCAATCGGCTTCCGGAAGCCGCGCCTTTCGTGCACGGCGCCATACTTCCACTTCGCGGACACGACCATCGCATCGAGCATCGGCGCGTTGCGCGAGGGACAGTCTGGATCGAGACGCGCGGGACCGAACACCTGCTGTGCGTTGCCGGTGGAGAGTCCCATTTGCCGCGCCGGGTGCACGACTATCTCAAGCGGGAGGCCAAACGGGATCTGGAATTGGCAAGCCGGCTTGCCGCGCAAGTGCTCGGGGTCGAGATTAAGCGGGTGTCGGTGCGCGACCAGTCGAGCCGCTGGGGTTCGTGCTCGTCGACGGGCGTGCTTTCCTATTCCTGGCGATTGATCCTTGCCCCGTCTTTCGTGCTCGACTATCTCGCGGCGCATGAAGTCGCTCACCTGATCGAGATGAATCACTCGCGCCGTTTTTGGCGATTGGTTGAGCGCATCTGCCCGCACATGGGGCGCGCCAAAGCCTGGCTCGACGCTCACGGCGCCGATCTGCATCGCTATGGTCTGGATCCGCGTTCCTAGCGTCGTGGTGAAAAAAATAGGCATGTCGGGTCCGGCCGCAGGCCGGCCCGAGCACATGCCATGTGCCGGGCATCCACGTCTTCGCGGTCCAGAAAGTAGTAAAGGCGCGGATGGCGGGGACAAACCCGGCCATGACGAAGGAAATGCTCTAATGCTGCGTCCCGGAACTTTCGCGCTCACAGCTATGTTGGCAGCGTTGAGCGCGATCGGGCCGCTTACGACCGATATGTACCTGCCGTCCCTGCCGGACATCGCGCGGCAACTCGATGCCTCGACCGCCCACGTGCAATTCACGATTTCCGCCTATCTGATCGGCTTTGCGGTCGGACAAATTTTCTATGGGCCGGTGTCCGATCGGCACGGCCGCAAGCCGGTATTGCTTGCCGCGATTGCACTTTATTGCGTGGCCAGTCTGGTTTGCGCGCTCTCAAAGTCGATCGAAATGCTGATTGTGGCGCGTGCGTTTCAGGCGCTCGGGGGATCCGGTGGCATCGTGCTCACCCGCGCTATCGTGCGCGATATTTATTCGGGCGCCCGCGCTGGTCGAGAATTGTCGCTCATAGCTTCGGTGATGGCGCTGGCACCGGTGCTGGCGCCCATTGCCGGCGGTCTATTGCAGACCGGCTTTGGCTGGCGCGTGGTTTTTCTGACGCTCGTTGCAGCGGGCCTCGTGGGCACAACCGTCGTCTGGATGTTGTTGCCGGAAACGTTAAATTCGCGCGCCGCCGAACCGGTTTCGCTGGCATCGATGCTTCGCTCTTATCGGGTAGTTGCACGCAATCCGGCATATCTGGCTTACCTCGGTATCACTTCGGCAAGCTACGCTGGTCTGTTCGCGTGGATTTCAGGTGCGGCGTTCGTCTTGCAAGGTCTCTACGGCCTCACGCCGTTCGATTTCGGAATCGCCTTTGCGCTCGGCTCGGTCGGTTATATGATAGGCGCGGCTCTCGCGGCGCGGATAGTCGTCAGACTTGGGCTCGATGGCGTACTCGGCCTCGGCGGTTGTGCGTGCACTGCCGGTGGTCTCGGTATGGTGGCGGCGATCGCGCTCGGGCTGACTTCGCCCTTGTCCCTCGTATTGCCGATTGCAGTTTATCTTGCCGGCCTTGGCATGGTGCTGCCACAGGGCATCGCCGGAGCCATGACGCCATTTCCGGAACGCGCTGGTGCCGCCTCCTCACTGTTCGGCTTCGTGCAACAAAGCGTCGCTGCGCTGTGTGGCGCGGCTGTGGGCTGGTTCCTGGGGCAAAGTGCCTGGCCGCTTGCGATCGGAGTAGCGGCGATGGGCTGCGCGACATTGGGATTGTGGTTGGCGACTCAGGGCGTCCGCCGCGCCGCTATAAAACATTAAATTCAGCGGCGACCGAATAGATTGTTGAGTAGCCAACCGTCGAGTCCGCCGCTGGCTGTGGTCGTGGCACTATTGGCTGCGACCGGCACAGGCGCAGGCGGCGTCGGCCGCGATCCGCCATCGAACAGCCCGGAGAAAAAACCACCAGGCGAAGTACCCGGCAGGCTCGCGACGGGCACGCCTTGATGCGCACCGCGCATGAAGCGGCTCCAGATCTCCGCTGGCAAGGTGCCGCCAGTCACGTGCTTGGTCGGCGTGCCGTCGTCGTTGCCGAGCCAGACGCCAGTAACAAGGTGTGCTGTGTATCCGATGAACCAGGCATCGCGGAAATCCTGCGACGTGCCGGTCTTTCCGGCCGCCGGCCAACCGGGCAACGCGGCCTTTTGGGCGGTGCCGATGGTCAAGGTCTCTGTCATCATCATGTTCATCATCATCACGTAACGCGCGTCGATGATGCGGCCGAGCTGCTTGATGCTGCGAGCGTAAAGCACCTTGCCATTGGTGGCCGTGATCCTGTCGATTACGCGCGGCATCAGGGCATACCCGCCATTGGCAAAGGGCGCATAGGCGCCGACCAGTTCGAGCATCGAGACTTCCGACGTGCCGAGCGCGATCGAGGCATTGGGCTCGAGTTTTGAAGCAATGCCGAGCCGGTAGGCGGTGCGCACCACCGCCATTGGCGTCATTTCCAGCGTGAGACGCACCGACACGGTGTTCAACGACAGCGCCAGTGCCTTGGTCAGCGTCACCGGGCCGAAATATTCGTGGCTGTAATTTTCAGGTTGCCAGCCTTTGACATTGATCGGTTTGTCCTCGCGCACGGTATCGGGTGTGAGGCCGTGCTCGAGTGCTGTGAGATAGACGAATGCCTTGAAGGCTGATCCGGGCTGGCGCTTGGCGGCGACCGCGCGATTGAACTGGCTGTCGGCATAGTTGCGGCCGCCGACCAGAGCGCGCACGGCGCCGTCGGGCGTCATCGCCACCAGCGCGCCCTGCCCGACGCCGCTCTTGTCGCCCTTTTGTGCCAGCTCATCATTAAGCGCTTTCTCTGCGCTGGCCTGGAGCCCCGCGTCGATCGTGGTCTGCACCACGATGTCCTCATCGACATGGCCGAGCGTGTCGTTGAGCGCGTCCATGACCCAATCGGCCACATAGTTCACCGCGCCGGTATTGACCTGCGCCACGATGCGCGGCGGATGCGCCATCGCCGCGCGCCCGGTGATGCCGTTAATGAATTTGAGCTCGACCATGGTGTTGAGGACGATCTGGGCGCGCTTCTCAGCGCCGTTGAAATTGCGCGTCGGCGCAAGGCGCGACGGCGACTTCACCAATCCGGCCAGCAAGGCCGCTTCGGCCAGTGTGATTTGTCGCGCAGATTTTCCAAAATATCGCTGCGAGGCCTGTTCGATGCCGTAGGCGCCGGAGCCGAAATACACTCGGTTGAGGTACATTTCGAGAATCTGCGTCTTGGAGAATTTGCGCTCCAGCCAAAATGCCAGCAGCGCCTCCTGGAGCTTGCGGGTAATCGTGCGCTCCTGGGTCAGAAAAAGATTCTTGGCAAGCTGCTGGCTGATGGTCGAGCCGCCCTGAGCAACAGCACGATGCAGGACATTGGCGACGAATGCGCGTCCAATGCCGAACGGATCCACACCGTGATGTTCGTAGAAGCGCCGATCCTCGATGGCGATGAATGCCCTCGGCACATAGTTCGGCATTTCCTTCAAGGGCAGCGGTTCGCCGGCGAGATCGCCGCGGCGGGCGAGGGCGCGACCTTGCATGTCGACGATCTGGATCGAGGGTGGCCGCTTGGGAATCTCCAGGGACTGGATCGGCGGCAGGTGCGCACCAACCCAGGCGACAACGCCGACGCCGCCGATCACGAGCCACAGACAGGCGACCAGGCTCCAATACGCGATCCGGCCAATCAGCGCCCGCTTGCTGCGGGCGGGACGCTTCTTGCGTGTGCGGCGTTTTCGAGGTTTTGCGCGGGGCTTTTCGTCGGTGCCAGGCGCGGGGCGATCATCGGCCGAAATATGCAGGTCCGTGCCGCTATCGAACACCGGCTCCTGCCGTCCGCCTGCCTGTCCCCGCTTCGACGCCATGACGCGACCCGTTTCGCCGGCGCCATACCAACGGCCGGCCCCCATCGGCACGCTAGGCGGGTCGATTTAAGGGGTCGTTAAGCGGCGGTTGTGCCTCGGTGCAAACCCCAGAGGACGGGCAGAAAAAATGTTGGAATTTCAGGAGGTAAGCGACACGCTTAGGCCGAAGCTGACGCCTTTTCGACCTCATTGGCCGCAAAAAGCGCGATCAACGCGCGCTTGACGGCGGCCTGGCGCGTCGGCGAGCTGATTTGCGCGCCCATCAGATCGGTCACGTAGAACACGTCCACCACCCGCTCGCCGAAGGTGGCGACATGGGCCGACGCAATATTGAGATTGAGCTTGGAGAGCGCCGCGGTCAGCTCATACAGAAGCCCCGTACGATCGAGGCCGGTGACCTCCACCATCGTGTAGCGGTGGGACCACTGGTTGTTGATCGTGAC
>Ga0075026_100000757_pt1 | contig 13417 bp, 13 predicted proteins | sample Str012_2_FD_71392 | JGI IMG/M metagenome (GOLD analysis project Ga0075026, IMG submission 71392) | Freshwater sediment microbial communities in response to fracking from Pennsylvania, USA - Straight Creek_MetaG_SC_2012 | ecosystem: Environmental > Aquatic > Freshwater > Creek > Sediment...
GTGCATCGCAAAGGCCGGAATAGGAGTTAAGGTCAGAATGGTCATGGGTTGGGCGTGTAAAATAAATCATTTTTAATAGAATTACTAAACGCGACAAGCCTACATGAAGTAGTTTCCCGCAAAGGGAAAAATCAATGAAAGTCTTTCCTTCATAAAGCAATTTTCGATAAATTGAATTTAGGGAGATGACTTAATTTTATCTATAAACTGTAGTATGTCACTTATATTATCACAGAAGCTGCGCATCCAGGAAGGCATGAAACTCTTGACACTGAATGCTCCGGCTGATTTTGGGGTAAGCCTCCGCCCGCTGCCCGCAGGTGTAACCATTTCTGCTTCGGGGAATCATTATCAGCAGATTCATTGGTTTGTGAAAAACAAATCAGAAATGGAAAAGGAGCTCGATAAAATTTTGAAATTAATGAAAGGAGATATTGTTTGCTGGATCTATTATCCCAAAGGAACTTCTTCTATGCAGACGGACCTTACGCGTGACAAAGGATGGGAGCGTTTGCTAAAACACGATGAGTTGCAGTGGCTCGGCCTTATTTCATTCAACGATACCTGGTCGGCTTTTGGCATGAGGTTAAAGACAAACGCCGATAAGAAGAAAGCGTCGAAGCCGGTAGAAAACCCGGTATTGGAATTCATCGATGCTAAGCGCAAAACGGTTCGCCTCCCGGTTGATCTTGCACTGGCACTTAAGAAAAGTAAGAGCGCTGTTTCGTTTTATGAAACCCTTTCCTTTACGAACAAGAAAGAATATGTGTCCTGGATTGTGTCGGCAAAACGAGATGAAACAAGAACAGAAAGGATAAAGTCGACGGTGGCAAAGTTGGAAATGAGTCTAAAGAATCCCAGTGACAAGTAATAAGAAAATGAAGAACAGCTTTTCACTGTCCTTCACTTTCGTTCTTCATTAGCTGATGCTAATCTCCTGTTGTACGGATTCCTTTCCGGGAATCAGTGGCAGGCTGATGCAGAGCACGCCATCTTCGTACTTCGCCTGTATGGCTTCGCCGTTGATGGATTCATTTAATGTAAAGGTTCGTTCAAATCCACCCCGACTGTATTCCCTGGCTATCCAATTCGGACGGGGGAACCCTTCTGTGGATGATAGGATACCGTTAGCTCATGGCCTTGACGGTTCAATCGGAAATGTTCTTTGATTCTTCCCGGCGCAAAAACCAGTACTTCATAACTGGTGGCCGTTTTGTAAATGTTTACAGCAGCTCTTTGCATACTTCGGGTAAGCAGGTGCCGTTGCCTGCTCCCATGTTCGCCTTTTGCGGCGTTGGATGGATGATAGTACATCTTTTCTTTTTTAAGTCAACAAATAGTGTTTACGCTAAAATAGACGTACGACTAAGTGAAATGTTTTAAATACAATCTTCTTTGCGTATTTGCGAGAAACAAATCAGGGGCTATGTTTTTTTCTTGGAGGCTGCAGGTTTCCCTTTGGGTGGCGCTGCATTTTTTATCTCCTGGTTTCGGACCTGGGAAGGCCATTCACAAATATAAGTTCCACCCTGTTTTAATTTTCCTTTTCCGCTTAACCTGAGCCAGAAATTTAAGGGCACATAAACCCAATAATCTTTTTTCTTTCCGGAAAAGTCCTCCTCTATATGGTAATACACACTGAATCTAACTTCGGAACCTCTTCCAAATTTATCGCCGCCAACCAGGCCGATAGGCGCACCCGCCTCTACGAATTGACCGGCATGTACAAGCGCGCTTCCTTTCCTCAGTACGCCATACCTGCCAAAAGAGCAATCGCTATGATTGATCTCCACAAAATTTTCTGATCCATTGGCTGTCCCTCCCGCATCATTCGTTCCGTCTTTGTCGTCTACTATGGTTACCATGCCTCTTCTCGCAGCGTATATCGTGTCGCCCGGATTCATTTTAATGCGTATCACATACCAGTTTTTGGCTTCGTCTTCTCCTGCAGGCGATCTACCATTGTCCATTACATAAGCTTGCGCTTCTTTCCCGACCCTGATCGGCAGGAGATAAACAAATGAAGTATCAGCCTGGGCAAACAAGCAACCTTTGTGATAACCTGTTTGATATTTGAACTGCATTGGATTGGAAGCATTCACTTTGGTTAACTTGAAAAGTTTGCTGCTACCAGGTTTTACTTCCGCGCGAAATGGAAGGGATTGATCAGCTATGGCGTTGTCCAGACTGGTAAAATTTACTTCTATGATGAAATTGCAAAAGGCTTTGTTGTTCGCGAAGAAATTATAATTACCCTGGGCGTCTTCCTCATACCTCAACTCAACCATTCGCTGTGAATAAGAATGGGAGATGGTGATCAGCAGTATTGACAGGCAAAATAGTTCTCTTAATCGCATCATGGAATGATGGCTGGCGCTTTGAATTAGCCAAACCCAATTCAATGTACGGAATTTGAGTTTGAAGGTTTGGTGAACGGGGATTATTATCACGCGCTCATTCCCATCGGCGGATCATCCGGCAGCACTTCGGCGTAAAAACCAAAATCATTGAGCAATCTTATCAGGAGTGAAGGCTGAACCATACCCGAAATGGCTTTCACCCGGAGAATTCGATCACAATCCGCCAGGTCAAAATTGGCCTTATAATCCATAAAGTGCTTATGGATTTGTTCGATAAGGGTATTAGCCTGATCTTTCTGTGTCACATTGGTTTTAAAAACTTCTATCATAACCCATATTTCAATGGTTGACTGAAAACTCCGTTTTAACGGGTAAACAGTATAGGCTGCTTACCCGCGTTTACGCATACGACGTTCTGAAGGATTTCCCGGTTTCATGAATGGAAGAAAATCTGAACCGGAATTATTTTTCCAGGAGGTTCTTCAGATTGGTGACGCTTATTTGTAGATCGCCACCGAGCAACTTGTCCATAAATAAATTCATCAGTTTCATGGGATATTTATTGGTACCATTGAATACCCAGGTCACTTTTGTTTGGCCTGAACCAACAGAATCCATCGTGATATAAGAACCCGCGATGTTCTCAAAGGGCTTGATAAAACGGATTTCGTAATCTACCCTTTGGCCTTCTGTAACGGTTTTAATTTCCTGTTCGCCTTTTCCAACGCCTTTGGCATCACTGTCCCAATAGGCGGTAAATCCAACCGTTCCGTCTACTCCTTTAAAGTCCATCCTGCTACTCGGGTCCATCATCCACCACTTGTTGTATTGTTTTTGATTTTTTAACATCTTCACAAACTCAAACACTTCCTGCTTGGGTTTATTGATAGTGATCTCGCGCGTTACCGAATAATCTTTCTTAACGAATAGCGCTATTACCGCAAGAATGGCCACGATGACCGCAATACCGATGAGGATGTTCACAAAGATTTTCATATTGATCAGTTTGTTGAAAGTTAAGAGTACTCAAAGGTAATAAGACTACTATCTTTTCCATGGGTGCGGAACGGACACAATAAGGGGCCGTATGCGACCTGGGTTTATATTTGCAAACTATGTTTTTTGTCTCCTTGTCAGATCGCGATGGCATTTAATGCATCTCTTCTCCTTACTAAAAGAAACCATTTGGTTGCGCAAATATATATGCAACCTTTTAGTTTCTCAAATTTATTTTTAGTGCCAGGACTCCACGGAATGCTGACGGGAGAAGCTGATTATTTCATCTTTCTTTATAAGGATAATTTAATATCTTAAAAAACGGATTTTGTAGTATCTGGTATACAGTAGCGGGATGGAGAGAATAATCGCTGGGGCATATTGACTGGAATGCTGTTGGTACCCCTCGTTTTCAAATTCCAGCACTGAACATATACATTGGAAAAGCCTTCCCAACAAAAAAGTATTAATCTGATTACGCCGGCGTATAGCTTTGTAACGGTCAATGCGAGTCAATCTTTTACATGGGGTACCGTGGTTGCTGCTGTTTTTTATCAGCTGAAGATTGATTCATGTGATTTTACAACTGCCGGCTATCAGATTGCAGACACTGCACTTAAAGCGACGGTATGTGTTCGTATTTTTTGGAAATATAGGTGGTATGTGCAGGCTGTCAACTTCTCCTTTTTTACGATTTACGGTGATACGAATGCGTTAACAGCACACTGAAGAATTTTCCGATAAATAAAAAATCCAATTCCGGAGAATTGGATGCTGGTGAAGTTAGCGCAGAATATGATTAGTATTTCCGGTCACGACGGTCATTGTTGAACCGATTATTTCTCGGGTCACGTCCTCCTCCGCCACCACGGTTATTAAATCCACCTCCTCCGGAACGAGGTTGTTCTTCGGCTTGCTTCACCGACATTTTCTTTCCTTTGATAGCAGCGCCATCCAATGTTTCGATAGCTATCTTGGCTTCATTGTCATCGAGCATGTCCACGAATCCGAATCCGCGGCTCTTGCCGGTTTCCTTATCGAGAATGACTTTGGCAGAATTAACTTCGCCATACAGTTCAAACATTTCCTTAAGATCCACATCATCAAAATCGTAAGGAATAGCTGCGACAAAAAGTTTCATGTATCTGTGTTTAGGGTAAAATTACAAATACGCTATTGAATAGAGCGCCTAATGCCGGCTTTTATTTGCGCAGTTTTGAAAAAATAGGGCTTGGGATCGGATTACCCTTATCAGGCCATTTAATGATTTTACCCTATTCTACCGAAAATTACCTATCTTCGCAGTTCTTAGTCGTTTCTCGCTCTCCGTTTCTTGTGTATTCCACTCAAATTTCGTGATTGCTGAACGTAAGGCAGGTAAAGTATCGGTCATTTGACGATAGCCTTACCACATTTTTTAATCAAATTTTATACATTGTCATTTAACAATTTACAGCTCATTGAGCCTGTGCTCAGAGCTTTAGCCAAAGAGGGCTATACTCAACCCACACCCATTCAGGAACAGGCGATACCCGCCATTTTAGAACAGCGAGATCTGCTCGGCTGTGCCCAAACGGGCACGGGCAAAACAGCGGCCTTCGCTATTCCGGTACTTCAACTAATGCACCAGCATCATTATCAGTCGGGCCAACAGCGGCGGTTGATCAAAACGCTGGTCCTTACACCAACCCGTGAACTCGCAATCCAGATAGAAGAAAGTTTCAAAGCTTATGGAAGATATTTAAACCTTCGGCATCTTGTGATCTTCGGCGGTGTTTCCCAGGTTAACCAGGTCAATTCCCTACGCCAGGGCGTGGACATTCTGGTAGCGACTCCGGGACGTCTGCTCGACCTTATAGAGCAGGGTCATATTTCGTTGCGCGATATCCGTTTTTTTGTACTCGATGAAGCGGATCGTATGCTCGATATGGGATTTGTTCACGACGTAAAAAGGATCATCGCCAAATTACCGGCCCGCCGTCAAACGCTTTTTTTCTCGGCAACCATGCCTCCGGAGATCCAGCATTTGTCGAAAGTGTTGTTGACCAACCCGGTTAGAGTGGAGGTGACGCCGGTTTCTTCTACGGCCGATACCGTACAGCAGACTCTTTACTACACGCTCACCGAAAATAAACGTTCGCTGCTGATCCATCTTTTAAAAGACAGATCCATCGAATCTGCATTGGTATTTACGCGCACCAAACATGGAGCAGATAAAATCGCGAAAAGCCTTAACCAGGCTGGAATTTCCGCGGAAGCCATTCATGGTAATAAATCGCAGAATGCCCGACAGAGTGCACTCAGTAATTTCAAAGCCAGGAAGACGCGGGTATTGGTAGCTACGGATATTGCTGCCCGTGGGATCGATATCGATGACCTCACGCATGTAATCAACTATGAATTACCGAATGTTCCTGAAACCTATGTACATCGTATTGGCCGTACTGGTCGCGCGGGTGCAAAGGGAATGGCCATGTCATTCTGTGATCATGAAGAAAAAGAATACCTGCGGGATATTCAGAAACTCATAACAAAACAAATCCCGGTGGTGAATGATCATCCTTATCACTCCACTGTCGCGGTTGCTGCAAAGCCTATGTTGCAGAAACCTTCCGGCAGGCAGAACTCCTTTTCGCAAAGAAGAAGTTTTTCCAGGAACTAAAATGCATAATGAAATGGGCACCTTTATGGTGTCCATTTTTTTTCTGTAAACCTTCTGCAGACCCTCATCAACTTCCAACGCGCTTTTCAATACTTTTGTTTAGCATGAAATATCTCCTCGACGGACAGGAAACAGAAAGATTACATTTCAGAAAACTGCAGCCCGACGATTTCTCAGGCTGGCTTGAATTTTTCAGAAACCCCAAGGCTATTAGATTTTGGAACTACCAGACAACGGATCCCGAACAACTTTGTAAAAACTGGTTTACCAAAACTTTTGAAAGATATGAGCAAAATACCGGGGGAATGAATATTCTGCTTGACAAACATACCGGCGAACTCATTGGTCAGGCCGGTCTCTGTATTCAAATAGTCGACGATCAGGAGGAACTGGAAATCGGTTACTTCATCCTTCCTAAATATTGGAACTTTGGTTTTGCATCAGAAGCGGCCTTGTGTTGTAAAGAATATGCGTTTGAAAATAATTTCAGCGAAACACTGATATCCATTATTCACGAAAACAACATTGGCTCGCAACAAGCGGCCATTCGAAATGGGATGAGCATCGAAAAGTCGACTATCTATGCGGGGAATCCGGTGCTGATCTTCAGAATAGAAAAAACTCACAAGTAGAATTTGTAATACCGACCCAATGAGAAAATGAATCAGGTTGTGATCTTGATGCCTTGGATTCAGACGCGCTCAATAAACTCTCTTATTCCATCCTAAAGCCTATATTCGAAAGGGAATACATAACCCTTACCCTCATGCAGGCAGCCCGCTCCAAAAGAATTCAGTCTATTGACCTGGTCCGTGGCGTTGTCATGATCATTATGGCATTGGATCATAGCCGCGATTTTCTTCACATAGGAGTTGGACTCGACCAGGATCCACTGAATTTCACAACCACTACACCTATTTTGTTCTTATCCCGATGGGTCATGAATTTTTGTGCACCCGTATTTGTATTTCTATCTGGCACCAGTATTTTCCTGTATGGAAGTAAAGGGAAAACAAATAAACAGGTCGCTGTTTTTTTGTTTACACGTGGAGTCTGGCTGATGCTGGCCGAAATATTCATTATTCTTCCACTATGGAATTTCTATTTCTCTATGATGTTCCTACAGGTCATCTGGGCGATAGGACTTTGTATGGTAATATTGTCCGTGCTGCAGTTTTTGCCCTACAGAATATTGCTTGTTATTGGGGTGCTCATTATAGTAGGTCATAATTTGCTGGATGATTATTCAGTGTCTGCACCATTTTGGAATGTGCTGGGTTGGTCCATTCTTCACAGGGAAAATGGTTTGTTCTTTAGTAAAAACTTTATGATTGTTGTTCAGTATCCTTTTTTGCCCTGGCTGGGATTGATGATCCTTGGCTATGGAGCTGGAAAATTATATCTACCTGCAGTACAGCCAACGTATCGGCGGAAATTTCTAACCAGTGCAGGTGTTTTAGCTATCGTCGCTTTCGCCATGTTGAGAGGGTCTAACACTTATGGCGATATGCACCGCTGGTCGTATCAACAAAATCCATTATATACATTCTTTGATTTTATCAAGGTAACGAAGTATCCACCATCACTTTTATATGTTCTGGTCACGATGGGTCCTGCGTTGATATTTCTGTCTACTGCTGAAAAACTAAGAGGAAAATGGGCCGAAAGAGTTATCGTATTTGGCAAGGTTCCCTTTTTCTTCTATGTACTGCATGTAATCCTACTGCATTCATTAGCGTGGATCGTTTTTTTTGCAACGGGCCACAGCTGGAGCGATCTCGACTTTGGGCATTTCAGGGATGCATCCCTTCCTCCCGGTGCCGGTTATTCACTATGGGTTGTTTATGCAGCCTGGATAGTGACTATTATCATCCTGTATTTTCCCTGCCGTTGGTATAGTCGATATAAAGAGCGCCATAAGCAGTGGTGGTTGAGTTATATCTAAAATAACTTTTGTCCCAGACCTGGTCAGCCTATAAAGTTCATGGAGATACTTAAGTTGTATAGATTTTTGTCAATTGTCATTTATTAACAGTATTAAAAAATAAAACTCATGAACCCGAATATGCCTCGAAAGCTTAAAAAGTTAGGTATGTTATTATTTCTGCTGGGTTTGCTTACGGGACTCGTAACGATGAATTTCAAAAATCCTCGTATGGCCCTTGCTGCACATCTCGAAGGTCTTATGAACGGAACTTTTCTGATTGTTGCTGGTTTGGTTTGGAACGAATTGAAAATTTCTCAAACCTTACAGAAAATTACTTCTTACACGCTCATCTTTGGAACTTTTAGCAACTGGCTGGTCACATTGGTTGCGGCTTATTTCGCTACTGTCAAGATGACCCCTATTGCAGGCCAGGGATTCAATGGTAGCATGCTTGAGGAGAATATTGTTTCTGCGGGTTTTATTTCTGTGGCACTGACGATGATTTTTTCTGTTGTGGTATTTGTTTATGGATTAAGAGGAAGAATTAATGTTTGAGCTAAGAAATTCTTACCTATAGCGATCATAAAGCTCCGCATAAATCTTACTACGCAAGTCTGAGTATATGATTAATTCAGTATGGCGGAATTATAGGGTAATCATTGTAATTGACGACTTAATCACGTCCATCAATTTCGATTAGTTTTTTGTTGACCTATTGAGCCGAGGTTTTTTTTCTTAATGATCAGCGTCCTTTCTCCTCCTTTTTAACTGTAATTCGAATAATTAAAAATAACGATCCCGAAGTAGCCATTCTGCAGTGAATTGTAGAATCCTGGTATTATAAGTATCCTTTCCATTGGCCAGCCACCCACTAACGCAATTGCATGTGCAGGTCTTCAACACAATCGAAAATAGAAATGCCATCATTATGCGTTACGGCTTTTTTCTTCAGTGTCTGTCGGTCATCTAAAATAAATACAACGGCTGAGCATTTACCATTTTTTGATGTTAAAAAATATTCATGACCACGTTGAACACAGACTACTATTTACAGGTTTCCCACGCTGCATAGAGGCGCGATATTTTTTTGACTCAATACTGTGCCGACAGTTTCTTACGCCGAAGTGCCTGTACTTTTTACGGAGTCTTTCCGAGTATTTGCAGAAAAAGTACTAAGTAGATATGCTAAATAACACCTGTAGAAAATTCAGAGCGATTGTGTTTCATTGAATTTTGTTCACAGGGCTTGAGAAAAACTAAAATTTATTTGGTCTCGCGACTGCCTGTAAACTATCCTTTGCAATATAATATTACAATTTTACATAGGTAAGTGAAAGGCTTACAGTCTCTTTTCATATCTGTCGAATAATCCAACTTTAAGCGCAAAAATGTTGACAATTATTAAAAATAATTTTTACCAATATGGAAAGAATGGCATAATTATTACTCTATAGTTCGTATAAATCCTTTATCGCAATCGAAGAGTATTTGCTTTTTTAAACAGGGTCTTTGTTTCCTGATTTTGCAAATTCTTTTCACGGGTATTACTTTTTTTAAATAGGATCTTTTAGATCCCAAATCAATACCTCTATGAAGACCAAAAAAATCACTTCTGTGGTGCTCATGATTCTATGCGCATCTTGCTTAAGTTTTTCTGCTTATTCTCAGACTCAGCCACTAGGAACTGTTATCGGACATCAAACAGTTGTGTCTATTCCTGTTGCTCCTCCGGGTTATTCGACAGCTCAGGCGCTTGTTTATTATCCGGATGATTATTTCCTGCCGCAGAACGCCAATAAAAAATATCCACTTTATATTTTCTTGCATGGGGCTGGTGAAGGGTCATCCGCTAATATCGCAGAAGTAAACAATACTTCACTTCCAAATTTGATCGCTGGAGGACTAAAGCCTTACGGTATTGACCCGTCTACAGGAGACACTATAAAATGGATTATTGTTTCTCCCCATTGCGCGGGTTGCGGAGGATCTTATTCATATCCTCAGTTGCAATACACCATTCCATATTTGTTTACCGCATTTAACGTAGATACATCTTGCGTTTGGGTGGGGGGGTTATCGTCCGGCGCCCGAGGTACATGGAGCGTTGTGATGGGATCAAACGTAGGTGATACAGCGCTTGGCAAAAGAATTTGTGGAATCATGCCTATGGCGAATGGTGGATATGACAACCAGATCGTCCCTTTGGGTCCTAATTTGGATACCATCGCCAGAAGAGGACTTGGCGTTCTATACACAATTGGTAACCAGGATCCAGGTTATAACGCAGCAGGGTTTTCTGCATATGATGCCCTGTTAAAGCAGTATAGCCAGCCTGGCAGGTATTTCGACAGTGTGGTAATCAACGGTACCCATAGTACAAATGTTTGGAATCCACCTTTTCCGGAAACAGCGAGGATCTGGAGCAAAACGATGAATTCCTGGACCCAGATGTGGACCATGAGAAAAACTGCTGCCCAACCGTCGACTTTATCAGCCGATGCGGGATCAAATATTGTCCTTTATTACCCTGCTAACAGCACAACTTTAAATGGAACAGGAACTGTGGATCCTACCGGAACCATTACAACCTATACATGGAGTAAAGTATCGGGACCTTCGCAAATCAGCATGGCAAATATGGCTTCACCAACACCTACTATTTCTAATCTCACTATCGGTATTTATGTCTTTAAATTAGCAGTAACGGACAACAAGGGTGCTAATTCGAGCAGCCAGACACAGGTTTTAGTTACTACAACATTACCCATCGCCTTTGATCAGTTCACAGGCGAAAATAAATTAAACGCCAATTATCTGAATTGGCAAACAAGTATGGATGATGGTTACTATAATGTAGAAAAAAGCAACGATGGTAAAACATTTACTTCGATTGCGAAAGTATACACCCAACATGATAATTCGGCCACTCATACATATTCATATTTAGATGAACATGTAGCGGAAGGCTTAAGCTATTACCGCATACAAAATATAAGCTTATCCGGAACTACAAAGTATTCTTCTGTTGTTGCACTTAAGAGTGATCAGCTGTCTGCTTCTTTTTCATATTACCCGAATCCTGTTAAAGATAAGATCGTGATAAAACTGGAATCTGACGAAACGGGTCTTCTATTTGTCCGGCTTATCGGTATTGATGGAAGGGTTGTGTTCCAGAGGCAGGAGTATAAAGGAGTTGGTAGTTATACCTCCAGTATCGATTTCGGAAAAATTCCTAGTGGGGTATATTTTATATCCCTAAGCGTGGGTGACAAGCTTCGCAGGGTGGGAAAAATTGTAAAAGAGTAAGTAGCGTTCTAAAGTAACGCGCAAATATATTGTCCAATATTTTCAGGTTCCATGTTGAAGTTGACGCTTTGAACTGTGGAACCTGATTTTTATTTTTGTATAATAACACCTGATTGTGGTAAGTACTAATTTTCGGAAACTTCCATGCTTTACCGATTGATTTTGTAATTTGTTAGCGGTTAACAGCACCTTTTATTTCTGCCTTTTCCAACTTATCGCAAACGCCATTGAAATAAACAAGCATCCCGCTATGAAGAAAACTTGCCTAACAACTGTACTATTTTTTTTCTGCTTCATTATCGGATTCACGGATTGTTTTTGCCAGCCAACCAGACAATTGGATTCTATTAACCGCGCCTGGTGGAAAGAGGCCATCGTGTATCAAATTTATCCCCGCAGTTTTAAAGATAGTGATGGCGATGGTGTCGGCGATCTGAAAGGCATCCTTTCGAAACTCGATTATATTAAGCGTCTTGGTGTAAACGTGATCTGGCTAAATCCCATTTATAGCTCGCCGAATGATGACAATGGCTATGATGTGAGTGACTACGGAAATATCATGAAGGAATTTGGGACCATGGAGGATTTCGATGATTTGCTAAAGGGAATGCATGAACGAGGTATTAAACTGGTGATGGATTTTGTATTCAACCATAGTAGTGACGAACATGAATGGTTTAAACAGAGCCGTAGTTCAAGAACAAGTCCTTATCGTAATTACTATCATTGGTGGAATGCAGAAAATGGGAAGCCCCCATACCGCTACAGTTTGTTTGACATAAATCACGATGCATGGAGATATGATTCGCTCACCAACGCATATTATCTGCATTATTTTTCCGGCAAGCAGCCCGATCTTAACTGGGAAAATCCCGCTTTGCGCCAGGAGTTATATAATATCATGAAATTCTGGGCAGATAAAGGCATTGACGGGTTCCGATTGGATGCTTTTCAATTTGCTGCCAAGGATACCACTTTCCCCATCTTCCCTAGAAATTTTGAAGATCATTTTACCCGCTGGTATGCCATGCAGGGAAATTTGCATGGGTACTTGCAGGAGATGAATAAGGAAGTGCTGAGCCGGTATAGTGCGATGAGCGTTGCCGAAGGAGCTGGTAATTCATTTGAAGATGCGCACAACCTCGTTGATGCAAATCGAAAGGAACTCAACATGGCATATCCTTTCGACGGTGTGGACATTCCCAAACTTGGCGGATACAGCCTGATACATTTCAAAGAAGTCTTCAGTCGTTGGGACAGCGCGTTTGCACAAAACGGCTGGCTGGCTATATTTCTTGCCAACCACGACCAGGCCAGAATGGTGAGCAGGTTTGGCAATGATAGTCCTGCTTTCCGGGATCTGTCCGCTAAAATGCTGGCGACTTTTGTGATGACGATGCGCGGCACGCCTTTTTACTATTTCGGAGATGAATTGGGCATGACCAATGCAGGATTTTCGAAAATAGAAGACTATCGCGACATGCAAACACTCAACGAATATCGTAGCCTAAAAGCGAAAGGCGCTGTGCCAAACGCATTCATGAAAGAAATTCAATTTAGTAGCCGTGATAATGGACGAACACCCTTTCAATGGAACAGTTCTGCCAATGCAGGATTTACAGATGGAATGCCCTGGATTAATGTAAACAAAAATTATAAAACGATCAATGTAGAGGCTGAAGAAAAGGACCCGAATTCTGTGCTGAATTATTTTAGAAAGGTTGTGCAGCTGCGGAAAGACAATCTTGCTTTGGTATATGGAAAATATACTTTGCTTGATAAATACAATCCGGATATTTACGCGTACACCAGGGAATTGAATGGAAAAAAATTCTTGGTTATGCTCAATTTTAGAGGCAGGCCAGTCACCCTGAAATCGGATATAGATATTGGCCACATGAAATTGTTGTTGGATAATTATTATGTTCCTTCAAAAGGAAAAACACTGAAGCCCTACCAAGCGGTAGTGTATAAATTGGAGTAGCAATGAAACACGACAATTATTTTTCACCAGACATGTGGAAAGTATCCACTTTCTACTTTATAGATGAAACCGAATCGGGAATTTAAAGATAAAATCAGGTATTTAAATGTCGAATATTAGTTCAGATTATTATAGCGAAAAAAATATGAAATTGACTTTTGAACAATTGAAATATAAAATAT
>Ga0075026_100000758_pt1 | contig 13402 bp, 7 predicted proteins | sample Str012_2_FD_71392 | JGI IMG/M metagenome (GOLD analysis project Ga0075026, IMG submission 71392) | Freshwater sediment microbial communities in response to fracking from Pennsylvania, USA - Straight Creek_MetaG_SC_2012 | ecosystem: Environmental > Aquatic > Freshwater > Creek > Sediment...
AGGGGGTGTGACGGGGTGGGCCGACGGTGCAGCGCTGCTGACGGTGGTCAGCGATGTTGCAGGCGAGTGCAGCTCGCGGGTGCCGGCGTCTTCGCCTGGCTGACGATCCAGCCGTCGGACACGGTGGCGGGAGCGGGCGGCACGACGGGCGTCACGAGCACGGGCTGGGTGGCCCACTCGTCGTTGTGTTCCGACATCGGCACCTCGAGCAACGGGATGGCTTCGGCCACCACCAGGTAGCTCCCTTTGAAGGTGAGGGCGCGGATCTGCAGATAGCTCGGCGACACGGCGGGAAGGTGCACGAGCGCGGGGCTCACCTGATCGCCGGACGCGGTGTGGAGCACGACGCGGTAGGTGGTGTCGGTGACCGGCTGCACGACGAGCGTCGACGTGGTCCACCCGGTGAACGTGGCGAGTGGGATCTCGCCGGTGCGTGCGGTGGTCGACGGAGGCGCTTCGTCGTGGGGATGACGAATGGCGAACATCGTGTCGCGCAATTCGACCGGCGCCCATGGGTTGAGCGGCTCGCCGGTGCCGAGCAGCAGGGCTCGGCAATCGCCCACGATGTGCAGCTGGTCGGCCCTGCTGGTGGGCGGCAACGTGTCGGCCGACGTGATGTAGCTGTCGAGCGTGTGGCCGGTGACGTTGCTGATCTTGTCGCGTAGCACCACGTAGTCGCGCAAGGTGAGGCCGGGGTTCTGGACGCTGATCTCGTGGATGGCGAACGCACTGTTGGTGGCGAGTCCGAGCAGCAGCCCCAACGCGAGCAGGGTGGTGTAGCCGATGCGCCACGACCTGCCCGAACGGGCCACTCGCTCGGTGGAGACCGTGACCCCGATGGCCGCACCGAGGACGAGGAAGGGAATGAACTCGGACGTGTAGCGGTAGGCGATGTAGCCGTAGAACATGATGCCGCCCGTGATGGCAGCCGCGCCGACGAGCGGGATCCGCATCATGCGCAGCGGCGCGGGCGCGTTGCGCCGGAATGCGGCCACCGTGCCGATGGTGGCGAGGACGAGCAGGGCCGGCGCGCAGGCGGTGATGCTGCCCGTACGGTACGTCTGGTCGAGCACCGCACCGCCGTACGCCTTGGCCACATGGGCAGGCATGGTGACGAACGGGTAGAACGGCACGAACCGGATGCCATCGGGTCGCAGGTAGTTGATGGCGGTGCTGAGGAAGATGCGCGGCGACACCAGACTGCCGCCGTTGGCCGCGAGCGCGACGCGTCGATGCGGGTTGAGGTGGGTCCACACCTGGTCCTGCAGCGGGAACATGAAGGGGTGGCTGAACTTCGCCCAGTTCACCGCGCTGCCGATGGCGAGGGGCACCGCGCCGGCGCTTGCGACCCACAGCGACCAACGACGTGTGTCGGTGCCCGCGGAGGCGTTCCGACGCTCCGACCACCACAGGGTGCCGGCCACGACGAACACGGTGAGCGCGCACGCCCAGCCCGTGGTGGCACGGCAGAGCATCGCGCCCAGGGTGAAGCCGCCGAGCGCCAGGACGCGACGCATGGATCGACGTTCGAGGACGCCCAACAGCGAGTGGAACGCGCCGATGCTCATCGCGATCGACCAGGCGTAGACCTCGTGGTACACCCAGGGCAGCGCGGCGAGGAACAGCACCACGGAACCGCACAGCACGAGTGCTTCCACCAGCGCGGCCGCCACGATCTCGAACCTCGTGAGCGCCTGGTCGCCGCGGACGATCACCCGCACCCGCCAGAGCAACAGGCCGGTGACGACGGCGGTGGTGCACCAGGCGAGCAACATCGAGATGGCGGTGAGGCGTCCGTCGAATCGATGCGTGAACAGCAACACGGGGATGCGCAGCAACGCCGGCCCGGGTGGGAAGTAGGTGTACTCCCGACCGTTGACGACGAACCCTTCGATGGTGAGCGAGCCCTTCGGCACGTACAGATGGCCGTGCATGATGGCCCGCGCCTGCAGGTCGAAGAAGTTGGAGAAGATGCCCCCGTTGACCGCCGTGCGGAACGGGGCGATGCCGAAGTCCCACAGCACCGCCAGATAAGGGAGCAACGACAGCGCCGCGGCGATGCCGATGCCGATGGCGAACCGACGGCTGGGACTGCGCTTCGCCCGCGCAGCGGTGTCGACTCCGCCGCCGGTACCGTCGACCTCGACGTCGACATCCGCCCGCTCGACGGTGTCGACGGTCATGGGTTCGTCGTCATCGGCAGCGACGTCGTGTGTCGTGGTGACCGGCGCGTTCATTCCGACGAGGACGGTTCGTGGTGCGAGTCGCCCTCCGCATCCTTGCGCTTGCCCCCGATGCGGCCGAGCATGTTGCTCACGCCGTCGTCGGACAGCTTCAGTCGGCGCTTCATCGCGTCGTACAGGTGGAGGGCCTCTCGGTCGGCGCTGATGAGGTACTTGCGCCACCCGTCCTGGGGTCGGCTGCGATAGTTGGTCGACTTCACCGGCGCGTTGCCGTTCTCGCTGAAGTAGTACAGCGCGAGCGACTTGCGCGCCACGCCCTGCGGCGTGCGCAGTGGCTCGGGATGCCCGTGGAACGAGTCGAGCGTCGTGGAGAACAGCACCACCCGGTTGGCGATGGGGGCGATCTTCTCGACGCAGCGCTGCATGTCGCGGGTCCACAGCTCGAGGTCGCCGCCGTAGTCGGGCTGCCAGTCGTCGTTGAGATAGAGCAACAGGTTCACCCGCCGCTCCCAGTCGCGATGCATGTGGTGGGCGGTGAAGTCGGCGTGCACGTTGAGATAGCCGCCGGCGATCGACCGGTGCAGCCCACCACCGTCGAGCGCAGGGTCGGCGAACAGCCCGGTGATGCCGGTGAGCTGCTCGACGAAGCCGACGAACTGCGGCGACATGAAGTAGCGGGCGATGGCCTGGAGCGTGGGACCCCAGGTGTCGATCTGCATGTTGGCGTACTTGCGCTCGTTGATGTGGAGGTAGTTCCTCCACTGCAGTTCGTCGAGATCGGGGAACTCGGCGATGGCCTGACGAATGACGTCAGGGGCCAGGACGTCGTCGATCGCGATGTGGGGGAACGGCTGCGCGTTGACGTAGCGCTCGTGCAGCGCCGCGACGTCGGCAACGAGCCGGCACGACACAGATGCGTCGTTCATCAAATCCCCCCCGGGCTCGCCTCTCCTGCCATGAAACGTGGCAAGAGTAGCAGTCGATCGTCGCTTTTCACGGTCTGGTCAGTCACGTGGCCACTCCGAGACAGATGTCGAACGCCCCGGTCGGGTCGTCGGGCTCGACGAGCAGTTCGACGGGAGCCAGGAGGAGCCGGTGAACGTTCGGTACGTAGGCCGCCGAGAGCCACCTGGCGGGTGAGGAGGCTGCGCCTTCCCACACCAGTCGCACCGTCGCCGAGCCGTTGATGACCGTGACGGCGCGGGGCGACGAGACCGTGACCAGCGTTGGTTGCGTGATGTGTCGGCAATCGGCGATGACCCCCTGATCGGGGGTGACGGCCTCGGCGGTGAGGAGCAACGTGTAGGTGCTGATGACCGCGGGTGACAGTTCAGGAGGCGCGGGCAACCTTCCCTGGGCGAGTACGCCACGAAGCCACCCCAGCGTGAGTCCGGGCGCGAGATCGGGGAGCACTTGCAGCGCAGGGTCGAGGGTGCGTGCGGCGGGAAGACGTGGCGCAGCGAGGAAGTAGTGGTCGAGCCCGGTGGAGGTCGGCGCAGTGGACCGACCGGTGTCGCGCAACGAGCGCACGTTGCTGGGCACGGAGGCGATCAACAGGACGACCACGAGCGTCCCTGCGACCTTGCTGCGGCTGGACAGCCACTCGCCCCCGAGCGCGATGGCCGGCATCAGCAGGAAGACGAGCACGCCGGTGTAACGGGACGCAGGCCACAGCACCTGCCACCCTGGAACGAGCACTCGCGTCGCTGCGGTCGACACGGCGAAGAACACAGCCGACGCGGACGCGGCAAGGGCGACCACCCCGTTGATGGTGGGTGGATCTGACGGGTCCGGAGTCGCCTCCGGCGAGGTCGAGCGAGTGTGGCGGCCGGCCACCCAGAGCCCCCACAGGCAGAGGGCCCCGACGAGGAAGGGAGTGATCGGCAGTCGACCGACCGCGCTCAAGGTCGACCAGGTGTGAGCCCTCAGGAACCGACCGACCGCATCGACGCTGGCGAAGCCCGTACTCGAGTGGGGTTGGGTGACCCACCACACCACGAAGAGCGCCGCGAGCGGCCCCGTGTGCGCCAGGGCGTCGCGGAAGCGTCGACGGAGCAGTAGGACGAGGGTGGCGAACACGGTCATCGTGATGCCGACGTTCGACCATCCGAGCGCGGTCAGCCCGGCGGCGAGCGCCAGGATGTTGCGTCGGTCGTACGGGCCCTCGTGGTCCAGGAGGATCACCGCCAGGAATCCGAACGCCAGCGCTCCGCCATACGACATGCCAAATGCGTAGGTGATGTTCTGGTACGCCGTGCCGAGGAAGAGCAAGGTCACGGTGGAGGCGAGCACGATCGCTTCGCGTACACCAGATCGTCGGAGGAGAACCGCCATCAGCAGGCACGCCGCGACGTGCAGGACGATGGCGACGAGCTGGAAGGGCAGGCTCACGAGGCCGAAGAAGTGGAACAGCACTCGGTAGATCACCGTGAGCACGATCGCCGGATGGTCGTAGTGGGGTCGAAGCCAGTCGGACGCTGAACCGAGGGTGCGAGTGGCCAGGGGGTCCCAATCGTCGAACCCGAAGGCGGTGGGGACCCTCCACACCGTGTACACGGCGATCGCCGCAGCCGATGCGACGGCGAGCAGCGAGATCATGATCCTCGACGAACGAGGAGTTGCGACCTCCTGCCGATGGCTCATCCGGCCGGCGCAGGGAGGGCGTGGCAGAAGGGACTGTCGGAGGGCGACGAGGTGCGGGTGACCACGACCCCCGACGACGGGTCGGGTGTGGCGATCGCACCGACGTGCAGGCTCGTGACTCCTGCCGGATCGTGCGTGGACGTGGGCAGGGAACCGACCACCACGCCGTCGGCGGTGACGACGAACGTCGCGAGTGCTCCGTCGGCGACGACGCTGACGGCGTGCCCGCCCGCCCGATCGGCCTTCACCCAAGGGCCATTGCTGGTGAGGTACGGCACCTTCGCGTGGAAGCGGATGTTGCCCTTCCCGTCGCCCTCCACGGTGACCTGCATGGCGGGCAGTTGAGCGATGTCGACCACCGGTTGTTCTCCGATCAGGGTCGCCGGTGTCACGACGGTGGCGTGGAGAGCGCTGAACTCGAGAGGTCGGAGCGGTGAGGCTGCCAGCCCGGTCGCCGCGACGACGGCATCACACGCGCCGAACACCACGGTGTCGTTCGCGTGGACCGATGAAAGGTTGAACTCGTCGATCGCCTTGTCCGAACGCGCCGGTGTGGGCCACGCACGCGCCGCCGTGAGGCAGAGGGAGGAACTCGACTGCGGCAGTTCGTCGACGGCGACGTCGATCGCCCCCTTCGTGTCGGCGGCCGTCGAGTCGTCGGGCGTCCGTTCGAACAGCACGTGCACCATCGGACCGTGTGGGATCTGCACCGACTCGGGCATCGTGCCGATCTCGTTGTTGCCGACCGTGACCGCGAACGCCTTGGCGCGACCGGAGGCGTCGATGTGGACGTGCTCCACGATGCCGGCGGTGACGGTGTGCCATTCGCCTGCCGAGCTGACGTATGGGGCATCGACCCGGTAGCGGACCCGTCCGGAGTCGTCCGATTCCACCGACACCGAGAGCCGATCGCTCTCTCGCGCCCGCGCCAGTTCTCGGCGCGCCGCGCGGGTGGGGACGGACCGGTACATGACGTCGAGATACACCGGCCGGGCCTCCGCGAGTGACCACGTGGCGACATCGGCACCGTCGGACGAATAGATGGCGCGGCACGGGCCTTCGACGAACACCGCCCCCTTGGTGGCCGGCGAGGGGCGGGCATCGCCTGTTCGCATGGTGGCGAACGCGGCGGCGACCGAATCGGTGCACAGCGATGCGGCGGTGAGGCCGCGTCGGGCCACGGTGACGACGGCTCCGGTCGCCGAGTACGGGTTCTCGAGCAGGACCTCCGGCGTGGGAGGCTGATCCGAGGTGAACGGCAACCGTGCGATGGTCTGTCCTTCGGCACTCACGGTGTACGAACGGTGTGTGGGGTCGACGTCGACGTTGACCACCTGCACCTCGTCCGGCACCACGACCCACGACGATCCGTGGCTCACCGATGCGCTGGTGCGTACGACGTAACGAACGCTGCCGTCGGCCTGTGATTCGAGGGCGACCACTGCGTTGTCGGCGGCGGGAAGCGTGGCGAGCCGCCAGGTACCGGCCTTCGTCGCAGGCAGCCAGAAGTGCATGATCAGACCGAGTTCCGGCAGATCGGCCGACTGCCATCTCGTGACCCCGGCCGCAGCCGGCACCGGGTCGTGCGACCCGTAGAGGCTGGCGCAGTCGAGTGGGGCGAACACGGTGTCTTTCGCCGCTGCGGTTGGCGGCGTCCAACCGGTGCGCACCGCAGCGGGCTCGACCGCCTGACGGCCGAGTGGGTTTGCCACGACGACCATCGCGGTGCACGCGATGGCGACGAGCAACGCAGCCCCGGACACGACTCGACGACGGACGAACGCGACGATCGCGCAACTCACTGCGATGGCTACTGCGGCCCAACCGACGACGGGGTGGACCGACGCCGCAATGACGACTGCTGTCGCGGCAAGCAGTGTCCGCTGCCCGCTCGATCGTTCGGCGAAGCCGAGAGCGGCGAAGACAAGCAGCAGCGCGGCGGGCAGGATCCAGGCCAATCGTTCCGTGGACTGCGCCTCCGACTGCAGGTGGTACCACGCGGCGACTCCGAGAGCGACAGTGGCCACGAACGCGTTGACGACGCGGCCGTCGGCGATGCGAAGTCCGGGGCGAAGCCGACGCACGCGGACGACGAGAGCCAGAGCGAGCGCTACGCACGCGGCCCACGCCAGGGCCAACGAGACCGTGACGAAGCCGGGATGCAGCCCGGGATCCAGTGCGCGCAGCGGCATCCGCAGTACAGCGGTCCACGAACCGGCGAGCGTGTAGTGACCATGGCCGTCGACCTGCAGCGAGTCGGCGAGCAGATAGGTGCGGCTGGGTCGATTGGTGAGCTGTTCGAACGCGTTCGCTCGCAGGGAGGCGATGTCGGGGAGTGCTGCGCCACTGCGGCGCGCCATGCCGAGCACCCCACGGACGGCCGCAACGATCACAGCCACTCCGCCGGCCGCCACGCCGATCCAACCGACACGACCGATGACATGTCGCACGCCGGCCGTCGACTCGTCGCCTCGCGCTGCTGCCGCATCGGCGCGCCACCTCAGCCGTTGCATCGGTACTTCGAGCAGGTACCACGATCCCACCACGCACACGGCCGTCGCACCGAACGCGACCGCGACCCGAGCCGCCCCGGCCCAGTGCTGACCCCATCGTTCGATCGCGTAGAACACCGGCACGTGCCACAGGTAGAGCCCGTACGACACGGTTCCCACTGCACGCAGTGGGGCGACGCCGAATACTCGCTCGAGGCTTGGCTGTCGCTGCGAGAGCGCGAGCACCACAGCGGCGGTGGCGACCGCGACGAGGGTGAATCCCCCCTGGTAGAAAAACGCTCGATCGGAACTCGGTGCGAATGCAACGACGGCGGCAACCGTCGCGACTCCCACCCAACCGATCACCGTGGCGCCGCGACGAACACGAAATCCTCGCGCCGCGACGATGGCGAGCAGGGCGCCGATGAGCAGTCCGTCGATGCGGGTGTCGGTGCGTGTGTAGGCCTGCAGCCAACCGGCTCGGTGGAAGACCACGCTGCGCCACACTCCGACGCCGACGATGGCGACAACGAGGAACGAGACCACCGGAGCCGTGCGGCGCCGGATGCTGAGCACCGTGCCGACGAGCAGCGGCCAGAAGAGGTAGAACTGCTCCTCCACCGAGAGCGACCACAGCTGACCCATCGACGGGGCGATCTTGTCGATGTTGAACACCGGGAACCAGTTGTAGGTGAAGGTGAGCGCACCCACCACCGTGGCCATCATCGTGGTGGGTGTGCCCTGCGCCGGATAGCCGCTGGCGATCGAGTAGGTGGCGTACGCGGCGAGCACGGCGATGAGCGCGGGCAGGATTCGGAACGCGCGAGCGCGCCAGAAGCGGCAAAGGTCGTTGCGCTGGCGCCGCTGCTGTTCGCGGAGGAGAAGGTCGGTGATGAGGAACCCGCTGAGCACGAAGAACAGGTCGACGCCGAGGAATCCTCCCGAGAACGGGCCGGTGACGGCGAGGAACGAGAAGATGCCGTCGGGCCGCAACTGCGCGCTGTGCAGGCCGACCACCAGCAGCACGGCGATGCCGCGCAATCCGTCGAGTCCGGGATTTCGAGACGACGGGTCGTTCATCGACGAAGAGTCCGGGCGCGGCGCGCGTTCGCCACGAAGACGATGAAGCCGACGGCGGCCAACACCCAGAGCACCAGAAGCACGAGCGCCACCGTACTCACGATGCCCCAAGCGCTCGACGATCCCTGGGCGAGCGAGCCGGTGGCGGCGAGATCGGCCGATGTGCCATCGATGGGCACGCTCCAGGTGAGGTCCTTGCTGGCCGATGTGACCGAGCCGGGCAGGTGGGCGGTGACCTTCACCGTCACCGCATCGGTGGGCTTCAGATGTGCCGCCGAGATGTTGTCGGCATAGGGCGCACCGCCGATGGCCTTCAGCACATCAGGATCGGCGAACGCATCGAGGCCGCCGTCGACACGCAAGGTGCCCTTCAGCGAGGTCGTGATGTGATCGCTGGTGGCGACACGGTTCACCACCACGTCGTGCAACGGCCCGTTGTGACCGTTGATCGATTGCAGCACCGCAGTGGCCGCCGCGGCCGATGCGACGTCGTGGTGCATCACCAGCTTCAACCCGCCGTCGGGCGTGGTGGTGAGGCCGTCGACCTTCCAGCCGGCCTTCACCGCGTCGTCGTAGCGCAGGTCGTCGGCGAGACCGGGCGCCTGGGCGACGACGTCCTTGTCGGCGAGCACCGTGAGCGTGACCACGCCGGTGCCATCGGGATGCATCGTGACGTCGACGGAGGTGTCGACCCTGCATGCTGCGAGCAGCAGGGCCAGACACGCAACGGCGATGGCTCGACGCACGAGCCCTTAGTCGGTGGGGGCGGGCGGCTCGACGATGTCGAGACCGCTGTCGGCGCCCGTGGCAGCCAGTTCGACCACGGCCGGGGGTTGGAAGCCCTCGACGCCGTGGAACGACAGGCGCTTGTCGCCAGCACGCTCGGGATCGTCCTCGGTGTCGACCACGATGATCTGGCCGGCGTGGAACTCCTTGTAGAGGATCTTCTCGCTGAGCACGTCTTCGATCATGCGCTGGATGGCACGACGCAACGGGCGAGCACCCAGCTGCGGGTCGTAGCCCTTCTCGGCCAGCAGTTCCTTGGCGGTCTGCGTGAGCTCGATGCCCAGACCCTGACCCTCGAGCTGACCGGTGAGACGCTTGGTCATCAGGTCGACCATCTGCATGACCTCGTTGCGGGCCAACTCGTGGAAGACGATGATCTCGTCGATGCGGTTCAAGAACTCGGGACGGAAGTGGTTCTTGAGCGCGTCGGTGACCTTGTCCTTCATGCGCTCGTAGTTCATCGCTTCGTCGCCCTTGGTGAAGCCGACGTTGGCCTTGCGCAGTTCCTGGGTGCCCAGGTTGCTGGTCATGATGAGCACCGTGTTGCGGAAGTCGACCGTGCGACCCTGGCTGTCGGTGAGGCGACCCTCTTCGAGGATCTGCAGCAACGTGTTGAACACGTCGGGGTGCGCCTTTTCGATCTCGTCGAACAGAACCACACTGAAGGGCTTGCGGCGCACGGCCTCGGTGAGCTGGCCGCCCTCTTCGTAGCCGACGTATCCGGGGGGCGAACCCACCAGACGGCTGACGGTGTGCTTCTCCATGTATTCGCTCATGTCGAGCGAGATCAGCGAATTCTCGTCGCCGAACAGGAACTCGGCGAGGGTCTTGGCGAGCTCGGTCTTGCCGACACCCGTGGGGCCTAGGAAGATGAACGAACCGCTGGGCCGCTTGGGATCCTTGAGGCCGGCGCGCGTGCGGCGCACGCTCTGGCTGACCGCACGAATGGCGTTCTCCTGGCCGATGATGCGCTTGTGGAGCTCGCCCTCCATGTTGAGGAGCTTGGCGGTCTCTTCCTCGGTGAGCTTGTACACCGGGATGCCGGTCCACAGGCTGAGCACTTCGGCGATGGCCTCTTCGTCGACCTCGTCGAACAGGTCGACGCCGCTGGCCTTCACTTCGGCTTCCTTGGCGGCCTTCTCTTCCAGCAGGCTCTTCTCCTGATCGCGCAGGCGACCGGCTTCTTCGAACCGCTGCTCTTCGACGGCTCGCTTCTTGGCCTCCTGCACGTCGGTGAGCTTGCGCTCGATCTCCTTCAGGTCGGGCGGCGTGGCCATGCGCTTGATGCGCAGACGGCTGCCGGCCTCGTCGATGAGGTCGATGGCCTTGTCGGGAAGGTGGCGATCGCTGATGTAGCGGTCGGCCAGGTTGGCGGCGGCGACGATGGCCTGGTCGGTGATGGTGACCCGGTGGTGCGCTTCGTACTTGTCGCGCACGCCCTTGAGGATCTCGATGGTGTGGGCGAGCGTGGGCTCTTCCACCTTCACCGGCTGGAAGCGGCGCTCGAGCGCGGCGTCCTTCTCGAGGTGCTTGCGGTACTCGTCGAGCGTGGTGGCGCCGATGGTTTGCAGTTCGCCGCGGGCGAGCATCGGCTTGAGGATGCTCGCTGCGTCGATGGCGCCTTCGGCGGCGCCGGCACCGACGAGCGTGTGGATCTCGTCGATGAACAAGATGATGTCGCCGCGGGTCTTGATCTCCTTGAGCACCTTCTTGAGGCGCTCTTCGAAGTCGCCGCGGTAACGGCTGCCGGCGACGAGTGCGCCGAGGTCGAGCGTGTAGAGCTGCTTGTTGCGCAGCGTGTCGGGGATGTCGTTGCTGACGATCTTCTGCGCGAGGCCCTCGACGATGGCGGTCTTGCCCACGCCCGGCTCGCCGATGAGCACCGGATTGTTCTTGGTGCGACGGCTGAGGATCTGCATGACCCGCTCCATCTCGCGGCTGCGCCCGATGACCGGGTCGAGCTTCTTCTCGCGAGCGAGCTGGGTGAGGTTGCGACCGAACTGGTCGAGGATCTGGCTGTTGCCCTTGTCGCTGGGCTCGTCCTTCGGTGCCGCAGCGCCGGGGCCGCTGGCCTGGGGCTCGCCCTTGGCCTGGCCGCCCTGATACCCGCTGAGCAACTGGATGACCTGCTGGCGCACCCTGCTGAGGTCGGCGCCGAGCTTCACCAACACCTGTGCCGCAACGCCCTCACCCTCGCGGATGAGACCGAGCAGGATGTGCTCGGTGCCGATGTAGTTGTGACCGAGCTGCAGTGCTTCGCGCAGCGACAGCTCGAGCACCTTCTTGGCGCGGGGCGTGAAGGGGATGTGACCCGAAGGTGACGAGCCGCCCTGGCCGATGATCTCCTCGACCTGACTGCGCACCGCCTCGAGGCTGATGCCGAGTGATTCCATCGCCTTGGCGGCGACGCCTTCACCCTCGTGGATCAGACCGAGCAGGATGTGCTCGGTTCCGATGTAGCTGTGGTTGAGCAGGCGAGCTTCTTCTTGCGCCAGCACCACCACCCGACGTGCCCGATCGGTGAAGCGTTCAAACATGCGGGAAGTGTATCGGTGGTCTGGCAATCCAACGTGACGTGCGCGCACCGTTGGTCAGTGCCCTGGAAAGGGCGTAGCCTTGACACGTGCCGTCTGCTCCGCTCTTTGCGCTGCCCACGCATGCCGACGACCTGTCGCGCATCGAGGTTGCTCTCGGTGCATCCGTGCGCACCTCCGATCCCTATCTCAACGAGCTCGCGTCGCACCTCATCACCGCCGGCGGCAAGCGGCTGCGACCCATTCTCACGGTGGTCGCGGCGCAGGTGACGGGCGACGTCGACGAGCAGCGCTACCACCGCTCCATCCAGGGTGGCATTGCGTGCGAGTTGGTGCAGACCGGTTCGCTCTACCACGACGACGTGATGGACGAAGCCGACACTCGACGCGGCGTCGACACCGTCAACGCGAAGTGGGGCAACCTGCAGGCCATCCTCGCCGGCGACTTCCTGCTGGCCCGAGCCTCCGAGATCGCGGCCTCGCTCAGCACCGAGGTGGCCGGGCTGCTCGCCGCCACCATCGGCCGGCTGTGCGAAGGCCAGATCGAAGAATTGCGTCACACCTACAACGCGGCTCGTCCCGAGGCCAGCTACATCAACAGCATCAGCGGCAAGACTGCGTCGCTGTTCTCGGCGGCCGCACGCATCGGCGGCCTGGTCGCCGATCACCCCCGGCCCGTCACCGACGCGCTCACCGAATACGGCGAGGCGTTCGGCATGGTGTTCCAGATCGTCGACGATCTGCTCGACATCACCGCCACCGACGAGCAGCTCGGCAAGCCCGCCGGCCACGACATGGTCGAGGGTGTCTACACGTTGCCGGTGCTCCGCACCCTGCAGGCCGGCGGCGTGGCTGCCGTCGAGTTGCTGTCGCTGCTCGGCAAGCCGCTCGACCCGGTCGAGCAGGACAAGGCTCTGTCCATCGTGCGCGCCAACGGCGGCGCCGCCGAAGCCGCCAAGGTGGCACAGCAGTGGGTGGCCAAGGCGGAGGCAGCCTGCGACCTCATGCCCCAGTCGGCCGCCACCGCCGCCCTGCGCGCTGCCCCCGGCGACCTCCTGCGCACCCACACCTGACGCGCTCTCCAGCTCTGCGATTTCGAGGGTTTTGAGCGCCCCCGGGGGGCCCCAAAACCCTCGAAATCGGGGGGTGACACGCGGGAGGGTCAGGCGTTGGGGGCGAGCTTCACGATGGCAGCGGCGGCCTTGTAGGCGGCTTCGGCCGGGCCGATCTCGTCGGGGCGCAGCAGGTTGGCCATGATGCGCAGCACCCACTCCATCAACGTGCGGCTGTGCATGCCCACGCGAGTGAGTTCGCGCATCAGCGTGGGCTGACCGATCACTCGCGCGAACAGCCGGGCCACCTTGAAGTACTCGCCGTACTCCGCGTCGAGTTGCCGCGGGTAGCGCTGCAGCGCTGTGGGGTCGTTGGCAGTGAGTGCCTCGTGCAACACCTCGGCCGCCATGCGAGCGGTTTCGTAGGCGTAGTCGATGCCGTCGCCGTTGAACGGATTCACGCTGCCGGCCGCATCGCCCACCACCAGATAGCTCGGCCCCGCCTTGGGACCCACCGAACCGCCCATCGGGATGCGGCCGCTCTTGGGCGCCGCCTCGGGGTGGCCCGGATCGATCTGCCAACGGTCGGCCACCTGAAGGGCGTAGGCGTCGAGCAGGTGGGTGGTGTTGAC
>Ga0075026_100000759_pt1 | contig 13396 bp, 15 predicted proteins | sample Str012_2_FD_71392 | JGI IMG/M metagenome (GOLD analysis project Ga0075026, IMG submission 71392) | Freshwater sediment microbial communities in response to fracking from Pennsylvania, USA - Straight Creek_MetaG_SC_2012 | ecosystem: Environmental > Aquatic > Freshwater > Creek > Sediment...
GATATTTGCTGTCCGAAGATACTGTAGGTGAAGTGGAAACGGTAGTTTCCGCCGCGAATTGCGACAGAAGTTTCAACGTTTCGAAGTGTCGCGCCGCAGATTTCAGGCCGTTGTGATGGAGCTTGAGGGCGCGTTTTCCAACGAGGAACGACCCGTCTGTCACGACAAGATTGGCGCTGCGACATCCTCGTTCAATTGAAACTACCTCACGATTTGGGGTTGCGAGCACGGCGCGTTGGCCTGCAAATGATACAAGCGATAGCTGCTCTTCCTCATTATCGTTGGCGGTTCTGGCTTCGCAAAAAGCAATGGAAGTGAGAAGTTCAGGAAGCCAAAAGGGCGTGACTTCCAGCGCCGTTTTCTTGGGGTTAGAGAAGAACGAAAGGCCCCATTGTTCCGCCGAAATAAATCTCCGCCGGAGCCGAAACAGCGTTGCGCCGGAAAGGTGGTGAATGGCAGTCGGGTGACCCGCTCGGTTCAGTCTGACATCGCGCTGATAGTCGGCATTGCGGCGCAGAAACTCCCAAGCCCAGCCCGTCAATGAAAGCTGACGGGAATAGGCATAATCACTTAGACATCGATCCCAAGCCGCCCCAGTCTTCTGGGCTTGGTGCATCGCATTGGTTCCGCGAGCTTGCGTGTTTCCACGCAGGCGGGGTTACCGTCCTCGTCAGTTCAGTGATTGTGCGCGACGAATCACGCAACTTGGAAGTGAGCGGGCAAATGAGTCAAAGTTGAGTCTGGTGGTTGTCGTAACATCACAAACTCGCGCCTCGCGAGTCCTTTTGGCTCCGCAATTGTTGCAAATTGCGGAGCCGGATTGTGTGGGTCTAGTCGTTCGGATTCCAGATCAAGGCATAGAGATTGTCATCGTCTTGCCCTGCCGCACGGCCCAGATTGGCATAGAGTTTGCGTGGGCCGAATTCGGGAGCGGCAAGGGCGAGGCTCACATATTCCTTGTGAGAGCTTTCGCCCTTCTTCGTCCAACCTGCACCAATCTCAATGCCTTGGGTGAGGACACGGTAGTCAGGTTGAGCCTCTGTCGTCTTATTGGTGTTGGGCAGGATTTCGACATCGGCGCGGATTGAGATGGTGCGGATGGAACCCAGATAGCGGCCATCCTGCTCTTTGCGGACATAACCAATTGCAGTCATTTTCGTCTCCATTTCGATCTTCGCTTGGGAACCATTCCCCGGCGATGCGTGACCGGAGATGGCCGCCGCCCGCAGCCTGAACCTGAAAGGCCGGAACACCGTGGAGGACCCGCAGAGTCACGTATTTTGAAGCGCAGCGTCCGCGAGGAGCCGCTTTAGCGGCGGGGAAAATACTTGAGGCTGCGGGTTTCAGGCGAGGACGGCGGCCATAGGTCATGCGCACAGAGCCGGAGATTGGTGCCCGTGAAAGCGTCAAGCCAATGGAGAGGAATATGACTTTGATGACGTAAACGCAGTGCAAGATGGCTGTTGCTTGGGTTCTATCCGCACCATCTCAATCTGCGCTGATGTTGAGATCACCCCCAATGCTAATAAGACAACAGGGGCACTGCCTGACTACCGCGTCCTCACCCAAGGCATTGAGATTGGTGCAGGTTGGACGAAGAAGGGCGAAAGCTCGCACAAGGAATATGTGGGCCTTGCTTTTGCCGCTTCCGAACTATGCCCACGCAACCTCTATGCCAATCTGAGCGGTTTTGTGCAGCAAGCCGATGGCAATCTCCATTCCCTGATTTGTGTTCCAAATGACTAGGCCTGCGCAATCTGGCTCTGCAAGCCGCAACGGTTGCGGAGTCAAAAGAAATGGCAGGCCTGAAGGCCTGCCATTTTGAGTGAACCGATTGAGTTATTGACCGAATGCTCCGGCGATGGTTTTCCAACTGTCAGCAACAGCTATGCCTCCCTGTTCGGTATAGGTCTTGATCGGGAACTGGAAGTAAGGCGGCAACCAATCTGCCTTGTGGTCGCGGCCATTCAATCCAAGCAAAAAGTCTTTGATGATGGCTTTCTTGACCTTGTTGGGTTCATCCTCGTTGCTTTGGGCAATCGCAGGTGAAGCGATGTCAGCAAGCAGGGCATTGACGACTTCCTTGTTGCTCAAGAGGTCAAAGAACGTATCATCGGGTCGCCAGTCATTAAGGGTGGCTCCTGTCACCACGCCTGTGACTTCTGCGGTTGCCGTTCCGACGGCCAAGGTTTCAGCCATGGCCAAAGCCAGCAAGCGCAAAACATCTTCGTCGGATAGTTTGAGCAGCTGAACAAAGAGGAAGGCCAAAGAATAGTCATCGCCATTGGGCCTGACCAATTCGCTGCGGTCTTGGTCAAAGCCTAAGAGCGACAAGAGTTCTTTGCGCCGTTCCCCAAAATGGATTTGCGCCGGATTGGCGGCAAGCGAAGCGCCAATCTCAGGCTTGGCGGGTTTCATTGGTTCGGGCTTAATCGTCCACAGGTGAGAGCCAACAATCATATGCGCCAAGACCAAGCGCAATGCGATTAGTGGGCGGTTCAACAGCTCCAACGTGATGGCGGCAAGCCTGTGCAGCTCCACATAGTTCTGGGCTGGGCCTGACAGTTCGGGCTTGGCAGGTTTGACTTGGGTGCCTTCACCTTTCTCCTTCCTCTCGGCTTTGCGAGCTTCATCACGACTGACATAGCCTTCATGGATTTCGACCTCGCCCCGCTCCGAGACTGCGATAAACACCGCGCCCCCTTTGCGTTTGGCGGCTTTCTGATGCTCCCATTCATAAAAGCGTGTGCCCCGTGGCATGATTTCAACCCGTAGCCAGCCTTGATCAAGAAACTCATCGCGCTTGGCTGCAATGGCCTTGTCCTGCAAGGCCCAGAAACCATCAAGATGGGCGAAGAACGTCTCTTCGCCAAAGAGGTCGGTGATGATCTCGCCTTGGTAGTGGGCAAGGTCAAAGAGCGCCACACTGGTGGGGATATTCTCGCCGCCCAGCAGCCATTTTTTGAGGTGATTGCCCACGGGAGCATTCTGTTCTTCGTCATCCCAGAGCGCCAGCCAATCCTTTTGTTGCTGCTTGCTGGCCAGCGTGAGGGCGCGCAAAGTTTCCGCGTCAATCTCCTCGGCGCGGTAGAGCTGCCTGATCTTGGGATGGAGATTGGCAATGGCCAAGCGGCGCTTGACGGTGAGTTCCGTGACACCAAATACCTGTGCAATATCAGTGATATTGCGGCCTTCCTTCAACAAACGCTGGAAGGCTTCAAACTGATCCATCTCATCCATGGGGAGATGGGCGACATTTTCAATCAGCGAGGCCTCCACCGCTGCCGCGTCATCACCTTTGGCCATAACGGCACAAGGCAAAGCCTCAATTGGGCTACCCTCTTTATCCAAGGCACTGGCGGCAAGAAAGCGCCTGCGGCCCGCGACAATCTCATAGCCTTGGCCATTTGGACGCACGAGAAGCGGTTGCAATATGCCGCGCTGCTTGATGCTGGGCATCAAGTCTTTGAAGTCGGCGCGTTTGACACCATGCCTTACATTGGTGGCGGCGATTTTGAGTTCACTGAGAGGGATATGCATAAGTTCCATGATTGTTACTCCTAAGTTTTCTGGGTTGTGGCGCTGAACAGTTCCATCTGGTTCCGTGCGACCTCATCAAACAGACCGAGGTCACAGGGCTTTTGCAGCCTGTCGGAAGTCAGTGGATGCGCGGCCAGTGCCTCAAGCCGCGCTTTCATCGAAACAGGCCGCACCCCTGGCACAAGCGATTGTGGCCCAAGGCTGGTGGCTTCGGTTTCGAAGGGGATGGGAGCATGGGCACTCATGCCGCCTGCTCCATATTTGAATGAGTGTCTTGCTCTGCCTTGAAGGCCAGAATGAAATCGCAGGCCTTGGAGGCAAGGCTTGCCGCCCGCACAATGGCCTTGGCATCGTCTTTCAGGACTTGCAGCCAGTTGCCGATGTAATCGGCATGGCGCACGGTGGGGACAATGCCCAGCGATGCGCAGATAAAGGCCGTGGCCAGTTCGGCCACCAATTCCTCGCGGGCATAATCTTGTGTGCCCAATTTGGTGGTGAGATTGCGGTCAAGCCTGCTCTTGTGGCCTGTCCAATGGCCCAACTCATGGAAGGCCGTGCGGTAGAAGTTGATCTGATCGGTAAAGACGCTCTGATGCGGAATACGGATGAAATCTTCGCTCGGCACATAAAAGGCTTGATCTCCGCCCATGCGAAAATCTGCGCCCGTGGCCCTAATCAAGGCCTCGGCCTCCGGCACAAGTTCCCGCTCTGGACGAACAAAAGGCGGCGCAATCAGCCCCTTGGGCAGGCCCTCGCATTGGTCGGCATTAAACACGGTATAGCGTTTGAGAAACGACACAGAGGAAGGCTCGTCGCCGTCCTGCTCGGCCCGTGCTTTTTCCTTCTCCGGCACAAACTTGTCGGCGAAATAGACATGCGTACCCTTCTCGCCCTTCCTCACACTGCCGCCCATGGCGATGCATTGTTTGAAGGTCACCCAAAAGGGTGACCTAAAGGCATTCTCATCAAGGGCAGACCACAACAGCAGGATATTGATGCCGGAATAGCTGCGCCGCGTCAGACCATTCACCGGAAGGCTCAAGGGGCAAAGCTGGGTGCCGCTGCGCCACGGCTGAACCCAAGGCACTAAGCCCTGTTCCAGTTCCGCAATGATCTTGGTCGTAATTTCTCTGTAAAGATTATCTCTCTGAATGCCCTTGGCCATCACTGATCCTCCTCTCCCGCATCCGAACCCGACAAAGCGGGTGGGCGGCGAAGAGCGACCAAAGAGGCCCGCCGAATAAGGCGGGCCGCACCGTCAGGCCGTAGCAAAGCGAAGGACTGCGCGACTGCCGGCCTTGCCGATCTCTACATTCTTTGTGATCTGGCGCAGTTGCGGCCCGCCGCGGCGGGCCTAGACGGGAGCGACGCCCACCCGCGACTCGGTTCGGCTCTACAAAACAAATGCCGCCGCATAGCGGCGACAAAGCAACGGCTAAGTCACCCCTTGTGTTCTGGCGCTAGGGATGAAAGCCCGAAGGGCCGAGACCATCGAACGATGAAAGCTATTCGGAAAATAATGATGGGCTCGGTTCACGCCAGCCCGGCCGCATTTACGCGGGGCGCAAAGACTTATCTACAGAGCTGGCGATAATTTTCTGCTTGATTCCTAATTTGCGCTGCCAGTGTAGAGGAGGTTTCTGACAATTCCCACTCTGCCAATATCTGTGTCATGGTCGTTGGAACGCCACCTGCTTGGAAAAGTCTCTCCCAGTGAAAGCTGGCATACTTCGCATTGTTGACAGCGATCAAATCAACAAGGAAAAACACGTCGAAGCCTTGCAACAGGCATTGCAAACTTGCAAATGTAACCGCGTCTTCGAGATTAGCACCTGCAAGGAGAAGCCGATTTTGTTGCCGGTCTAAGTTGTGCAGTGGCAGCTCAGCAAATGACGACTCGATATCCTGACCGACAGTCATTTTGACGAAATGTAGGGGGATTGAAAATTCTTCCGACAATGCCTCAAGCCAAAGCCCAACGTCACTGCTATTCAGACCACGCAATCCATCGTCGCCAAAGACCACGAGAATGGAACAATCATCTATCCTGACTGTTGCCCCCATAATGCCGTTCCTGACTTTCTAAACTTCCACCTGCGTGGCAACCGAAATGATAACACGCCGTCCTAAAAATATTAGTTGCACAAAATAAGCAGATTTGTCGGATTGTATCAAGTCACTTACAATTTCCAAAAAGCTTTCGGAAAAAATGCAATTTCAAGTGAACGTTGCTTGGATATCCAACAAAAGCCGAAAGAAACAAAGGAGGCAAACGACCGACAATTTTCGGCAAACTTGGCAATGAACCGCTGATCAATTGCGAGAGAAGCGCCCAGAAACAATCACGGGATTTCGCTCCCGCCAAGCTGGAAAAGTAACAACTCCAGAAATCGCTTTCTACATGAATGCCACCTTAAGATAATAGCCTGCGAAAATTCCGATGGTCGTTCCGCCTAAGAAAAGAATCACCAACCAGAGCCATTTTCTTGTTACCGCATTCATCAATGGTAGCCCTCTTCCGTGTTTACTTTTCCGCGAAAGACCCAGTAAGCATAGGCCGTATAGGCCAGTATCATCGGAACCAACACCACAGCGCCAATCAAGAGAAATGCCAAGCTCTTATCAGGAGCCGCAGCTTGCCAAATCGTCAATGATGGCGGGACAATGTAGGGGTAAAAGCTGACGCCTAAACCCACAAAACTTAACACGAACAGGCAGAGAGCCGAAATAAAAGCGCGGGCGTCCTTGCCTGACTTCAGGCCAAATAGCAATTGAACAACGCAGACTAGAACCAGAAAGGGCACCACGGAACTATAAAGAATGGCCGGCCATGCAAACCAACGCGCGAAATAAATGGGATTGAGAAACGGCGTCCACAGGCTCACCACACCCATCAATGCAATCGTGCCCCATGCTGTGATCATCGCTTGCTGCCTTGAGCGGGCTTGCAAATTGCCGGTGGTTTTCATCGTCAACCAGGTTGCGCCCAACAAGGCATAGCCCACAATCAAGGCAACACCCGTCAACAATGAAAAAGGTGTCAGCCAATTCCACCAACCACCCGCATAGGCGCGTTCCGCCATGGGAATGCCCTGCACCAAGGCACCCAAGGCGAGGCCTTGCGCGAAGGTGGCAATCGTAGAGCCGCTAGCGAAGGCCCAATCCCACAGAAACTTTCCCCGTTCGGTTCGCCAACGAAATTCAAACGCCACGCCGCGCAGGACAAGGCCGAGCAGCATCATAATGATCGGCGCATAAAGTGCAGGCATCACCACGGCATAGGCCAATGGAAATACTGCGAGCAATCCGCCGCCGCCTAGTACCAGCCACGTTTCATTGCCATCCCAAACCGGAGCAACAGAATTCATCATCACATCGCGGTCTTTGGTTGATGAAGTAAAAGGAAACAAAATTCCCACGCCAAGATCGAAGCCATCAAGAATGACATAGGCGAGGACCGCAAAAGCAATGATGCCCGCCCAGATGAAAGGAAGGTCATTCATGCCCGAAGTCCCCGCCAAGCAACATCGCCGCTGCCGGAGTCAAGCCCGCTGCATGTGAAGGCCCCTGAATTTCGTCGCCGCCACCTGGCACTTTTCTGCACATGCGCAAAATATAGAAGAGTCCGGCACCAAAAACGGAGAAAAAGACGATGATGAAAGCAATAAGTGAAGCGCCAACCGCTGGTGCTTGAATCGGTGAAGCAGATTGAGCCGTCGTGAGAAGGCCATAGACAGTATAGGGTTGCCTGCCGATTTCCGTTGTGGCCCAGCCCGCCAATATGGCGATGAAGCCTGAAGGTGCCATCAATACACTGAAACGATGCAGCCATTTACTTTGAAACAATCTATGGCGCGCACGCGCCAAAACGCTCCACAGGCCGATGCCCAACATTGCAAAGCCCAAACCCACCATCATCCGGAAAGTCCAGAAAATTATCGTGGCCGATGGGCGTTTGTCCCTGTCAAAGTCCCTGAGACCTTTGACTTCTCCGTCCAACTTGTGAGTGAGAATTAGCGAGCCTAGATTTGGAATGGCCAATTGGTAATTGGTTTTTTCCGCCACGTCATCAGGAATGCCAAATAAGATGAGTGGTGCACTTTTGCGGGTTTCGTAATCACCTTCCATTGCTGCAATTTTGGCTGGCTGGTGTTCGAGCGTATTCAAACCATGAATATCCCCGGCCGCAATTTGCAATGGAGCAACGAGAGCCGCCATCCACATTGCCATTGAAAACATTTTGCGAGCGGCAGGCTGGGTGGAATCATGCAGCAAATGCCAAGCACCAACGGCGCCGACGAAAAAGGCTGTGGTTAGATAGGCAGCCAAAACCATGTGCACTAAACGGTAAGGGAACGACGGATTGAAGATAATCGCCCACCAATCTTCTGGCACGAACTGGCCTTGCGCGTTGATGCCATAACCCGCCGGCGTTTGCATCCAGCTGTTGACGGCAATAATCCAAGTGGCGGACATTAATGTGCCAATCGCCACCATTGCAGAAGCAAAAAAATGAATGACGGGACCAACGCGCTTGCGCCCAAAAAGCATGACGCCCAGAAAACCCGCTTCGAGAAAGAAGGCGGACAGAACTTCATAGCCCATCAACGGGCCGATCACGGGTCCGGTCTTGTCAGAAAAGACACTCCAATTCGTTCCGAATTGATAGGACATGACGAGGCCGGATACCACCCCCATACCGAATGCGACAGCAAAGATTTTTTTCCAATAATCAAACAGGTTGAGATAAACCCGATCCTTCGTCCAAAGCCACCGCGCCTCCAATACGGCCAAAAAACTGGCCAAGCCGATCGAGAAGGCGGGGAATACAATATGAAACGAAATCGTAAATGCAAATTGCATGCGCGCCAGCGTCAAGGCATCCAGCGCGCCCATTGTTAAGACACTTTTGCTGTTTGTTTGGCACTGCTTTCAATATGGCTTTGCAGGGAGGTTAGGTCGTAACCTGCGGATTTGGCAGTATTCAACAATGAAGTAATTGCAGAACCGCGTGATGCCTGATCCATCGCCCAAGCAACCGTGCACCGCATGCCGGAGCGACAATAGGCCAATATCGGTTTCGGCAGTTGGTCCACCGCAATCGAGAAGGCCTTCATTTCGTCTCCCAGCACGCGACCTGATTCAATCGGCGCAAAACTGGTTTTGAAACCAAGCGCCTGCGCAGCATGTTCAATAACTTGGTAGTCTGTCTGATCATCCTCTTCGTCGTCTGGACGATTGCACATGATCGATTTAAAGCCAGCCGTCTTCAAGTCAACAAGATCACTCTCAACCAATTGGTCAGCTACGGAATAATCTTCACTCATTTTCTTGACGATCAATTCAACCACCCTTCACTTCATTCGTCGAACTTATATGCGAATGAAGTGAAATGCGAAAGTACAGTTTGTATTCAATTTTTGACAGGGCAGCTGCGCAAGCCGGTGATGTAGTAGATTGGGCAAAATTTCATCGCAGAAGTCGCCAGCAGGACCAAACCAACAATTGGTGCACCCCACATGAAAAGCGGATTGGACCAAAACGCAAAACCTGTAACAAATGGCATTACAATGAGTACAATGCCGACGACGGCGCGCAACAGACGATCGAAACTTCCAACATTTACCATCTCAAACTCCTTCTGATTAATTCACGCAGATTTCAATTTGAAGCGCGAACACTCGCATGTTGGCATGTGTCGAGCGCTGCGTCGGTGACTATGTCACCGAACGGGTATGAACTTCCTCGCCTCTACCTTGATGCGATAACTTTATGATTGTAAATCGATCCAGAATTTGGATGCCACCACGCTTAAGCTTGACCAAACCGTGGTCTTCAAAATCTTTGAGTTGGCGGCTGACAACTTCGCGCGCCTTGCCAAGCTCGGCCGCCAATTGGTAGTGCGTCTTGTGCACATATCCTGTTGTGTCACCAAGCGACAACAATCTCTGCGCCAACCGAACATCCAAACGCGCAAATGCCACATCCTCAACCACCTTGAACATCTCTGCCAAGCGGTGATTGAATGCGCCGAATACGAATTTTCGAAAGGTGGCCGATTCCACAATCAGTTGATCAAATGTGGCGCGCGGGATTGCAGCTGCCGTTACGTCAGATTCGGCAATCGCCGTGGCCTGATAGTCTTCCGCGGCGAGGAGGCAAGCAGTTGTCAGCATACAGCTTTCGCCAGCGGCAATACGATAAAGAACAATTTCACGTCCCTGTTCTGACATTTGTTGAACGCGCACTTGGCCAGTCAATACCAAAAGCAAGGAATCGGGTGTTCGCCCTGGTTCAAAGACAATGCTGTTCGGGGGCAAATGAAGGAGGTGACTGGCACTCTCCACGCGACAACGCAAGACCTCGTCAAGGCTGCTCAGAACGGGAAACGTGTTGATCCAACTCATTTGAGTCGCGTGCTTGGCAAACCCAGCCAGCGGGGGACGCGCGCCTGATATTGGGTGAAGGCCGCCCCAAATTTGGCCGTGAGGTGTAACTCCTCACGGCGGATTGCCAATCGATCAACAGCGACGGCGGCGCAAAACGCCGCAAGGAGCAACCAGCAGTTCGAAAACCACAGACCGAGTCCGATCAGTAAACATGTATTGCCGACATAGATCGGATTTCGGGTGAATCGAAAGGGCCCGTGTTTTACCAATTTATCAGCGGCCCGATGCGGCAAGATATTGGTTTTGGCGCGGGTCATCGTGAACACGGCTGCCAGATCCAGGGCGAGACCGAAGGCCGCAAAAATCGCGCCCCCATACGTAATTAAAGGTTGTTGTACAAATGGCGGAACCAGCGGATAGCGCGATTGCAAGAATGAGCTGCCCAGTGCCGCCACAAGATAGATCATCGGCGGCCAAGGTAATCTATTAGGTGCTGCCCCAAGTTGCTTCATTGTGAGCCTGCTTCGCGGCAGAAAATGCCACCAAGTGTTTTGAATATCACGATGACGTTCCTATCGCCAATCCGATAATAGATCGATTGACCGTCACGGCGTGGCTGCACGATCCCCTCGCGGCGCATCAATGCCAGATGCTGTGAAACAACACTCTGACTGGCATCTACCGCCTGCGCAATGTCCCCCACTGAAAGTTCGCCGTCCATGACCGCACAGAGAATGCGCAGCCGCTGAACATTGGCAATTGATTTCAGAAAATCACTTGCCTTTTCCGCAGAATTGGCCAATTCGGAGGCATTTAGCATATTCATATTTGCATATTCTCTAATATACTGATATTTGTCAATCTCAATTCACTCACCGCCCGCTGAAGGATTACATCCATGCGCCACCCCGATCTTCTTCTGCTCACCAGCGCTTGCTTCATTGCGCTTTCATTAAACAGCGCATGGGCGGGCGAATTTGAAGTGCATGCTAGTGAAAAAATTCAATACAAGGCGGTCTTCGGACAAGTGCAGCCGCGAGAAATCGTTCCCGCCCGGGCGCGGACTGGCGGCACGATCGTGGTACTTAAAGTAGAAGAAGGCAGCGCTGTCAAAGCTGGAGATGTCGTTGCCCAAATTGTAGACGACAAGTTGGAACTGCAACTTCAGGGCAATGGCTCGCAAATTGCGCAAATCGAGGCGCAGCTGAGCAATGCCAATGCTGACCTCAGTCGCGCCAAATCACTGGTCAATTCTGGAACCGCGCCTAAAACCACGTTGGAAACAGCGCAAACGCAAGTGAATGTTCTGACCAATCAACTTGATGGTGCAAGAGCCCAAGGCGACGTCATCAAACAACAGCAGGCCGAAGGCGATGTTCTGGCCCCGACTGATGGTAGGGTCTTGACCGTGCCGGTCACCAAGGGTTCCGTGGCTATGCCGGGGGAGCAAATCGCGCGGATTGCCAGCGGTGGCTATTTCTTGCGCATAGCATTGCCGGAACGATATGCGGCAAATTTAAAGTTAGGCGATAATGTTCTCGTCGGAGGCCGGGGGCTTGCATTGCAACAAATTGGCATTGAGCAGGCACACACCGGAAAACTCGTCAAAATCTACCCAGAGATTGATAGTGGGCGGGTTTTGGCCGATGTCGAAACGCAGAGTCTTGGTGACTATTTCGCTGGTGAAAGAACCTTGGTCTGGATTCCCGTTGGCACGAAGAGTGTCATCAGTTTACCGCCCAACGCCTTAGTAAACCGCGCCGGAATTGACTATGCTAAGGTCGTTACCGCGAACGGCGGCAACGAAGTTGCAGTCATCCCAGGTGAGATTTTCAATTCTACCGATGGTCCGCGCATCGAAGTTCTTTCCGGCCTGAATGATGGCGACAAGGTAGAAACGCCATGAATTTGGGAATTGCTGGCTCACTTACCAAGAAATTCATCAACTCGCCGTTGACACCATTGTTCCTTCTTGCGGCATTTCTTGTCGGCATGGTGGCATTGGTTACCTTGCCACGTGAAGAGGAACCGCAAATCTCTGTGCCAATGGTGGATATTCACGTCCGCGCCAACGGGTTGAAGGCTGAGGATGCCGTGAAGTTAGTGACTGAGCCGCTCGAAACCATGGTCAAGAGTATTGACGGTGTGGAGCACGTCTATTCACAAACTAAGGATGACGGCGCAATGGTAACGGCGCGCTTCATGGTGGGCACCAATTCAGATACCGCAGTGTTGCGCGTTCATGAAAAGATCAAAGCCAATCTTGACCGTATTCCAGTGGGCATTCCTGAACCCTTGATCGTTGGCCGTGGCATTGACGATGTGGCAATTGTTGTTCTCACACTTTCACCCAGGCCCGAAGTTGCTGACCGCTGGAATGCCAATGGCGTCACCCGTATTGCGCGTGAATTGCAAGTGGAGCTTGCCAAGCTTGACGATGTTGGTCTCACCTATCTGACCGGAGACCAGTCAGAGGAAATCCGCATTGAACCAGAGCCGGAGAAGCTGGCGCTCTATGGCATCACGCTTCAGCAGCTTTCTGCGAAAGTGAGCGGGGCCAATCAGTCATTCCAAGCTGGGCAAATCCGCGAGGACGATCAGCAAATCTCCATTGTGGCGGGACAAACCCTGCAGAACCCGGCAGAAATTGAAAACCTCTTAATTGGTGCACGCGACGGGCGACCCGTTTTTGTGCGCGATGTCGCCAAGGTGACGCTAGGATCAGGCAACAACGAATGGAACGTTTCGAACCTGTCAAAGCAAGACGGAAAACTGATCCGCACCCCAGCGGTGACTTTGGCCATCGGCAAACGGGCTGGCACCAATGCGGTGGTTATTTCTGAGCGCATCACAAAACGTCTCGACGCACTCAAGGGCAATCTTATCCCTGATGACATCGCCGTCAGCGTCACACGCAACTATGGCGAAACGGCCAATGAAAAAGCCAATGAGCTGTTGTTCCATCTAGGCCTTGCTACGATTTCTATTGTGTTGCTGGTGGGCGTTGCCATCGGAATCCGCGAGGCTTTGGTGGTAGCCATCGTGATCCCCACAACGATTCTTCTCACACTCTTTGCCGCGCGGCTGATGGGATACACGCTCAATCGTGTCAGCCTGTTTGCACTGATATTCTCCATCGGTATTCTGGTGGATGATGCCATCGTGGTGATCGAAAATATTGCGAGGCACTGGGCCATGAATGATGGCCGCACGCGCAGCCAAGCCGCCATTGATGCGGTGGCCGAAGTGGGAAACCCAACCATTGTTGCCACGCTCACTGTTGTGGCTGCCCTGCTGCCCATGCTCTTCGTTTCCGGCCTCATGGGTCCCTATATGAGTCCCATTCCGGCCAATGCTTCTGCTGCCATGATTTTCTCATTCTTTGTCGCTGTGACTGTCACCCCTTGGCTGATGATCAAGTTGGCCAAGAAAGACGGTGGCCACGGGCATGGTGACTCGCATGGTGG